>Ga0066256_1003858_pt1 | contig 13943 bp, 7 predicted proteins | sample ThiBio_1000_biof_FD_87107 | JGI IMG/M metagenome (GOLD analysis project Ga0066256, IMG submission 87107) | Wastewater bioreactor microbial communities from Cape Town, South Africa - Thiocy_expt_1000_biof (version 2) | ecosystem: Engineered > Bioreactor > Thiocyanate-remediating >...
TGCCGTGGCTGACCGATCGCAAGTTCGCCTATATCCGGCTCGAAGGCACCACCTTCGGCGGGGGGCCGCTCAGCGCCGAGGTCAAGCTCGAAGTCTGGGATTCGCCCAATTCGGCGGGCGGTGTCATCGATGCGGTGCGCTGCGCCAAGCTGGCGCTCGATCGCGGCGTCGGTGGCGCGCTGGTCGGCCCGTCGAGCTATTTCATGAAGTCGCCGCCGCAGCAGTTCACCGACTCCGAAGCCCGCGAACGCACCGACGCCTTCATCGCCGACCACGACTTCGTCCGCGGCGCCGCCGAATAGCCCGCAGCGCGCCACCGATCCGAACCCATCAGTCAGGACTCCTTCTCCCCTCCGCGGGAGAAGGTGGCCCGCAGCGCCGGATGAGGGGTCGCGCAATCGGCATTGCGCGTAACCCTCGCCCGGCGCCGCGCGCCGATCTCTCCCGACCGAAGAGGAAAGACGGTGCTGCCTCCGCCTACCACCGCGCCGCGAACATTTGGGCATTCACAGTGCTGACTGCGTGACCCGTCATCCGCCCTTCGGGCACCTTCTCCCACAAGGGGGAGAAGGCGACAGGGCCGAAGGATTCAGGCTCACCAGAAGATTGCAGTCGGGACCCCTTCTCCCCTCCGCGGGAGAAGGTGGCGCGCAGCGCCGGATGAGGGGGGCATCAGTCCCCCCCAATCAAACCCACCTGCCCCGCAGTCGGGGCCCTTCTCCCCTTGTGGGAGAAGGTGGATCGCGCGGCCGAAACGCCCCGAACTACTCCTTCAGCACCACCCACACCGGCGCATGGTCGCTCGCCTCAGGCTCGCCGCGCACCCATTTGTCCACCCCCGCGTCAACCAGCTTTCGTGCCAGCATCTTCGACAGCAGGATGTGGTCGAGCCGAAGTCCGGCGTTCCGCTCCCACCGCTTGCGCATATAGTCCCAGAACGTGAACACCTGCGCCTGGGGGTGTTTCTTGCGGATCGCGTCCACCCAGCCCTGCGCCAACAGCCGCGAAAACTGCTCGCGCGGCCCCGGCTGTACCAGCGCATTGTCGTCGTAGGACGTGGTTTCGTAGATATCGAAAGCTGTCGGCACGATGTTGAAATCGCCCGCCATCACCACCGGCAGCCCGCTCTCGAACAGGCTCCCCGCGTGCGCGATCAGCCGCTCCGTCCAGGCCAGCTTGTAGTCGAATTTCGGCCCCGGCTGCGGGTTGCCGTTGGGCGCGTAGAGCCCGGCGACGATCACCCCGTTCACCGCCGCCTCGATGTAGCGCGCCTGCTTTTCGTCCGGGTCGTCGGGCAGCGCATTGGCCGTCAGCACCGGCGTGCCGCCCCGCTGCAGGATGGCGACGCCGTTCCACGCGCGCTGTCCCCGCCACACCGCCCCATAGCCCGCCGCCTCGATGGCCTTGATCGGAAAATCCGGCGTCGCTGCCTTCAGTTCCTGCAGGCACACCACATCCGGTGTCGCCACCTCCAGCCACTTGAGCAGGTTCCCCAGCCGCCGGTTGACGTTGTTGATGTTGAAGGTGGCGAGCTTCATGCGGCGATGGGTGTGGCCCCATCCTCATCCACCGAAACAGCGCCACCTCCCTCAAACCCATGCAGTCGGCACCCCTTCTCCCCTCCGCGGGAGAAGGTGGCGCGCAGCGCCGGATGAGGGGGGGCCTCAGTCAGCACCGGCCACCCCACGACCTTCTCCCATCGAGGGAAAGGCGATTGAGCCGAAACTCGAAGTCACGGAGATGACTGAGGGGCCGTCGGCACCTCTCAAAGCCCTGCCGCCCATGTCTTGACCCGCTCGGCCATCGTCTTCAGGTGCCCCGCCGCCGTGAACCCCGAGATCGCCTTGCGCGGCTTCAGGTCGTGGTCCCCGTCCGGCAGCCACAGCAGTTCGATCGCCGGCGACAGCGCATAGCCCGCCACTTCCTCCGCCGAGCCCATGATGTCCCGCGTGCCCTGCACGATCAGCGCCGGGCACGTCATCCCCGCGAGGTGCCTGGTGCGCGTTTGCTCGGGCTTGCCCATCGGGTGGAACGGATAGCCGAGGCAGACGAGCCCCGCGATCCTGCCGGCGGCGTGCATCTCGTCGGCGATCATCGAGGCCACGCGCCCGCCCATCGATTTGCCGCCGATGATCAGTCTGCCGCTGGCGCCGAGCGCCTCGATCGCCGCCACATACTCGGGCATCACCGTCTCGGCCTTTGGCGGGGGCCGACTTTGCCCCTGCCGCCGCGCCGCCATGTAGCCGAACTCGAACCGCGCGACCCGCAGGCCCTCCGCCGCCAGTGCCTTTGCCGCGGCATTCATCGCTGCCGAATCCATCGGCGCCCCGGCGCCATGCGCGAGCAGGATCGTGGTCGCGGCGTCCGCCGGACCATCGAGGATGAAGTCGGTCATGCGCCGTGCTTTCGGCTGGCGTTGAGGGTCATGTCGATGACCTGGATGCCCCGCATCGCCTTGCGGGCCCAGTCCGACGTGCCGTCCAGTTCCAGGTAGCGTGTCCACCATTGCCGCGCCATCGGCAGGTGCCCCGCGTCGTATTCGAGCGCGGCGAGGTTGAACACGGGGTCGGCATAGTCCGGGTCGAGTCCGATGGCCTTGATCAGGTGCGCCCGTGCGGTGTCCGTGCGGCCGCTGTCGCGCAGCAGCTGGCCGTAGTTGAACCAGGCTTCGGCGAACTTCGGGTCCAGTTTCAGCGCCAGCGTATAGGCAGTCCCGGCCTCCTCCGGCCGCTCGGCATCGCGCAGCGCATTGGCCCGGTTGAAGGCGGCGACGGCATCGTTCGGCACGATCCCGAGATACTCGCCATAGAGCGCCGCCGCGGCCACGTAGTCGCCTTCGCGTTCCGCAGCATCGGCCGCCTCGAACAGCTCGTCCGCGCGCTCGTGGTCTTCTTCCGGCTCGTCGAAAGGCAGGAGGCCCTGGCCGTCGATCTCGCTCAGCCGGTCACCATCCTTGCGGTAGATGCCGCTGCTGCCACCATGCAGCGCCAGTGCCGTCAGCGAGGCGACCTTGCCCACCCGGTGCACCGAGCGAGCGATATCCGCCCAGTTCGTGCCGGCGGCCACCAGCTTCTCGTATTTGCGCGCCAGGATCACGTCACGGAACGAGTAGGGGGCGGTGTCCGCCTCGAACGCGTCGAACAGCGAGAGCAGGTCGACCACTCGCCCGCCGAGCTTGGATTGATCGATCAGCGCCTGCCGCGAGACCCCCGCATCCGTCGGCCGGGGGATCAGCCCGAGCCGCCGCCGGAAGCCGTTCTCGCTCAGCACCTCGATCCCGGCATTGCGCCGGGCGTCGGCGCGCGCCGCAATCTCGTCGGCCCCCATGCGGTCCAGCAGCGACCGCCCGAACACGACATGGGTGAGGTTGCGGGCGGCGGCACCGCGAAGCAGGGCGCCCTGCCGCGCCACTTCGCGCGCCGCGAGCCGACGCGGGAAGGCGGCGAGCGTCCCGAGAATACCGCAGGTCGCGCCGTCCCCCGCCACGATGCCTCTAGCCGGCCTTGCGGCGCGGTGCGGCCTTGGCAGGGGCCGCCTTGGCGGCGGCCTTCTTTGCGGCAGGCGCCTTCTTCGCGGCCTTGCTCGCGGCCTGCGGCTTGCTCTCGGCCGGGGGCTTGCCCTGGCCCAGGCTCGCCTTCAGCGCATCCATGAGGTTGATGACATTGCCGCGCTCGGGCGCTGCCGCGACCACCGGCTTGTGGCCCTTCAGCTTCTCCTTGATCATGTCGCGCAGCGCCACCTCGTAGCGGTCCTCGTAGTTCTTGATGTCGAACTTGGTGACCTTCTGTTTGATCAGCGCTTCCGCCATCTGCAGCATTTCCGGGTCGGCCTTGGCGTCGGGGATCTCGTCGAAATAGCTGGAGGTGGCGCGCACCTCGTTCGCCATGCGCAGCGTCTGCACCATCATGCCCTTGTCGTAGGCGCCGATGGTCACTACCCGCTCCCGGCTCGACATCACCAGCCGGGCGATCGCGAGCTTGTTCTCAGCCCGCATCGCCTCGCGCAGCACGGCGAAGGTCTCCTCCGCCATCGCTCCGTCGGGCGCGAGATAATACGGGCTGTCCTGGTAGATCTGCGCCACTTCGCTGGCATCCACGAATGCCTCGATGTTGAGCGTGTGGTTGGCCTCGATCTTCACCGCATCGAGGTCCTCGTCCTCGATGATGACGTATTGCTTGTCCTCGTACTGGTAGCCGCGCACCAGGTCCGAGCGCTCCACCAGACCCAGTTCTGGGTCCACCGGCTTCATGTTGATCCGGTTATGCGTGTCCTTGTGCAGCTGGTTGAACGTGATCCGCTCGCTGCTCGAGGTCGCCGGATAGAGCCGCACGGGGCAGCTCACGAGGCTCAGCTTGATGTAACCCTTCCAGCTCGCACGGGGTGCCATGATTCATCGGTCTCCTGGCGCGATACGCGCCTGTACACAACGCAAACTCGTCACTTCGGCTGCTTGAGGGCCGCGGAAAGGTCGCCCGCCGCCTGATCCATTGCCGCCCATGGATCGCCGGAATTGTTCAAAATTGCCGGCAAAGTAGAATAGTTCAAATCCTCCGGAGCGTCGATGGATCGTAGATCGGCCCAGTTAACAGGCGTTGACGCCGGCAGGTTGGTCCGCGCCCTCAGCGAATAGGGCGCCACGGCCGTCGCCAGCCGCCCGTTGCGGTGGAAGTCGATGAAGATGCGCCTGTTGCGTTTGTCCTTTGCCATGTTGACCACAAAAGTCTCCGGCGCCGCCCTGGCCATCGCGGTGGCGATCTCGCCGGTGCCGGCATGCACCTTCTTCCAGTCGAGTTTCGGCTTGATCGGCACCACCACATGCAGCCCCTTGCCGCCCGAGGTCTTGACGAACGGAGTCAGCCCCAGCCGGACCAGGTAGTCCCGCACGAAAAATGCCGCCTCCACCGTCTGCCGGAACCGGATGCCGTCGCCGGGGTCGAGATCGAAGATCACCTGGTCGGGCGTCTCCAGCGTTTCGAAATGGCAGTTCCAGGCATGGAACTCGATCACCCCGAACTGGGCCAGCGCCAGGTACGCCTTGGCGTCGACGACCGAGATGTACTTGCGTTTCTCGCCGTCCTCGCTGCTCAGCGTCTCGAACGTCGCCATGCTCGGCGGCATGCCGTTGAACGGGTGCCGCTGGAAGAACAGGTCGTCAATCTTGCCCGAGGGGCTGCGCACCAGCGACACCGGCCGGCCGAAGAGGTGGGGCAGCATGAAGTCGCCCACCTGCGCATAGTAGATCGCGAGGTCGAGCTTGGTCGGTCCGGTCCTGCCGAACAGCCGCCGCGACGCATTGGTGATCGAGATCGATGCGAGATCGGCGTCGGTGATCAGCCGCTCCCGCTCGGCCGGTTCTTCGTTCTGCGACAGCTCCGGCTCGCGCAGCGATTTGAACACGCCGTGCCGCACGGAGCCGTCGGCGGTGATGTTGCTGTAGTGGATATGCGCCGTCAGCACCGGCCGCACGGCAATGATGTCCCTGGGCATCCGCTCCAGCCGGTGCCCACCCGCAGCCAGCGGCTCCAGGCGGCTCAGCAGCATCTTCATCGTGGCATTGTCGAAGCCGGTGCCGACATTGCCGGCATATTCGAGCTCGCCGTCCACCCAGCGCCCCAGCGCCAGCGCCCCCAGCCCGCCATTGGTCGCCGACTCGGTGTAGCCCACGATGGGAAAGTCCCCCACCGCGACGGCCTTCACCTTCACCCAGTTCTTCGAGCGCTCGGTGCTGTACGCCGAATTCTCCCGCTTCGAGACGATCCCTTCGAGCCCCAGTTCCGACGCCTGCTCGTACAGCACCCGGCCGTCGCCGCCGAAATGGTCGGAGAAATGGATCGCCGACCGCGGCCCCGCGACCGGCTGGAGCAGCGCCCGCAACTGCTCCTTGCGCTGCAGCAGCGGCACCTTTCCGAGGTCGTAGCCATCGAGATGCACGAGGTCGAAGCCGAAGAAGGTCAGCCGTTCGCTCGCCTTGTCGCTGAGCGCCTGCTGCAGGTCCGAGAAATGCGTGATCCCCTGGTCGTCGACCACCACGATCTCGCCGTCGATGATCGCCTCCTTGCAGGCCAGCGGCGCGAACGCTGCCGCCAGCACGCCATAGCGCTGCGTCCAGTCGATGCCCGTCCGCGTCAGCAGCCGCACTGCACCGTCCTTGACGAAGGCCAGCGTGCGATAGCCGTCGAGCTTGATCTCGTGGATCCAGCCGGTCGCCTCGCGCGGCGGCTCGGTCGCCGGCGTCGCCAGCATCGGCTTCAGCGTTGTCGGCATCGCCGCCTTCACCGCTCCCTTCAGCTTGCCCGGCGCCGGCTTCCCGGCCTTCGTCGGCTTGGCCGCCGGCGGGGGCAGGGGAGCCTGCCGCGACTGCGCCAGCAACTCGTCGACGGTCAGCCCCGATTTGACGCTCTCCGGCCGCGCCGCGACGATGTCGATTCCGGTATCGACCTTGTCGTCCTTCTCCTTGATCAGCAGCCAGTTGCTCTTCTTGTCGCCGGGCTTGGGCTTCATCCGCACCAGCACGTAGCCGCCGGTCACCTTCTGGCCATACAGCCGGAACTTGAAATCGCCCTTCTTGAGCCCGGCCTCGACGTCCCCCATCGGCGCCCATTCGCCGGTGTCCCAGACGATCATCGGCCCGCCGCCATATTCGCCCTCGGGGATCACCGCCTCGAAATCGATGTACTCGATCGGGTGGTCTTCGGTTTCCACCGCGTAGCGCTTGTCGGCCGGATTGAGCGACGGCCCCTTGGGCACCGCCCAACTCTTCAGCACCCCGTCGTACTCGAGCCTGAGGTCGTAGTGGTCGGCCGTCGCATGGTGCTGGTGGATGACGAACCGGTTCCCCCCCGGCTTCAGCCCGCCTCCCTTCGGCTCCGATGTTCGGTCGAAGTCACGCTTTTCTCGATAGGTGGCAAGCTGGTCGCGGCTGGGCATGCCCCAATCTACGAGCCCCACCCCGCCCTCCGCAATGCCACCCCCCAGCCCCGCAGTCGGCACCTCCCTTCTCCCCTCCGCGGGAGAAGGTGGCTTGCGCGCAGCGCGAGACGGATGAGGGGGAGCCCGCAGTCAGCACCCGCTGACCGTGCCGAAAAGCGGCAGCATCAGGCAGTCAGCACCTCCCTTCTCCCCCTGTGGGAGAAGGTGGCGCGCAGCGCCGGATGAGGGGTCCATCAGTCAGCACCTCTCCCAACAACCGCACCCAAACGAAAAGGCCCGCCCCTTGCGAGGGCGGGCCCGGCGGCCAGGACTTGCGGGGGGCGGGTGAAGCCCGGGCCGGTTTCGTCAGGCGGCGGCCATGCGACTGCGCGCCGCCATGGTCACGCGCACCGCGTTCTCGAGAATGTCGAAGCCGCGCTTCAACTGCTCTTCGGGGATCGTCAGGGCGGCGAGGATCTTGATCACTTCGTGGTTGGGCCCGCTGGTCTCGATGATCAGCCCGTCGGCGAAGGCGCGCCGGCAGATCACTTCGGCCAGTCCGCCCGAGCCCACATCGACGCCCTGCATCATGCCGCGTCCCTTCAGCTTCGCGTCGGGCACCAGTTCGGCGATGCGTTCCAGCCGCTCGGTAACGATCCTGCCTTTGGCCGCCACCTGGTCCATCAGCGCGCCGTCGAACCAGAATTTCTCCAGCGCCACGCGGGCCGTCACGAAGGCATGGTTGTTGCCGCGGAAGGTGCCGTTGTGCTCCGCCGGCCGCCAGATATCGTGTTCCGGCCGGATCAGCAGCAGCGCCATCGGCAGCCCGAAACCGGAGATCGATTTCGACACCGTCACGAGGTCGGGCACGATGCCCGCCGCCTCGAAGGCGAAGAAGCTGCCGGTGCGTCCGCAGCCGGTCTGGATTTCGTCGGCGATCAGCAGCGCGCCGTGCCGCTTGGCGATGGCCGCGAGCTTCTTCATCCACTCGATGCCGGCGACGTTGAGCCCGCCCTCGCCCTGGATCGGTTCGAACAGGATGGCGGCCGGCTCGTCGAGCCCGGACGACGGGTCGCTGAGCATTTTTTCGAGGATGTCGGCGGTGTCGTAGCCGTCGCCCAGGTAGCCGTCATAGGCGGCGCGCGACACGCCGGTCAGCACGATCTCGGGGCCGACGCGGTTCTTGCGGTTGCCGGTAGCGGCCAGCGCCCCCTGCGTCACCCCATGGTAGCCGTTGGTGAAGGCGATGATGTTGGTGCGTTTGGTCACCTTGCGGGCCAGCTTCATCGCCGCTTCCACCGCATTGGTGCCGGTGGGGCCGGTGAACTGCACCTTGTAGTCGAGCCCGCGCGGCTCCAGCACCAGGCGCTCGAACGAGCGCATGAAAGCGCGCTTCGGGGTGGTGAACAGGTCGAGCCCCTGCGCGATGCCGTCCTGCTCGATGTGGTCGATCAGCGCTCGCTTCATGTCGGCGTCGTTGTGCCCGTAGTTGAGCGAGGCGCAGCCGGCGAGGAAGTCGATATATTCGCGTCCGTCCGCATCGATCATCACCGAGCCCTTCGCGGCCTTGAAGACCACGTCGAAGCTGCGCGAATAGCCGCGTGCCTCGGACTCGCGCCGAAGGAAGATGGACTTGTCCTGGGTGCCCACGGTGAAGGTCATCTCGGGTCTCTCGGTCTGTGGGTTGGCCTGCTGCCGGTCGTCCGTCGTGGACTTCCCTCCGGTGCCTGCCGCCCCAGTCGCGTTGCTTGTCCCGATCTGTGACAGCCCCGCGCTGAACGTCACCTGAACCCCCCGTTGTACCTCCCGCCCCAACACCAGCCCCGCAGTCAGCACCTCCCTTCTCCCCTCCGCGGGAGAAGGTGGCGCGCAGCGCCGGATGAGGGGGGGCTCTCAGTCGCCCCCAAGATGACCCAGGCCCCGCAGTCAGTCCTTCTCCCTTGATGGGAGAAGGTGCCCGAAGGGCTGGATGAGGGTGGGGCCCCAATCACAAGACCTGCACCCAATATCCGCAGTCAGCACCTTCCTTCTCCCCTCCGCGGGAGAAGGTGGCGCGCAGCGCCGGATGAGGGGGGCTCTCAGTCGCCCCCAAGATGACCCAGGCCCCGCAGTCAGTCCTTCTCCCTCGATGGGAGAAGGTGCCCGAAGGGCGGATGAGGGTGGGGCCCCAACCACAGCACCGCGCTGAACCCCACCTGAACCACCCATTCGGCCCCCCTCCAGCTTGTGCGCGCTACACACGGGCAACTTCTGCGAAGACGGGGCGAGCCTCACATGACCATGATGACGAAACTGGCGCCGCTGGCGGCCGACATCACCGATCTCTCCGACGTGCTGTTCAACCCCGCCTATGGGCACGATGCGCGCGTGCAGCCCGGCGAGCGCTTCCAGCATCTGTTCGAGGCCCGCGTCGACAGCCTTGCTGCCGCCGGACGAGACTCCCATCTCGCCATCGACAGCGCCGAGGTCCAACTCACCTTCGCCCAGCTCGATCGGCGCGCCAACCAGCTCGCCCGCTGGCTGAAGGGGCAGGGGATCGGCAGCGGCGACCGGCTTGCGCTGCACTTCGACAAGTCCGTCTTCAGCTTCATCGCGACCCTTGCGGTGCTGAAGCTCAACGCCGCCTACGTCCCGCTCGATCAGAGCTTCCCCGCCGATCGCATCGGCTTCATCGCCGAGGATGCCGGCTGCCGCGCCATCCTCTCCATCGCGCGCTACCGCGAACACCTCGCGCCCACCGGCGTCGCGACCTTCTTTCTCGATACGCACCAGGCCGAGCTCGACGCCCAACTCGATACCCGGCTGACCCGCTTCGAGCAGGGACAGCCGCACGAGGACCTCGCCTACATCATCTACACTTCGGGCTCCACCGGCAAACCCAAGGGCGTGCCGATCGATCACGCGCAGATCGTCAACTTCATCCGCGTCGCTGCCGAGGTTTACGGCATCCGCGATGACGACCGCATGTATCAGGGCCTCACCATCGCCTTCGATTTCGCGATCGAGGAGATCTGGGTGCCGCTCGTCGTCGGTGCGACGCTCGTCCCGGGGCCTGCCGGCAGCCGCCTGGTCGGCGCCGACCTTGGCGCCTTCCTCGCCGACAACCGCATCACCGCGCTTTGCTGCGTGCCCACGCTCCTTGCGACGCTCGAAGCCGAGCTGCCGCTGCTGCGCTACATCATGGTGTCGGGCGAGGCCTGCCCGCAGGATCTGGTCGCGCGCTGGCAGCGGCCGGGCCGCATCTTCCTCAACGCCTATGGTCCCACCGAAGCGACGGTCACCGCGACGCTCTGCGCCCTCGAAGCGGGTCGGCCTGTCACCATCGGCACGCCTCTGCCGACCTATGCCATCATGATGCTCGACCCCGAGCAGCCGCAGATGCTGAAGCGTGGCGAAACCGGCGAGATCGGCATCGCCGGCATCGGTGTCGCGCGCGGCTACCTCAATCGTGCTGAGCTGACGGAAAAGGTCTTCATCCCCGATTTCATCGGCATTCCGGGTAATGCCTCCGGCCGCATCTACCGCACCGGCGACCTCGGCCGCATCAACGGTGCTGGCGAGATCGAATACATGGGCCGCATCGACACGCAGGTGAAGATCCGCGGCTACCGCATCGAGCTGACCGAGATCGAGTCGGTCATCATGAAGGACGATCACATCGCCCAGGCGGTGGTGAACAAGGTCGAGACCACACCCGGGGCCGTGGAGCTGGCCGCTTACTACACGCTGAAGCCCGGCGCCGCCGGTTTCAGTCTCGACGCCATGGTCGAAGCGCTGCGCGCCCATGTTCCCGCCTACATGGTGCCGTCCTACTTCGAGCAGCTCGACGCCATCCCGCTGCTGCCCAGCCACAAGGCCGACCGCAAGAAGCTGCCGCCGCCCACCGGTCCGCGCTATGCCTCGCGTCGCGGCGCCATGGTCGCGGCCGCGACGCCGCTGGAATTCGCGATCGCCACCGCCCTCGCGACCGTGCTCAAGCTCGATGCCGTCTCGGTCGAGGATCACTTCTTCGACGACATGGGCGCCAATTCCCTGCTGATGGCGCAGTTCTGCACGCGGCTGCGCGAAGCGGGCATCGTTGCCGATGTCTCGATGCGCGACACCTATCTGCACCCGACCGTTCGCGGGCTGGCCGCGCACCTCGGCTCGCAGTCGGCCTCGCCCCCACCTCAAGTCGAAACGCCCGAGCCTCACCATGCCCCGCGCTACGCCTACCTGCTCACCGGCGCGGCACAGCTGGCAGCCTGGTTCGCCTATCTGAGCTTCACCGCCTGGATGATGCTGACCTCGCTCGAGTTCGTCTTCGAGTCGCGCGGTGTGCTCGATGTCTATCTGCGCAGCGTCGCTGCGAGCTTTGCCGTCACGCTCGTGCTGGCCGTCGTGCCCGTGCTCGCAAAATGGGCGCTGGTCGGTCGCTGGAAGGCCGGGCGCTTCCCGGTCTGGGGTGTCCGCTATTTCCGGTTCTGGCTCGTCCGGCAGCTGCTGCAGCTCAACCCCATGCAGCTGTTCGTCGGCACGCCGCTCTACTCGTGGTACCTGCGCCTGCTCGGCGCCCGCATCGGCAGCGGCACGGCGCTGTTCTCCCGTATCGCGCCGGTGGCGACCGATCTCGTCCGGATCGGCGCGCAGACCGTCATCAGCAAGGATTCGCGCCTCACCGGCTATCGGGCGCGTGCCGGCTGGATCGAGCTGGGCGCGGTCGACATCGGCGCCCGCGCCTTTGTCGGCGAGGCGACGCTGCTCGATATAGGCACGAGCATGGGCGATGACACCCAGCTGGGCAATTCGTCGTCGCTGCAATCGGGGCAGGCCGTCCCGGCCGGCAAGCGCTACCACGGCTCGCCCGCCATCGAGACTGACACCAACTATCGGCGCGTCGAGACACAGCCCCTCAGCCTCGCCCGCCGCATCGGCTACAGCCTGTTCCAGCTCGTCGGCCTGTTCGGCGTGCTGACGCCGGTTCCCGCCCTGCTGCTGGCCTGGCTGTTCCCCGGCTTCTTCCCCTTCGCCGATGGCTATCTCGATGCCCGCACCTCGCTCCCGCTCTCCGCTGTCGATACGCTGCTGGCCGTGGGCGCAGCCTCACTCGCCCTCTACGCTTTCGGCATCGTCGCCGCGCTGGTGCTGGTCTACGTCGTCCCGCGCCTCGCCTGGCTCATCCTCAAACCCGGCCGTACCTACCGGCTCTACGGCATCCACTATTGGGCGCTGACGCTCATCGAGGGCTTCTCCAATTCGCCGGCCATGAACATGCTGTTCGGCGATGCCTCGTTCATCACCCGCTATCTCCAGTTCGCCGGCTGGGATCTGGGGCAGGTGAAGCAGATGGGCTCCAACTTCGGCTCCATGCAGAAGGCCGAGGTGCCGTTCCTCTCCCACATCGGGCGCGGCACCATGGTCTCCGACGGCCTCGCGATGATCAACGCCGATCTCTCCGCATCGAGCTTCCGCCTGGCGGAGGCCCGCCTGGGCGAGAACAATTTCCTAGGCAACATGGTCTGTGTGCCGGCCGGCGCGCTCATCGGCGACAATGTCCTGCTCGGCACCAAGGTGCTGGTCCCCCTCGATGGTCCGGTGCGCGAGAATGTCGGCCTCCTCGGCTCGCCCAGCTTCGAGATTCCCCGCTCGGTGAAGCGCGATGCGCAGTTCGATCACCTGCGCGAAAGCCCCGAGTTCGAGCGCAGGCTCGCGGCCAAGCAGCGGCACAATCTCGGCACGCTGCTGCTCTACCTTGTCACCCGCTGGCTCTTCGCTCTCGTCGGTATCGGCCTGCTGGCGCTCGCGGTCGTCCTCCAGCACACGCTCGGGATCTTCGGCTACGCGCTCGCCGCCATGTTCACTGTCGCCATCGGCGCGGCCTATTTCATCTTCCTCGAGAACTGGACCCTCGGCTTCCGCCGGCTGGAGGCGCGCTATGTCTCGATCTACGATCCGCACTACTGGTGGCACGAGCGTCACTGGAAGCTCGCCGACAATTCCGCGCTCATGGCGCTGTTCAACGGCACCCCGTTCAAGGGCCTTGTCTGGCGCCTCGTCGGCGTCAGGGTCGGCCGCCAGCTGTTCGATGATGGCTGCGGCATGACCGAGCGCTCGCTGGTCGAGCTCGGCGATCACGTCACCCTCGGCGCCCGGGCGACCCTGCAGGCCCACACCATGGAGGACCAGACCTTCAAGTCCGACCGCATCGTCATCGGCGACGATGTTACCATCGCGGAGAACGCCTACATCAACTACGGCGTGGTCATGGGCAGCGGCTCTCGGCTCGAACCCGACTCATTCCTGATGAAGGGCGAGCAGGTCGCACCGGCCAGCATCTGGGGCGCCAATCCCGCCCGCCAGCTGGCGGTCTGACGGCGGCCGTCGGGGCAGGGGGCAATCGCCCCCTCAATCCTCGATGAAGGTCCGGGCGACGGGCGCCGCCACCGCGCCGCTCAGTTCCAGCTGGTGGGCGATCCTCAGGCAGATGTCCTCGCGCCAGGGCGCCGCGATGATCTGCACGCCCATCGGCAGGGCCGCTCCCTCCAGCCACACCGGCACCGTGACCACCGGCAGCCCGATGAACGACAACGGCTGCGCGAACACCCCCAGATGCGGACGGATGGGCAGGTCGAGCCCGCCGAACCGCGCCGTCTTCTGCCCGATCAGCGGCGCGGCCATTGGCGAGGCTGGGGCGAGGATCGCGTCGACATGCTCGAACAGCGCTAGCACCTTCTCGCGGTAGACCCGCCGCAGCTTCTGCGCCCGTTCCACCCAGACCGCCGGCATGATGGCGCCGGCGAGCAGCCGGTCGCGCACCGCCGGGTCGAAATCCTGCGGCCGCGTCCGCAGTCGGTCGAGATGCAGCGCCGCCCCCTCGGCCATGGTGATGATGAACGCCGCCGCCCGCGCCGCCTGGGCATCGGGGATGGTGAGCACGCGCGCCGCCTGCAGCGGTCCGGCGACGTGCTGCACCGCCTTCTGCGCGTCGCCTTCACCCGCAAAGTACCCCGCCGCGATGCCGATGCGGGCGCCGTGGATGGGGTTGCGCAGCCGCG
>Ga0066256_1003859_pt1 | contig 13942 bp, 10 predicted proteins | sample ThiBio_1000_biof_FD_87107 | JGI IMG/M metagenome (GOLD analysis project Ga0066256, IMG submission 87107) | Wastewater bioreactor microbial communities from Cape Town, South Africa - Thiocy_expt_1000_biof (version 2) | ecosystem: Engineered > Bioreactor > Thiocyanate-remediating >...
TGAACAGGTAGCTCAGCTGCAGCCGGTCCGACAGGTCGGCGAGCAGGTCGAGGATCTGCGCGCGGATCGACACGTCGAGCGCCGACACCGCCTCATCGAGGATGATCAGCGACGGCTCGATGATCAGCGCCCGCGCGATGGCGATGCGCTGCCGCTGCCCGCCCGAGAATTCGTGGATGTACTTCTCGCCGTCCGCCGGCTGCAGCCCCACCTCAGTCAGCGCCCGGGCGATCCGCCTGTCGCGCTCGGCGCCCTGCGGGGCGGCGCTGCCCAGCAGGTGGAACGGCTCGCTCACCCGCCGGGCGACCCCGTGCCGCGGGGTGAACGACCCATAGGGGTCCTGGAACACCACCTGCAGCTTGCGCCGCGCCGTGAACGACGCGCCCGTCGTGATGGCCTCGCCGCCGAGCGCAACGGTGCCGCCCTGCACCGGCTCCAGCGCCATGATGGCGCGGGCTAGCGTCGATTTTCCGCAGCCACTCTCGCCCGCGAAGCCGACATTCTCGCCGCGCGCCATCCTGAGGCTCACCCCGTTCACCGCGCGCGACGCCCCGCGCGGACCGAACAGCGATTTTCGCGCCACCGGATAGTCGCGCACGACGTTGTCGACGGCTAGCACCGGCACGCCGCCGGTCGATGTCGGCGGCACCCGCGCCGGCTGATGCGAGGAGGCCTCCATCAGCGCTCGCGAATAGGGATGCTGGAGCGCCCGGAACGTCGCGACCGTCGGCCCGGCTTCCACCACCTCGCCCCGCCGCATGATCGCGACCTTGTCGGCAATGTCGGCGACCACGGCGAGATCGTGCGTGATGAGGATCAGCCCGATCCCGTCTTCGTCCACCAGGCGCTTCAGCAGCGTAAGAATCTGCGCCTGCGTGGTGACATCGAGCGCCGTCGTCGGCTCGTCGGCGATCAGGATCGCGGGCTTCATGGCAATGGCCATCGCGATCACCACACGCTGCCGCTGCCCACCGCTCAGCTCATGCGGATAGCGGTCGCGCGGGAACCGGTCTGCCGGCAGGCCGGCGCGCTCCAGCACCTCGCTCGCATAGGCCAGCGCCTCCGCCTTGGTGAAGCCGCCATGCACGAACACCGTCTCGGCCACCTGCGCGCCGATGGTCATCAGCGGGTTGAGCGCCGTCATGGGCTCCTGGAACACCATGCCGAAGGTGCTGCCGCGCAGGCGCACCATCTCGCGTTCCGATTGCTTGAGCAGGTCGCTGCCGCGGTAGACGATCGAGCCGCCGAGCTGCGCGCCGCGCGGCAGCAGCCGCATGATCGACAGCGCCGTCATCGATTTGCCCGAGCCGGATTCCCCGATGATCCCGAGCACCTCGCCCTGATCCACCGACAGATCGATGTCGCGCAGGATCTGCGTCGCGCCGATCTTCAGCGACAGGTCCCTGACCTCGAGCAGGCTCATTGGCGGCTCCGCCTCAGCCGGGGATCCAGCACGTCTCGAAGACCGTCGCCCATCAGGTTGAGCCCCAGCACCGTGGCAACGATGGCGAGGCCGGGCGCCAGCGCCAGATGCGGCGCGAGCGAGATCATCGTCTGGCTGTCGGCCAGCATCTTGCCCCAGCTCGGCGTTGGCGGCTGCGCCCCCAGCCCGACATAGGCAAGCGCCGCCTCGGCCAGGATGCCGAGCGCGAACTGGATGGTGATCTGCACGATCAGCGTGTTGGCGATGTTGGGAAGGATATGCTCGACCGAGACGCGCAGCCGCCCCTTGCCGGCCACCTGCGCGGCCATGATGAACTCGCGCTGCCACAGGCTCAGCGCCGCGCCGCGGCTCAGCCGCGCGAAGACCGGTATGTTGAAGATACCGATGGCGATGATGGCGTTGACGGCCCCCGGTCCGAACACGGCCGTGATCAGGATGGCGATCAGCAGCGCCGGAAAGGCGAAGACCAGATCGTTGCCGCGCATGATCACTTCATCGAGCAGCGAGCCGCGCGTCGCCGCCGCCGTCAGTCCCAGCGGCACGCCGATGCCCACGCCTACGCCCACGGCGATCAGCGCCACGGCGATCGAGGTGCGCGCACCAACAAGGATCATCGAGAACACGTCGCGCCCATACTGGTCGGTCCCGAACCAGTTCGCGCCCGATGGTGCCTTCAGCTTGTTGGGGATGTTCTGCGCGGCGAAATCGTACGGCGTCCACACGAACGAGACGAGTGCGGCGAGGATGATGACGACCGTCAGCAGCGCGCCGACCACGAAGCTCGGCGAACGCAGCGCCGAACGCCACAGGCCCTTCTCTTCCGTCGGGGCGAGGATGTCGGCTTGGCTCATCAGCGCCGCCTCAGCCGCGGATCGACGATCACGTAGCTGACCTCGACAAGAAAATTGACGACGATCACCGCGCAGACCAGCAGCATCACCACCGATTTCACCACGATCAGGTCGCGCTGGGTGATGCCCTGGAAGATGAGCCGACCCAGCCCCGGCAGGAAGAACACGTTTTCGATGATGATGCCGCCTGCGAGGAGGAAGGCAAACTGCAGCCCGATGATGGTGAGGACGGGGATCAGCGCATTGCGCAGCGCATGCCGCCACAGCGCCTGCCGCTCCGTCAGCCCCTTGGCGCGCGCCGAGCGGATATAGTCTTCGCCCAGCGTATCGAGCAGTGACGAGCGCATGACGCGCGCGAGGATCGAGGCCTGCGGCAGCGCCAGCGCGATGGCGGGCAGCGTCAGTGCCCGCATGCCCATCCAGAAGCCTTCGTCCCAGCCCGGAAAGCCGCCCGCGGAGAACCAGCGCAGCGTCACCGCGAAGATCAGCACCAGGATCATCGCGAACCAGAAATTCGGGATGGCGACGCCGATCTGGGTCACCCCCATCACCGCCACGTCGGTCGGCGTATTACGCTTCACCGCCGCGAGAATCCCGGCGGGGAAAGCCAGCAGCACCGTGAGCGCCAATGCATAGATGGCCAGCGGCACGGAGACCCCGATCCGCTGCCCCACCAGCTCGGCGACTGGCACGCGGTAGGTATAGCTGATGCCGAAATCGCCCCGCAGCATCCCGAGCACCCAGTCGAGGTAGCGGGTCAGCGGCGGGCTATCGAGCCCGAGCTGCGTTCGCAGCGCCGCCAGCGTATCCGGCTGCGCGTTCATTCCCAGGATGAACTGCGCCGGATCGCCGGGCAGCACTTCGAGCACGAGGAAAATGACGATCGAGGCGACCAGAAGGCTCGCCACCAGCGAAACCAGCCGCCCCGCAAGATATGCCGTCATGAAGCGCCGACCGCGCGAGCGTCAGTCGGGTCGCCCTCCCCCGCCCGCTGGCGAAGGGAGGGCGGCCCAACCTCGACCGTCACTGTGCCCAGGAGAAGGCCGACACGTCGATGATCGGCTGCGGAGCGTTCTCCCACAGGCCCTGCACATCCTTGTCGGCAACCGTGATGTTGGGCAGCTCGAACAGGAACACCGACGCATAGTCTTTAGCCAGCTGCTCCTGGATCGCCTGCTTCAGCTTGATCTGGCCGTCTGGATCGGTGGTCGCGTTGAGCTCGTCCACCAGCTTGTTCAACGCCTCGGCATTGTAGTTGATGTAGTAACCCGGCTTGCCGAAGGCAGCGAAGTCGTTGGCTTCCACGTGGCTCACCATGGTGAGGTCGTAGTCGTAGGCACCCTGAAACACGTTGGCGATCCAGTCGGCCCATTCCACATTGACCACGTCCACCTTGATCCCGGCGGCCGCCAGCTGCTGCTGGATGATCGGTGCGGAGGCGCGGGCATAAGCTGCCGGCGGCACCTTGAACGTCAGGCTCAGGTCGGTGACTCCGGCTTCCGCCAGCAGCGCCTTGCTCTTCTCCACATCGAAGTCGGAGAGCCCGGTCAGGTCGACATAGGCCGGATCGCCAGGCGGGAAGAAGCTGCCGATCGGCGTCCCGTAGCCGAACTGTGCGCCGTCGATGATCGACTGCCGGTCGATGGCATGGGCCAGCGCCTCGCGTACCTTGACGTTGTCGAGCGGCGGGCTGGCATTGTTGATGGCGAGGATGGTCTCGCCCTGCGTCGAGCCGACGATCACCTGGAAGTCCGGATTGGCCTTGAACTGCTCCAGCAGCTCGGGCGCCGGGAAGGCCGAGAACACGTCGAGGTCGCCGGCGAGCAGCGCACTCGTCGCCGCCGTGCCATCGCTGATGAACTTGAAGGTCACGCTGTCGAGCGCCGGCGCTGTGCCGGAATAGTTCTCGTTGCGGACCAGCGTGATGTGGTCGGCCTTCACCCACTCGCCCAGCTTGTAGGGGCCGGTGCCGATCGGGTTGTTGACGTTGTCGGCCGCGGTCTTCTCGGACACGATCACCGCATCGCCCCAGGCCATGTTGTAGACGAAATCGCCCTGCGGCTGGCTCAGCGTCACCTTGACCGTCTGCGGATCGACCACGTCGACCGACGCGATGGCGGCGAACAGCTGCTTCTGCGCGCTCACCGAGTCGGCGGCACGGTTGCGGTCGAGCGTCCACTTCACGTCGCTGGCGGTCAGCGGCGTCCCGTCGCTGAATGTCACGCCCGGCTTGAGGTGGAAGGTGTAGCTCAGCCCATCCTCAGAGATGTCCCAGCTCGTCGCCAGCGCCGGCTGCACCGCGCCGTCACGGTCGATGCGGGTCAGCCCCTCGTAGATGTTGAGATGGGTGACGCTGCGGATGGCCGCTGCCGCGCCGCCGGTCGTCGGATCGAGATTGGTCGGCTCGAGCTGGATGCCGATGTTGAGATCGGCACGCGCCTGCGCCAGTGCAGGAGCCGCCGCCATGAGGGCGGCCGCCGCGAGCGTGCCGGCAACCGTCAATGCGACCAGTGATTTGCGCATGTTCGTCCTTCCTGATTGCGGCCACTTTCGGCGCGGCCTTGACGTCAACTCTAGTGCGGATTTGGCCGCGAGGTAAATCGGCCATACGGCGGCCCTGTTCTGCCGTCTGCGACCCGCGTGAAAATATCGCCCCACCCGGCCCCGTCCGGTGGATTCCGCCCGGCCCTATCGTGGCCCCAGCAGATCCAGCAGCGTCAGCGCCATCACCTTGGCGCTGTCCACCATGTCGTCGATCCCCACCCATTCGTCCGGTTGGTGCGCCAGGTCGAGGATGCCCGGCCCATAGGCGATGCAATTGTGCATCCGCCCGATCCGGTCGATATGCTTCTGGTCGTAGGTGCCCGGCGACACCACGTATTGCGGCGCCAGCCCCAGCACGTCGCCGATGGCCCGAGACACCGCAGTCACCACTGGAGCATCCTTCGCCGTCATGGTCGGCGAGATCGTCCACAATTCGCGTACGTCGTAGCGGAAGTCCGGCCGCTCGGCCTTCACCCGCTCCAGCACGTCGATCACTTCCTGCCGCACTGCGTCCGGCGTCTCCTCGATGAGATAGCGCCGATCGATGATCATGCGCGTCGAATGCGGCACCACCGGCGCGGGAAAGCCGGTGTAGCCCGCCTCGGGCTCGGGCTGCCCGCCATGGATCGAGTTGATGTTCAGCGTCGATTGGCGGGCCTGCGGCGGCACCACCGGCATCGCCGTGGTCCTGCCGGCCAGCGCAGGGAACAGCGTTTCCTCCATCTCCGCCAGCACGGCGCCCATGTGCCGGATGGCGCTGTCGCCCAGGAACGGCATCGAGCCATGCGCGATCCGCCCATGCGTCTCGATCTCGGCCCACCACACGCCGCGATGCCCGAGGCAGATGCGGTCCTTGTTCAGCGGCTCGGGAATGATGACGTGCTGCACCCGCTGCGGCGAGAAATAGCCCTGCTCGGCCAGCCAGCCGACGCCGCCGAAGCCGCCGCTCTCCTCGTCTGCGGTGCCCGAAATTTCGATGGCCCCGGCATAGTCGGGGACAACCGCCGCAAAGGCTTCCGCCGCGACGATCGAGGCCGCCAGCCCGCCCTTCATGTCGCAGGCGCCGCGTCCATAGACCCGGCCGTCCCGGACCTCGCCGCCGAACGGATCTGTGGTCCAGCCACTGCCGGTCTCCACCACGTCGTGGTGCGAGTTGAAGTGCACCGTCTCGCCCGGCGCTTTCCCCTCGTGCCGCGCCACCACGTTCCAGCGCGGATACCTGTCGCTGTCGCCTCGCGCGCCCTCGGCTCTGAGCAGTTCGACCGTATAGCCGCTGCGCGCCAGCCGGCCCTCGAGATAGACGCAGATCTCCCGATAGGCCTGTCCGGGCGGATTGACCGTCGGAATGCGGATCAGTTCCTGCGTGAGCGTCGTGAGATCGTCGCGCCGCGCCTCTATTTCGGCGGCAAGGCGGTCGCGGACGGCGGGATCGGGCTGGGTCATACGGTGCAGACTGGGTCGCCCCCGCCCGGCCGTCAACTCCTCGCCAACGGCAATCTTGCATACAACATCGTTGTGCATTTGAGGTTGTGACCTTAGCGCGGAAGTCGCGCCACCTGAGCCCATGTGGCCCCGCAACCTGGCTTTTCCCCGCGACTTTTGGTCGTCAATCGCGGTCCCCGCGAATCTGCGATAAGTCCACTGGCTCTGCGCATCTCCTTGTGTTTCCGGCACTCCCGGCCCCGCGGACCGCCGTGCTCCGCCGATGATCGCGGCAGCACAGCCGTTGAACGCTCGCGCATTCGTCACCAAGTCTGTTGACTCATCGTTTCTTGCATACAAGAATGCAGGTCAGCGGTCGGGAGCCTCACGACGGAACTGCGGGTTTGCCAACGGGATCATGCCGTTGCGCACCACGGTTCGGTGTCTCACCGACTTCGGACGGCGCCGGGCAAAGCCCGGTCCACGCAGGGAGGGATGCATGCGCATAGGCAAGGTTTTGTTGAAAACGGTGAGCCCGCTGGCACTCGCGGGCGCGCTGGTCATGACGGGTATGGCCATGCCCGGCACCGTGAGTGCCCAGAACTCGAATCCGGAAGCCGCCAAGGCCCTCGGGCCCATCCAGGGTGCCATCCGCTTCTCGTGGTGGGGCGGCCAGCTCCGCAACGACAAGACCGATCGGATCCTGCAGCTGTTCGAGCAGGAGAATCCGGGCGTTACCGTCGCGCGTGAGAACGCCGATTTCGCGCCGCATTGGGAGCGGCTGACCATCCAGTCCGCCGGCAACAACCAGCCCTGCACCATCCAGATGCAGACCCGCTGGCTCGCCACCTTCGCCAAGCCCACGATCCTGCGGCCGCTGGACGATCTGGTCGCCTCCGGCGCCCTCGACGTCGCCGGCATTCCCGGCCCGGTGCTTGATGCCAGCCGCGGCGCCGACGGCAACCTCTATATGATCCCGTCGGGCGTGTTCTATTTCTCGCTCATGTACAACAAGCAGATCGCCGAGGCAGCGGCGGCCGCTGGCGTCCCCATGCTTGAGGCACCGTACAGCTGGAACCAGTACGCCGACTATCTGCGCGCCATCAAGCCGCACCTCGGCGACGGCGTTGCGGCCACCCACAACATGGGCCGCGAGCCTGATTCCTTCGTCACCTGGGTGCAGTCGCAGGGCGACAAGCTGTTCGAGGGCTCGGAGGTCGGCTTCTCGCGCGACACCGCCATCGGCTGGTTCAACTACTGGGAGACCCTGCGCAAGGAAGGCCTGACCGAGTCCCCCGAGGAAATGGTCACCGAGAACAGCGCGCTCGTTGAAGAGTCGAACCTCGCCAACGGCCGCGGCTTCGCCACCAACCGCCCGCCCAACCAGCTCGGCTCGGTGCAGAAGATCGTCGACACCGTGAACCCGGGCGCCACCATCGACATCATGCAGTACCCGACCGGCGAAGACGGCACGGTGGGCATGGACCTCGGCGCCAACGGCATCGCCATCGGTGCCAATTGCGCGGCCGATCTGCTGCCGGCTTCGGTCGCCTGGGTGAACTTCTTCACGCAGGACGAGCGCGCTGCGCAGATCTATCAGTCCGACAATGGCGTGGTGGCCATCGACAAGTTCGTCGACGCGCAGCGCACCAATCCCGAGACCCAGCCAACCCAGGTGCGGATGCTCGAAATCTACAGCCTCGTCGCCCCCAACGCCAAGCCGGTGTTCTGGCCGGCCGGCGGCTACCAGGCCCTGACCGACGTGCTCAACCGCTCCTATGACGCGGTGGCCTTCGAGCAGATCAGCGTCGAGGACGGCGCCGACATGCTGATCACCGAGCTCAACGAGCAGCTGGCCAACGCGGCGCGCTGACGTGACCATCGGGGTGCGGGCTCGGCCCGCCCCCTTTTCCCTGATCACCTCGCTCCGGGGGCCCGATGACGACTCTCGCTTCGGATGACGCGCCGACGCCCAGGCCGGCGGCCGTCGAGCGGACGATACCGACGGACCGCAGGGGCTCGGCGCTGAAGCGCGCGGAGAACCGTGCCGCCTATCTGTTCCTGACCCCCTGGCTCATCGGCACCATCGGCATCACCGCCCTGCCCATGCTCGCCTCGCTCTACCTGAGCTTCACGGACTATCGTGTGCTGAGCCCGCCGACCTGGATCGGCTTCGACAACTTCATCAAGCTGTTCACCGGCGATCGCCGCTTCATCAAGGCCATCTGGGTCACCCTCACCTATGTCGGCTGGTCGGTGCCGCTGGTGCTGACCTTCTCGCTGATCATCGCGGTGGCGCTCAACCGCGGCCTCAAGGGCCTCGCCATCTACCGCTCGCTGTTCTACGTGCCGTCGCTCATCGGCGCGTCCGTGGGCATCGGCCTGCTGTGGAAGGAAGTCTTCGGCGAGCGCGGCGTCATCAACGACATTCTCGCGCTGTTCGGCATCGCCGGTCGCGGCTGGATCAACAACCCGACCTTCGCGCTGCCCTCGATCATCGCGCTCAACGTGTGGACCTTCGGTGCCTCGATGGTCATCTTCCTCGCCGCGCTGCGCCAGATCCCCGAGTCCTACTACGAGGCGGCCTCCATTGATGGCGCCAATGGCTGGCAGCGCTTCCGGCGCATCACCCTGCCCCTCATCACGCCGGTCGTCTTCTTCAACGCGGTGCTCCAACTCATCGGCTCGTTCCAGTCGTTCACCCAGGCCTTCGTGGTGTCGGGTGGTCGTGGCGGCCCGGTCGACTCGACGCTGCTCTACTCGCTCTATCTCTACCAGCAGGCCTTCCAGCAGCTGAACATGGGCTACGCCTCCGCCATGGCCTGGATCCTGCTTATCGCCATCGGCGTAGCTACCGCCATCCTGTTCTGGTCCTCTCGCTTCTGGGTGTTCTATGGCGACCGCTAGAACCTACGATCCCGAGGCGCTGCGCGCGCATCGCCGGCGCCGCGACAACAGCCGTCGCCTGCGCCACTTCATCCTGCACCTGATCCTGATCGGGCTGCTGTGCGTGATGCTCTATCCGGTGATCTGGATGGTCTTCTCGTCGCTGCGCCCCGAGGCCGAGATCTTCGGCGACATGGGCTTCATTCCCACCCACTGGACGCTCGAGAACTATGTCCGCGGCTGGACCCTGTTCGGTAACAAGACCTTCGGGCTGTTCTTCATCAACTCGCTGGTGATCTGCATCTTCGCCATCCTCGGCAACCTGATCGCCTGCTCGATGGCTGCCTATGCCTTTGCCCGGCTCAACTTCAAGCTGAAGTGGTTCTGGTTCGCCATCATGCTGGGCACCATCATGCTGCCCATCCATGTGCAGCTGATCCCGCAGTACATCTTCTTCCTCCAGATCGGCTGGGTGAACACCATCCTGCCGCTCGTGGTGCCGAAGTTCCTCGCGCACGACGCCTTCTTCATCTTCCTGATGGTGCAGTTCATGCGCTCGCTGCCGCCCGAGCTAGAGCAGGCGGCGGTGGTCGATGGCGCCTCCTACTGGCAGCGCTACTGGCGCATCATCCTGCCGCTGACCACGCCCGCGCTGGTGACCACGGCGGTCTTCACCTTCATCAACACCTACAACGATTTCTTCGGCCAGCTCATCTACCTCACCGACATCGACCGCATGACCGTGCCGGTGGCGCTCCGGACCTTCCTTGATCCGAGCGGCGGCCAATCCTCGTTCGGCGGCCTGTTCGCGATGGTTCTCGTCTCGATCGGACCGGTCCTTGGCTTCTTCCTCGCCTCGCAGCGCTTGCTCACCAAGGGCATCGCGACGACAGGCTTCAAGTAAGGCATCCCGCGAATGGCGAGCGTTACCCTCCAGAAACTCACCAAGTCCTATGCCGGCGGCCACCTCCGCGCCGTCAACGAACTCAGCCTCGATATCGAGGATGGCGAGTTCCTGGTCCTCGTCGGTCCCTCCGGCTGCGGCAAGTCCACGGCCCTGCGCATGATCGCCGGTCTCGAGGAGATCACCGATGGCGGCATCTGGATCGGCGACAACTTCGTCAACGATACGCATCCCAAGGATCGCGACATCGCCATGGTGTTCCAGAACTACGCGCTCTACCCGCACATGAGCGTGTTCGACAACATCGCCTTCCCGCTGCAGATCGCGAAGTTGCCCAAGGCGGAGATCAGCAAGCGCGTCGTCGAGGCCGCCCGCGTTCTCGAGCTCGAGCAATACCTCAAGCGCCGCCCCGGCCAGCTCTCCGGCGGCCAGCGCCAGCGCGTCGCCATGGGCCGCGCCATCGTGCGCCAGCCCGCCGTCTACCTGATGGACGAACCGCTCTCCAACCTCGACGCCAAGCTGCGCGTGCAGATGCGTGCCGAGATCGCCCAGCTCCAGCATCGGCTCGGCACCACCACCATCTACGTGACGCACGATCAGGTGGAGGCCATGACCATGGGCCACCGCGTGGCGCTGATGCGCGATGGCATCCTGCAGCAGGTCGATACTCCGCAGGCCATCTACAACCGCCCGCGCAACCTGTTCGTCGCCGCCTTCATCGGCGCGCCGACGATGAACCTGTTCCACGCCACGCTGACGGGCAGCGGCGACACCGCCACCCTGCAGCTCGGCTCGCGCACCCTCACCGTGCCTGCCGCCGTCACCGGGCAGCGGCCGGGCCTCGCCCGCCACGCCGGCCAGCCCGTCATCGTCGGCTTCCGCCCCGAGGATGTTGCCGACGCCGCGCTCCGTCCCGATCTGCCCGCTGCCAACCGCCTCACCGCCACCGCCGACCTCGTCGAGGCCCTCGGCTCCGACGTGCTCGTCCACTTCGGCGTCGATGCCGAAGCAGCGACCGTGCACAGCTCCGACAGCCTGCAGCAGATCAAGGCCGCCAGCGGCACCAGCACCGCCATTGCCCGCCTGACCCCGCGCAGCGACGTGCGGCTCGGCGGCACCATCGAGCTGGTCGTCGACACCGAGCGGCTCCAGTTCTTCGACCCCGCCACCGGCGACGCCATCTACTGATCGCCACCTCTCAACGCTAACCCGAGACCATCATGTCCATCAGCCAGGCCACCCTCGCGATCCTTCGCAAGGTACGTACCTCAGACGTCACCGACGCCCTCGATTCCCTGGGCTTTATGAACACCTACGAGATGGATCCGCGGCTCCGTCCGCTGTTCCCCGGCATCTCGTTCGCCGGCATCGCAACCACCGCCGAGTTCAACATCATCAACAGGACCATCCCGTCGATGAGCTACGACGAGTTCGACGATCGCCAGTACAAGCGCAATCCGGACGGCACCACGCATCCCGACGCGCTCTGGCCCGCCGGCCACAAATTCGGCGCCCCCGACGAGGTGCACGTGATCGACACCAAGCAGTCCCGCTGCGGCCTGCTCGGCTCCAACAACGTGCTCAACGCCAAGATCGCCGGCAGCGTCGGCTTCATCATCGATGGCGCCTGCCGCGATTCCGGCGAGTGCATCCAGCAGGGCGATCCGGTCTTCTGCTCGGTCCGCTCCATGCGCCACATGGCCGGCCGGCTCGAACTCGCCTCGGTCAATCAGCCCATCACCTGCGGCGGCGTCTATGTCCGTCCCGGCGACGGCGTCGTCGCCGACGACGATGGCATCATCGTCATTCCGCACGAAGTCGCCGACGAAGCCGCCAGACGCGCCTGGCTGGTGCAGGACAAGGACCGCCGCATGCGCCGCGCCTTCTACGAGAAGCTCGGCATGCCCTACGACAAGAGCGTCGAGCTCGAAGAACGTCCGTGGTAGGTCAGCGGACCGGGCCCTCCCTCAGGCACCTTCTCCCATCGAAGGGGGAGGCCACCGAACCGAACTTTCAGTCGGCGACCCTTCTCCCTCGATGGGAGAAGGTGGCGCGTAGCGCCGGATGAGGGTGGGGCCCAATCCGCAGATCCTACCCCACCAGTTCCAGCATCAGCCCCCAGTCCCGCCCATCCGGCCGCACCGGCAGCTCCAGTACCGAACTCGGCGCCACCGTGATCGGCTCCGTCGGCGCCAGCCACTCGCCCGAGCGCGGATCGAACCATGACGGCCGGTACTGCGCGGCCGGCCGCGCGCCACGGAGCTTGGCCTCGCGCGGCGCCTCGTTCTCGAAATACAGCATGAACAGGTCGCGCTCCGGCGTCCGCGCGCAATAGGCCCAGCCGTAGTAGCCGAAGTCCGGCCCCGACTTGTTGGGCATCACCAGCTCGGCCTTCGGCTCCAGCGCGCGATAGCGCGAACCGCGAACCGTCGCGAAGCCCCGCAGGTGCTGCACCTGCCCGGCCGATTTCCACTGGAACGCGTCCCACATCTTGTAGAGCGCCTCCGGCTCGGTGTCGGATTGCCAGATGCCCTCCGCTCCGTAGATGAAGCCGGCGAGCCCACCCGACAGGAACGAGCCGTAGAGCCCCGAGCGCACGTAGAAGTCGTCGGCCTCGCTGTCCGGCGGCACCCGCAGCGGGTACGGCGTCCCCAGCTGATGCAGGCCCGCATAATAGGGCTCGCCGTTGATCGCCGGCTTCCGCTCCGCCTCGAACATTTCGGTGAGATACCAGTAGGTATAGTGTTCGCGCACATTGCCCGACTGGTGGATGTCGATCCACGAATCCGGTCCGAAATTGACCAGCGTCGACGGATTGGGATTGGCCGACAGCGGCGTCCCGAATGGCGGCTTGCCGAACCGCTCGAGCGCCAGCGCGATCGGCGCGTTGTATTCCTCGGCGGGGGTCGTCTGGGCGTAGTAGTCGTAGTGGATCGGCGACAGGATGGTGATGTTCGCCTGGTAGCGCGCGAACACGTATTGAACGAACCGCGCGTAGCTCTCGTCGAAATCGTGGAAGCGCTTCCACACCTGCCCGGCGTCGCGCCGCGACACCTCGATGAACGGCACGAAGCCGTGCGCATTGAGGTAGTCGATCTTGCGGTCGAGCACCTTGAAATAGTCGGGGTTCACCCGGTCGAGATCGGGGAACACCTGCTCGTAGCCCGGCACCTTGCACGGAAACAGGAACGGCCGCCCGCCCTCGTTGTGCATGTCCTTGGCCGAGTTCGTCCCCGGCTGCTTCCAGGCCGCCCGCACGAAGGTGCCGTCGTCCAGCGTGATCGTCGGCGGCTGCCCGTCGTTCGCCCAGGCCGGCTGCGCCGCGATCAGGCCCACGCAGTTGAACCCCTGCGCCTTACGATAGTGCACGTAGTCGTTGAGCGTCGCCCCCGGCCCCAGTGGTTGTGGCGCGTCCACCTCTGCCAGCGGGAAGCGGAAGCTCGGCACGCTCCACCAGGTGTCACCGATGAGAAAGAACGGCGTGCCGTCGGCATGTTCGAGGCCGCGGCCATCGGGGCTCGCCGTCACCATGCCGCGCCGGTTCGGATTGGCCTCGAGCTCGGCGGCGGTCCACGGCTCGGCGACGAACGAACCGCTGTGCCCGCTCAGCCCCGGATCGTCGGTCGAGCTGCCGGAACGCCGCGACCAGCTGCCGGCCCGCATGGCCAGCACCCGCACCACGAACCTCCCCTCGCCGTCCCAGAATCCGTAGCCCCGGCCGGCCGCGCCCGGGCCCTCCAGCTCCACCCCGACGACCCCCTCCGCCTAAGCGGTCGCCCAGCCGCGCTCCGGCTCCAACCCGAGGTCCCCCTTCGGCCAGACATCCGGGCGCAACACGTCCCCTCTCCGACCCTGCCGACTGCTCGATCCCCCGTCCGCCGCTCCGCCCTT
>Ga0066256_1003690_pt1 | contig 13940 bp, 5 predicted proteins | sample ThiBio_1000_biof_FD_87107 | JGI IMG/M metagenome (GOLD analysis project Ga0066256, IMG submission 87107) | Wastewater bioreactor microbial communities from Cape Town, South Africa - Thiocy_expt_1000_biof (version 2) | ecosystem: Engineered > Bioreactor > Thiocyanate-remediating >...
CCAAACCCACGCAGGTCAAGTGGCACCTGCGCCAGCAGAACAAGACGCGCCTGATCGGGCCCAACTGCCCCGGCATCATCAAGCCGGGTGAGTGCAAGATTGGCATCATGCCGGGCTACATCCACAAGCCGGGCAAGATCGGCATCGTGTCGCGGTCCGGCACGCTGACGTACGAGGCAGTGCACCAGACGACGGCGGCGGGGCTGGGGCAGTCCACCTGCGTGGGCATCGGCGGCGACCCGGTCAACGGCACCAACTTTATTGACGTGCTGGAGCGCTTCACCAAGGACCCGCAGACAGAGGGCATCATCATGATTGGCGAGATTGGCGGGCAGGCGGAGGAGGAGGCGGCGGAGTGGCTGAAGGCACACGGCGACCCCGCCAAGCCCGTCGTGGGCTTCATTGCCGGCGTCACCGCACCGCCCGGCCGCCGCATGGGCCACGCCGGCGCCATCATCACGGGCGGCAAGGGCACCGCGGCGTCCAAGATGGCGGCGCTCAAGTCGGCGGGCGTGCGCGTGTGCGACTCGCCCGCCAAGCTGGGCGTCACCATGCACGCCATCATGAAGGAGGCCGGCAAGCTGGCGTAAGCCGCGCCCCGGTCGCGGGCGGGCGCACTGACGCGCGCACGCCGCACTCCGTCGTCACCGCCACACACGCGCGTGGTGGCTGCGCGCACCCTCAGCCATGGGCCCTGACAACTTAAAACGTACCCGGGGACCATCATTTCAAGCAGGCAGTAGGCGGGGAGACAGCACACACGCACACACGGCACAGGTGGGCACGGCGCCAGAGCCACGCCCACTGATATGATAGTAGACAGTATAGTGATAGCATGAGGGTGAACACAAAACGATGGAACAACAACATAGGTTCACACCCCTACTTGGCGCCCGGCACTAGCGTGATCCACTCGTTGCGGCACACGGCGGCGCGGCGGCGGACGGCGCGCTTGGGGTCGTCCAGCACCGGCAGCAGGCCGGCCACGACGGCGGCGCGCACGGGGTGCAGCTGGTGGTACGGCAGCTTGACGCAGCCGCGCAGGCAGTCGATGGCGGTGGCGCGCACGAGCGGCTTGGCGCCGCCGCGCTTGTGCGCCAGCGCCAGTAGGACGGGCACGACGGAGGGCAGGTGCGGCGCGACGGCGGGCGCGGCGGCGTGGATGAGCATGTACAGGGAGGTGAGGGCGGAGGAGGCGACGGCGTCGCGCAGCTCAGAAAAGAGGGGCGACTCGCCGCTGGCGCGCCCGCCGCGGATCACCGCCAGCGTGCGCACCACGATGGGTACCACGCGCTCCGTCTCTGCCAGCAGCAGCGCCTGCGGCAGGTGGGTGGCCATGGAGCACAGAGACAGGAGGAGGGGGACGGCGGCGGCGGTGTCTGTCACCGCCGCCAGCCGCGCCTGCACAAACGCAAACAGGCGCTGTTTGTACAAGCCCAGCGCTGTCGTGCCCGCCTCGCGGCTGAACGGGTGCCGCGGCGCCGCATCTGCCACGATGCTGCCCAGCCCCTGCCCCGCCAGCGTCACCAGGTGCGCCGCCGCGCACGTTGCCGTGCTGCTGCACGTGTCGCACCCCGGCGCCGTGGCGCACGCCACCAGCACGTCCATCAGCGCCGCCACGCACGTCTGCGCCGCCGGGTGCCCGCGCATGGCCAGGCCCTTGCCGATCCACACCAGCAGCAGCACGCCGCGCTCGCGCAGGAGGGAGGCGGGCGTGGTGGCGGAGGGCGGCGCGCAGTCGGCGCCGCGCGCGCCCGACCCTGCCAACGCCACGCCGCCCGGCAGCTGGCCGCCGATGCTGATGCCCGCGCGCTCCACGATGGTGCGCAGCGTGCGGCCCAGCACGGCGTCAAAGGCGGCACGGTCGGGCCCCGTCCCCGGCGCGCGGTTAAACGCCACGCCCACCGCCTGCGCCGCCAGCACGGCGGCGCGCTGCAGGTCAAACGTCATCCGCCCCGCCGCCGTCGTGGACCCGCCCGGCACGCCACACCGCTCCGCTGCCGCCACCACTGCGGCGCACGCGGCCGCGGCGGCGGACGCCACAGCTGCAGCAGACCCGCTGGCGGCGGCGCTATCACCGCCGCCACCGCTGCCACTGCCGCTGCACGCCCCACCGCCACTGCCGCCACAGGCGCTGGCGCCGCTGCGCAGGCTGCAGGCAGGCGAGGCGTCCTCGCCCACGTCGTCAAACGCCGCCACGGCGGTGTCTGCGTACCCCGCCTTGCACCGCTCCGTGGTGCGCTGCACCATGTACAGCAGGCTGCGCGCCGCGTACCGCTGCTGCGGGTCGTCGCACGACACGAGGGGGCCGCACGGCGACGTCAGCAACGCCGACACCAGCGCTGCCACCACGTCACCAAAGCGCGGCACGGGCGCGCTGCGCCGCGAGCACGCCAGCACCTTCAGCAAGATGGGCAGGGTGCGCACCTGGCCCAGGTCGGCGCCGGGTGCCAGGGGCGCGTACCACGGCGCCGGCGCCAGCAGCGGCGGCGTGGGCTCCACACCCACGCTGCGGCCAGGCAGGCTGCCAGCGGCGTCCACGCCCGCCGACGCCACCGGCGCCTCGCCCAGCAGCAGCGACGTCACGTCGCGGCGCAGCACCTCCCCCACCGCCGCCGTCGCGCGCGCCGCCACCGTGCGCACCACCAGCTCCACCGCCGTGCGCACGCGCTGCGACAGGCGGCGCGACGGCTCGCCCTCCGCGTGGCGCACGGAATCCAGCACGAGGTACAGCAGGGTGGGCACCAGCAGCATGGGCTCCACACTGTCGTCCTCGCCGCCATCCGCCGCACCCGCCGCCGCCGCTCCCGCTGTTGACGACACTGTCGCCGCGGGTGTCCCCACCGGCGTGGCAGGCAGCGCCGGCTCGGGGCCCCACGGGTCCGTCGGCTGCTCCAGGTGCATCACGCCGCCGCCGCCGCTGGTGGCGCGCAGCAGCAGCGTCTCCATGCCGGCATCAAACCGTGATGCCATGCGGCCACCCGCGCCGCTGCCGCCCCCGCCACCGCTGCCGATGCCGATGCCGATGCCACCCGCCGCCAGCGCGCCGCCACGGTCCTCGTCGCCGCCGCTGGCGTCTGACGCGCCAGACCGCACGCTGCCCGTGTCGTCCGTGTACTGTGACGACGCGTCACCACCAACCCCGCCACCGCCGCGCCCCGTCGTGCGAATGTACATGGCGGTGCCCTCCTCACTGGGCACCACAAACGCGTCCATGGCGGCGTCATCATTCACCGCCGCCTTGGTCAGCACCACGCGCGCCAGCGCCTCCACCGTCGCCACCGCAATGTGCAGCGGCGCGCCGGTGACAGGGTGGCCCACCAGCCGCACGCCCGGCCGCTCGTCTGCGCCGCCGCCCGGCACCGCCCGGCTGTCAATCGCCATCTCCAGCAGCTGCGGCACGATGGCGTGCTGCACGCGCATGTTGGAGATGCACGCCAGCTGCGCCAGCGAGTACAGCGCGCGCGCGACCGCCAGCGGCACGCCGGGTGGGTGCAGCTCCGACTGCCACTCCACGCGCGCGGCATTCGTGAGGGAGGGCGCCGCGTCGCTGCCGCTGCCGCACCCGCAGCACTCGGACGCCGCCGCCATGTAGCACTCCAGCGTGTGCTGCCCCGTCGCTGCCGAGGCGGTGGGCGTGGTTGCGTGCGTGTGCTCGTGCGTCCGCGCGTGCGCGCAGCCGGCGTCACAGCCGGCGCACCCCTCGCTACCAGCGGCGGGCAGCGCGGCGCCCACCGCGCCCGTGGCGCTACGCGTGGCGGCCACCAACGCCTCACTGATGCCTTCGCGGATGACGGCCAGCAGGCGCGGCACCGCAATGTTAAGCACCGCACGGCAAAACTTTTGGCGCACGGACGCCATGGTGCACAGCGCGCGCAGGCACGCCTCGCGCACCAGGTCGTCGCGGTCGGTGAGCACGATGGAGGTGAAGGTGGTGGTGGTGTGCACCTTCTGGTCCACCGTCAGCAGTGCGGAGGGCGGGCGCACCGCCAGGTCGCACAGGCCAGCGGCGGCAATGCAGCGCGCCTCCGAGTCGGCGGTGGCAGACGAGTTGATGGGCACACTACGCGTGCCACCGGCGCCAGGCCGCCGCGCCGGCGCCTCTGCCCCACCCTCATCACTACCACTGCCGCTGCCGCTGCCGCTGTCGCCCGCGGGTGTCACGAGCGGCGTGCGCAGCGTGCCGTGCAGCAGGTCCACCACGCTCATAATGTGGCGCGACACGGGGTGGCCGCCGGGCGGGTGGTCCACGCCGTGGTCGATGGTGTGCAGCAGGCCGGACAGCAGGCCCACGACGGCGCACCGCACCTCCACGCGGCAGTGCGCGGTGGCGTCGGCGTGCACGCGCGCGATGGCGGGCATGACCGCCTCCAGCACGCTGGCCAGCGCGTGGTGGCTGGCGGACGCGACGGCGCACAAGATGCGGGAGGCGGCAAAGCCCACCTGCGACTCGGGCGCGCGCGACACCTCCGTCAGGCCAAACCGGATGAGCGGCGACACAAAGGCGTGCCACTCCTCCACGCTGCCCGTCGCCTGCACATGCAGCGACAGCAGGCGCGTCAGCTCCGCAATGGCCACCAGCGCCTCGTCGGGCACGGGCGCCGACGCCTTGGGCTTGGCGGCGGCGGGCGTGAGAAACGCGAGGCCGAGCGGCGCGGCGGGCGCGGCGTCTGCCTCGTCGCTGCCGGGCGGCGTGTACAGGCCGTACCCGCTGTTCACGTGCACCTCCGCCTTGCCCGAGAAGTTGATGCCAATGGCGCCCGCCAGCATGCCCACGTGCGACGACACGGGCGCCAGCGCCGCCGACAGCCGGCTGCCGCTGTGCGCGCCGGTCCACAGCGACAGCAGCGCGCGCGGCGCGGTGCCGTCGCTGGTGCCCGCCGCGCCCTCCCCGCCCGCCGAGCCCACCACCGCGCCGCGGAGCGCGTCGCACAGCGACGGCAGGTGCGGCATGAGGGCGTCCACGCCGTACCGCGCGGCACAGAACACGAGCGTCTGCGCCGCGTCGCGCTGCGCGTCCGGCACGGTGGACTCCAGCTTCTCCACCAGCAGCGGCAGCACCCAGTCGGCGAGGCGCGGCGTGGCGGCAAACACGCGGCGCAACGCGCCCACCAGGCCCTCCTTGGTAATGCCGTGCGGGTCGTTGGGCGGCGGCGTGAAGGTGATGGGGAAGTAGCATGCCACGACGTCAAACAGCTCCTGCGCATACGACGCCACGGCGTCAATGTACACGGGCGGCTGGCGCGCGGCGGTGGTGGAGGCGGCCGCCGCGTCGCGCCTGCTGCCGCCGCGATGGGGGGGCCCCCCCCCACCCCTGCCACACCCCCCGCCCCCCCCCCCCCCCCCCGCGCCCGGGGCCCCCCCCCCCCCGCCCCCCCCCCCCCCCCCCGCCCCGGCCGTGCCCGCCGCTGCCGTGCCCACCAGCACCCTCCTCCGCGCTCGGCTCCCACAGCAGGGTGGCAACAAGGCGCAGGGCGGGCATGAGGCAGCGTGGGTCCTTCTCGCCGTCCATCGCCGTCACGACGCCCACCGCAAACTCCAGCGCAAAGTTGGTGTCGCCGCCGCCCGCCACGCGGTCCAGCAGCTGCGCGCTGAGCGCGGGGTGCGCCGCAATCCATCCCAGCAGCTCGTACACCGCCTGCCGCTGCGCCTGCTCCATCGCCTGCACGTGCAGTTCCACAAACAGCGCCTTGGACACCTCCACCGCCGCCGCCGACAGCGCCGGCAGGCGCGCCGCCACGTCCAGCAGCACGCGCAGCACGCGCAGGCAGGGCGGCACGGAGGGGTAGTCAGCGAGGCGGCCACAAAAGAAGGCGATGAGCGTGTGCAGCACATCCACGTTGGCTACCAGGTACGGGTCACCCGCCGCCGCCGCCGCCTCCACCGCCGCGCCCAGCAGCTGCGTCGCGCGCCGGCGCACCATGCCGTCCGGCGCCATCATGTAGCCGCCCATCTCGCGGATGAGGTCCAGCAGCGACAGGCGGGGCGGCGTGCGCGCCACGATGGCGCCCATGCCCTCTGGCAGCGCCGCCGCCGCCGCCACCTTCTTGGCATGCAGCGCCGCATCGGTAGACGCTGGCGTGCCGCTGCCGGCGGCGGTTGTGGCAGCAGCAGCGGCGGTGGTTGGCACTGCCGGCGGCACCGCCGCGCCGCTGCAGTACGCATCAATGGCGGCAAACAGTTCCGCGTTCATGGTGTCAGTAGATGGGGGGTATAGGGGGGCAGCAGGCGGGTTGCTGCGTCTGAGTACCGGTAGCGGCAATCAGCGTGCTGCAGCAGCGCTACTAATTACGATTAGTGTGAGGGTGGGTGGGTGGTCGTCCAACTCGCCGCGCTCTGCAGTACCGGTAGTTGGGTAGTGAGGGTTGGGTGCGGGTGTGGTGTGATGGATGGGGTGACCACCGCATTGGCAACACTCTGCTGCTGCCACAAGCAGCTGCTATAGGGTTGACACCACCAGCAGCAGCAGCTTGGAACAAGTGGAACAGTCGTACAGTTGCTGGCCACACAGCACAGCACAGCACCGCACAGCTGCTGAGGTGAGGTGAGGTGAGGTGACACATCATCGGCATCGGCGCATGGCACCAGATGCGCTGTTACAGCTGCAGCTGTTGCAGGGAGCAGCAGCAGTAGTAGCATTCGGCAGTAACAGAAAAGTATCAACAAGCAAGCAGTAGCGAGCACCAATAGCAAGTAAGCAAGCAAGCAGTAGCGAGACTAGCGAGTAGGAGAGACCAGAGAGAGAGGGCGAGTAGAGGGGTGAGAGGAGAGGAGGGAGTGGTGAGGTCATCAGCGGCATCAGCGTGGGTGTGGGTAACATGGATGGACAGGGAGGGCGCGGAATATGGGCACGTACATGCAGTATGGCAGACTGCGCCGTCTTAATTTTGACGCTAACGTGTGGCAGCGTCGCCACCCCACCTGAAATCGGCCTCGGCGCGTGCCCTCCCTCTCTCTCTCTACTCCCCCTCTGTCATGCTCTCTTCTCGTTTCCTCTCATGCCATGCCATGCCAACGATGGCAGGCAACCACGACCGCTCAACACACTCACTCACTCAACATGCTCCCGCAGTCGACTCCCATGACACGGCGACACGGCGATTCACCGCAGCAGTCGGGTTAAGGCCGGGCGATGTGCGCGGTACGCATGCAGCTGACAGTTTGTTCGCAGCGACAGCGGTTACTTACCGTGCGACCATTCGGGCAAGTTGATGTTGTCAGCGCCTGTGTGTTGTCACGAACTGGCACGCGCCGCCGCGCACGTTGGAAGCGCCGCCCACCCGCGGCTCCCACCGGCGGACCGCGACACTTCGGTCACAGGTTGGCCACGCACTGCGTCGTGTTGTGTGGCCCCCTTTGGAGGCAGCAGCAGCCGTCACAACGCTGCCGCCAGCGTGGACAGTTGTAGCGCTGCCGCGGGTGGCCGCGTTGTCGCGGACTTGGTCCGAGGGTTCCTCCGCGGCCCTGAATTGCCCGCCGCCGGTCCGCTTCCGTGCACGCGGCGCGCTGCCGCGCTGCTGCAGTGAGACTCCACCGAACAACAAGCAAGTTGGCGCCGCCGCGCCGCGGCGGCTGCGGGGAGCGGCTCGCCCCTGGGTGAGCGCAGCGGCGCGCTGTTAGGAGAGGTGTTGATGCTGCGAGTTGCTAACTTGCCCTTCAACCTTCAACAACAACCGAAACGGGGCAGATGCCGCAGATGGCCGCGCGTGGAAGCGCGCCGCTCGCACGCACACAGTACAGTGACACACATACACAGACATAAATAATGAATACGAACCGGCTGCGCACATGATGAAATCAGAATGACAGCAGATACATGATCATCGAAACAACACAGGCAGGCGTCGTCACCGTGACTGCATCAACAGGGTGCCATCGGCGCCGAGTCGGCGGCGATCAGGGTGTCGAAGGTGGTCATCGATCGATGGCGGCGCAAATACCGGCCCAGCACTAGATCATGGCGCCAGCAGCGTGCGCAATGGGTGCGCCGTCGCCGTCAACGTCGTGTGCCGCGCCGGCGCTGTCCCCCCACGCGGTGGCTATGGACAGGCGCGGCGGCGTCGGGCGCGCTGTCGGCTTGGGCGCCGCGGCCGGCAGCAGCTTGGGAGTGGACCCCACGATGGAGAATGGCGCCAGCGGGGGCGATGACAGCTGTGCTGCCGGCGCCGGCGGCAGGGTGATGACTTGCACGAGGGCACGGCCGCCGCCGGGGTTCATAACTGTCACGCCGCTGCCGGGAGAGCGGTACACGCCGCCGCCGCCGACAGGGATGCCACCCGCCGGCATGCCGCCGCGCGCGGCAAAGATCTGGCGGACGAGGTCATCGCCGTCACCCAGCGACGGCGGGCCGCCGGGCGGTATGACGGGTGTCAGTGTCGGCGTAGCGGGCGGCGGCAGTGGCGACGGGCTGCGTGTCAGCGCCTCACTGCTGCTCAACGACGCCAAGCGCGGGCCGCCAGTTGCAGTAGTGACGTCCGCCGGCGGCTGCGGGTCATCATGACCGCCGCCGCCGCCGCCAATACCACCGCTTCCGCCAATCCCACCGCTGCCAGGGAAACCACCGCCGCCACCACCGCCAGCGGTGCTAGTGGCGAAGCTGGCACCCGAGCTACGACGCACGCCGCTGCTGCCAGCGCCGCCGCTCGCGGCTGCGGTCGCAGCCGGTAGCGGAGCTGCTGGTGCCGGCACGGCGCCGCCATCGCTCCACGCACTCTTGGGTGGCTGCCGGCGCGAGGCGGCATAGATGGCCATGGGTGGGTCGACGCTACCGCCGCCGCCGCCGCCACCGCCGCCGCTAGCCAGCGGTGGTGCACCTGACCGCGGACCCGTCAGCAGCTCCACCTCGCGGTCATCCACCTCGTACTGCACCGTGATGGCGGGCAGCATGGGGCTAACCACGATGCCGGTGGTGCCGTCAGTAGCGACGGCAGCCACGGCGGGCGCCTCGCTGACGCCCACCGGCGACGCTGGTGCGCTGTCTGGCGGCGCCGGCACCGTCGGCGTGGGTGCCACGCGCGCGTTGCTTTGCCGCGCCAGGCTGCCAGCAGCCTGCCCTCCTGTCCGCATCTGCCGCATGCGCCGCAGGCCGGCCGCCACACTGAGGAGCAGCAGGGCGGCAATGGCGGCAGCACCCACAATGCCTACAATGATGTTGCGCGTCAGGCCGATGGTGGCGTCATCCACACCGCCACCACCCGGTGGTGCGGCAGTGGGCGTCGGCCACACCGGCGGCACGAAGGTGACGACGCTGGCAGCGTCCAGGCTAAATGACGACGCCGTGACGCCCAGCGCGGCGCCCGCGTGCGTCTGGAAGGTGGAAAACAGGGTAGCGGGCGACGCCGTCAGCAGCGTGTCGCGCAGCGCATTCAGCGCCGCCACGTCCGTGGTGGAGGTGGGTGACAGCGACTGCCACAGCGCGGTAGTGATCGTAACATTACCACCAGCAGGCGCGCCCGCCTGCGCGCGGCGGCCGCCGCCGGGCTGCACGTACGAGTTTGCGGCCGCCAGGTCGTTGGCAGCGTACTCGCTGCCGGCGCTGTCTACCAGCCGCAGCACCGTCACCTGCTCGCGCACAAGGCCCAACCCGCCCGCCAGCGACGTGCGCAACCAGTACAGCGTGGCGGGGTCAGCCACCAGGTCGCTGGCGGTGACGGCGCCAGCGAGCACAAACGCGGCGCGCACGTTGGCGCGCGGCGCCACCGATGCTGACGGCGTCGGCGTCGTGGACGTGCCGAAACTGGGCGTGCCAGACGGCGTGACGGGTGGTGTGCGAGAGGACGAGTGCGACGGCAGCGGTGTGGGCAGCGCACTACCACTGTTGCTGGGCGTGCTCGCCGGCGACACTTCCACGCGGTACGTCCCCGCCGGCGTGCCCGTCACCGACGCGGTGCTGCCCAGCGGCGGCAGCGAGAACGTAGGCGGCGGCGACGTTGGGGGCGGCGGCAACGAGGGCGGCGGTGACGTTGGGGCAACGGACGACCGGCTGTTTGTCGGCGCTGGCGACTGCGGCGCACTACTGGGCGACCGCGATGACGCCGCGCTGGCACTGCGCGACGGCGACTTGGGCGACCCTTTGCTGGGCGTAGCACTGGACGAGGGCGACTTTGCCAGCGTACGCGAGGGCGACGCGGACGTGCCCTCCGACGGCGTCGTGGACGCCGACACGACGGTCTCGGAGGCCGACGCTGTCGTGGATGCTGTCGCGGAGGCTGACGCAGACCACCACTCGGGGGGCAGCTGGCTCGACGACTGCGACGGCGACCGCGACGGCGACGGTGACGGCGACGGCGACCGTGAATGCGAGGACGACACACACCGCTTTGTGCCTGACGGCGACGGCGACGGCGACGGTGACGGCGACTTGTCTTCCCGATCACTCAGCCACCGCCGCACGCCGGCGTACCGCGCCGTGAAGCTGCGGCTGCCGTGCCGCCGCGTGATCGCCAGCGTGTGCCCCGCGTGTTGCACCGCACTGCTGCCGCCACCGGCCCCACTGGTGCTGCTATGGATGCTGCTGCTGCTACTGGCGCTGTCGAGAGGGGCAGTGGCACTTGACGGTGGTGCCAACACGGCGCTCCGCCACAGCACGTGGCTGCTGCTGCTGTGACTCTTGTCGCCGCTGCTTCCGCCGGCAACCAAGTCGTCGTCCAGCACCGCAGCAGCAGCGGCATCAAACCGGCTGCCGTCTCGGTAGATAACCACACGCGGCGCATCGGGCGCGGCACCGAGTGGCGCAGCGGCAGGTAGTGCGAAACGTGGTTGCTGTTGTTGTTGTGGCTGCTGCTGCTGCTGCTGCAGGTCGGCATCAGCAGCGGCCGAGTGATCCCCGGCCAGCACATTACCGCCCCATGCCGCCCATGCGCCCGGCCCACTGTCGCTACGAAGGCGGAGGCGCGACGCAGGCACCGTCCGCGTTAGTGACAGCGGCGGCAGCGGGTCAGAGCCGTCATCCGGCAGCGCCGCCGACGCCGGTGGTGGTGGCGGTGGCAGTGGACGCACTGCCTGATCATACGCAGCAGATGCGGCCGCCGCCGCGCTACCAACACCAACGCCGCCATCACCACCAACGCTATCGCTAACACCCGCACCAGCGGGCGCAGCAGCAACTAGTACACTACTCCCATCCACGGCACCGTGTGTTGCACCGTCAGCAGCGGCGGCGGTGATGGAACCTGCGTCGCCAGCACCCACCAGCGCAGTAACCGCAGAGCTGCCGCCCACACGGCCTGGCCCAGCGCCAGCAACGCCAGCGACAAACAAGACAACAAGGGCTATTCCACGGCACCGACCCACCCGCCCGGCCGCCCCTCGTGTGCGTCCGGGCGGCGCCATGGCGGGCCGCCCCGCGCCCCCACGCCGCGCGTCGTGGAATAGGGCGCGCCGCAGAGTTTCCTGGTACCACCCTGTGTGCTGCTCAGGGTGCAGGAGCAGAGAGGGAGGGAGAGGGAGTGCGCGACACGCGGCACCAATCTCAGAGCGCCGGCATGTGCGGCGCACCGCAGCAAAGGAGAATGTTGTGGTACACTAATACAATGCGCGGGTGGCAGCAGTAAACTGGCGCCGCGGCGGTGCTGCCACCTGTGCTCCTCCGATCGTTCGGCTGCTGACTGTGCCATGGTGGCAGCACAACCAGCAGGCTGCCGGCTGCCGCAGCTGATGAGGATGAACCGTTGGCTGCGAAACGACAGACCGGTGGGCACACGTGATGAGCACACCGGGCCGCGCCACGCCGCCATACCAAGTATGGGGGGAGGTCCGCCAGGAGGGCGTGGGCCCGTGCAATGCGTATGGCGGCCAAGGTGGACGGCGCCGCCGGTGTACTACGATGGGCATATCATAGGCAGGTACCTGGTTCCTCCGCGATCGGCCGATCCCATGCGCCATGGCACAAGCCAGACACAACACAACATGGCTGCGGCGCGCCAGCCGCTGCGCCAGCTGGGGCGCCACCCTAGTTGGTGTACAGTGTGGCGGCAGGTGTGCAATGGTGGCGCCACTTGCTGTGTGCGCCGTCGTTGTTTAATTGAACGCAATGCGGCATTGCACTGTTGTTGACGTTTGAAGTGCATGGCACTGCATGCCACACACGACAGCCAATCCAAACCACCACCACTAACGCATGGATAACTTGTTATCGAGTTAGGCAGAGGGCGAGTCGGTGGCGGGCGTGAGGGGGAAGGCGGCGGTGGGTGTGAGGGGGAAGCGGCCACGGCCGGCAGCACCACCGGCAGGGGCTGGGGCAGCAGCGGCACCCGCGCCACCCGCAGCGGCGCCATGGACGTCGCCCTTGGTGTGAATGCGGCCCGCCTCGCCCGCGCCGTGCTGCTCCGTGTGCATGTGGCGCGCGGCGTCGGCGGGCAGGTGCTCGTGGCGGTCGGCGGCCGTCATGCCCGGCCGCACCGCCTCGGCCCACTTGGCCAGCGCGGCGCGCACGGCGTCCTCGTCGATGGTGGTGAGGCGGCGCGCGTTGAGGAGCGGCACGCCGTCGCACCACACGTCAGTAACGCAGGAGCGCGCGGCGGCGTACACGAGGTGTGAAATGACGTTGTAGGTGGGCAGCTGGTCAAGGCCGCCCAGGTCCACCGCCACCAGGTCGGCGCGCTTGCCCACCTCGATGCTGCCCGTGAAGTGGTCCATGCCCAGCGCGATGGCGCCGTTCAGCGTCGCCATGCGCAGCGCCTGCCACGCCGGCACCGCCGTCGCGTCCGCCGCCACGCCCTTCGCCAGCACCGCCGCCAGCTTCATCTCGCCAAAAAAGTCGAGGCTGTTGTTGGAGGAGGCGGAGTCGGTGCCCAGCGCCACGTTCACGCCCGCCGCCAGCAGCTTGGCGACGGGGCAGAAGCCGGACGCGAGCTTGAGGTTGGAGGTGGGGCAGTGCACGACGGAGGTGGAGGTGGCGGCGAGGCGGCCGATCTGCTCCTCCGTCAGCTGCGTCATGTGCACCGCGATGAGGCGGCGCGACAGCAGGCCCATGCGGTCCAGGTTGTCCACGGGGGAGCACAGCGACTCGGACAGGTGGCGCACGCTGCCCGCCTCCCCGCGCGTCGACAGCTCCACCTCGCCCGCCGTCTCGTGCAGGTGCAGGTGGATGGGCAGGTCGTGCTCCTCCGCCAGCGCCTTGATGCGCGCAAAGGTGGCGTCCGCCACCGTGTACGGCGCGTGCGGCGCGAGGGAGAAGCGCAGGCGGGAGGGGCCACGTGCCGGCGCGCGCGCGTCCCACTTGGCCTTCATGGCCAGGCCCTGCGCCAGGTAGTCGTCCGCGTCGCGCGCATAGGCGGACGGGAACTCAATGATGGTGGCGCCGATGGTGGCGCGGATGCCCGTCGCGTGCACCACCTCCGCCGCGGCGTCCGGGAACCAGTACATGTCGTTGATGGTGGTGACGCCCGACCGCACCAGCTCCGCAATGGCGCCCAGCGCGCCGGCGCGGCAAAAGTCGGGCGACGCGAGGCGCGCCTCCGTGGGCCAGATCTGCTCCGTCAGCCACTGCGCCAGCGGCATGTCGTCCGCCACGCCGCGCAGCAGGTTGAGCGGCAGGTGCGTGTGCGCGTTAATGAGGCCGGGCATGAGCGCGTGCCGCTCCGACACCGTCACCTCCCGCGTCGCGGTGTACCGCGTGCGCGCCACGCGCGTGGGCAGCACGTCCACAATCACGCCGTCCGCCACCGCCACGCTGTGGAAGTCCAGCACCTGCTGCTCCCGGTTGGCCGCCACCGGCACCACCCACCGCGCATGGATCAGCGTGTCCACCACCACGCCCACCGTCGGCGACGCCGGCACAGGCGTGGGCAGCGGCGCGGGGCTGGCCCCCGCCGCAGCAGCAGCGGCGGCGCCACGCCCCACCGGCGCCGCGCCCCCCGCCGCCCCTGCCCGGCCCGTCACCGGTGCCAGCAACCCCGCGTCGCCCCCCCTTCCCGCCGCCGCCGAGACCGCCGCGCCCC
>Ga0066256_1001110_pt2 | contig 13937 bp, 9 predicted proteins | sample ThiBio_1000_biof_FD_87107 | JGI IMG/M metagenome (GOLD analysis project Ga0066256, IMG submission 87107) | Wastewater bioreactor microbial communities from Cape Town, South Africa - Thiocy_expt_1000_biof (version 2) | ecosystem: Engineered > Bioreactor > Thiocyanate-remediating >...
TGGCGTCACGCAGCGCTTCGCGCACCGTCATCGTCGCCATTTCCGTGCCGGCGGGGGCGGCCGGATCGGCGGCGACCTCAGCCTTCGGCTGGGCCGGAACCTTGTCGGAAGCAACGGAAGTCGGCTCGTTTTCGGAAGCGCGCGCCTTGCCGCCGGCATCGCTTGCCGCAGCAGGCGTATCGGCATCGGCCTTGGCGGGTGCCGGCTTCTGCGTATCGATGGCGTCGGCGCTTTCGCCATCCTGCAGGAGAACAGCGATCGGCGTATTGACCTTCACCGCCTCGGTGCCGGCCGGGATCAGCAGCTTGCCGATCACCCCTTCGTCCACGGCTTCGACTTCCATCGTCGCCTTGTCGGTTTCGATTTCGGCGATCACGTCGCCGGCGGTGACCTTGTCACCCTCGTTTTTCAGCCACTTGGAAAGCGTACCCTCTTCCATCGTCGGGGAAAGGGCGGGCATCAGGATCTGTACAGGCATTTCAATCGTCCTCCCCGTCGATCAAAGCAGGATATCGGTGTAGAGCTCGGAAGCATCCGGCTCCGGATCGTTCTGCGCGAAATCGGCGCTATCGGCGACGATGTCGCGGACGTCCTTGTCGATAGCCTTCAGATCGTCCTCGCTCGCCCAGCCCTTCTCCAGCAAACGGGCGCGCACCTGCTCGATCGGGTCGTGCTCCGACCGCATCTTCTGAACTTCGTCCTTGCTGCGATACTTCGCCGGGTCGGACATGGAATGGCCGCGATAGCGGTATGTCTGCATTTCGAGGATGATCGGGCCCTTGCCGTCGCGGCAGAAGGCGACCGCCTCATCCGCCGCCGCCTTGACGGCGCGCACATCCATACCGTCCACCTGGAAACCCGGAATGCCGATCGCCGAACCGCGCTGAGAGAAATCGACGCCGGCGGACGCGCGCGCCACGGCGGTGCCCATGGCGTAACGGTTGTTCTCGATGATGTAGATCACCGGCAGTTTCCAGAGAGCGGCCATGTTGAAGCTCTCATAGACCTGGCCCTGATTGGCAGCGCCATCGCCGAAATAGGCGAGCGAGACGTTGTCGTTGCCGCGATACTTGTTGGCGAAGGCGAGACCGGTGCCGAGCGATACCTGCGCGCCGACGATGCCATGGCCGCCATAGAAATTCTTCTCTTTCGAGAACATGTGCATGGAGCCGCCCTTGCCCTTGGAAAGGCCGCCGCGGCGGCCGGTCAGCTCCGCCATCACGCCGCGTGCGCTCATGCCGCAGGCGAGCATATGGCCATGGTCGCGATAGCCGGTGATGGCCTGGGCGCCTTCCTTGAGCGCCATCTGCATGACGACGACGACGGCTTCCTGGCCGTAGTAAAGGTGACAGAAGCCACCGATGAAGCCCATGCCATAGAGCTGGCCGGCCTTTTCCTCGAAACGCCGGATCAGCAGCATCTCGCGATAAGCATTGAGTTCCTTGTCGCGGTCGAACTCCGCGATCGTTCCGTTGAGGAAATCCTTGGTGGCGGCTTTTGCCGCAGACGATTTGCGGCCGACGGACGCGGCGTTACGCGATGCCATTCACTCCTCCCGGATAAGTATAGGCTATGTTCTGGTGAGGAGTACCATAGGCAATAATGCAGCCGTCAGCAATGCCATAAATGCATGGCTCTCATACAATATAAGGCCATGAAATTTATAGTCTTTTTCGAATTAACCTGAAAACGGTTAATCATCGATAGGTATTGAAAATAACGATCTCGTCCTTCCGGGACACATTCAGCGCATACCGGGCTTTTTCGTCGAGAATGTCCTTCTCCAGCGAGCCATCGCTCATCAGAGAGACCTGACGCTCCAGCGTTTCACGCGTCGCCGTCAGCTTTTCCAGCTCACTGGCACGGGCCAGACGCTGACGCTCGAACGCCTCCGTCGCGATCAGGCCGAAATCGCCATGCACGGAATGATAGCTGAAATAGGAGACGAATGCGACAGTGATCGCAGGAAGAACGAGGCGGCCGAACTTGCGCTTCTTATGATGTTTGGTCCACATGAAAACCCGGTACTCGATACGCTGTAGACGATGCGGTTAAACCTAATCGCGATTGTTTAACTCTTCGTTGACCACGTCGGCCAGGGCTGAAGAAATTGGCCAAAAGAAAACCCGCGGCCGTGAAGCCGCGGGTTCCTGTTTTCGATACGGGTCGGTCCAATCAGCCGCGCAGGATCGAGCGGCCGGCATAAACGGCCTGCAGGCCCAGCTCTTCCTCGATGCGGATGAGCTGGTTGTACTTGGCCAGACGATCCGAGCGCGACAGCGAGCCGGTCTTGATCTGCCCGCAATTGGTGGCGACGGCGAGATCGGCGATGGTGGAGTCTTCCGTCTCGCCCGAGCGATGCGACATGACGGCGGTGTAGGCGGCCTTGTGCGCGGTCTCGACGGCGTCGAGCGTTTCCGACAGCGAGCCGATCTGGTTGACCTTGACGAGGATCGAGTTGGCGACGCCCATCTTGATGCCGTCGCGCAGGCGGGCCGAATTGGTGACGAACAGGTCGTCGCCGACGAGCTGGCACTTCTTGCCGACCAGGTCGGTCAAGGCCTTCCAGCCGTCCCAGTCGTCTTCGGCCATGCCGTCCTCGATCGAGATGATCGGGAAGCGGGCGGCGAGCTCGGCGAGGTATTCGGCCATGGCGCCGGATTCCAGCGTGCGGCCCTCGCCTTCCATGACATACTTGCCGTCCTTGAAGAATTCAGTCGAGGCGCAGTCGAGGCCCAGCATGACGTCGTCGCCCGGACGGTAACCGGCCTTCTCGATCGACTTCATGATGAAATCGAGCGCTTCCGTCGCGCTCTTCAGGCCGGGCGCGAAGCCGCCTTCATCGCCGACATTGGTGTTGTGACCCTGGCTTGCCAGTTCCTTCTTGAGCACGTGGAAGATTTCCGAACCAACGCGCACGGCATCCGCCAGCGTTTCGGCGCCGACCGGCATGATCATGAATTCCTGGAAGTCGATCGGGTTGTCGGCATGCGCGCCGCCATTGATGATGTTCATCATCGGCACCGGCAGAATATGGGCGTTCGGACCGCCGACATAACGGTAGAGCGGCAGGCCGGCGCTTTGGGCCGCAGCCTTTGCGGTCGCCAGGGATACGCCGAGGATGGCATTGGCGCCGAGGCGCGATTTGTTCGGCGTGCCGTCCAGCTCGATCATCAGGCGGTCGATCTGGATCTGGTTCTCGGCGTCATGGCCGCCGACGGCGTCGAAGATCTCGGTGTTCACCGCTTCGACAGCCTTTTCGACGCCTTTGCCACCGTAGCGCTTGCCGCCGTCGCGCAGTTCGACGGCCTCATGCGCGCCCGTGGATGCGCCCGAGGGAACGGCGGCGCGGCCCATGCTGCCATCTTCCAGATGAACATCGACTTCGACGGTCGGATTGCCACGGCTGTCGAAAATCTGGCGAGCGATGATATCGGTAATTGCGGTCATGGGTCTTCCTGCCTTTGGTGGTTAAATCGTTTGAATCTGTCTTATCCCAAGACAGAGAAAATTCAATGACAGCTTTTCGCGCGCCGGCTCAGAGCGCTTTCGCGACTGTATCGAAGGCGGCGAGCTTCTCCAGCAGGCGCGGCAAGTCGGCGAGCTTGATCATGTTCGGCCCATCCGAAGGCGCATGGTCGGGATCCTCATGCGTCTCGATGAAGACGCCGGCAACGCCAACGGCCACCGCCGCCCGCGCCAGCGTTTCCACGAATTCGCGCTGCCCGCCCGACGAACCGCCCTGCCCACCCGGCTGCTGCACCGAATGGGTGGCGTCGAAAATCACCGGCGCGCCCATGGCCGCCATGATCGGCAGGGCGCGCATGTCGGAAACCAGCGTGTTGTAACCGAAGGAGGCGCCGCGCTCGCACAGCATGACATTGCGATTGCCGCTGGCATTCAGTTTGTTCAGAACGTTCTTCATGTCCCAGGGCGCGAGGAACTGACCCTTCTTGACGTTCACCGCACGACCTGTTTTCGCAGCCGCGACCAGCAGGTCGGTCTGGCGCGACAGGAAGGCCGGAATCTGCAGCACATCCACCACGGCCGCGACAAGGCCGCATTGCTCCTCCGTATGGACGTCGGTCAAGACCGGCAAGCCGAATTCCGCCTTGATATCGGCGAAGATTTCCAGCGCTTTCTCCAGCCCGATGCCGCGTCCGGCGCCGAGCGAGGTGCGGTTTGCCTTGTCGAAGGAGGATTTGTAGACGAGGCCGAGGCCGAGCGCGCCACAGATTTCCTTGAGCCTGCCGGCCATCATGAAGGCGTGGTCGCGGCTTTCCATCTGGCAGGGGCCGGCGATCAGCGACAGACGCGCCGTATTGTTGAAGATCACTCTGGTTCCGCCGCTTCCGACTTCGACCGATGCATTGGTGGCAGCGTTCATGATCTCTCCTCGCGTGTCGCAGCAGGCCCACCGGCAAGTCCCTGGCCCTGAAAATCACGGCTGATGTGCGACGTTTGACTGCGGAATGCAAGTCTTGCTTCGCGCCTTTGCCGGCCGAATGCAAAAAGCCCCGCGCCGAGGCGCGAGGCTTCAAAGGAATACAGAGTATTGTACGGGCCGCTCGTCTGGATTGGCAAAGCGACCACGCCCGTCACCATCAGCCGCCGAGGGCCGCGGCGACTGCCTCGATGGCCTCCGCTGCCTTAGCACCGTCAGGGCCGCCGGCCTGGGCCATATCCGGCCGGCCGCCGCCGCCCTTGCCACCGAGCGCGGCCGAGGCGATGCGTACCAGATCGACGGCGCTGAAGCGTTCGGTCATGTCCGGCGTCACCGCGACCACCGCGCTCGCCTTGCCGTCCTCGGCAACGCCGATCAGCGTCACGACACCGGAGCCGATGCTGGTCTTGCCGTCATCGGCCAGACCCTTGAGATCCTTGGGATCGACGCCGGAAATCGCCTTGCCGAGGAACTTCACGCCACCGATCTCGCGCACGGCATCCGCCGCGCCGCCCTGGCCACCGCCCATGGCGAGCTTGCGCTTGGCATCGGCCAGTTCGCGCTCCAGCTTGCGGCGTTCATCGACCATGGATTCGACGCGAGAGAGAACCTCGCCCGGCTGCACCTTCAGCGCCGTCGCCAGGGCTTTCACTCGCTCATCCTGTTCGGCCAGATAGATGCGCGCCGCCTCGCCCGTCACCGCCTCGATGCGGCGGACGCCGGCGCCGACGGCACTTTCGGAGAGGATGCGCACCAAGCCGATATCGCCGGTGGCATTGACATGCGTGCCGCCGCAGAGTTCGACCGAATAGGCCTTGCCGGCCTTGGAGCCATGCACGCCACGACCCATCGACACGACACGGACTTCATCGCCGTATTTTTCACCGAACAGCGCCATCGCGCCTTCGGCGATGGCGTCATCGACGGTCATCAGGCGCGTGGTGACCGGCGCGTTCTGCAGCACGATCTCGTTGGCCATGTCCTCGACGACTTTCAACTCCTCCGCCGACATGGGCTTCGGATGCGATACGTCGAAGCGCAGACGCTCGGGCGCGACCAGCGAACCCTTCTGCGCCACATGGGTGCCGAGCACTTCGCGCATGGCTTCATGCAACAGGTGGGTGGCGGAGTGGTTGGAGCGCAGCCGAGCGCGGCGGGCGTGATCGACGGCCAGGGCGATCGCGTCACCGACCTTCAGCGTGCCTTCCGAAACGGTGGCCGAATGCACGAACAGGCCTTCGCCCTTCTTCTGGGTATCGGAGACCGACACCTTGGCATGGTCGGTAGAGATTACGCCGGCATCACCCATCTGGCCACCGGATTCGCCATAGAACGGCGTCTGGTTGACGACGATCTGCACCTGCTCGCCGGCATTGGCGGCATCGACCGATGCGCCGTCGCGCACAATGGCCTGCACCACGCCTTCGGCGGTTTCGGTGTCGTATCCGAGGAATTCGGTCGCGCCGTGCTTTTCCTTGAGCTCGAACCAGATCGTTTCCGTCGCCTTGTCGCCGGAACCAGCCCAGTGCGAACGCGCTTCCGCCTTCTGGCGCTCCATGGCATCGGTGAAGCCGGCGAGATCGACATTGATGCCGCGGGCGCGCAGCGCGTCCTGCGTCAGGTCGAGCGGGAAGCCATAGGTGTCGTAGAGCTTGAAGGCGGTTTCGCCGTCGAGCATATCGCCTTTGCCGAAAGTGGCGGTCGCATCCGAGAGCAGGCCGAGGCCGCGCTCCAGCGTCTTGCGGAAGCGGGTTTCCTCCAGCTTCAGCGTTTCGGAAATCAGCGCCTCGGCGCGAACGAGCTCGGGATAGGCGCGGCCCATCTGGGCGACGAGTGCGGGAACCAGCTTCCACATCAGCGGATCGCGGGCGCCAAGAAGCTGCGCATGGCGCATGGCGCGACGCATGATGCGGCGCAGGACATAACCACGGCCTTCGTTGGACGGCAACACGCCATCGGCGATCAGGAAGGAGGCCGAGCGCAGATGGTCGGCGATGACGCGGTGGCTGGCGCGACGCTCACCCTCGGCCTTGACGCCGGTCGCCTCTTCGGAGGCGGCGATCAGGGCGCGGAACAGGTCGATGTCGTAATTGTCATGCTTGCCCTGCAGCACAGCCGCGACGCGCTCCAGGCCCATGCCGGTATCGATCGACGGACGCGGCAGGTTGACGCGCTCTTCCTTGGAAATCTGCTCGTACTGCATGAAGACGAGGTTCCAGATTTCGATGAAGCGGTCGCCATCCTCCTCCGGCGAGCCGGGCGGGCCGCCCCAGATATGGTCGCCGTGGTCATAAAAAATTTCCGAACAGGGGCCGCAGGGGCCGGTATCGCCCATCGCCCAGAAATTGTCGCTGGTCGGGATGCGGATGATCTTCTCGTCCGGCAGCCCGGCGATCTTCTTCCAGAGGTCGAAGGCTTCATCGTCGGTATGGTAGACCGTAACCAGCAGGCGCTCGCGGTCGAGGCCGAATTCCCTGGTGATCAGGTTCCAGGCCAGTTCGATGGCGCGTTCCTTGAAATAATCGCCGAAGGAGAAATTGCCGAGCATTTCGAAGAAGGTATGGTGGCGAGCGGTATAACCGACATTGTCGAGGTCGTTATGCTTGCCGCCGGCGCGCACGCATTTCTGCGCGGTGGCCGCCGTCGAGTAGGGACGCTGCTCCAGGCCGGTGAAGACGTTCTTGAACTGCACCATGCCGGCATTGGTAAACATCAGGGTCGGGTCGTTGCGCGGCACAAGCGGGCTGGAAGACACGACCTCATGGCCGTTCTTTTTAAAGTAGTCGAGAAAGGTCGACCGGATTTCATTCACACCGCTCATGATACGCCCTTCATTCACGCCGGACCCCGGCATTCTTCTTAATCAAAGTTACCGGCTTTTATCGCTCGTGCCGCACCCTGTCCAGCACCGCACAGCAAAACCGGCCGTACATCTTTCGAAATACGGCCGGCGCAAGGAAACGGAAAAGATGGGCGGGATTAAGCTTCCGCCGCCGAATCCCCATCCTCGGCTTCCGGGCCGCCGTTCTGCAAGAAGCGGTCGGCGATCAGGCCGGCATTCTGGCGCAGAGCCATTTCGATCTCACGGGCGAGATCAGGATTGTCGCGCAGGAAGGACTTGGCGTTTTCACGCCCCTGCCCCAGGCGCTGGCTGTTATAGGAGAACCAGGCACCGGACTTCTCGACGATACCGGCCTTGACGCCGAGATCGACCAGTTCGCCGGTCTTCGAGACGCCTTCGCCATACATGATGTCGAATTCGACCTGCTTGAAGGGAGGCGCCATCTTGTTCTTGACGACCTTGACGCGGGTCTGGTTGCCGACCACCTCGTCACGCTCCTTGACCGAGCCGATACGGCGGATATCGAGACGGACCGAAGCATAGAACTTCAGCGCGTTACCGCCCGTCGTCGTCTCAGGCGAACCGAACATCACCCCGATCTTCATGCGAATCTGGTTGATGAAGATCACCATGGTGTTCGACTTGGAGATCGATGCCGTCAGCTTGCGCAACGCCTGGCTCATCAGGCGGGCCTGCAGGCCCGGCAGGCTATCGCCCATCTCGCCTTCGATTTCAGCCCGCGGCGTGAGCGCCGCGACCGAGTCGACGACCAGCACGTCGATAGCGCCGGAGCGCACCAGCGTGTCGGTGATTTCGAGCGCCTGTTCACCGGTATCCGGATGGGAGATCAGGAGATTCTGCAAGTCAACGCCGAGCTTGCGGGCATAGACCGGGGCGAGCGCATGTTCGGCATCGACAAAGGCGCAGATGCCGCCCTTCTTCTGCGCCTCGGCAATGGTCTGCAGCGCCAGCGTCGTCTTGCCCGAGCTTTCCGGGCCATAAATTTCGACGATACGTCCCTTCGGCAGACCGCCGACGCCGAGCGCGATATCCAGGCTGAGAGAACCGGTGGAGATCGTCTCGATCTCCACGACATGCTCGTTGGAGCCGAGCTTCATGATCGAGCCCTTGCCGAAGGAGCGCTCGATCTGCGAAAGAGCTGCGTCCAGTGCCTTGCTTTTATCCACCGCTTTGTCCTCTACGAGCCGCAAACTATTCTGTGACATCGGGTCCACCTTTAGGTTATTGAAGCCGCACTGGCAACGAAACTGCTGTTACGCCATATGTACTCTTTTTGTTCTTATTCTTCAAGAGCCGATCAAGCACCTGATTCAAAAAAGAAATCACGCATGCGTTCCCTTTCTGTTTTCATGTGTATTATCAGAGGATTGCGATCCTCGTCCGCAGAAATGAATGATCGAATCGGGCTTTTTTCGGGGGGCGGGCGATGACGAAAGTGGTGGTTTGCGGCGGCGCGCATGTGGATCGGCGGGGGCGGATCTCCGGCCTCACCGCGCCCCGCGCGTCCCACCCCCGAAGCTGGGTCAGCGCGGCCCGCGGCGGCGGGGTCAAAGCGGCGCGCCCACCCCCCCCGCCAGGGCCCGCCGCGGCCCCGCTTTCGCCCCCCCGCGGGGCCGGCGCGGGGGGACCAGGGACGGCGGCGGCCGAACAGGCCGGCGTTATCGACCGTCCCTTCATCTTTCTCGACCGACGCACGCCGAGCTATACCGCCATCCTCGAAAATGACGGCAATCTGGTCATCGCGCTCGCGGATATGGAGCTTTACAAGCTGTTCACGCCGCGCCGCGCGGCCATGCGTGCGATCCGCGATGCGATTGCCGATGGCGAGCTTCTGCTCTGCGACGCCAACTTGCCGGAAGAGACGATCCTGGCGCTGACGCGGCAGGCGAAAGGACTTGGCAAGCGAGTGGCGGGAATCGCGATTTCGCCGGCGAAGGTGGTCCGTTACCGACAGGCGATCGGGCTGCTCGATTTCCTGTTCATGAACGAAGCCGAGGCGCGGGCGCTGGCGGGACGAGATGTCGCCGACATGGCGGAATGGCCGGGGCTGCTGCGCGCGGCCGGACTGCGTGGCGGCGTGGTGACGCGCGGCGGCAAATCCCTGGTGGCCTTCGACGGCGAAAACGCGGCGCTGCTGGCGCCGCCGTTTGTTTCCGCTGTCGATGATGTCACAGGGGCGGGAGATTCGCTTGCAGCCGGCACGATTTTCGGCTTGATGGGCGGCTTGGACATCGCGCAGGCGGCTCGCCTGGGGATCGCCTGCGCAGCCATCACTCTGCAATCGCCCTATGCGACGAGTGAACTCCTCTCCCAGGACAGCATGCGGACGGCGCTGATGCGCGTTCCCGAGGCGCAAGCGCTCTAAGGGAAACATCTGGCGCCCGTTCGCGCCAGCCAACGGATACGAACCATGACAGAGACCAAGTCCACTCTTCCGATCGTCTATTCGCGTGAAGTCGCCGACGCCAGGGCCAGGGGCCTGCCGCTGGTGGCGCTCGAATCGACGATCATCACCCATGGCATGCCCTATCCCGGCAATATCGACATGGCGCGCAGCGTCGAGGCGATCATCCGCGCCGAGGGCGCGGTGCCGGCCACCATTGCCGTTCTCAACGGCGTGCTACATATCGGCCTCGAAGAGCCGCAGCTCGAGGCGCTGGCGCAGACCAGGGACGCGATGAAGGTGTCGCGCGCCGACCTACCCTTCTCGATCGCCGAAGGGCGTACCGGAGCGACCACCGTCGCGGCGACGATGATTGCGGCCGCGCTCGGCGGCGTGCGCGTCTTCGCGACCGGCGGCATCGGCGGCGTACATCGCGGCGCCGAGGAAAGCTTCGATATCTCGGCCGACCTCGAAGAATTGGCGCGCACGGCTGTCATCGTCGTCTGCGCCGGGGCCAAGGCGATCCTTGATATTCCGAAGACATTGGAAGTGCTGGAAACGCGCGGCGTACCGGTCGTTACCTTCGATTCGCGCGATTTCCCGGCCTTCTGGTCGCGGGTCTCGGGCTTTGCCAGCCCGCTGACCCTGAATAGCGCCGAAGGCATCGCCCGCTTCCAGTCCGTGCGCGAACAGATGGGCATCGGTGGCGGCATGCTGATCGCCAATCCGGTGCCGGAGCAGGATGAAATCGGCCGGGACGAGATGGAAGGCTTTATCAGCCAAGCCATTGATGCGGCGGAAGAAGACGGCATTAGCGGCAAGGCGGTGACACCCTACCTGCTGTCGAAAATCTTCGACCTGACAAACGGCCGCAGCCTCAAGACCAATATCGCGCTGGTGGAAAACAATGCCCGCCTCGCCGCTCGCATCGCGGTCGCGCTGAAATAACAAAAAGGGGCGGATCGTGGGATCCGCCCCTCTTATAAAGACAACCGCTCCGGCATCATTTGCCGCCGTCGAGCATTTCCCAGACGGCTTCGGCCAGTTGCTTGAGCGAAAACGGTTTCGGCAGGAAGCCGAACTTGGCCTCGGCGGGCAGGTTTCGGGCGAAGGCATCCTCTGCATAGCCCGAGACGAAGATGAATTTCAGGTCCGGATATTTCTTGCGCAGCTCGCCGAGCAGCGTCGGGCCGTCCATCTCCGGCATCACCACATCGGAGACGACGATATCGACCTTGCCGTCGAGTTCGTCCATAATGTCGAGCGCTTCGATGCCGGAGCCGGCCTCATGCACTGTGTAGCCACGCGTTTCCAGCATGCGCTTGCCGCCGCGCCGCACAGCCTCCTCGTCCTCGACCAGGAGGACGACGGCGGATTTCCCGGTGAGATCGACGGGCTCTGATTTTTTGGGCTTTTCCGCTTCGGTCGCAGCCGGCGCGACCGGCAAGTTCTCGTTAGCGGCGATGACAGGCGCGACCTCGATCACATGGCGCGGCAGGAAGATGCGGAACACCGTGCCCTTGCCGACTTCCGATTCCGGATGGATGTAGCCGCCGGACTGCTTGACGATTCCATAGACCATGGCCAGTCCAAGTCCGGTGCCCTTGCCGACCTCCTTGGTGGTAAAGAAGGGCTCGAAGATCTTGTCCATGATCTCGGGCGGAATGCCGGTGCCGGTATCGGCGACCTCGATCATGACCAGATCGTCATTCGGCAGTTCGGGATAATTCAGGCTCGCCACCTCGGCGGCGGGAAGGTTACGGGTGCGTAGCGTGATCGTGCCGCCATTCGGCATGGCATCGCGCGCATTGACACAGAGATTGATCAGCACCTGCTCGAACTGTGACAGGTCAGTCTTCACCGGCCAGAGATCGCGGCCGTAATCGACCGTCAGCTTGACATTGGTGCCGGAAATCAGCCGGTCGACCAGCATGCGCAAGTCGCCGACGACATCGGTGAGACTGAGCACGGTCGGGCGCATCGTCTGCTTGCGCGAGAAGGCGAGCAATTGCCGGACCAGCACGGCGGCGCGGTTGGCGTTGCGCTTGATTTCCATCAGGTCGGCGAAGCTGGCATCCGAGGGGCGCACCTGCAGCAGCAGATGGTCGGATGAGAGCAGGATCGCCGTCAGCACATTGTTGAAATCATGGGCGATGCCGCCGGCGAGCGTGCCGACCGCGTTCATCTTCTGCGTCTGGGCCATCTGGTTTTCCAGGGCCTTCTGCTCGGTCACCTCGACCGCATAGACGATCGCCACCTCTTCCGGATCGTCGTCGTTCTGATCGATGACGGCGTTGACATAAAAGCGGAAATGGCGCGTGTCATCCTTGGGGTGGCGGGAGTCGATGGGAGCGATATCGCCCTGGCGGTCGCGTGCCGCCGAGAGTGCCTGCAACAGCCGCGAGCGATCCTGATCGTGAACGATGGTTTCCAGCAGCGCGCCGCGCTCGATATCGTCACGCGAGACGACACTGGAAAACATCTTCAGGAAGGGTGCGTTGGTGCGCAGGATGCGGCCTTCGCCATCGACCGAGGCAATGGCCATCGGCGTGTTATTGAAGAAGCGGGCGAAACGCATCGAAGCGGCGGAGGCGGAGCCGTCGACATCATCAGCGCCCTGGCGGGTGAGCACGATGGTCAGGCTTTCGCCCGGCGCGCCGTCACGCAACGCGGTCACCCGATGCACCATCTGCACCGGCAGGCTCTGGCCGTTCGAGCGGCGCAGGTCGAGATTGAAGGTTTCGGTGCGGTTCAGTCCCGGCTCGGCCTTCACCGACTGGATTAGCGCCAGTCCCTCGCCGGCGACGAGGTCGCCGATGCTCATCGAGCCCGGCGCGAATTTGGTCAGGTCGATGCCCAGCCACTCGGCCAGTGTGGCGTTGAGATAGACGATCTCGCCCTTGCGGCCAGCCGAGAAGAAGCCGGCGGGCGCATGGTCGAGATAATCGATGGCGTTCTGCAATTCCTTGAAGAAGCGCTCCTGATCGTCGCGATCAATGGTGATGTCGGTGATCTGCCAGACATGCAGCGCGCCTTTTCCGTCTGTCTTCGGCAAGAGCCTCGCCTTCAACCGATACCAGTGGGCGGCCGGGCCAGCGCTCGCCGCGCCCAGCGGCCGCATCAGGCGGAATTCCTCATGGCCGTTGCGGCCTTCGCGCAGGCCATTGGTGAGACGATACAACGCCTCGTTGGATTCGCGATGGCGCGACAGCAGGGTTTCCAGCGTCTGCACCTCTGTCGGCTTGGCCGCGCCGGTCAGCACGCCATAGGAGGCATTGGCATAGACGACTCGGCCGCGCTCGTCGGTGATCAGCGTGCCGTCCGGATGGCTGTCGAGGAAGGATTTGCCAAGCCCGTCCGACTGACGCTGCGGCATCACCTCGATGAAGCCGATGACCGACGACACCAGGAAGAACACGCCGACCATGGCGAGAACGCCGAGCAGACCGAGCACGATCTCGTTGCCGAGCTGGCGCTTGAAGACGACGAAAGCGACCGACATGCCGATCAGCACGATCGCCAGCAGAATGATGCGCGCCGCCGTGCCGGAGCGCACGTCGCGATCGACCAGGGGCGCATTCTTGTCGCCTTGTGGCGGCACTTTCGTCATGAATTCCTCGCAACTGGCTGCGCGCCGACGGCCTCGGGCAGGTGGAATCAGCAGCACTTTCCAGATCTATCAATTTGTCGCTATCGCAAAAAGCTTAAGCATCTCGCCTTCGCCCACCTATTCACAAAGATTTACGTCATCTTGTGGCGGCGGCGCTCGACAGGCCGCTGTCACCACGGCAAAATCAGCGGTAAGACGCCTCGAACCGCGCCACCGGCCCATCTTCCGGTGCGTAACCGCGAATTGCGCCTTGACCGGAATCGCCGCCGCCGCAACAGTCGGTTCCTGGAGAACTATAGCATGGAAGACGTCGTCGGAAATTATGGAGGACGCCTGCTCGTCGCGATCGCGGGCGTCGGCATAGCGCTGGCCTGCCTTGTGATGGTCCTGCGCTTCATTCGCAATCGCGGCCCGCTGCCCTTCCTGCGCGCCAGCCGCGGCCGGGAGAACCGCCTGCAGGTGCTCGACAGCACCCCTGTCGATACCCGCCGCCGCCTTGTGTTGGTGCGGCGCGACAATATCGAGCATCTGATCATGATCGGCGGCCCGACCGATGTGGTGATCGAAAGCAGGATCGTCGCCGAAGGCGACGCCGACTATGACGATATTTCCGAAGCATTCCCCGCCGCCAGCTTTT
>Ga0066256_1003865_pt1 | contig 13919 bp, 9 predicted proteins | sample ThiBio_1000_biof_FD_87107 | JGI IMG/M metagenome (GOLD analysis project Ga0066256, IMG submission 87107) | Wastewater bioreactor microbial communities from Cape Town, South Africa - Thiocy_expt_1000_biof (version 2) | ecosystem: Engineered > Bioreactor > Thiocyanate-remediating >...
GCGCGCGCGGGGCACAGGCCGCCGCCGCGAAACTCGATCGCGAAGTGGGCGTGCTGGCGGACCTGCAGGGCCCCAAGATCCGCATCGAGAAATTCGCGAACGGTCCGGTGCAGTTGGAACCCGACGCCGACTTCACCCTCGATTGCCGTGCCGATGCAGCACCGGGTGACGCCACGCGCGTGGGCGTGAGCTACCTCGGCCTGCCGCAGGACGTGAAGGAAGGCGACCACTTGTTGCTGGACGACGGTCTGCTCGAACTCGAAGTGAAGCAGATCGAAGGCGAACAGATCCATTGCCGGGTCGTGGTCGGCGGCAAGCTGTCCGACCGCAAGGGCCTCAACCGCAAAGGCGGTGGCCTGTCGCTGGGCGCCCTGTCCGACAAGGACCGCGCCGACATCAAGCTGGCTGCGCAACTACGCGCCGACTTCCTCGCGGTGTCGTTCGTGCGCTCCGCCGACGACATCGAGGAGGCACGCAGGCTCATGCGCGAGGCCGGCGGCAACGCTTGGCTGGTCGCCAAGATCGAGCGCGCCGAAGCCATCGACAAGCTGGGGGAAATCATCGATGCCTCCGACGCGGTGATGGTCGCACGCGGCGATCTGGGCGTCGAAATCGGCGACGCCGAGCTGCCGGGCTTGCAGAAGAAGATCATCCGCGAATCGCTGGCGCGCAACCGTGCCGTGATCACCGCGACGCAGATGCTGCAGTCGATGGTCGAATCGCCCATCCCGACCCGCGCCGAGGTGCTCGACGTCGCCAATGCGGTGCTGGACGGCAGCGACGCGGTGATGCTGTCGCAGGAATCCGCGGCGGGCAAGCACCCCGACCTCGCGGTCGCCGCGATGGCGCGCATCTGCTTCGGCGCCGAGCGCCAGTTCGAGCCGACCGAAAACATCTCCGCCCTCACCCACCGCCTCGATCGCACCGACCAGGCGATCGCGATGGCCGCGATGTTCCTGGCCACGCAACTGCCGGTACGCGCGATCATCGCGCTGACCGAATCGGGTACCACCGCGCAATGGCTGTCGCGCTATCGCTCGTCGGTGCCGATCTACGCATTGACGCCGAGTGCGGAAGCCCGCCGCCGCATGCTGCTGCTGCGCGACGTCAGGCCCATCCCGTTCGCCGGCCACGACACCTATCCCGCGCTGGTGGTGCGCGAAGCCGTGCGGCAGCTGTTCCAGCGCGGCGACCTCAAGGAAGGCGACCGCGTGCTGCTGACCCACGGCGACCACACCGGCCGCGGCGGCGGCACCAATACCCTGAAACTGCTCAGCGTGGGCGCGGACGGGATCGCCGAAAGCCTGAAGGACCTGTGATGAAACGTCTCGTCATTCCAATTTGCATGTTGGCCGCGACGAATGCCGCCGCCGCGATCAATCCCAACATCCTCGCGGTGCAGCCGGACCAGCTCACCCACTACTGGGTGATGACCAACACCTCGCTCAACGTCGACGTGCCCAACAGCGGCGTGAACCTCAGCAAGCCGACCTGCTCGGCGGTCACCTACATGATCGGCTCGGATGGCGTGCCCCGCGACATCGTGGTGCGCAGGACCATTCCGGCCGGCGACCTGACCACCGTCGCCGCCAGCGCGGTGAAGGACATGCGCTACGTGGCGGGTGCGGAAAATGCCGCGCACCAACCCGTGTTCACCTACCTCGTCATTCCGTTCAACCTGCCGGCCGATCCGGCCGAGCGCAAGGCGATCACGGATGCCTGCGTATTGAAGGATTTTCCTCAGGGGTATCGTTGATCCCCCGGCGGCGATCAGGCGAAAAGTCCCCTTGTCGCTTATACTTGGCGGTCCACGACACCAGCGGAACACCGTCATGAGCATCGACCAAATGGAAGCCGTCGCACAGGCGATGGTTGCGCCCGGCAAGGGCATCATCGCGATCGACGAATCCTCGGGCACCATCAAGAAGCGCTTCGACGGGGTCGGCGTGCCCGACAGGGAGGAAAACCGCCGCGCCTACCGCGAAATGCTGCTGACCGCGCCCGGTCTCGCCCAGCACATCTCGGGCGCGATCCTTTACGACGAAACCATCCGCCAGTCGACCAGGGCGGGCGTGCCGTTCACCAAGGTGATGAAGGACGCGGGCATCATCCCCGGCATCAAGGTCGACCTCGGCGCCAAGCCGCTGGCCGGGTTCCCGGGCGAACTCGTGACCGAAGGCCTCGACGGCCTGCGCGAGCGTCTCGCCGAATACGTGAAGCTGGGCGCCGAATTCGCCAAGTGGCGCGCGGTGATCACGATCGGCGACGACATGCCGAGCAGCACCTGCATCGACGCCAACAACCACGCACTGGCGCGCTACGCCGCGCTGTGCCAGGAAGCGGGCATCGTGCCGATGGTCGAACCCGAAGTGCTGATGGACGGCGACCACGACATCGAAACCTGCTACGAAGTCACCGAGGCCACGCTGCGCTCGCTGTTCTCGGCGCTGTACGAGCACAACGTGATGCTGGAAGGCACGATCCTGAAAGCCAGCATGGTGGTGTCCGGCAAGGACTGCGCGGAACAGGCCGACATCGAGGAAGTCGCCGAATCGACCATCCTGTGCCTGAAATCCGCCGTGCCGGCGGTGCTGCCGGGCATCGGGTTCCTGTCCGGCGGACAGAGCGACGAAGCCGCCACCGCGCCCCTCAACGCCATGAACCGGCTCGGGCCGCACCCGTGGCCGTTGTCGTTCTCCTTCCGTCGCGCGCTGCCGCAAGCCGCGCCGCACCCTTGCGCCCGCGCAGAAGATCGTGGTCGAGCGCGCGCGCGACAACGGGTTGGCCGCGTTGGGGCAGTGGAAAAAGGCGGCCTGAGCCAAGAGCGTCTCCGCAAGTTGGGCTGACCCCGGATTTGATCCGGGGGTGTCCCGCCTGTCGATCCACCAACGGCCGGTTGTCGCCCGCCCTGCATGAAGGCGCCGGCGCCAGTTGGCGGATCTGCCGTGGGCCGTCCTGATTGGTGTCGAACCTCAGCCAACTCCGTCGTCATTCCGGAGCGGGCCACAGGCCCGAATCCGGAATCGGTTTGACGGCCGGTGCACACGTGATACCGATTCCGGGTTCTGCCCGCTGCCAGCGCGGGCAGCCCCGGAATGACAAGGTGTGTGCAATTCGGCTCCCCCCAGCGCAGCTGAGTATCAGCGCCAATCAGGTGGGCGTTGCATCCGGAGACCATTCTCTCTATCTTGATGGAAAGATATAAGGATGCCGGATTCGATGACCCCGATTTCGCTGGAATTCTTCCCGCCCAAGAACGACGAGCAGCGTGCGCAACTCGAGCGCGCGCTGCCGAAACTGAAGGCGCTGGCGCCGGAATTCGCCAGCGTCACCTTCGGCGCCGGCGGCTCGACCCTCACCCAGACGCCGCGCACGGTGCGGCACCTGCGTGAGGTGCACGCGCTGGAAGTCGCGCCGCACGTGTCGTGCATGGGCGGAACCCGCGAGGAAATCGGTGCGTTGCTGGCCAATTACCGCGAACTCGGTTGCAAGCGCATCGTCGCGCTGCGCGGCGACCTGCCCTCGGGCATGGCCTCGCCGGGCGATTTCCGTTACGCCTCGGAGCTGGTCGATTTCATCCGCCGCGAGCACGATGGCTGGTTCCACATCGAAGTCGCGTGCTACCCGGAATGCCACCCGCAATCGGACCACGTGCTGGCCGACCTCAAGCACTTCAAGGCCAAGGTCGATGCCGGCGCGGATGGTGCGATCACCCAATACTTCTTCAACGCCGATGCGTATTTCCGTTTCGTGGACGACGCGCGCGCGGCCGGCATCGACATTCCCATCGTGCCGGGCATCATGCCGATCGCGAACTTCGCGCAACTCCGCCGCTTCTCCGAAATGTGCGGCGCGGAAATCCCGCGCTGGATCGGCAAGCGCATGCTGGCGTTCGGCGATGATGCGGATTCGGTGCGCGAGTTCGGCGCCGACGTGGTGGCGGCGATGTGCCGGCGCCTGCTCGACGGCGGCGCGCCGGGCCTGCACATCTACACGCTGAATCGCGCGCGCGCGACCACAGCGGTGTTGCAAAGACTTGACGGACCGGTCGATGCATAACCACTGGATACGCTGAGGCGCGTGCCGGCTACACTGGCCCGCAATGCGTATCTTTCCGTTGCAATGCCTGTGTCTCCTGGCACTGCTCGCGTGTTCGATGATCGCACGCGGGCAGAACGCGCAACACGTGTATCGCTGCATCGGCGTGCACGGCGAGCCGGTGTTTTCGGGCCAGCCGTGCGGCACGCCGGCGCCGGCAAGCACGAATGCAACCGGCGCGCCGGGCGGCGGTTTCGGCGGCGTGTGTGCGACCTCGCCGCAGGCGCTGCGGCAATCGATCGCCGACGCTTTCAGCAGCCACGACGTGAACCGGCTGGCGGGACTGATCCTGTGGCGCGGCATGGACCAGGCTTCCGCACGCAGCACGCTGCACGCATTGTCCGATTGGCTGAAGCAACCCCTGGCCGGCATTTCGATCGCGTATGCCACGGGACCACCGTTCGCCGACAGCGGGCCGGCGCCGGTCGCCACGGCCGGGTTTCCGGCGACCACGGCCAGCGTCACGTCGCAACCCCCAACCGGATTTGTCATCTCGACCGGCGGCGGCGACGGCGGGACCCGCGATTTCGGCGTCGCCGAAACCGGCGGCTGCTGGTGGCTGACCTTCTGAACCTGCCGCGCCGATCACGCGACACGCAGGCGCCACCTGCTAGCATCGCTGCCACTCGTCGACGCGCGACATGGCACACCCCTTCATCATGTTGAAACTTTTCTGCACGCTGGTTTTCGTTTTGTTCGCGGCAAGCGCCTGTTCGTCCGATCGCCGCGCCGCCATCGCCGACGCGAGCGCGGCATCCGCATCGACGCCCGCTGCATCCACGCCCGTGTCCGAGCCCACCGAAGTCACGCCCGCCGTGCGCAGCGCCATCACCGCAGCGGTCGCGGCAATGGCGCCGCAGGCCCGCGTGCAGGCCATCGCGCCGATGCCGATCCCCGGCCTGTACCAGGTGATCGCGCAAGGCCAGGTCCTGTACCTCACCGGCGACGGTCGCTACGCGATCCAGGGCGATGCGTTCGACCTCAAGACGCGCACGCCGCTCAACAGCCTCAGCATGAACAAGCTGCGCCGCGATGCGATCGCCAGGCTCGACCACGGCCAGATGATCCGCTTCGCTCCGGCCAATCCCAGGTACACGGTGACCGTGTTCACCGATGTCGATTGCCCGTATTGCCGCGCCTTCCACACCAACATCGCCGAAATCAACAAGCTCGGCATCGCCGTCGACTATCTGTTCTGGCCGCGCAGCGGACTCGGCACACCCTCGGCGCAGAAGGCCGTGGATGTGTGGTGCGCCCCGGACCGCCAGGCCGCGCTCACCCGCGCGTTCGAGGGCGGCACGCCGCGTTACGCCGAATGCAAGTCACCGGTCGCGCACGATTTCAACCTCGGCATCGACCTCGGCGTCGACGGCACGCCCACCGTGATCGCCGACAACGGCGTGGTGCTGGGCGGCTATGTCGATCCGCAGGAGCTGCTGCGGCGATTGCAGACCGTGCATGCCGTGCCCGCGGTCCAGCACTCGCCCTGATCGAAGACGCTGTCGTGGAAGGTCGGGGCGAGGACGGACCGGCTGGTGCCCGGCGTCATGGACGGCTGCTCGCTGAAGCATTTGTGGCCACATGCTCCGACGAAACGACGATCAGGGACGATCGCATTTATAATGGCGGGCTCGCTACGACACGCGGTCTCCCATCGCCATGATCGTCCTCGACGGGCGCAGCGCCCTGTCGGATTTCCGCCTCGACCGACTCAACCAGCGCATCGGCGCGATCGCGAAGAACGCCCGCGTGCGCGGCGCGCGGCACGTGTACTTCGTGCAGTCGGCGTCGTCACTGCCGCCCGCCTTGCACCAGCGCCTCGCGGAGGTGCTGGACGCCACGGAGGCACCGCCCGCCGATGCTTCGCTGTGGGTGGTGCCGCGACTGGGCACGCTGTCGCCGTGGTCGTCGAAAGCCACCGACATCCTGCACCACGTCGGCATCGCGGTCGCACGCGTCGAGCGCGGCACCGCGTTCCTGATCGACAAATTGCCCGACCCCGGCGACCCCGCGTTTGCCGCCATCGCCGACGCGCTGCACGATCCGATGACGCAATCGGTGTTGCGCTCGCTCGTCGACGCGCCGCGGATTTTCATGACGGGCGATGCCGGCGCGCTCGGCAGCGTGACCCTGGGCAGCGACGCCGGCAGCGCGCTGCAGCGGGCCAATCTCGAACTCGGCCTCGCGCTGGCGCCGGACGAGGTGCGATACCTCGCCGACAATTACGCCAGACTCGGCCGCGACCCGACCGACGCGGAACTGGTGATGTTCGCGCAGGCGAACTCCGAGCACTGTCGGCACAAGGTGTTCAACGCCAGCTTCACGGTCGACAACGCGCCGCAGGACGCCACGTTGTTCGGCATGATCCGCAGCACCCACGCGGCTTCACCCGCCCACACCTTGTCGGCCTACAGCGACAACGCGGCGGTGATCGAAGGCTCGCGCGGCGCGCGCTTCTTCGCCGATGCCGACGGCACCTGGCGCCGGCATGAGGAAGCGATCCCGTACGCGATCAAGGTCGAAACCCACAACCATCCCACCGCGATTTCGCCGTGGCCGGGCGCGGCCACCGGGTCCGGCGGCGAGATCCGCGACGAAGGCGCAGTCGGACGCGGCGGCAAGCCCAAGGCCGGTCTGGTGGGATTTTCGGTGTCGCACCTGCGCATCCCCGGCCTGCCGCGTCCGTGGGAAGATTCGCGCCCGCTGCCGCCGCGTGTCGCCAGCGCCTTCGAGATCATGCGCGACGGCCCGCTCGGCGCCGCGGGCTTCAACAACGAATTCGGCCGGCCCTGCCTCGCAGGCTATTTCCGCAGCTTCGAACTCGAAACCGGCAAGCCCGGCATGCGCCACGGCTACGACAAGCCGATCATGCTGGCGGGCGGCGTCGCCAATGTGCGGCCGATGCTGGTGAAGAAAAATCCGCTCGCGCCGGGCGACGCGGTGATCGTGCTGGGCGGGCCGGCGATGCTGATCGGATTGGGCGGCGGCGCGGCCTCGTCGATGGCGGCCGGCGCGTCCAGCGAGGCGCTCGACTTCGCCTCGGTGCAGCGCGACAACCCGGAAATGCAGCGGCGTTGCCAGGAGGTGATCGACGCCTGCTGTGCGCTGGGCGATGCCAGCCCGATCGTCGCGATCCACGACGTCGGCGCGGGCGGCTTGTCCAACGCCATTCCCGAACTGCTGCACGACTCCGGCGTGGGTGGCGAGATCGACCTCGACGCGGTGCCGTCGGACGATCCGCAACTTTCGCCGATGCAGATCTGGTGCAACGAGTCGCAGGAACGTTACGTGCTGGGCGTGAAGCCGGCCGACCTCGATGCGTTCCGCGCGATGTGCGAGCGCGAACGCTGCCCGTTCGCGGTGGTCGGGCATGCGACAAAGCAAGAGCGCCTGATCGTCGCGCGCACAGCGCCCTCCCCCCATCCGCCCTCCGGGCACCTTCCCCCGCAAGCGGGGGAAGGAAAAGAATTGGTCATCGATCTCGACCTTGCCATGCTGCTCGGCAAGCCGCCGAAGATGCAGCGCGACGCCACGCGCATCAAGCCGCAACTCGAGATCGTCCCGGACCTCAGCAACATCGGCCTCGACGAAGCCGTCGAACGCGTGCTCAGGATGCCGGCGGTCGCGGGCAAGGCGTTCCTGGTCCACATCGGCGACCGCAGCGTGGGCGGCCTGTGTTCACGCGACCAGTTGGTCGGCCCCTGGCAGGTACCGGTCGCGGATTGCGCCGTGACGCTCGCGGATTTCGACGGCTACGCGGGCGAAGCGATGGCGATGGGCGAACGCGCCCCGGTCGCAGTGCTGGACGGCGCCGCTTCGGCGCGGCTGGCGCTGGGCGAGGCGATCACCAACATCCTCGCGGCGCCGGTCGAGAAGCTCGGCGAAATCCGCCTGTCCGCCAACTGGATGGCAGCGATCGGCCACGCAGGCGAGGACGCCGCCCTGTACGACGCGGTGCAGACCACCTCCGCGCTGTGCACGAAGCTCGGCATCTCGATTCCGGTCGGCAAGGATTCGCTGTCGATGCGCACGCTGTGGCGCGACGGCGAACGCGAACAGCGCACCATCGCGCCGGTGTCGCTGATCGTCAGCGCGTTCGCGCGTATCGGCGACGCGCGCCGCGCGCTCACGCCGCAGTTGCGGATGGACGCGGGCGACACCGAGTTGTGGCTGCTCGACCTCGGTGCGGGCCGCGACCGCCTCGGCGGTTCGGTGCTGACGCAGGCGTTCGACCGCCGCCGCGGGGTGCCGCCGGGTTTCGACGCTCCCGCTCCCCTGCGGCCGTTGTTCCCGCCGGGTCGCCCCGCGGAACGCCAGGGCCTCGTACTCGCCTACCACGACCGCTCCGACGGCGGCGCGATCGTGACGCTGCTGGAAATGGCGTTCGCCGGCCACTGCGGCCTCGAGGTTTTCCTCGACGGCTGGGCCGACAACGCGTTGCGCGCGCTGTTCAACGAGGAACTCGGCGCGGTGCTGCAGGTGCGCAAGGCCGACCACGCCGCGTTCGCGGCGCTGGTCGACGCCAACGGCCTGCGCGACATGGCGCGCGTGATCGCAAGGCCCAAGGCCAAGCTCGGCATCAAGCTGTACGGCGGCGACGAAACCGTCGCCAAGTGGAACTGGCAGAAGTTGATCGGCGCCTGGCACGAAACCAGCCATGCGATGCAACGCCTGCGCGACAACCCGGCCAGCGCCGACGCCGAACGCGCCTGGCGCATCGACGACGACGATCCGGGCATCAATGCCAGGCTTGCGTTCGATCCGAAGGAGGACGTCGCCGCGCCGTACATCGCGAAAGGCGCACGGCCGCGCGTCGCGGTGTTGCGCGACCAGGGCGTCAATGGCCAGGTCGAGATGGCCGCCGCGTTCACCCGCGCCGGCTTCGACGCGATCGACGTGCACATGAGCGATCTCGTGGCCGGCCGCCACGCGCTCGCCGACTTTTCGGGCTTCGCCGCCTGCGGCGGCTTCTCCTACGGCGACGTGCTGGGTGCGGGCCGCGGCTGGGCCGCGTCGATCCTGTACCACGAAAACCTGCGCGAACAATTCGCGGCATTCTTCGCCGACGAATCGAAATTCGCGCTCGGGATGTGCAACGGCTGCCAGATGCTCGCGCACCTGAAGGCCATCATCCCCGGTGCCGAACACTGGCCCGCGTTCGCGCGCAACGCTTCCGAGCAATACGAGGCGCGACTGGTGACGTTGGAGGTGCTGAACAGCGAATCGGTGGTGTTCCGCGGCATGGCCGGTTCGCGCATTCCCGTGGTGACCGCGCACGGCGAGGGCCGCGCGGTGTTCGGCGACGGCCACAAGGCCGGCAAGGCCACCGCCTGCGTGCGCTTCGTCGACAACCGCGGCAAGCCGACCGAGACCTTCCCGTACAACCCCAACGGTTCGCCCGAAGGGCTCGCCGGCTTCACCGCAGCCTCGGGCCGCGTCACCATCCTGATGCCGCATCCGGAACGGGTGTTCCGCAGCGTGCAGATGAGCTGGCGCCCGCGCGAATGGGGCGAGGACTCGCCGTGGATGCGGCTGTTCCGCAACGCGCGCGCGTTCGTCGGCTGAAGCCGTTCACTTCGCAGGTCGCTGATTCGCCCTGCAGATAGGTCGTCATTCCGGGACCGCCCGTCCCGTCTGCGGGCAGAACCCGGAATCGGTCTCATGGCCCTGCAAAACCGATTCCGGGTTCCATCTCCGATGAAGCCCGCGATGGCCCCGGAATGACGATAATTCCATTGCCTGCGAAGTGGAAAGGAAACAAGGTCGGGGAGCCTTCAAGCCGCCTTCGGCGCGTCGGCCTGCGCTTCCGGCGCGGCCTGCCGGAACACCTCCATGCCGGCGCAGATGTCGTCGATCCGCGCGATGGTCGGGTAGCGCGCCAGCGACACGCCGTAACGTCGCGCGTTGTACACCTGCGGGATCAGGCAGCAGTCGGCCAGCGTGGGTTCGTTGCCCTCGCAGAACACGCCGGGCCGCTCGCGGCCGACGAGCACCTGTTCGATGGCATCGAAACCGATCTCGATCCAGTGCCGCGACCACGCGAGTTTCTGGTCGTCGTCCGCGCCGAGTTCGCGCTGCAGGTACTGCAGCACGCGCAGGTTGCCGATCGGATGGATGTCGCAGGCCACCATTTGCGCCAGCGCGCGCACCCGCGCGCAGGCCAGCGCGCCGCGCGGCAGCACCCGCGGATTGTCGGGATAGGCCTCTTCCAGATACTCGATGATCGCGAGCGACTCGCGGATCACGTGGCCGCCGTCCACCAGCACCGGCACCAGTTGCTGCGGATTCAATTCGCGGTATTCCGCATGGTGCTGCTCGCCGCCGCCGCGCACCAGGTGCACCGGCGCGATCACGTAGTCCAGCCCCATCAGGTTCAGGGCGATGCGCACGCGATAGGCGGCGCTGGAGCGCCAGTAGCTGTACAAGGTCCTCATCGGCGGCATGTCGGGTTCCCCGGAATCGCAAACGCCCAGCGTAACGCAATTGCGCGTTCGCGGCGCGGCGTCGACAATGCGCGATTCGCCAAGCCACCGAATGCTGGAGCCCGCCCATGGCCTTCCTCCGCATGACCGACCTCGACCTTTCCGGCAAGCGCGTGCTGATCCGCGAAGATTTGAACGTGCCGATCCAGGACGGGACCATCACCTCCACCCAGCGGCTCGACGCCGCGCTGCCCACGATCCGCCGCGCGCGCGACGCGGGCGCTTCGGTGCTGGTGATGTCGCACCTCGGCCGCCCCAGGGAAGGCGTGTTCGACGAAGCGCTGTCGCTCAAGCCGGTCGCTGCGTGGTTGTCGGAGAAACTCGGAGCGAACGTGCGGCTCGAACGCGATTACCTGGGCGGCGTCACCGTGGGGACCGGCCAGGTGGTGTTGCTGGAAAATTGCCGCATGAACGTCGGCGAGAAATCCGACGACGAGACGCTTGCCAGGAAATATGCGGCGCTGTGCGACGTGTTCGTGATGGATGCCTTCGGCACCGCGCACCGCGCGCAGGCATCGACCCACGGCGTCGCGAAATTCGCCGGGATCGCCTGTGCCGGCCCGCTGCTGGCGGCGGAACTGGACGCACTCGGCAAGGCGCTGCAGGACCCGGCGCGCCCGTTGCTCGCGATCGTGGCCGGCTCCAAGGTTTCCACCAAGCTCGACCTGCTGCAGAACCTGGTCGGCAAGGTCGACCAGCTGATCGTGGGCGGCGGCATCGCCAACACGTTCATCGCCGCGACCGGCCACGGGGTCGGCAAGTCGCTTTGCGAGACCGACCTGCTGTATGCCGCGCGCAAGGTGATCGAGGCCGCATCGCAACGCGGCGCCAGCGTGCCGATCCCGGTCGACGTGGTGACGGCGCCGCGGTTCGCCGCCGACGCTCCGGCCACGGTGAAGCCGGTCGACCGGGTCGGCGACGACGAGATGATCCTCGACATCGGCCCGGCAACCGCGCAGCACTACGCGGCGCTGATCGCGAAGGCCGGTACGGTGGTATGGAACGGTCCGGTCGGCGTGTTCGAGTTCGATGCATTCGGCCACGGCACCGAAACCCTCGCCCGCGCGATCGCCGATTCGAGCGCCTTCTCGATCGCGGGCGGCGGCGACACCCTCGCCGCGGTCGACAAATACGGCATCGCCGACAAGTTGTCCTACATCTCGACCGGCGGCGGCGCGTTCCTGGAGTTCCTCGAAGGCAAGACGCTGCCTGCCGTTGCCGTGCTGGAATCCCGCTCAGGCGTCTCTGAATAACCTGCTGCGCTCGGCAGCTTGCGCGCCGGCGGTGCTCGCAATGCTCACGTACTGACGTGTACGCTCCGCTTGCTGCGCTCCGGCGTCACGCAATCTGCCTTCGCTCGCGACGGTTTTTCAGCGGCTTCCCGGATAGGTCGCCTTGATCGCGCCGCCAAGCGACTTGGAAGGTCGCTTTGCATTCCGCGATGAAAACGTTTACATTGCGCCCGAGCCAACGTGCCGGGAAGCGCGTTTTCTGCAGAATCAGGCCAAGGGGAGCCGTGTGGCGGTGACGATCAAAGACGTTGCCCGTGAGGCGAAGGTTTCTGTGGCTACCGTGTCACGGGCGTTGAATGGCAGCGCCGGGGTTCCCCCGGGCACGCGCGCGCGCATCGAGCGCGCGGCCGCACGCCTGCGTTACGTGCCGATGGGCGCGGCGCGCAGCCTGGTCACCCGCCGCACGCAAGCGGTGGGCGCGTTGCTGCCCGACCTGTTCGGCGAATTCTTTTCCGAACTGATCCGCGGCATCGACCTCGCCGCCCGCGCGCACGGCCTGCACCTGCTGGTCTCCAGTTCGCACGGCGACGCCGACGAAGCCGCCGCCGCGCTGCGCGCGATGCAGGGTCGCGTGGACGGCCTGCTGATCATGTGGCCGCACGCGGAACCGGGCTTCCTGCGCAAGCATCTTTCCGATTCCCTGCCCGCGGTGCTGATCGACAGCGCCTTGCGTGAACGCCGCTGCGCGCGCGTCAACAACGACGATTACGGCGGCGCGCGCGCGATGACCGAGCACCTGCTCGCGAACGGCCATCGCGCCCTGGCCTTCATCGAAGGGCCCGCGGCCAACCATGACGCCCGCGAACGCCGGCGCGGTTTCGACGACACCGTCGCCGGCCGGCGCGGGGTGAGCGCGCGCTACCTGCAAGGCGATTACAGCGAGGAATCGGGCTACCGCGCGGGGCGCACCCTGCTGGCGGCGCGCAAGCGCCCGGACGCGGTGTTTGCCGCCAACGACATGATGGCGATCGGTTGCCTGTCGGCCTTCAACGAGGCCGGCGTGAACGTGCCCGGCGACATCGCGCTGGCGGGCTTCGACGACATTCCGATCGCGCGCTACATGCATCCGCCCCTGACCACCGTGCGGATCAGGATCGCGGAACTCGGACACGCCGCGCTGGAGCGGCTGGTGACGCAAATGGCCGCGCCGGAAACCCCGGAAGCGGATCTCACGACGATGGCGTGCGAAGTGGTGGTGCGCGCCTCGTGCGGGTCGCGGGCGCCTCCGGCCGCACGCAAGCAACCAGAGTTCCACACACACAACTGACCACCCGAATGTGCGCTGGAGGGATCATGAAAAACCAAACGAGACTGCGGAAAAAGCTGCTGGCGGCGCTGGTCACGAGCAGCGTTGCCGCTGCCGCGGCGCTGCCCACGATGGTCTGGGCGCAATCGGCGAATGCCAACCTGCGCGGCACGGCGCCGCCCAACGCGCAGATCACCGCGCGTAACGTCGCCACCGGAGAGGTGCGCGTCACCAAAGCCTCCGGGAACGGCGGCTACGTACTGGTGGGCCTGCCGCCCGGCACCTGGCGTGTCGATGCCGGCCCCGGCACCGAGCAGACGGTGACGCTGTCGGTCGCATCCACAGGCACCTTGAATCTCACGACGGCCGCCGCGCCGGCCACTCCTCCGCCGCAGACGCTGGCCGCGGTGCAGGTCGTGGGCAGGCCGCTGTTCGACATGAAGACCTCGCAGGTGGGTGAAACCGTCTCACAGCACCAGATCCAGACCATGCCGCAAATCACGCGCAACTTCCTGGAGTTTGCCGACACCGTGCCGGGCATGATTTTCACGGTCGAGCAGAACGGTAACACTTCGCTGCGAAGCGGCGCCCAGAACGTCAACGGGGTAAATGTCTTCATCGACGGCGTGAGCCAGAAGGGCTACGTGCGCGGAGGCGGCATCGCCGGCCAGGAAGCCAGCCGGGGCAACCCGTTCCCGGAGCTCGCGATCGGCCAGTACAAGGTGATCACATCCAATTACAAGGCCGAGTACGACCAGCTTTCCAGCGCAGCGGTCACCGCGGTGACCACATCCGGCACCA
>Ga0066256_1003867_pt1 | contig 13912 bp, 12 predicted proteins | sample ThiBio_1000_biof_FD_87107 | JGI IMG/M metagenome (GOLD analysis project Ga0066256, IMG submission 87107) | Wastewater bioreactor microbial communities from Cape Town, South Africa - Thiocy_expt_1000_biof (version 2) | ecosystem: Engineered > Bioreactor > Thiocyanate-remediating >...
ACCGTCAACGGCATGACCCCGGAGGAGGCGCGCAAACGCCGTGCCTACGGCTATGTCTTCCAGGCCGCCGCGCTCTATCCCTGGCGCACAATCGAGGAGAACATCGCCCTGCCGCTGGAAATCATGGGCTATTCCCAGGCGGACCGGAAGGCGCGCATCGAGCGCACGCTCGACCTCGTCAACCTCTCGGGTTTCGGCAAGAAATATCCCTGGCAGCTCTCCGGCGGCATGCAGCAGCGCGCCTCCATCGCCCGCGCGCTCGCCTTCGACGCCGACCTGCTCCTGATGGACGAGCCCTTCGGCGCGCTCGACGAGATCGTCCGCGACCATCTCAACGAGCAGCTCCTGAAGCTCTGGGCCGCGACCCGCAAGACCATCTGCTTCGTCACCCACTCCATCCCCGAGGCGGTCTATCTCTCGACGAGGATCGTCGTCATGAGCCCCCGCCCCGGCCGCGTCACCGACGTGATCGAATCTCCGCTGCCGAAGGAACGCCCGCTCGACATTCGCGAGTCGCCCGAATTCCTGGAAATCGCACACCGTGTGCGCGAGGGCCTGCGCGCCGGCCACAGCTACGAGGAGCACGCCTGATGAGGCTCTCCTTCGTCCTCTGGCTCTTCGGCGCGACGGCCGTGTTCATCACCGCCGCCTCCGCCTCGCGCGTCTATGTCCACACGACCAACGTCCTTTACCTGCTGCTCTCGATGACGCTCTACGTCATCGGCAACCTGATGATGCTGCGGCTGATGCGCGAGGGCGGGCTGGGTCTTGCCATATCGCTTTCCGCCATCACCCAGCTTCTCGTCATCAATGTCATCGCCTTCGCATTCTTCGGCGAGCGGCTGAGCAACACCCAGCTTGCCGGCGTCGGTCTCGGCATCCTCGCCATGGGGCTGATGCTGCTGCCCGCCCCCTCGAGGAGCTGATCCATGGAACAGGCAAGCTTCCTTCGTGACCGCCTGCTCCCGATAGGCACCGTCCTCCTCGCGCTCCTCGCCCTCTGGTACGTCTTCGCCGCCGTGCTCAACGCCCCCTTCGAGCGCGACACGGCGGCCCGGGCCGGCACGACGATCGGCTTCATGGAGCTGCTGCCGAAGACCATGGCGCAGGAGCGCCCGGTCCTGCCCGCGCCGCACCAGGTCTTCGCCGAACTCTGGGACACGACCGTCAACAAGGCCGTCACCTCCAAGCGCAGCCTCGTCTACCACGCCTGGATCACCCTTTCCGCGACGCTTCTCGGCTTTGCCATGGGCGCCGTGCTCGGCATCCTGCTCGCCATCGCCATCGTGCACAATCGCGCCATGGACCGCTCGCTGATGCCCTGGGTCATCGCCAGCCAGACCATCCCCATCCTCGCCATCGCGCCGATGATCATCGTGGTGCTGAACGCCATCGGCATATCGGGCCTGATGCCGAAGGCGCTGATCTCGACATACCTCTCCTTCTTCCCCGTCGTCGTCGGCATGGTGAAGGGACTGCGCAGCCCCGAGCAAATCCAGCTCGACCTGATGCACACCTACAATGCCTCCCCGGCGCAGACCTTCTGGAAACTGCGCTGGCCAGCCTCCATGCCCTATCTCTTCACCTCGCTGAAGGTGGCGATCGCCATCTCGCTGGTCGGCGCCATCGTCGGCGAACTGCCGACCGGTGCCGTCGCCGGCCTCGGCGCGCGCCTCCTCGCCGGCTCCTATTACGGCCAGACGGTGCAGATCTGGGCGGCGCTCTTCATGGCGGCGGGCGTCGCTGCGCTGCTCGTCATCATCGTCGGCATCGCGCACAATCTCGTCCTCAAGCGCATGGGGGCACGGGCATGAATGCATCGATCCTGATCGCTGCCGTCGTCTTCTGGCTTGCCGCCTGGGCGTTCAACGAGTGGCTGGTGCGCCGGAAATTCCTGAGTCCCGCCGCCGACCGCGCCGCGCGCCTCGCCGTGCCGCTGATCTTCGGCGCCACCATCCTCGTGCTCTGGGAGGGCATCGTCCGGGGCTTCAACGTCCCCTCCGTCCTGCTGCCGCCGCCGAGCATGATCTGGACGCGGCTCATCGGCTCCGTGCCGACGCTCTGGGCGGATTTCCGCCAGACCTTCCTGAAATCCGTGCTGACAGGCTATGCGCTCGGCTGCGGCCTCGGCTTCCTCGTCGCCATCCTCATCGACCGCTCGCCCTTCCTGCAGAAGGGCCTGCTGCCGCTCGGCAATTTCGTCTCGGCCCTGCCGGTCATCGGCGTCGCGCCCATCATGGTCATGTGGTTCGGCTTCGACTGGCAGTCCAAGGTCGCCGTCGTCGTCATCATGACCTTCTTCCCCATGCTGGTGAACACCGTGTCCGGCCTTGCCGCCACCAGCCACATGGAGCGGGACCTGATGCGCACCTATGCCGCCGACTGGTTCCAGACGCTGGTGAAATTGCGCCTGCCGGCCGCCTGGCCCTTCATCTTCAACGCGCTCAAGATCAATTCCACGCTGGCCCTCATCGGCGCCATCGTGGCCGAGTTCTTCGGAACGCCCATCGTCGGCATGGGTTTCCGCATCTCCACGGAAGTGGGCCGCATGAATGTCGACATGGTCTGGGCCGAAATCGCGGTCGCCGCGGTGGCTGGCTCCCTGTTCTACGGGATCGTCGCGCTTATCGAGCGGGTCGTCACGTTCTGGCATCCGTCTGTCCGCGGTGGACAGGCGTAACAAGAAGAAAGAGGGAACTGACATGAAAACGAAGATCGCATCGCTGCTGATGGCAAGCGCCTTCTCGCTTGCCGCGTTCCAGGCCGGGGCCGCCGACAAGGTCGTCCTCCAGCTCAAATGGGTGACCCAGGCCCAGTTCGGCGGCTATTATGTCGCGAAGGACAAGGGCTTCTACGAGGAAGAGGGCCTCGACGTCGAGATCAAGCCGGGCGGCCCGGACATCGCCCCCGCGCAGGTGATCGCCGGCGGCGGCGCCGACGTCATCGTCGACTGGATGCCCTCGGCGCTCGCAACGCGCGAAAAGGGCGTGCCGCTCGTCAACATCGCCCAGCCCTTCAAGTCCTCCGGCATGATGCTGACCTGTCTGAAGGATTCCGGCGTCAAGGGCCCGGACGACTTCAAGGGCAAGACACTCGGCGTCTGGTTCTTCGGCAACGAATATCCGTTCCTGTCCTGGATGGCGCACCTGAAGATCCCGACCGAGGGCGGGCCGGACGGCGTGACCGTCCTCAAGCAGGGCTTCAACGTCGACCCGCTGATCCAGAAGCAGGCCGCCTGCATCTCCACCATGACCTACAACGAATACGGGCAGGTGCTCGATGCGGGCATCAAGCCGGAGGACCTCGTCACCTTCAAGTACGAGGACCAGGGCGTCGCGACGCTGGAAGACGGTCTCTACGTGCTGGAGGACAAGCTCAAGGACCCGGCCTTCAAGGAGAAGATGGTCAAGTTCGTGCGCGCCTCCATGAAGGGCTGGAAATATGCCGAGGAGCATCCGGACGAAGCCGCGGAGATCGTCCTGGAGAACGACTCGACCGGCGCGCAGACCGAGGCGCACCAGAAGTTCATGATGGGCGAGGTCAGCAAGCTGACCGCCGGCTCCAACGGCGCCCTCGACGAGGCCGATTACAAGCGCACCGTCGAATCGCTGCTTGCCGGCGGTTCGGACGCGGTCATCTCCAAGGAGCCGGAAGGCGCCTGGACGCACGAGGTCACCGACGAGGCGCTCCAATCGGCTTTCACCACGGGCACAACGCCGCGTGCGGGGCCCTGCCCCGCACGTTTCGTTTTGAACGCAGGAAGGTCCGCGGCGGCGCGCTACCGTCGAAATACCGGACGCGCTAAATAATGAGGCACCATTTCGTTACCCCTTGTAAGCCCGTCGGACGCCGACTACATAGACCGCACAGTTGGAACCTGGAGAGGCCTGACGCCATTCCGTGTCCGCCATGCTGGCAAGGAAATGAAGGTCCGGCAGAACCACGAGAAGAACATCCGGACGACCATCATAAAGTCATGCTCTTTGGGAAAGTTCGGCCTATGGCTTCTGGACGCAGGATAGTTCTCTCTTTTTCCCTCGCCGCCTTCATGACGGCCGTTCCGGTGCTCGCCTTCGCCGCCGATGCGGCAACGGGTGAAGATGCCGGGCAGCAACAGGTGCAGAACCTCCCCGCGATCGTCGTCACCGCCGCTGAAAAGCGCCCCATCGTGGACCGCGTGATCGCCACCGGCACCGTCCAGGCGGTCGAGGAGGTCTATGTCACCCCGCTCGTCGAAGGCCTTTCCATCCGCACGCTCGCCGCCGATGTCGGCGACCGGGTGGAAGCGAACGGCACGCTGGCGACGCTGAACGACGACGCGCTGGTCCTGCAGAAGAGCCAGACCGAGGCCTCGCTGGCCAAGGCGAATGCCGCGCTTGCCCAGATCAAGGCCCAGCTCGTCGAGGCCAGGGCCAATGCGGACGAGGCCGTCCGCGTCCGCGAACGCGCCCAGCGTCTCGTCAAGTCCGGCTCGCAGTCGCAGGCCAATGCCGACCAGGCCGCCGCCGCCGCCGATGCCGCGCTGGCCCGCGTCAATTCCGCCGAGCAGGCGATCGCCGTTTCCGAGGCCGACATCAAGGTAGCGCAGTCACAGATCGACGACATCGACCTGAAACTTGCCCGCACCTCGGTCAAGTCGCCCGTCGCCGGCCTCGTTTCCGCCCGCACGGCGAAGATCGGCGCCATCGCCAGCGGCGCCTCCTCTCCGCTCTTCACCGTCATCCGCGACGGCGAGATCGAACTCAAGGCGGACGTTTCGGAGGATGCCGTCCTCAAGCTTGCGCCGGGGCAGAAGGCAACCGTCACGCTGGCAGGCGGCGCGGCACGGCTCACCGGCGCGGTGCGCCTGGTCGAACCGACCCTCGATGCGCAAAGCCGCCTCGGCCGCGTCTACATCCGCTTCGACGAACCGGGCAAGGCGCGCGCCGGCATGTTTGCCAATGCGGAGGTCGTCATCGAGGAAAGGGAGGGCATCACCCTGCCGCTTTCCGCCATCACCACGGCGGACGGCAAGACAGTGACCCGCAAGGTCGAGAACGGTGTGGTGAAACTGGTTCCGGTCGAGACCGGCATCCAGGACGGCCAAGTGATCGAGATCGTCAGCGGCCTTGCCGCAGGCGACGAGGTGGTCGCCAAGGCCGGCGCCTATGTCCGTGACGGCGACCGCATCAACCCGGTCCACGGCGAACAGGCTTCGGCAACGAAATGACGCCAGGCTCCGCGATGGCGGGGCCGCAATGCCGGGCGCAGCGCCCGGATGCATGACGGGCGATCCGGGACGGGTCGATCCGGGTGAACGTCCGGTCTCGCAAGAAGGACTTTGGGGACATGAATTTTTCAGCTTGGTCCATTCGCAACCCGATTGCGCCGCTGCTCGCATTCTTCCTGCTGCTCTATGTCGGCATCCAGTCCTTCTATGCGCTGCCGATCACGCGGTTTCCCAATATCGACGTGCCGGTCATCGCCATTTCCGTGACGCAGAGCGGCGCCGCGCCGGCCGAGCTCGAGGTCCAGGTCACCAAGGAGATCGAGGACGCGGTCGCCGGCATCGAGGGCGTCGACGACATCATGTCCACCGTCACCGACGGCAGTTCCATCACGTCGGTGCTTTTCAAGATCGAGAAGCCGACGAACCAGGCGCTCCAGGACGTCAAGGATGCGATCGACCGCATCCGCAGCGACCTGCCGGCCTCGATCGAGGAGCCGGTCGTCAGCAAGATCGACGTGGAAGGCCAGGCGATCCAGACCTTCGCGGTCTCCTCGCCCAACATGACGCTCGAAGAGCTGTCCTGGTTCGTCGACGACAAGGTCAAGCGCGCCCTGCAGGGCCAGCCCGGCATCGGCAAGATCGACCGCTTCGGCGGCGCCGACCGCGAGGTGCGCGTCGACCTCAACCCCGACAAGCTCGAATCCTTCGGCATTTCCGCCGCCGACGTGAACCGCCAGATCCGCAGCATGAACGCGGATATCGGCTCGGGCCGCGGCCAGATCGCCGGCGCGGAACAGGCGATCCGCACGCTGGGCGACGCCCGCTCCGTCGAGAAACTGACCGACACGATGATCGCCCTGCCGAACGGCCGGTTCGTCCGGCTTTCCGATCTCGGCAAGGTCACCGACACCTACGAGGAGCCGCGCTCCTTCTCGCGCTTCAACGGCAACCCGGTCGTGACCTTCGCAGTCTTCCGCTCCAAGGGCGCCAGCGAAGTGACGGTCGCCGAATCCGTCGCCAAGTCGCTCGACACGGTGCGGAAGCAATATCCCGACGTCTCCATCGAGCTGGTCGACGATTCCGTCTACTTCACCTACGGCAACTACGAGGCCGCGCTCCACACGCTGATGGAGGGCGCGCTCCTCGCCGTCATCGTCGTGTTCCTGTTCCTGCGCAACTGGCGGGCGACGCTGATTTCCGCCGTGGCGCTGCCGCTGTCGGCCATCCCGACATTCTTCGTCATGGACCTGATGGGCTTCTCTCTGAACCTCGTCTCGTTCCTGGCGCTGACGCTGGCGACCGGCATCCTCGTCGACGACGCCATCGTGGAAATCGAGAACATCGCGCGGCATATCCGCATGGGCAAGACGCCCTACCGGGCAGCGATCGAGGCCGCCGACGAGATCGGCCTTGCGGTCATCGCGACGACCTTCACCATCATCGCGGTCTTCGTGCCGGTCTCCTTCATGCCGGGCATTCCGGGCCAGTATTTCATCCAGTTCGGCCTGACGGTCGCCGTCGCGGTGTTCTTCTCCCTCATGGTGGCCCGCCTCATCACCCCCGTCATGGCGGCCTACCTCATGAAGTCGGGCGACGCCGACGGCCATGGCGAGGAGAAGGAAGGCGCCTTCATGCGCTTCTATACCTGGCTCGTCAGCAAGACGACGAGCACATGGTACGCCCGCTACGCGACGCTCGCCGCCGCCATCGTCTTCCTGATCGCTTCCGTCGGCCTGCTCTTCACCGTGCCGGGCAGCTTCCTGCCGCCGGACGACGCCTCGCGCGTCGTGCTCTCCGTCGAGCTGCCGCCCGATGCGATGCTTGACGACACCGATCGCACCACCACGCAGATCTATGATCGGATCAAGAACATCGACGGTGTCGAGAGCGTCTTCGTGCTCGGCGGCTCCTCGCCGAAGGGCGACATCGAACTGCGCCGCGCCTCGGTGACGGTCATCCTCGACAAGCTGGAGCATTCGCTTGCCCACAGGCTGGTGAATGACGTCATCGGCCGTATCCCGCTGATCGGCCCGCACCTGCCGAAGATGGAGGCCAAGGGCCGCCTGCGCCCGCAATGGGACATCGAAAAGGAGCTCTTCGCGACCCTGCGCGACATTCCGGACGTGCGCATCATCAAGCTCAACGACCGCGGCGAGCGGGACCTCGCGTTCAACCTGCTCTCCGACAACGAGGCGGACCTCAACGACACCGTCGCCGTTCTGGAATCGAAGCTGCGCGCCGATCCGCTGCTGGCGAATGTCAGCTCGGAAGGCTCGCTGCCGCGGCCCGAACTGCAGATCCGCCCGCGCGACGACCAGATGGCCCGCCTCGGCATAACGACGGCGCAGATCTCGGAAGTCGTGCGCGTCGCCACCATCGGCGACATCGATTCCCAGCTCAGCAAGGTCTCGCTCGACGACCGCCTCATCCCCATCCGCGTAAAGGTCGACCGCAGCTTCCGCACCGACCTCGCCGCCATCCGCAACCTCAAGATCCAGACGGCGGGCGGCCAGTTCGTGCCGCTCTCCTCCGTCGCGGACATCTCCTATTCCGAAGGCCCGAGCGCGGTGAAGCGGCACAACCGCAACCGCGTCGTCTCGATCGGCTCCGACCTCCAGCAGGGCGTCGCGCTCGACACGGCGACGGCCCGCTTCAAGGAGATCGCCTCCGGCATCGACATGCCGTCGACCGTGCAGTTCGCGGAAAGCGGCGACGCGGAAATCCAGGGCGAGATGCAGCAGTCCTTCGCCAATGCCATGCTGCTCGGCGTCCTGCTCGTGCTGATGGTGCTGATCCTGCTCTTCAAGGACGTGATCCAGCCCTTCACCATCCTGCTCTCGCTGCCGCTCGCCATCGGCGGCGTGGCAGCGGGCCTGATCCTGACGCAGAACGCGCTCTCCATGCCCGTCCTCATCGGCATCCTCATGCTGATGGGCATCGTGACGAAGAACGCGATCCTGCTCGTCGACTTCGCCATCGAGATGATGCACCACGGCATGGAGCGCGTGCACGCCATGATCGAGGCCGGCCGCAAGCGCGCCCGCCCGATCGTCATGACCTCCATCGCCATGTCGGCGGGCATGCTGCCCTCCGCGCTCGGCGTCGGCGAAGGCGGCTCGTTCCGCTCGCCCATGGCGATCGCGGTGATCGGCGGCATCATCGTCTCGACGGTGCTTTCGCTGGTCGTCGTGCCGTCCTTCTTCCTCATCATGGACGACCTTTCGCGCTTCCTCGGCTGGCTGTTCGGCCGCTTCGTCGGCAAGAAGGACGAGGAACTGCTGGCCATGGAACCGGAAGCTCTCACCCGGCTTGCCGACCAGACCGCGCGCGACGTCAGCGATCTGGAGAAGCGGATCGAGACGCTCGAAAAGAAGAACGGCGAGCGCAAACCCTTCAGCGTGGTGCATCATTCGCCGCTTGCCGCCGAATAAGTCGCCTTTACTGCACGAACGGCCGGTCCGGCATGCACCGGGCCGGCCGTTTGATAGTTCATTGATCGAAATCAAGTAAGGCTTGCCCGACCTCGACTATCTTTCTCCCATCGAAGACCCAAAGATGCCTGCGGGAGCACGGAGTGAGATCGATGAACAGGCTGATGAAACCCGGCGCACGGGAACGCGAAACCCTGCTGAACTCGGGCCTTCTTTCCATGCTCGGCGTGGAGAGCGTCACGGCGATGATGGAGATCGCGGTCATCGGCAACCTGCCGGCGCGCCAGATGCTGTTCCGCGAGGGCGAGCCTGCCGACATGCTGCACTGCGTTCTCTCGGGCTATGTCCGCGTCTACAAGCTCGATCCCGACGGCCGCGAAGCCGATGTGGAACTCTACGGTCCCGGCGACCTGATCGGCGCGAGCGTCGTGCTCGACGGCGGCCGTTATCCCGCCACGGCATAGGCGGCGGAACCTTCGCTGATCGCCCGTTTCGACCTCAAGCGCGTGCGCGACATCGCCGCCCGCCGGTCGGACCTCGCCGTCGCGCTTGCCACCGCGCTCTCGGGCCAGCTTTCCAGGGTCTTCGGCAGCCTGGCCGATGACCGGCTGCACACGGCGCCGCAACGGGTCGCCCGCTACCTGCTCTCCCATTGCACGGCGGACGGCAGGGCGTCCAGCTTCCGCCTGCCCTACCAGAAGAGCCTGCTCGCCGGAAAGCTCGGTCTCGCGCCGGAAGCCCTCTCGCGCGCCTTCTCGCTGCTGCGGGGCCACGGCGTCAGCGTGCGCGGCCGCCTCGTCCATATCGGCGACCCCGAGGCATTGCGGCGGGTCTGATCACAGCCCGCCCTGAACCCGCAGGAAATCGACGATCCGCTCGACGCCCTCGCCGCGCTTCATGTCCGAGAACACGAAGGGCCGTGCCGCGCGCATGCGCTCCGCATCCCGTTCCATCACATCGAGATCGGCCCCGACATGCGGGGCAAGGTCCTTCTTGTTGATGACGAGAAGGTCCGAACGCGTGATCCCCGGCCCGCCCTTGCGCGGGATTTCCTCCCCCTGGCAGACGGAGATCACGTAGATCGTCAGGTCCGCCAGATCGGGCGAGAAGGTCGCCGCCAGATTGTCGCCGCCCGATTCGATGAAGACCACGTCGAGATCGGGAAAACGCCGGTTGAGATCGGCGATGGCCTGGAGGTTGATCGAGGCATCCTCGCGGATCGCCGTATGCGGGCAGCCGCCCGTCTCCACGCCGACGATGCGGTCGTAGGAGAGCGCCTGCATGCGCACCAGCGCCTCCGCATCCTCCTTGGTATAGATGTCGTTGGTGACGACGGCGACGGAATAGCTTTCGCGCATCGCCTTGCAGAGCTTTTCGGTGAGTGCCGTCTTGCCCGAGCCGACGGGACCGCCGATGCCGACGCGCAGGGGACCGTTCTTCGATGTCATGGTGAACCTCCGGAGGATACGGAGCGGCCGGCCGGGAACGCCGCCACCCCCTTCATTCGTGTCTGCGCCGGGACGGGCGCGGCAGCAAGCGCGTTCATGAGCGGAACAGCCGCGTCGGCAGCGTCTCGTGCCGCAGGCTGGCGATGTCCGCGCGGATGGTCGCGGAGCCGAGGTCATCGAGCGTGGAGCCCGCCGCCGCTGCGGCGAGGGCGATGATCTCGGCCTCCAGCCCGGCCAGCACCGACACGGCGTTCTTCTGGCCGATGACGCCGCAACGGATGGCGACCGACACGAGGTTCGAGGCGACAGCATGGAGGAAGGCGGCAAGCGCCGCCTCCGCGCCGATACCGTGCGCGGCCGAAACCGCGCCGACCGCGACCGGGTAGGCCGCCGCCTCCCCCAGCGCGTCCAGAACCGGATGCGGCCAACTCGCTGCGGCGGTCAGGAAGGCCCCGCCCTGCAGCATGGTTTCGAGGTGCCGCTCCGCCGAGCCGGACAACGCCTCGGCCAGCGCTGCGATCTCCGCAAGCCGTTCCGCATCGTCAAAGGCGCGGTGCGCGGCGGCCAGCAGCACGGCATCGTTCCACAGGGTGCCATGGGCCAGCAGGCTGAGGAGCCAGCCGCGCAACGTCTGCGCATCGCCCACGTCGCCATCGGCCACCGCCTGCTCCAGTCCGCCGGAATAGGAGAAGGCGCCGACCGGGAAGGCCGGCGACAGCCACGTCATCAGCCGGACGAGCGCTACGGTATCAGCCATGACCGTGATGATGATGTCCGTTGCCGTGATAGGCGCCGCGCAGCGGATGGAACGGTTCGGAAATCTCGCGCACGCCTGCGCCGAGCCCCGTCAGCATGTCGCGGATGACATGGTCGCGAAGGATGAGGATCCGCTCCCCTTCGATCTGCGCCGGCAGGTGGCGATTGCCGAGATGCCAGGCAAGTTCCACGAGATGCAGCCGGTCCTTGGGCGTCACCTCGTAAAGCGCCTCCTCCGCCGCGACCACCTCGATGGTCTCGCCCGTCTCCGTCAGCAGGAGATCGCCATGGCCAAGCTGTACCGGCTCCTTGAGGTCGAGCATGACCACGTCGTCATGCTGCATGTGCAGCAGCTTGCGGCGCACATGCCGCTGGTCGTGCGCCAGCACCACGACGTCGATGGGCGTGTGGTTTCCGCCGGTGCCATGCGGCAGGATTGTGGTGCAGCGATAGGGCAAGGAGGGACCTCGGGAGTCGATGGGTATTTCCCGAGAAAAGCATGTTTGTCCGGCCAAGGGAACCGCAGATACGCTGCACCGCATCATTTGCCGCCGGTCGGCCTCAACGCCGTCGCCCGCCCGCCACCTTTCGGCTCGGCGCAAGCAGTTCCTCGCCCTCGTCCTCGTGGATGGCCGGGTCGCGGCCAAGCGACTTGGCGAGATAGAGCGCCCTGTCCGCCGCCTCGAAGACGGCCTCCAGGGACCGCCCGTCCCGCCGGTCGGCGATGCCGGCGGACAGGGTGACGGCGATCGACCCCTCGCCCGTCTCGATCCGCCGCGCGGCGACGGAGCGGCGTGCCTCCTCCACCAGCAGCCAGCAATCTCCGCGGTCCTCGCTGCGGATGAAGGCGGTGAACTCCTCGCCGCCGAAGCGGCCGACGAGATGCGCCGGCAGGAAGACCCGGCGCAGTTCCTGCGAAACCGCGGCGATCGTCGCATCGCCGGCCGCATGGCCATGGCCGTCGTTGACCGCCTTGAAGCGATCTATGTCGAACAGCACGAAGAAGCCATTCTCCGCCGTTTGCGAGAACGCCTCGGTGAAGGCCCGCCGGTTGAAGAGGCCGGACAGGGGATCCAGCCGGCTCCGCCGCTCGAATTCGGCGCGAGAGAGCGAGAGTTCGTGAATCGCCATGCCGATCACCCAGGCAAGCAGCGCGGTCACGCTCGCCGCGATCACCAGCGTCGTCGACCCGCCAAAGCTGATGGCGGAGCTGAGGGAATAGGGCAGGAGGTCGAAATAGGCGAGGACCGTGGCGGCGATGAGATAGGTCGCGGTCGCAAGCGCCGTCGCCACCAGAACGGTGTTCAACACGAAAGCCGAAATGTCGGCCTTCGTCTCGAAGACGCCGAGTTCGATCTGGGCCCTCAGCCACAGGGCCAGCCTGCCGCGCATAAATCTCTCCATGATGCACGAGGAGATTCTACAGGGCGCCCCTTCAGGGATGTCTAATGCATTCGGTAGAACTTTAACCATCCCGTTCGGGAACGGCCGGCCTCAGAAGAGGAAGTAGCGCTGCGCCATCGGCAGCACTGTTGCGGGCTCACAGGGCAGCAGTTCTCCATCCGCCCGCACCTCATAGGTCTCCGGGTCCACCTCGACATGCGGCGCGTATTGCGGACTGCGAGCAGTTGCTTGGCGACGCCGAGCCGTTCGCGCAGGCCGAGGTCGATGGCGGCCTGGGAGACGAAGGTGACGGAGGAATTCGTGCGCATCTTGCCGAAGGCACCGAACATCGGCCGGTAATGCACCGGCTGCGGCGTCGGGATCGACGCATTGGGATCGCCCATGGGCGCCATGGCGATCGAACCGCCGATCAGCACCATGTCCGGCTTCACGCCGAAGAAGGCCGGGTTCCACAACACGAGATCCGCCCGCTTGCCGGCCTCCACGGAACCGATCTCGTGGCTGAGGCCGTGCGCGATAGCCGGGTTGATCGTGTATTTGGCGATATAGCGGCGGATGCGCAAGTTGTCGTTGTCGCCCGTCTCGCCGGCAAGCCGGCCGCGCTGGCGCTTCATCTTTTCGGCCGTCTGCCAGGTGCGGATCGCCACCTCCCCGACTCGGCCCATGGCCTGGCTGTCGGAGGAGATGATGGAGAAGGCGCCGATATCGTGAAGGATGTCCTCCGCCGCGATGGTCTCCTTGCGGATGCGGCTTTCGGCAAAGGCGATGTCCTCCGGGATCGACGGCGACAGGTGGTGGCAGACCATCAGCATGTCGAGATGCTCGGCGATGGTGTTGACGGTATAGGGCCGCGTCGGATTGGTCGACGACGGGATGACGTTGGCGTGGCCGCAGACCTTGATGATGTCGGGCGCATGGCCACCGCCGGCCCCTTCCGTATGGAAGGCGTGGATCGTCCGGCCCCGGATGGCCGCCATCGTATCCTCCACGAAGCCGCTCTCGTTGAGCGTGTCCGTATGGATCATCACCTGCACGTCGTATTCGTCCGCGACGGAAAGGCAGCAGTCGATGGCGCCCGGTGTCGTGCCCCAGTCCTCGTGCAGCTTCAGCGAGGAGGCCCCCGCCTTCACCATTTCCTCGAGCGGCGCCGGCAGCGAGGCATTGCCCTTGCCGGCGAGCGCCAGGTTCATCGGGAAGGCGTCGAAGCTCTCGATCATGCGCTCGATGTGCCAGGCGCCCGTGCAGGTGGTGGCGAGCGTGCCGTGCGCCGGGCCGGAGCCGCCGCCGAGCATCATGGTGATGCCGCTTGCCAGCGCCTCCTCGATCTGCTGCGGGCAGATATAGTGGATATGCGCATCCATGCCGCCCGCCGTCAGGATCTTGCCCTCGCCGGCGATCACCTCCGTCGAAGGCCCGACGACGATGGTGACGCCCGGCTGCGTATCCGGGTTCCCGGCCTTGCCGAGCGCGGCGATGCGCCCGTCCTTCAGCCCGACATCGGCCTTGAAGATGCCGGCATGGTCGATGATCAGCGCATTGGTGATGACGGTATCGACGGCGCCCTCCGCCCGCGTTGCCTGGCTCTGCCCCATGCCGTCGCGGATGACCTTGCCGCCGCCGAACTTCACCTCGTCGCCATAGGCGGTGTAATCCTTCTCGACCTC
>Ga0066256_1003872_pt1 | contig 13901 bp, 10 predicted proteins | sample ThiBio_1000_biof_FD_87107 | JGI IMG/M metagenome (GOLD analysis project Ga0066256, IMG submission 87107) | Wastewater bioreactor microbial communities from Cape Town, South Africa - Thiocy_expt_1000_biof (version 2) | ecosystem: Engineered > Bioreactor > Thiocyanate-remediating >...
GCGCATTGCGCCGACCAGTAGGCGGCGTTCCAGGTGCCCGCGGCGATCGGGGTCCCCGCATCGAAGCTGTAGGCGCCCAGCCTCGCGTCGATCCGGTCGAGCGGCAGCTTGCGGCGCCCCACTACCGGAAAGGTATAGCCGATCGCATCGCCTTCCCGCCCCGCGCCCAGCCAATCCGCATGGGCCCGTCGCAGGAAATCGACATAATCCGCATCATGCACCGCCAGGATCGGCTCGATCCCGTGATCCTCGACCGGGCTCCAGCCGGACAGCCCGTCGACGATGGAAAACGCGCGCTGCGGGCTTTCCGCATAAGGCGCCCATCGGCCGTTATGCAGCTCCTTTTCCGGTGCGTGTGCGGCCTGCCGCCGGTCGAAAAACAGTTTCATGCCTCATGCCCCCGCGATCCCGCCGATCCAGGCCGCCTGATCGTCCAGCGCCCTGGCCGCGATCGGGGCGATGGAGACCGCCTCCAGGAAGCTGTGCGTGGTGGCCGGATAGACCACGGCCTCCACCGCGACGCCAGCCGCCGCGAGCCGATCCGCCATGGCGCGGTTGCCGTCGGCCAGGATATCGCACTCCGCGATGGCGAGGAAGGCGGGCGGCAGGCCGTGCAGGTCCGCGAGCAGCGGCGCGACGAGGGGATTGGCCAGGTCGCCGGCCCGTTCGACGTAGTTCGCCCAGAACTCATCCATTTCGGCCGCTTCGAGCGAATAGAGCGGGCCATCGAAATGCCGGTAGCTGTCGGTCGCTTCCGGTGCGAAGGCGCCGTAGTTGAGCACCATGCCGGCGGGCATGGGCAGGCCCTGTTCCCGCCGCAGCAGACAGGCAGCCACCGCCAGGTTCGCCCCCGCCGAATCCCCGCCGACGAAGATCCGCGCCGGATCGACGCCAAGCTGGGCGGCATTGCCGGCGATCCAGTCCAGCGCCTCCACGATTTCGTGAAGCGCGGTGGGGAACTTGTGCTCGGGCGAGAGGCTGTAATCGATCCCGATCACCGCGATGCCGGCCCGGGCCGCATATTCGCGCATCAGCCGGTCATGCGTGTCGATGCTGAACAGCGTCCAGCCGCCGCCATGGATGTAGAGCATGGCGGGGAGCACGCCCGAAGCCGCCGGGCGATGCAGCCGCAGCCGCACGCCGTCAAGATCGAATTCGCGCGTTTCCGCCATTTCCGGGCCACCGCTGCGCCAGCTCTTGCGCACCAGCTCCGCCACTTCGCGCCGCGCCGCGACGCCTTCCACCGAACGGCCGGCATATTCCGCATAGGCCGCGTTTATCGCATCCACGAAGCGCCGAACATCGCGATCGACCGGATCGGCGTTTTCCACCTCGACGCTGCCAGACACGCTGCTTCCTCTTTCCTCTTCCGCCGATGCGGCGATCTCCAGAAACCCTGATAATCGCTGAAAGGAAACCCCAGTCATCCTTTCGGGCCAATGAGCGAAGGGGAAAGGCCAGCCCATGCCGGGGGCGTTGCCAAACCGGCGGAATTGGCCATTATGATGCCATCGGCCGCAAACTGCCGGGAATGGGCCATGCGAAGCAGCTACGAGGTGCTGACGAACGACCGGCCGGTGATCGCCCTGAGGGACGAATACCCCGCCGGCTTCATCGACCCGATGCACAGCCACGATCATGTGCAGATTCTCTATGCCTCCTCAGGCGTGATGGCGGTGCGCACGCCCGAAGTGAGCTTCGTGGTCCCGCCCCAGCGCGCGGTGTGGCTGCCCGCGGGCATGAAGCACGAAGTGGCATGCCGCGGGCCGGTCTCGCTCCGCACGCTTTACCTCGCGCCCGACGCGCAGGAAATCTGCCGGGTATTCGAAGTCTCCAACCTGCTGCGCGCGCTGATCCTCGAAGCGGTGGAGTTCCCCCCGCTCTACGACCTGGAGGGGCGCGAAGGGCGGATCATCGCGCTGCTGCTGGAAGAGATCGGCCGGATGCCCGATGCGCCCTATCAGGTGAACATGCCCTCGGACCGCCGGCTGCTGAGGGTCTGCAACGCCATCCTCGCCAACCCGTCCGATCCGCGCGACATCGACGATTGGGCCAAGCTGGCCGGCATGGGCCGCCGCACGCTGACGCGCTCTTTCAAGCATGAGACGGGCATGGGCCTTGCCGTCTGGCGCCAGCAGGTGCGGCTGATGGAGGCGCTTTCCATGCTTGCCGCCGGGGCCTCGATCACGCAGGTCGCCTTCGACGTGGGATACGAAAGCACCGGCGGCTTCGCGGCCATGTTCCGCCGCACCTTCGGCGTGGCGCCCAGCCAGTATCTCTCCGCCCACTCGGAGTGAAGCGTCCAAGCGGCGCCAGCCAACCGAACTCCCATGCAAATTTCATATAATATTGACTAACTATCAAGCCGCGGGCACGCTTCCTCCATCACAGGAAGGATGCCATGGCGAACAAGACGATAGACACCAGCCGCCACCCCAAGGACCCGCTGGAAGTGATCGAGATCCTCGACGAGCTGATCATGCAGCACCGCGCGAAGGAGGCGATCGACCGCTTCATCTCCGACGATTTCGTCGAGCACGATCCCACGGTGAAAGGCGGCGGCAAGCAGGGCCTTTACGAATACATGGTCAACGAAGGCTGGGACAAGGACAACAACCCCAACAACGAGCTGGTTGACATCGTGGACCGGCGCTTCGCCAGCGGCGAATATGTCGTGACGATGCACCACATCTTCCGCAACAAGGAAGACCCGGGCACCTGCTATGTCGACGTGTTTCGCGTGGTCGACGGAATGGTGGTCGAACATTGGGACGTGTTCCAGGCGGTGCCCGAAACCACCAACGACAATCCGCACACGATGTGGTGAGCTGCCGGGATCAAATCCCTCCGTTCAGCCTGAGCTTGCCGAAGGCCACACGCTGACGGTTCCCGTCGTGGTTTCTTTCAGCATGCTGGGCTGGCCTTGCGCGCGGCCTTCGACAAGCTCGGGCTGAGCGGGACGGAGGTCTCGCAACGCCTCTCCAATCAGGATCAGCGCGGGGCCGTCGCCCAGGCCGGCGCGCGCGGCGAGCGGCAGCAGGTCGAGCCGGGTGGTGACATGGCGCTGCTGCGGAAGACTGGCGTTTTCGACCAGCGCGACCGGGGTGCAGCCCGGCAGGCCCGCCTCCATCAGCCGCGCCGAGACTTCGCGCGCGGCGGCCTTGCCCATGTAGATCGCCAGCGTCGCCTGCGGATCGGCCAGCATCGCCCAATCGAGGTCGAGCGCCTCCCCCGCGCGGACATGCGCGGTGACGTAAGTCAGCTTGCGCGCCAGGCCCCTCAGCGTCAGCGAAATGCCCAGATCGGCCGCCGCGGCGCTGGCCGCGGTCACGCCGGGGCAGATGCGCACCGGCACGCCCGCCGCGCGGCAGGCCGCCATCTCCTCCGCCGCGCGGGCGAAGATCGCGGGATCCCCGCCCTTGAGGCGCACGACCTTCTCGCCCGCAAGCGCCGCCTCTGCGATCATCGCATCGATCGTCTTCTGGTCTTTCGAATGCCGCCCGGAACGCTTGCCCACGGCCACCAGCCGCACATGCGGCGGCACCAGGGCGAGCACGCCCTGCCCCACCAGCGCATCGTGGAAGACCACGCTGGCGGCGCGCAGCAGCCGCTCCGCCTTGCGGGTGAGCAGGTCCGGATCGCCCGGGCCTGCGCCGACCAGCCACACGCTGCCTGCTTCGAACTCGTTCATTGCGCAGCCTCCTTCATGGCCTCCTGCGCCTCTCCCAACAGGCGGGAGAGGAGCGGGCGGCACGATCCGCAATTTGTGCCCGCGCGCGTGCATGCGCCCAGCTGTGCGACACTGTCGGCGCCCCCGGCGATCGCGGCGAGCACGTCCATTTCCGATACGTCGTGGCAGATGCACACCAGGGCGCCCCGGTCGGGTTGAGGCGCGGCGGGCCGCCCGGCGAGCAGTTCCGCGATATTGGCTCCGGTCTGCCCCAATTGCCCGGCGAGCCAGTCACGCGGCGGCAATTCGCCATCGCGCGTCACGAACAGCGCGGCCAGCAGCGCCCCGCCCTCGTCCAGCACCGCCATCCGCGCCATTCCGCGCGCGGGATCGGCCACTTCGCTCCGCCTGCCTTCGGGCAGGAGCGCGGCAAGCACCGGCTCCCCCTCCCCGGCCAATTCCGTCAGCCAGCCGTTCTTCACGCGGGAGCGGACCCAGTAGAGTGCGTGCGGCGGCGCCACCGGATCGCGCGAAAGCACGAAGCCGCGCCATTCGGGCACCAGCGGGGCGATCCAGGCCGGCGTGTCCTTGAAGCCGGGCTGGCCGGAAACCGGATCGACACTGCTTTGCGCCAGCCTGCCAGTCCGGCCCGCGCTGCCCATCGCGTCGCCCCAGTGCATCGGGGTGAAGATCTGGCCGCGAAGCTGCGAAGGCGCGATGCAGACGCGGAAGGCCGCATCGCCGAAGCGGGTGGAAACGCGGGCAAGCCCCCCGTCCTCCAGCCCATGCCGCCGTGCATCGGCGGGGTGGACTTCCAGCAGCGGCTCGCGGCGATGGAGCGAGAGTTTCGCACTCAGCCCCGTGCGGGTCATGGTGTGCCACTGGTCGCGATAGCGCCCGGTATTGAGGCGGAGCGGAAAGAGAGCGTCACGCACGCGCGGTCCGGGGGGCGTCACCGAGATCGGGCGCGCTTTCCCGTCAGCGGTGGGAAAGCCGGCGGCGCAGGGGTGGCGCCCGCCCCACTGGAACGGCTCCATCGCTTCGTATCGCCCATGGGTGCAGCCCGCCCATCCGGTGAGGTCCAGCAGCTTGCCGTGCTTGCGCGAAAGCGCCGTCATCGCGGCATATTCGCCGAAGATCGCCGCCGGATCGGCAAAGGCGAACGCCGCGCCATGGTCGATCCGGCGGGCGACATCGCACACGATCCGCCAATCCGCCCGCGCCTCGCCCGGCGGCGGGAACAGCGCGCGCTGCCGGCTGATCCGCCGCTCGGAATTGGTCACCGTGCCTTCCTTCTCCCCCCAGGCAAGCGCCGGCAGGCGGACATGGGCGAAGCGGCCCGTATCGGTGTCGGCGATCGCGTCGGAGACGACCACGCTGGGGCAGCGCACCAACGCCTCGCGCACGAAACCGGCATCGGGCATGGAAACCGCCGGATTGGTGGCCATCACCCAAAGGAACTTCACCCGCCCGTCATGCACCGCGCGGAACAGGTCCACCGCCTTCAGGCCGGGGCCGGCGCACAGGTTCGGCGCCTGCCAGAACCGGGCGACGTCATCCCGCTCCGCTTCGGAAAAACCCAGATGGCAGGCCAGCATGTTGGCCAGCCCGCCCACTTCGCGCCCGCCCATGGCGTTTGGCTGGCCGGTAATACTGAACGGCCCCGCGCCCGGCCGGTTGATCCGGCCCGTGGCGAGATGGAGATTGATGATCGCATTGCCCTTATCCGTCCCCCCCACGGACTGGTTCACGCCCTGGCTGAACAGGGTGATCATCCGCGGATGCGCGGCGACGAGATCGACCAGGGCTTCGAAATCCGCCCTGCTCACTCCCCCGTTCGTGTCGAGCGAAGGCGAGACACGTTGCGCACCGGTGCCTCCACTGCGGCCTTCGGCCTCCGTTCGACACGAACGGAGGTGCTGCCAGAAGCCCTCGGGCACCTCGCAACGCTCTGCCAGGAACCGGGCGTCCAACTTGCCGCGCCGTTGCATTTCGTCCAACAAGGCATTGAAAAGCAGGGTGTCTCCATCTGGCTGGACTGCGATATGCAGATCCGCGCGCTCAGCGGTTTCGGTGCGGCGCGGATCGATCACCACCAGCTTCGCGCCTCGCGCGGCCCGGGCCTGCTCGATCCGCTGCCACACCACCGGATGGCACCATGCGGTGTTGGAGCCGACGAGCAGGATCAGATCCGCATCGTCCAGATCGGCATAGGAGCACGGCACCGTATCCTCGCCGAAGGCGCGGGCATGCGCCGCCACTGCGCTGGACATGCAAAGCCGGGAATTGGTGTCGATATTGCCGGTGCCGACGAAGCCCTTGGCCAGCTTGTTGGCGACGTAGTAATCCTCGGTAAGGAGCTGGCCGGAGACGTAGAAGGCCACGCTGTCCGGCCCATGCTGCGCGATCGCGGCGCGAAGCCTGCCCGCCACTTCACCCAGCGCCTCGTCCCAGGAAACGCGGGCATCGCCAATCATCGGATGCAGCAACCGCCCTTCCAGGCCCACCGTTTCGGCAAGATGCGTGCCTTTCGAACACAGCCTGCCGCCATTGGCGGGATGGTCCGCATCCCCTTCTATCCGCAACCTGCGCCCTTCGCCCGGTTCCGCCCGGATGCCGCAACCCACGCCGCAATAAGGGCAGGTGGTGCGAACGCCCGCCATCCGCTCAGGCGGCTCGCCGGATCGCATGCGGATTCAGCACTGCCTCGCGCAGCAGGAATATCCGCCCGGCATCCACCTTCAGCGGGATCGTGGGCACGCAGCCTTCGTCCTCCCCCAGCGCCTCGCCCGTCATCAGCGAGATATTCCAGCTGTGGAGCGGGCAAGTGACCACCGCGCCATGGACGATGCCCTGGCTCAGCGGCCCCTGCTTGTGCGGGCACTTGTTCACCAGGGCATAGCAATCGCCCGTCATGGTGCGGAACACGGCAACCTCTTCCCCGCCTTCCACCGGCAGGGTTCGCGCCGTGCCCGGTTCGATCTGCGTCACCGGGCCGATATCCAGCCATTTCCCGATCATTCTGCGGCCTCCATCGGCTCGGCGTGGTTGAGGGGGCGAACCCGGGCAAGGTGGGCGTGCAGGTCGGCGCGCTTGCCGGCCGCGCGCTCCGCCCAGGGATCGTATTGCGAATATTTCTGCGAGATGCGGAACCGCGCGGCGAGCTTGCGGACATTGTCCGCATCGGCCAGCCGCTCCCTCACGCTTTCGATCCCCACGCGCTCTATCCAGGGCGCGGTGCGCTCCAGATAATGCGCTTCCTCGCGATAGAACTGGATGAAGGCGGCACACATCTCCAGCGCCTGCTCTTCCGTCTCCACCTTGCAGAGCAGGTCGGTGCCGCGCAGGTGGATGCCGCCATTGCCGCCGACATGCAGCTCGTACCCGCTGTCCACGCAGATCACGCCGAAATCCTTGATCGTCGCTTCCGCGCAGTTGCGCGGGCAGCCGCTCACCGCGATCTTGAACTTGTGGGGCATCCAGCTTCCCCATGTGGCATGTTCGATCTTCACGCCCAGGCCGGTGGAATCCTGTGTTCCGAACCGGCACCATTCGCTGCCCACGCAGGTCTTCACGGTGCGCAGCGCCTTGCCGTAGGCATGGCCGGAAACCATCCCGGCGGCATTGAGATCGGCCCAGATCGCGGGCAGATCCTCCTTCCTGATGCCGAACAGGTCGATCCGCTGGCCGCCGGTCACCTTCACCGTCCGGGCGCCGTATTTCTCGGCCGCGTCGGCGATGGCGCGCAGTTCGTTCGGGGTGGTCAGCCCGCCCCACATGCGCGGCACCACCGAATAGGTTCCGTCCTTCTGGATGTTGGCGTGGAGCCGCTCGTTCACGAAGCGGCTCTTCTGGTCGTCCTCATATTCGCCGGGCCAGGCGCAGAGCAGGTAGTAATTGAGCGCGGGGCGGCACGAGGCGCAGCCGTCTGGCGTGGTCCAGTGCAGTTCCTGCATCACTTGAGGAATCGCCTTCAACTCCTTGTCCAGGATAAGGTGACGGACGTCGTCATGTGTGAAGCTGGTGCATTTGCACATCGTCTTCGGGCCGGATTCGACCCCCTCGCCCAGCGTCAGCGCCAGCAGGTTCTCCACCAGCCCCGTGCAGCTGCCGCAGCTGGCCGAAGCCTTGCAGGTGGACCGCACCGCATCCAGGCTGTGCGCCCCGCCCTCGATGCAGGCGATCACCTGCCCCTTCGAAACGCCGTTGCAGCCGCAGATCTCGGCATCGTCCGAAAGCGCCGCGACGGCCGCCTTGGGGTCCGCAGGCGCGCCGCCTTGCGCAAAGGCCTGGCCGAAGATCAGCGCCTCACGGATATCGGAGATATCCTCGCCCTTCTTCAGCAGGTCGAAATACCAGCTTCCATCCGCCGTATCGCCATAAAGCACCGCGCCGATCACGCGGCCGTCGCGCACCACCACGCGCTTGTAGATGCCGCGCGCGGCATCGCGCATCACGATGTCCTCGCTCCCGTCGCTGCCGGAAAAGTCCCCGGCGGAAAACAGTTCGATCCCCGAAACCTTCAGCTTGGTCGACGTCACCGAACCCAGATAGCCCGAAGGGGAATCGACCAGATGATCCGCCAGGGCGCGGCACATTTCCCACAAGGGGGCGACCAGGCCGTAGCACTGCCCGCGATGCTGCACGCATTCGCCCACTGCCAGGATTGCGGGATCGGACGTGACCATGTGATCGTCCACCAGGATGCCGCGTTCCACATCCAGCCCCGCCGCGCGGGCAAGCGCGGTGCTGGGCCGGATGCCCACCGCCATCACCACCAGGTCGCAGCGGATTTCGCGCCCATCCTTCAAACGGATGCCAGCGACGTGCCCATCCGCCTCGATGATCGCCTCGGTGTCCGCCCCGGTCAGGATCGTCTGGCCGCGGCGCTCCAGCTCCTCCTTCAGCAGCCAGCCGGCCGCTTCGTCCAGCTGGCGCTCCATCAGCGTGGGCATCAGGTGGACGACGGTGACTGTCATGCCCCTGAGCGAAAGGCCATGCGCTGCCTCCAGCCCCAGCAGGCCCCCGCCGATCACCACCGCATCCCCGCCCGTTTCCGCGGCGGCGAGCATCTTCTCCACATCGTCCAGATCGCGGAATGTCACCACGCCCGGCAGATCCTTGCCCGGCACGGGAATGATGAAGGGATCGGAACCGGTCGCGATCATCAGCCGGTCGTAGGGCTCGATCCGGCCAGATGCGGCGATGACCGTCTGCGCGGCCCGGTCGATCCGAGCCACCGGATCGCCTGCGACCAAGGTGATGCCGTTTCCGGAATACCATTCCTCCGGATTGATCACGATGTCCTCGAACCGCTTTTCGCCCGCGAGCACGGGCGAAAGCATGATCCGGTTGTAGTTCACCCGGGGCTCGGCACCGAAGATGACGATCTCGTAGCGGCCGGGATCGCGGGCGAGCAGCTCTTCCACCGCGCGGCAGCCCGCCATGCCGTTGCCGATCACGACGAGCCTTTCGCGCCCTTCCCGGTCGAAACTGTGTGGTGCGTTCACTCTTCTTCGTCCTCCGCCCCGCATCCGGGGCCAAAAGCGCACGCAAAAAAGCCGCCGAGCCTCGCCCCGAAGGGCATGACCGGCGGCATCGTTGCCACGCTATGTAGAAATGCCGGCGGAAGGCGCTGCTTCGCCCGACAGTGGGCGGCGCTGTTCCGTCACCACCCAGATACCTGATTCGGGCCGCTTACGGCAAGCCGTTTTTTGCGGTGCAGCAAGAAATGCTTCGCATCGGCAACATGCCGGGCTACGAAAACCGGGCGAGCAGCGAGATCACCAGCGCCACGGTCAGCCCAGCCGCAATCAGCCGCCAGGTCGCCGCCGAACCGCGCTGAAGCAAGGGAACGGGGCGCGGCGATGCCAGCGACCGGTTGGGCCTGGCCAGATCGACGACGAATTCGGACAGCTCCGCATAGCGGCGCGCCGGATCGATCGCGACCGCCCTGGCGATGGCGGCGTCCATCCAGTCCGGCACGTCGGGATTGTGCTGCGTCACCGGCGTATAGGCCAGCTTGCGCTGCGCGGCCCTGCTGCGCGCCGCGGCCACACGCGGGCCATAGGGCAGATGGCCGGTGAGCATCCAATAGGCGATCGCGCCCAGCGAATAGAGGTCGCTTTGCGGGCTGGCCTCATGGCCAAGGTAGAGCTCCGGGGCGGAATACTGCACGGTTCCGGCAAAGGCCGCCTCCAGCGCCTGCGGCGAAAGCTCGTCCAGCCCGGCGACCTGCACCGAGCCGAAATCCGCGATCCTCAGCCTGCCCGCCGCATCGACCAGCACGTTGTGGGGCCTGAGGTCGCGGTGGACCATCTCGCGCCGGTGCAGCGCCTGCAGCCCGGCGGCGATCTGCCGGACGAAATCCCGCACCGTGGCCAGGGTGGGCGGCCCGTTGTCCCGCAGCCAGCGATCGAGGTTCGGGCCGTCCACATAGTCGCTCAGGCAGAAGGCATGGCGCCGGGCCCGCGCAAGCGGCGGCGCACGCAGCAGGTTCGGATGATCGAGCCTGCGCATGATCCATTCCTCCACCAGCAGCGATGCCTTGGCTGCCGGGTCCTGCGCCATTTCGGTGGACAGCGTCTTGAGCGCGAAGCGCGCGCCGCCCTGCCCATGTTCGCTCTGCCCTTCTTCCACCAGATAGACATGGCTGCGGCTGCCCGAATGGAGCGTGCGCAGGATGCGATAGCCTTCGAACTCCTGCCCCGCCCGCAGCGCGGGGGCCGGCGGCAGGTCCGCCTCCCCTTCCACCAGTTCCTCGATCCCGTCCGGCGCCAGGCTTTCCAGCCGGGCAATCTGCACGGTGAGATTGTCTCCGCTGCCGGCGTCCAGCGCGGCCCGCGCGATCGCGCAAGCCGCATCATCGAGCGAGGCGGAGGTTTCGATCAGGTCCCGCATTCGGCCATCGCCCACGAATTCGTGCACGCCGTCGGTGGTCAGCACGAACAGGTCGCCCGGTTCCACCACCAGCTGGCGATAATCGATCTCCACATGGCGGTTCACACCCATGGCGCGGCCGAGATAGCTCTGCCCGCCGCCGAGATGGATGCGATGCGCCTCCGTCAGCGCTTCGGCGCGGGCGCCGGAAATGCGCAGGATGCGCGCATCGCCGATATGAAAGACATGCGCGCTGCGCCCTTTGAAGACGAGCGCGGAAAAAGTGCAGACAAGCCCTTGTTCACGCTCGCTTTCCGATTGCGGAATGCCGATCTCATGCCGGTTCTGAGCATACATCCAGCTATTGGCGGCGGCGATCACCCGCTCGCCCGAAGTCCGCACCGACCATGCCGGAGAAGTGCAATAGTAATCGGTCAGGAAGCTCTTCACGGCGGTTTCGGCTGCAGCGGCCCCCTGCCTGCTGGTGCTGATCCCGTCGGCGATGCACAACGCGATCCCCTTCGCCGCTAGGTCGGCGCCCTCGGGCTGGAGAGCGCCGTGGAAGTCCTGGTTCTCCTCCTTCGCGCCGGCGGAGGAATATTGCCCCAGGGCGATCGCCAGCCGGCCCTGCGCCCCGGATCGCGCAGCGGGAGGGAGCACGTCCGTCATCACGCCCCCTTCCTTTCGCGCCCGATCCGCCGGAGCCTTCAGGCCGCGACCTTGAGACCGGCGGCCTTGCGGTCGGCCGACTTCTTGTAATGCGTGCTGTAAAGCATCAGCCCGGTGAAGGTGATGCCGCCCACCAGGTTGCCCAGCACGGTGGGGATTTCGTTCCACCAGAAATAGTCGCCCAACGAGAAATCGCCGCCCATCATCAGCGCGGTGGGGAACAGGAACATGTTCACGATCGAGTGTTCAAACACCATGTAGAAGAACAGCATGATCGGCATCCACATCACCAGCACCTTGCCGGAAACGCTGGTGGAAATCTGCGCGCCCACCACGCCGGTCGAAACCATCCAGTTGCACAGCATCCCGCGCACGAAGATCGTGATCCACCCGGCAAAGCCGTATTCCGCATAACCCAGCGTCCGCGCGACGCCCACGCCGGCCAGCTTCTGGCCCACCTCGCTCGGCTCGGCGGAAAAGCCGTAGGTGAAATAGATCGCCATCATCAGCGCAGTGGTCAGCGCGCCGGCGAAATTACCGGTGAAGACCAGGCCCCAATTGCGCAGCACCCCGCCCCAGGTGCAGCCTGGCCGCTTGTCCCACACCGCCAGCGGGCACAGCACGAACACCCCGGTCAGCAGGTCGTAGCCCAGCAGGTAAAGCAGGCAGAAGCCCACCGGGAACAGGATCGCTCCGGCCAGCGGCTCCCCGGTCTGAACGTTGATCGTCACCGCGAAGGCCGCCGCCAGCGCCAGCGTGGCCCCAGCCATATAGGCGCGGATCAGCGTGTCCTTGGTGGACATGAGGATCTTGGACTCGCCGGCATCGACCAGCTTCGTCACGAATTCACTCGGTGCAAGATAAGACATGGGCACTCCCCTTGGTCAGAAGCCGTATTCGGCCTGTATCCAGAACTTGTCGGTATCGACGCCGAAGCCCTTGGCGTCGTAGGCGGCGCATTTGGCGAGCAGCGCGACCGGCCCGAGCCTGAAGCCGAGCGACAGGTCGATCTCCTCGCCGTAATCGAGGCCGCCGAAATCGGCCTCGAAGCTGTGCCAGCTCGCGGCGAGGTTCAGCCCCGGTAGCGCCTTCACCCCGTCAAGGCGGTAAGCGGCGGTGACGTAATAATCGCGCAGCCCCGCGGCGGGGGTGGCGGAGAACAGGTCCGCCCAGCCATTGAAGGCGTGAAGCGTGGCGAGCGGAGTCTGGAAGGAAGCCATGCCATCGTCACTGCCGAGCTCTTCGTAGCCGCCCTTGAGGGAGAACCCCGCGAAGGAGACGCCCGCTTCGAGGTTGGAGGAATCCGCGCCGTAGTCCGTGGGGGTAGCGCCCATGTCCGACTGGACCGCCGAGCCCGCCAGCGCCTCCAGCTTCAGGCCACCGCCCAGGGGGAACGAGCCCGCCGCACGCAAGCCGTATGTCTTGCTGGAGAAGGCGATCCGCGTGTCGTAATCGATCAGATAGGCAAACGCGGTGAGCTTCACCGGCTTGAAGTCCGCCCCCGCATTGAGCAGCACCATGTCGCCGTCATAGTGCTCGTTGGGGCTGTCCACCCCGAAGACGGTCCGCTGCGAAATCGCGTAAGTGGCGTCGAGCGCCACCGGGCCGATCTTCGCCTGGCCGCGCACCGCATCGAAGGTCTGCTCGTTCTGGCGCCAGCCGACATTGCCGACGAAGCGCGCATCGTCGAGGATGATGCGCTGCCGCCCCACGGTGATCGAGTGCGTGCCCGCCTTGTAGGCGATCTGCAGGCGATTCAGCTCGATGTTTTCCGGGTCCGCAACCGTCGGATAAGGCTCCACGCCGTTGCCGGGCAGCGTGTCGTTATATTCGTCGGCCAGCGCCGCCGTGCCTTCGCCTTCGGCAAGGAAGGAAAAGCCGCCCGCCTTGATCTCCCCGCCCAGCCGAAGCCGCAAGGTCACGGCATCGGCATCGTCCGGCAGGTTGGCCTGGCTCACATTCTCGTAGCGCAGCCGCGCCGCTAGGATCGGGTCGAACGTGACGCCGTCTCCGATCGGAACCGGATCGCCTGCCGCCGCCCAGGCCGGACAGGCCCAGACCAGAGCCGAAGCCACCGCGAGCACGGGATATTTGGAACGCATATGCACACCTCCCTGAGCAGGGCCGTGCGGCCCTGCGGTTGAGAGGCGAACGCCGTTGCCCGCCGGCAGGGCGGACTCCCTCGTCCGCCCGAATTCTTTCAGTTCTTCGGGAACCGGCGCCATTGCCGGCTCCTCCCTCTCCAGAGGCGGTCAGGCAGCGCGGGCCGCCGGCCCGTGATCATATTCGGCAAGGAAATGAAGCACTTCCTGCCGGTATCCATAGAATCTTGGATGTTCGAGCAGCGCCTTGCGATCGCGTGGGCGCGGCAAATCCACCTTCAGCACCTTGCCGATCGTGGCGTTGGGGCCGTTGGTCATCATCACTACCCGGTCGGCCAGCAGGATCGCCTCGTCCACGTCATGCGTCACCAGGATCGCGGTTACCTTGGTGCGGTTCCACACTTCCACCAACACGTCCTGCAGGTCCCAGCGGGTCAGGCTGTCGAGCATCCCGAAAGGCTCGTCCAGCAGCAACAGGCGCGGCGAAAGCGCGAAGGCGCGCGCGATGCCTACCCGCTGGCGCATGCCGTTCGACATCTCCGCCGCCAGCCTGTCCTTCGCATCGCCCAGCCCCACCCGAT
>Ga0066256_1003873_pt1 | contig 13901 bp, 13 predicted proteins | sample ThiBio_1000_biof_FD_87107 | JGI IMG/M metagenome (GOLD analysis project Ga0066256, IMG submission 87107) | Wastewater bioreactor microbial communities from Cape Town, South Africa - Thiocy_expt_1000_biof (version 2) | ecosystem: Engineered > Bioreactor > Thiocyanate-remediating >...
TGGAACCGATGACCGTCTGTACGTTCCTCGACAAGCTGCAGGCCTCCGGCCTGATCGAGCGGCAGCAGGACCCGGCGGACCGCCGCGCCAAGAAGATCGTTCTGACGGAAACGTCGGACTCGATGATCGATTCCATCAATATCGAACTGCAGTCGCTGATGGCCGAAGCGACCCGTGGCATCGGCGAGGAAACCAAGCTTCTGATGCAGGAAGCGCTCGGCACGTTCCGCAACAACCTGCAGAAGATGGCACGGTAAGGGTTTTTCGCACCGTCCCGCTCAGGGCCGGGAAACACAATTTCAGATATAAAGCCGCGAGAACGATCCCGCGGCTTTTTCGTTTCCCGGATGCCTTACAGCATGTCGCGCAAAAGCGTGAGAGCCAATCCGAAAGATCGCCACACGCTTGCCTCGGCTTATTTGCCGAGGTTGCGCTTGGCGAGCGTGCGCAGGCGCAGCGCGTTCAGCTTGATGAAGCCGGCTGCGTCCTTCTGGTCATAGGCGCCCTGGTCGTCCTCGAAGGTGACGAGCTTGTCGGAATACAGCGACTTCTCGCTTTCGCGGCCGATGACCATGACGTTGCCCTTGTAGAGCTTCAGGGTCACTTCGCCTTCGACATCCTTCTGCGACAGGTCGATGGCGGCCTGCAGCATCTGGCGTTCCGGCGAGAACCAGAAGCCGTAATAGATCAGCTCGGCATAACGCGGCATCAGCTCGTCCTTCAGGTGCGCTGCGCCGCGGTCGAGCGTGATGGATTCGATGGCGCGGTGCGCGGCAAGCAGGATCGTGCCGCCGGGCGTTTCGTAGACCCCACGCGACTTCATGCCGACGAAGCGGTTCTCGACGAGATCGAGACGGCCGATACCGTTGTCACGGCCGTAGTTGTTGAGCGCAGCCAGCAGCGTCGCCGGCGTCATGCGCACGCCGTTGATGGAGACGGCATCGCCGCGCTCGAAACCGATCTTGATGACCGTCGCCTGGTCGGGAGCCGCTTCCGGGGAAATCGTGCGCATATGCACGTATTCAGGAGCTTCCTGGGCCGGATCTTCCAGAACCTTGCCTTCCGAAGAGGAGTGCAGCAGGTTGGCATCGACGGAGAACGGCGCTTCGCCCTTCTTGTCCTTGGCGACCGGAATCTGGTGCTTTTCGGCGAAGTCGAGCAGGTCGGTGCGGCTCTTGAACGACCAGTCGCGCCACGGCGCGATGATCTTGATGTCGGGGTTGAGCGCATAGGCCGAAAGCTCGAAACGCACCTGGTCGTTGCCCTTGCCGGTCGCACCATGGGCGATGGCATCGGCGCCGGTCTTGCGGGCGATGTCGATGAGGTGCTTGGAGATCAGCGGGCGGGCGATCGACGTGCCGAGCAGATAGACGCCTTCATAGACCGCATTGGCGCGGAACATCGGGAAGACGAAATCGCGGACGAATTCCTCGCGCACATCCTCGATATAGATTTCCTTGATGCCGAGCATCTCGGCCTTCTTGCGCGCCGGCTCCAGCTCTTCGCCCTGGCCGAGATCGGCGGTGAAGGTGACGACCTCCGCGCCGAGTTCCGTCTGCAGCCATTTCAGGATGATCGAGGTGTCGAGGCCGCCGGAATAGGCGAGGACGACTTTCTTTACGTCTTTGTGTGATGCCATGGTGAAGGGTCCGTCTGAGAGCCTGCGGCGGCTCGCGCCGCCTTTCGAATGGCCGGCACTTTTATCGAGATTGTCGCCGTAAGCAAGGAAAACCGCGCAGATCCTGTCGCTTCTGCGCGTCAGAGATGCGCACCGATATTCATATGGCGATGCAGGATGCGGATGATACGGACGTTGCCGACGGTTTCCTTGTCGATGGTGAATGGGAACCACATGCAAAGGATGTCACTTTGCCCACACCCACATCCTGTATGTTTGACTTATCCGGCAAACATACCATATCTGCCGCTGCCGACAATGATCCGCGAAAGGAGCAAAGACATGGCCGATACCCATTCTGCTTTTGCCAAATCGAACGTGGCCGTCGTCACCGGTGCAGCCTCCGGCATCGGACTTGCCGCCGCCAAGGAGTTCGCCCGGCGCGGCATGAGCGTCGTTCTCGCCGATCTCGGCGGCGACAAGCTGGCACAGGCCTGCGAAGAGACCGTGGCGCTTGCCAAGGGCGGCGTGGAGCACGTCGCCGCCATCGAAACGGATGTCTCGAAGCTCGAGTCACTCGAAGCCCTGGAACGGGCGGTGATCCAGCGTTTCGGCCGGGTCCACGTGCTGATGAACAATGCCGGCATCCAGCCGGGTTCGTCGATCTTCGGCCCGCAGGTCGCCTGGGACAATGTGCTGGGGGTCAACCTGATGGGTGTGGTGAACGGCACGCGCACCTTCGGTCCCGGCATGATCGCCCACAAGGACCCCGCCATCATCATCAACACCGGCTCGAAGCAGGGCATCACCACCCCGCCCGGCGACCCGGCCTACAATGTCTCGAAAGCCGGCGTCAAAGTTTTCACCGAAGCCTTGCAGCACGAATTGCGCAACACCGAGAACTGCAATGTCACCGCGCATCTGCTGATCCCAGGTTTCGTCTTCACCGGCCTGACCGCCAATGGCCGCACGGAAAAGCCCGATGCCGCCTGGACAGCGGACGAAACCATCGATTTCATGATGCGAAGCGTCGAGCGCGGCGATTTCTATATCCTCTGCCCCGACAATGACGTCGACCGCGCCACCGACGAGCGCCGCATCCTCTGGGCCGCCGGCGATATCGTCGAAAACCGCCCGCCGCTGTCGCGCTGGCACATCGAGTTTTCCGACAGGTTCAAGGCATTCCTCGCACGCGGCAAAGAATGACGGGGCGGCGCACCCCCGGCGGTCCAGCAAGCCCCAGGCCTGCTTGACCGCTGCAAACTCGGCAAAGCGACGACGAACGATGTTCCCCAGGTCTGCAGACGCGGACAGGCTGAAAAGGCCTGCCGTATCCTCATGGAGCGGCACCGGGCGATCGATGCCGGAATGACCGCGGTTGACGTCTCAGCCGATCAGTAGCGCGTCGTCATCGAGCGTTTCGCCGCGCATCTTGCGGAACATGTCGATCAGGTCTTCGACCTGCAGGTTCTTGCGGTTGTCGCCGGCGACATCCAGCACGATCTCGCCGCCATGCAGCATCACGGTGCGGTGGCCGAAATCGAGCGCCTGGCGCATCGAATGCGTCACCATCAGCGTCGTCAGCTTGCGTTCGGAAACGATTTTTTGGGTCAGCTTCATGATGAACTCGGCCATGCCCGGATCGAGGGCAGCGGTATGCTCGTCGAGCAGCAGCACTTCGGAGCCGGCCAGCGTCGCCATCACCAGCGACACGGCCTGCCGCTGGCCGCCGGAGAGCAGGTCCATGCGGTCGCGCATGCGGTTTTCGAGGCCAAGGTTCAGTTCGGCGATCCGTTCGCGAAAATGTTCGCGACGCTTCGTGCCAAGCGCGGCGCTGAGGCCGCGCTTTTCGCCGCGACGGGCCGCCAGCGCCAGGTTTTCCTCGATCGACAGCGCACCGCAGCTACCGGTGAGCGGATCCTGGAAGACGCGGGCGACGAGGCCGGCGCGGCCGGCGGTCGCTACTTTGGTGACGTCGGTCGAGCCGATCAGCACCTGGCCTTCGCTCGCCAGCACATCGCCGGCGAGAACGCCGAGCAGCGTCGATTTTCCGGCGCCGTTCGAGCCGATGACGGTGACGAAGGAACCCTGCTCGATTGTCAGGCTGACGCCGTTCAGCGCCTGCTTCTGCAGCGGCGTGCCCTTGCCGAAGACGACCTTGATATCCTTGAGCGCGATCATGCGGCACCTCCACGGCGCAGGCGGGGAAGAACGAGGGCGATCGTCACGAGGAATGCGGTGACGAAATTGAGGTCGGAGGCCTGCAGCCCCAGCACATCGCTCGAGAGAGCGAGCTGGATGGCGATGCGATAGAGGATCGAACCGAGCACGCAGCCGATCAGCGCCAGAAGGATGGCGCGGGCGCCAAGCAGCGTCTCGCCGATGATGACCGCCGCCAGTCCGACGACGATGGTGCCGACACCCGACGTGACGTCGGCAAAGCCGTTGGTCTGGGCAAACAGCGCGCCGCCGAGCGCCACCAGCGCATTGGAAATCGCCATGCCGAGATAGATTTGCCGGCTGGTGGACACGCCTTGCGCCCGCGCCATGCGCGCATTGGCACCGGTCGCCCGCATCGCCAGGCCGGCATCGCTTTCGAGGAAGCGCCAGACGATGATGAGCGCTATGACGACGAGGATGCCGACGAACAGCGGACGGACATAAAAATCACGCAGGCCGAGGCCGAAGAACGGGCTGAGCATGGTATCTGCATTGATCAGCGCGACGTTCGGCTTGCCCATCACCCGCAGGTTGACCGAAAACAGCGCGATCATGGTCAGGATCGATGCAAGCAGGTTCAGGATGCGGAAACGCACGTTGAGCAGCGCCGTCACCATGCCGGCAGCCGCACCGGCAACCATGGCGATCGCCGCGGCCAGCCAGGCATTGACACCGGCGATGATCAGCACCGCCGTCACGGCAGCGCCGAGCGGAAAGGACCCGTCGACCGTCAGATCGGGAAAATCGAGCACCCGGAAGGCAAGATAGACGCCGAGGGCGACGAAGGCATAGACCAGCCCCAGTTCCACGGCTCCCCAAAAAGCGATCACACTCACGGTTTTCGGCCCCTCTTCTCTGGCCCCGCCCTCCGGCGAGGCACCTCGTTATAATAGACGAACCGCCCTCATTGTCATGAGGGCGGCCGGCATTGGCAAACAGGATGGCGGGACGTGCCGCCTTATTCGATGGTACGGGTGGCGCGCTTGACGACGCTTTCCGGCAGGGTGACGCCCATCTTGGAAGCGGCGGTCTTGTTGATGACCAGATCGCTGCCGGCGGCAACCTTCACGGCGATATCGCCCGGATTTTCACCCTTGAGGATACGCACGACCACTTCGCCGGTCTGCTTGCCGACATCATGATCGTTGAAGCCGAGGGCGGCGATCGAACCCCGCGAAACCGAATCCGTATCGGCAGTGAACAGCGGCAGCTTGGCTTCCTCGGCAACGGCAACCGCGCCTTCGAGCGCCGAGATGATCGTGTTGTCGGTCGGGATGTAGATCGCATCGGCACGGCCGACCAGCGCGCGGGCCGCGCCCTGCACTTCGGCCGACTTGGTGGCGGCGGATTCGACCACGGTCAGGCCGGCCTTTTCGGCTTCGGCCTTCAGGACGGCGAGCAGCGATACCGAGTTGGCCTCGCCGGAGTTGTAGAGGTAGCCGATCGTCTTGACGTTCGGCAGGATTTCCTTGATCAGCGCCACATGCTCGGCAACCGGCGACATGTCGGACAGGCCGGTGACGTTGCCGCCCGGCTTGTCCATATCCTTGACCAGCTGCGCGCCGAGCGGATCGGAGACGGCAGTGAAAACCACCGGAATATCGCGGGTGGCGGAAACGACCGCCTGTGCCGACGGCGTCGAGATCGGAACGATGACGTTGGGCGCATCACCGACGAACTGGCGGGCGATCTGCGCCGCGGTGGCCGGATTGCCCTGGGCAGACTGGTAGACGAAGGTCAGGTTTTCGCCTTCCTTGTAGCCGGCAGCCTCCAGCGCTTCCTTGACGCCGTCGCGGGCGGCATCGAGTGCCGGATGTTCGACGATCGCCGTGACGGCAACGGTAACGTTTTCCGCGCTGGCGGGCAGGATGAGCGCCACGCTTGCGGCAAAAGCGAGCAGGATTGAACGCATGATGACCTCCGAGAGTAAATTTTAGGCGTTGTAGGTAAGACTTGCCTAAAAATCAATCTCTCGCCGGTTCTTGAACGATCAAACTTGTTGATCAGTCGTCTTCGCCATGATTGGCGATCATCATCGCCTCGAAGGCCAGACGTTCGGTCTTGCGCATCCGTTCGGATTCGGACTTCAGCTGGCCGCAGGCGGCGAGGATATCGCGGCCGCGCGGCGTACGGATCGGCGAGGCGTAACCGGCGGCATTGATGAAATCGGCGAATTTCTCGATCGTCGCCCAGTCGGAACACTGGTAGTTGGTGCCTGGCCACGGATTGAACGGGATCAGGTTGATCTTCGCTGGAATGCCTTTCAGCAGCTGGATCAGGCCCTTGGCATCTTCCAGGCTGTCGTTGACATCCTTCAGCATCACATATTCGAAGGTGATGCGCCGGGCATTGGACAGCCCGGGATAGGCGCGGCAGGCCTCGATCAGGTCCTTCAGCGGATATTTCTTGTTGATCGGCACCAGCATGTCGCGCAGGTCGTCGCGCACCGCATGCAGCGAGATCGCCAGCATGACGCCGATTTCCTCGCCGGTGCGATAGATTTCCGGCACGACGCCGGAGGTCGACAGCGTGATGCGGCGCTTCGACAGCGACAGGCCGTCGCCATCCGAGGCGATCAGCAGCGCCGTCTTCACCGGTTCGAAATTGTAGAGCGGCTCGCCCATGCCCATCATGACGATGTTGGTGATCTTGCGGCCTTCGGCCGGGATGATCGCGCCCTGCGGCGTATCGCGATCCGGGAAATCGCCGAGCCGGTCGCGGGCGAGCAGCAGCTGCGAGAGAATTTCTTCCGCCGTCAGGTTGCGCACCAGCTTCTGCGTGCCGGTGTGGCAGAAGGAACAGGGGAGCGAACAGCCGACCTGGCTGGAGATGCACAGCGTGCCGCGGCCCTCTTCCGGAATATAGACGGTCTCGACCTCCACAGTCCGGCCGGCGCCGCGCGGCGGGAAACGCAACAGCCACTTGCGGGTACCGTCATTGGAGACCTGCTCCTCGACGATTTCGGGGCGGACGATGGTGAAATGCTTCTTCAGCATTTCGCGCATGTCCTTGGCGACGTTGGTCATCGCATCGAAATCGGAGACGCCGCGGATATAGAGCCAGTGCCAGATCTGGCTGACGCGCATGCGCACCTGCTTTTCCGGAATGCCCTTTTCCTTCAGCGCCTCGGCCATGTCCTCACGCGTCAGGCCGATCAGCGACGGCTTTACGGCGAAATCGGCGGGCCGGAGCGGCGGCGGCGCTTTCACCGGCGCACGGTCGATCGTCGTTTCAGTGGCATCCATGTCGAACAATCCCAGGGTCTCAATAGCTGCACCCCGCCGAGACATCGATCCGGCAAGCACAGGCTGAATGAAAAGAAGATGGGGCGGACGGGCCGCTTGTCGGCCAAGAGGCGTTCGCCCAGGTTGGCTGCGCTTTAGCATTAAATTGCGGGCGCGTCACCCACCGGCTGCAAAAACAGTAAAGGCCGGTCAAAGACCAGCCTCCACCTCAAGGTTTTTCGAGCAAAAAGCTTATTTGCAGCTCTCGATCTGTTTCAGAGCCGCCGAAATGCCCTGCAGGGAATAGGCGTAGCTGGTGACCGTGCCCTTGCGGGAGGTCGCCTTGACCGTCATCGGCTTGCCGGTCTTCATGGCCATGACGAGCGCCGGTTCTTCGGCGGCATTCTCGACCCAGGCCGCACGCTCCTTGACGAACATCACGAAGGTCTTGTTGTCGATCGTAACGTTGACCTTGGAATTCTCCTTCATGACGTAGCCCATCATCGCCTGCGGCTCGTAGGAGATATTCTGTCCCGGCCGCTGCGATACGATGAAGAAGATATCGCCGTGATCGACGTTCGCCGGCTCCTTCGCGGTCGGCACGGACAGAACGTAACAGACATTGCTGTTGCCCGATTTGTAGGAATAGGCGCCCCAGGCCTTGAACTGCTGGATCCGGGTCGGAGATTGAGCAGAGGCAATGCCAGCGCTGGCCAAAATCAGGATAAGTGCGGTTGTGAAACTTCTTACGAACATGTTTTCCTGCCGGTTTTATTGCCATCAAACGCCGGCCGACGAAGCGGCCAGGCTAAACGTGCTCATGATCTCATTCGTTTTGACTTAATTCAGGTTACCAAACCGTCAACAAGGAAGAGAAAGCCGTTGGAAATGTGCCGCTCCGGGTCGAAGACCGGCCGTTTTGGTCGATTTCTGGACGTATCGGCTGAATTTGACCCGAAAGGCACGCATCCCGAGGGATTTATGACACAAAGAATCGGGCAAGAGTTTGTCGGACGGACAACCGTTCCCCTGCCGATCACGACGAGTTGAGACTTTCGTCACTCCGGCCGGTCGGCCAGCGCCCGGTCGGCGGACTGGTAGTGCCGTTCATGAATATGGCCGCGGATCATCGCCAGCGCCGTGCTCAGCACGGCGATGTCGTCGGAAAAGCCGACCACGGCCAGAATGTCCGGCACAAGGTCCGCCGGCATGATGAAATAGCCGAGTGCCGCCAGCAGGATCCCGCGCACCCGCGTCGGCGTCTGCGGATCGATGGCGCAATAAAAACTCGCCACCACGTCTCGTCCGAAGGGGATATGGCGCACGGCACGACGAAATTTCGGCCAGAACTTCGCCTTGACCGTCTGTTCCCGCTTTTCCTGCGTCTTCTCGTCGCCGGGCAGGAGAATTTCACCAAATTTGATGTCGTCCGTCGTCACGCTCGCGCCTCCAGAGTCTGCGCAATCCATATGGGGAGCGGTGCCTGCAACTTCAATCGGCCCGCCGCACCGCCGCCTTGTCCATCACCGATGCCAGCTTGAAATCGAGGTCGCTCAAACCTTTGACCGAGTGGGTGTTGAGCGTGACATCGACACGCGCATAGACGTTGACCCATTCCGGATGGTGGTCGAGCTTTTCCGCCGCAAGCGCCATCTCGCTCATGAAGCCGAAAGCCTCGGCAAAATTGCGGAACTTGAAACTGCGGGTGATCGCCCCGCCGTCATCCCGCAATGCCCAGCCGGGCACGGTTTCGAGCTGTTCGGCAATCGCGGCGGAACTCAGCTTTTCCTGTTTCATCGCATCCTCCTGAAGACAGAATACGGCAAACAAGACCGGTTCGGAACCGCCTAGATAAAGCTCTTTTCCTCGATGCGCCGGCTCACCGGGCTGGAAGCGGCGGGTGCCTCACGCAGATGAAACACCTCTTCGGTAAGGTAAGGCCCGCCACCCACCGAATCGCGCGACGACAGGAGAACGAAGCGGCAGACGGTGAAGGGCACCGTATGGAAATCGCCGCGGCCAGCGAGGTAATGCACGACGTCATCGACACGCGACGACTTCAGCCGCGCCAGCGTCACATGCGGAGTAAACTTGCGCGGATCCGGCGGCAGGCCGATGCGCTGGCAGATCCGCTCGATTTCCGCCTGCAGCGCAAACATTTCCGGAGCCGGCGAAACACCCGCCCACACCGAATGCGGTTTCTTGCCGCCGAAGGAGCCGATACCGTTGATGGCGAGCTGGAATTCCGGCCGGTCGATGCGGTCGAGCCGATCGACGACCTCGTCTGCGGTGCGTCCATCGACGTCGCCGATGAAGCGCAAGGTGATGTGGTAGTTCTCCACATCGATCCAGCGAGCTCCGGGAAGGCCTCCGCGCAAAAGAGAAAGGCTCATCGCCGCATTGCGCGGAATTTCGAGGGCGGTAAACAGTCTCGGCATGGCGAGCTCCCCGAATCTTGTGCAGATGCTCACAGCGAATCACGCAATGAAAATCGGCGCAACCCCTATTTTGTTCCCGACGAGATCATATCCACGAAAGCCTTAACGACAGGCAACGACCGTTCGACCATGACGCCGACGCCATCGGCATTGGGGTGCATGCCGTCTTCGAGCTGCAGTTTCGCCTGGGTCACCACCCCATCGATGAACAGCGGATAGAGCGGCACGCCATGCTTTTCCGCAAGCCGCGTGTAGATCGGATCGAACTTCGTCGCATAATCGCCGCCCATGTTCGGCGGCGCCAGCATGCCGGCGAGCAGCACGGCAATTCCTCTCTCCTTGAGCCGGCTAATGATTGCATCGAGATTCTTTTCCGTCTGTTCGGGCGGAATGCCGCGCAGCGCGTCGTTGGCGCCGAGTTCGAGGATGACGCCGTCGGTTCCGTCCGGCACCGACCAGTCGACGCGCGCCAGGCCCGCGGAGGTGGTGTCGCCGGAAACGCCGGCATTGGTGATGGAGACATCGACGCCTTGCGCCTTCAGGGCAGCCTCCAGGCGGGCGGGATAGGCATCGTTGGGCGGCAACTGGTAGCCGGCCATCAGGCTGTCGCCAAAACCGACCAGCTGGAGCGTGCGGGCCGCAGCCGGCGTGCCGGCGACGGCAAAAACCATGGCCAGCATGATGACGATGAAGTGAATGCGCCCGGCTTTAAATCTCATGACCCTTTTCCTAAATTGGCGGAGACCATGCCGGCCCGCTCGTAGCGTTCTTCGTTCTTCCCCTCATCCATATAGGAAACGTTTCTTTTGACAAAAACCATCATCGAGCTGAAGAAAGCCGATTTGACCCTGGGCCGCGACGCCGCTTCGGTCCATGTGCTCAAGAGCATGGATCTCAGCATCGATGAGGGCGAGGCCGTCGGCATCGTCGGCCCTTCCGGCTCTGGCAAATCGACGCTGCTGATGGTGCTCGCCGGCCTGGAGCGGCTGGACAGGGGTGAAATCCACATCCGCAACACGCCGCTGCACACATTGGGCGAGGATGCGCTGGCCGATTTCCGCGGCCGCAACATCGGCATCGTCTTCCAGTCCTTCCACCTGATCGCCAACATGACGGCGCTGGAAAACGTCGCCGTGCCGCTGGAACTTGCCAATGTCCGCGACGCCTTCGACATCGCCCGGCGCGAGCTGGAAGCGGTGGGCTTGGGCGAGCGGCTTAGCCATTATCCAGGCCAGCTTTCCGGTGGCGAACAGCAGCGCGTGGCGATCGCTCGTGCGCTGGCGCCCTCTCCTGCAGTGCTGATCGCCGACGAACCCACCGGCAATCTCGACACTGACACCGGCCGGCAGATCGCCGACCTGCTCTTTGCCCAGCAGGCGGAACGCGGCACGACCATGCTGCTCGTCACTCACGATCCCGCCCTTGCCGCACGCTGCTCGCGCCAGATCCGCGTCCGCTCCGGCGAAATCGAGAACGACAGCACCCGCACGCGCGCCAGCCAGGCGGCGATTGCATGAGCGCGGCGGGATCGCGCCCGCCCCTCGCTTTCCGCCTTGCCATGCGCGAACTGCGCGGCGGCCTTGGCGGCGTCTCCATCTTCCTCGCCTGCCTCGCGCCCGGCACCGGCGCGATCGCCGCCGTCAATTCCGTTTCCCGCTCGATCACCGACGCGATCTCGACGCAGGGGCAATCGCTGCTATCAGGCGACGCCCGTTTCGAGCTGCGCAATCGCGAGGCGACGCCGGAAGAGTTTGCCTATCTCCAAAGCTTGGGGAAGGTCTCCCGCTCCACCGGCCTGCGCTCCATGGCACGCCTGCCCGACGGCTCGGACCAGGCGCTGGTCGAGGTCAAGGCCGTCGACGACGCCTATCCCCTCTACGGCACCTTCGAGGCCGACCCCAATCAGCCGCTCCCAACGCTGCTGGCCGCCAAGGACGGCACCTATGGCGCTGTCGTGGCTCCACTGCTGCTCGAACGCCTGAATCTCAAGGTTGGCGGCGATCTGCTGCTGGGCAACGCCAGGCTGCGCATCACGGGAACGATCACGACCGAGCCCGACGCTGTCTCCGAAGGTTTTGGCTTCGCGCCCCGCCTGCTCACCAGCCGCGACGCCCTGATCGCCTCCGGCCTGATCACGACGGGCAGCCTCGTCGAGCAGTCCTACAAGATCCGCATGGCCGATCCCGCAACCGGCCTTCGCAATCTCGGAGACCGTGCCAATGCCGCCTTCCCGCAGGCGGGCTGGTCGATCCGCAGCAGCGACCGTGCCGCTCCACAGCTTGCAGACAATGTCACCCGCTTCTCGCAGTTCCTGACGCTCGTCGGCCTGGCGGCGCTCATCGTCGGCGGCGTCGGCGTCGCCAACGCGGTCCGCGCCTTCCTCGATTCGAAGCGCACGACCATCGCCACCTTCAAGTGCCTGGGCGCGCCCGCCTTCGTCGTCGTGCTGATCTATCTCATCCAGATTGCCGTCATTGCATTGGCCGGCATAGCGGTCGGTCTCGTTCTCGGCGCCATCGCGCCGATGATCGCGTCGCGGTTCATGGCGGAATTCCTGCCGATTTCGACCGCGCCGCGGCTCTATCCCGGCGCGCTGACGCTGGCTGCCCTCTTTGGCCTGCGGACGACGCGGGCCTGCGAAATCCCGCCGCTCGGCCATGCCCGCGAGGTGCCGGCGACGGCGCTGTTCCGCGAACAGGGCTTCGAAGCCCGCCGGCTGCCCGGCTGGCCCTATCTGCTGGCCGCCGGCCTACTGATGGCGGCCCTTGCGGCCCTGGCGATCGTAACAGCCTATGACCGTTTCATCGCCATCGTCTTCGTCGTCTCGATCGCAGGCGCTTTCGTCGTGCTGCGCGTCGTTGCCGCCGCGCTTTCATGGCTTGCCCGCCGCAGTCCGCGGGTGCGCTCGCCGGCCCTTCGCTTGGCGATCGGCAACATCCATCGACCGGGCGCGCTCACCTCGTCCGTCGTGCTGTCGCTCGGGCTCGGCCTGGCACTGCTCGTGACGCTGACCTTGATCGACGGCAATATGCGTCGCGAGCTGATGGGGCGCATGAGCGAACAGGCACCGAATTTCTTCTTCGTCGATATCCAGGGACCGGAGCTGGAAGGCTTCCGCAAGATCGTCCTCGATATCGATCCCAAGGGCAAACTCATCGAGGCACCGATGCTGCGCGGCCGGATCGTCGCCTTCAACGGCGAGGATGTCACCAAGATGAAAGTGCCGGCCGCCGGCCAATGGGTGCTGCGCGGCGATCGCGGCATCACCTAGGCCGATACGGTGCCGGAAAACGCCTCGGTCACGGAAGGTAAATGGTGGGACAAGGATTATAGCGGCGAGCCGCTGGTCTCCTTCTCCGAAGAGGAAGGCAAGGCGCTCGGCCTGAAGCTCGGCGACAAAGTCTCGGTCAACGTGCTCGGCCGCAACGTCACCGCCAAGATCGCCAGCTTCCGCAAGGTGCAATGGCAGTCGCTGTCGATCAATTTCGTGATGATCTTCTCGCCCAATACCTTCAGGGGCGCGCCGCATGCCTGGCTGGCGACCCTGACGGACACATCCGCCACATCGGAACAGGAGGCCGCGATCCTGCGGAAAGTCACCAATACCTATCCGACCATCACAAGCGTCCGCGTCAAGGACGCGCTCGATGTCGTCAATACGCTGGTGGGACAGCTGGCGACGGCTATCCGCTCCGCCGCATCGGTGGCGCTGATCGCCTCGGTGCTGGTTCTGGCCGGCGCGCTCGCCGCCGGCAACCGCGCCCGCACACACGACGCCGTGATCCTCAAGACGCTCGGCGCGACGCGGGCGACGCTGATCCGTGCTTTCAGCTATGAATATCTGATCCTCGGTGCAGCGACCGCCGTCTTCGCACTGATCGCCGGCTCGGCATCCGCATGGTATATCGTCAGCCGTATCATGCACCTGCCTTCGGCCTTCCTGCCCGACGTCGCCTTCTCCACACTGATCATCGCCCTGGTTTTGACCGTCGGGATCGGCTTGATCGGCACCTGGCGCATCCTCGGCCAGAAGGCGGCACCCGTCCTGCGCGAGCTCTGATCCGCTCCGAGACGATTGCTGCGCCGTCCGGATGGCCCGATGTTACATCGATTTAACATGGGTCAGACCGCTTGACCCTTGTCTACAAGGCCGGAAAGCCTCATATTCTGTGCAGGCATGCTGGAGCTCCGCAGCGGCGCCTGGACCTGAAAGGCCCGACACCGTACCCAAATCGGAGCTTGAAAGAGGAAAACATGGCTGACTTTCGCAATTACCAAAACCGGGCGCAGAGCGGTGCGCAATCCGGTGCGATGATAGACGAGGGCCTTCGAGCCTACATGCTCAAGGTCTATAACCTGATGGCGCTGGGTCTGGCGATCACGGGTGTAGCCGCTTATCTC
>Ga0066256_1003874_pt1 | contig 13896 bp, 17 predicted proteins | sample ThiBio_1000_biof_FD_87107 | JGI IMG/M metagenome (GOLD analysis project Ga0066256, IMG submission 87107) | Wastewater bioreactor microbial communities from Cape Town, South Africa - Thiocy_expt_1000_biof (version 2) | ecosystem: Engineered > Bioreactor > Thiocyanate-remediating >...
GGAGGGCTTGGGGGGCCGTGGCACCGATCCGGGCGTCGCATGGGGTCTCGCAAGGGCCACCATGTCCGCGCTCTCCCTCTGGTGGGCGCTGCACTACTGGCTCGCTCCCCGCACCATCGAGGGGGATTCCCGCCGTCCAATCTGATAGCCGGCGGGGGAAGAGGGCTGGAAGCGACGTGCCTCGCTCCCTATTCCCTCTTTCCCCGCCTGCCCCCGAGCGCTAGGGAACCCGCGCCATGACGAACAAAGCACGCACGCTGTACGAGAAGATCTGGGACGCGCATGTCGTTGAGACGCGCGAGGACGGAACTGCGCTCATCTATATCGACCGCCACCTCGTCCATGAAGTGACGAGCCCGCAGGCGTTCGAGGGGCTTCGTCTTGCCGGCCGCAAGGTGCGTCGCCCGGATCTGACGCTTGCCGTGCCGGACCATAATCTGCCGACGACCGCGCGCGTGGACGCGCAGGGCCACCGCATCCCGATCGCCAACAAGGAAAGCGCGCAGCAGCTCGCCGCGCTGGAGCGCAATGCGCCCGAGTTCGGCATCACCTATTTCGGCGCGACCGACCTCAATCAGGGCATCGTCCATGTCGTTGGACCCGAGCAGGGCTTTACACTGCCGGGCACCACGCTCGTCTGCGGCGATAGCCACACGGCGGCGCACGGCGCGCTGGGCGCGCTGGCCTTCGGCATCGGCACCAGCGAGGTCGAGCATGTGCTTGCCACGCAGACGCTGCTGCTCAAGCCCAGCAAGACCTTCGGCATCGAGGTGGAGGGCACGCTCGGCTTTGGCGTGACGCCCAAGGACGTCGTGCTGGCGATCATCGGCCGCACCGGCACCGCTGGCGGCACCGGCCATGTCGTCGAATATATCGGCTCCACCTTCCGCGACATGAGCATCGAGGGCCGGCTGACCGTCGCCAACATGGCGATCGAGGGCGGCGCACGCTCGGGCCTGTTCGCGCCGGACGAGAAAACCTTCGAGTATCTCAAGGGCCGCCCCATGGCACCCACGGGCGAGAACTGGGAGCGCGCCGTCGAGTGGTGGCGGACGCTGGTGACCGACGAGGGCGCGCGCTACGACAAGATGCTGCGCCTCGCCGCCAGCGACATCGCGCCTAACGTCACCTGGGGGACCAGCCCCGAGGACGTGGTGCCGATCACCGGCATCGTGCCCGATCCGGAGAGCTTCGAGGATGCCTCGAAGCGCGCCGCGGCCGCCAAATCGCTGGATTATATGGGCCTCACCGCCGGTCAGCGCATGGAGGATGTGAGCGTCGAGCATATCTTCATCGGCAGCTGCACCAACAGCCGCATCGAGGATCTGCGCGCCGCCGCCGCCGTGCTGAAGGGCCGCCATGTCGCAGACCGCATCAAGCAGGCGCTGGTCGTGCCCGGCTCGGGTCTGGTCAAGCGTCAGGCGGAGCAGGAGGGGCTGGACCGCATCTTCATCGAGGCGGGGTTCGAGTGGCGCGAGCCGGGCTGCTCCATGTGCCTGGGCATGAATCCCGATCGCGTGCCGAGCGGCGAGCGCTGCGCTTCCACCAGCAACCGCAACTTCATGGGCCGGCAGGGGCCGGGCGCGCGCACCCATCTCGTCTCCCCGGTCATGGCCGCTGCGGCGGCGATTAAAGGTCGACTTGCCGACGTTCGTGACCTAATGGGGAACGAAATAGGTTAAAGGGCGCAATGAAAAAGATTTTCTGGATCCTCGTGCTCGGAGCGGTCGGAAGCGCCGCGATGGCGGTCGGCCTTGGTCAAGCGGCCGCCAAGCAGGACAGCAAGCAGACCCGCTGAGCGTTAACGCGCTAGCCAGTCGGCTGAAGGCGGCGGGCGCGATTGCGTTCCCCGGTGCCCCGGAGAAATTGGCGCCAACCACGGCGCGCGATGCCCGACTTGCAGCCGATAAGTGCGATCCGCTCCTCGCCCGAGCGCAGCTTGCCGGTCGAAGGCCTCTCATGTCTCCAACCGCTATTGACGCTTCCGGCCGCATCCGCCACGGCAGGCCTGCAGATCCGCAAAGGTAGTCACATGGAACCCGTCAACCACGTCGAAGGCCGCGCTTATCCGTTCGGCATGAAGAATGTCGACACCGACATCATCATCCCCGCGCACTGGCTGAAGACGATCACCCGCGAAGGGCTGGGCAAGGGCGCCTTCGAAGCCTTGCGCGCTGACGGGGCCAGCGTTTTCGACAAGCAGGAATTCGCCGGTGCGCCGATCATCGTGGCCGGCGACAATTTCGGCTGCGGCTCCAGCCGCGAACATGCCGCCTGGGCGCTGCTGGACATGGGCGTGCAGGCCGTGATCGCACCCAGCTTCTCCGACATCTTCTCGGGAAATGCGTTCAAGAACGGCATCCTAACGGTGGTTCTTCCCCAGGAAGCGATCGACCGGCTGATGGAAGTGGCCGAAACGGACCCGATTTCCATCGACCTCGAAAGCCAGACCGTCACCACGCCGTTTCAGGACCGTTTCACCTTCGAGATCGATCCGTTCCGCAAGCACTGCCTGCTGCACGGGCTGGATGAAGTGGGGCTCACGCTGGCGCGCGACGAAGCCATTTCCCGATATGAAGCCGGCCAAGCGGGCGAAATGCCCTGGTTTGCAAAGGGCACCGCGCTGGCGGCCTGACATTCCGCCGGGCCAAGCCGCTTGATAGCTTGGGCCGCCCCCGGTAATCCCGAAAGCATTGTTCCTGTTCAAGAGGCTGACATGACCGATTTCAGAGACCGCGAGCGTTCCGAAGAGGCGAAATACGCGATGGACGAAGACACCGCCTTCCGCGTGGCCGCACGGCGCAACCGGCTGCTCGGTCAATGGGCGGCGGAAAAGATGGGCCTGACTCCGGAAGAGACCGATGCCTATGCCAAGGCCGTGGTGCAGGCGGACTTCGAGGAAGCCGGTGACGAGGACGTGATCCGCAAGCTGCTGGGCGACCTCACCGCTGCGGGCGTGGAGATCGATGAGGCGGGCGTGCGCGCCGCGCTTGAGGAAAAGTCCGTCGAAGCGCGCCGCCAGCTCATGGGCGGCGTTTAAAAGCCGCGCTGAAAGGCACCGATCCCATGCCTATGACAGCCGAAGACATCGCTGCGATGATCAAGGCCGCCTTGCCGGACGCGCAAGTCGAGATCTCCGATCTCGCGGGTGACGGCAATCATTATTCCGCCCGCGTCACTTCCACCGCGTTTGCGGGGAAAAACCGCGTGCAGCAGCACAAGCTGGTCTATGATGCGCTGGGCGGGCGAATGGGCGGCGTTCTTCACGCCTTGCAACTCACCACCGCCATTCCCAACTGAAGGCGGTAACGCGAATAATCCGGGGCCGATCCCATGTCCGACACTAATGCCCGTATTGCCGAAATCGTGAATGCGAACGACGTTGTCCTGTTCATGAAGGGCACGCCGCTTTTTCCGCAATGCGGCTTTTCAAGCCGCGCGGTGGCGATCCTCGAGCATCTCGGCGTCGCTTATGACAGCGTGGACGTTCTGCAGGACATGGACGTCCGCCAAGGCATCAAGGCCTATTCGGACTGGCCGACCATCCCGCAGCTCTACGTAAAAGGCGAATTCGTCGGCGGCAGCGACATCATGATGGAGATGTTCGAGGCCGGCGAGCTGCAGCAGTTGATGCAGGACGCCGAAGTCGCCCGCGCCGGCTGAGCGCACCTTTTTTCCGAAGCGTTGCGCTTGATTTTTCCGGGTGGGAAAATGAGGCGGGACCGGGGGACCCGGGTTGGGGGGCGCGGGGCAGTCCCGCCTCAATTCGAAGACTGAGGTACCCAGAAGACAGGGCACTCCCTCAATAGTGCAATGCCCGTGCCAGTTTTTTCCGATCGCGGATTTTCGCGCGAGTCGATGGTTGGCAAAAGATTAAACCGCGATTTCGTGTAAAGTTTCCCGACAATCCAAGGCTGAGAAGGGCCGGCTCGCTTCTTGATCCTGCGCAATGGCCTGCGCGGGAAAGTCTGATATCATTGATATATGATCCGGCTTTCGATGGGCCGGGTCTTTCAGTGATGGGACGGTGATCATGCATGAAGAACTGGCAAACGCCCTCAAGGCCCGGTTGGCGGAGCTGATCGACCGCGCGGAAATCGTCGAGGACGACCTGCGCCAACCCCTCGATGCCGATTTCTCGGAACAGGCAGTGGACCTTGCCGATGACGAGCCGCTGGCCGGCATCGACGACGTGTTGCGCAAGGAAATCGCCGCGACCCGCGCCGCGCTCCTCCGCATCGAGAACGGCACTTATGGCATCTGCGCCAATTGCGGCAATCCGATCGGCGAAAACCGGCTGAAAGCGCTTCCCACGGCGACGCTCTGCATCGATTGCGCCTGACGAACCGTTCGGCCGCTCAATAGAGATTGGACTTGTAGTCCTTCTCCAGCCCCTTTTTCACTAGTCCCTCGGCGCCGGGAACGGCCATCACGGCGCTTGCGATCCTCCCGGTCAGGCCGCCGCTCCGATTGAGCCGGATGTGCTCCATGAACAGGCGAGCCGGTTCGATCCCCTCCGGCGCATCGGTCGGCGGCCAGGGGCAGACCCGCTCGAGAGCAGCGCTGGCACGGAACTCGAGCTCTTCGACCGCTACGCGGATCGCGAGTTGCGGCATCTTTTCGCGGACGGCGAAGCGCCGGCGCATATCCTCATCCGTGGTGAGCTCCGCCTTTCCCCTGACCAGAACCACCTGCAAAGCCCCCGGGCACAGCAAGGCCAGGGCGACCTGGGGATGCGCGACGAGGTTGCGGAAGCTGTCCATCCGGCGATTTCCGGGGCGGTCGGCAAACCACAACGTGTCGCCATCCATTTGCGCCAGGCACCCGGCGGAATCTCCCTTGGGGCTGACATCCGCGTGCCCGTCCGCCATCGTCGCCAGCGTCATGAACTTGCTGGCCACAACAAGGTCGGCAGCCCGCTCGAATCCGGAATCGACCGACCCAGCCTGCCAGAAGGAAGAGCGGATCAGCGCCTTGGCGCAATGTCCGTAACATTCCTGCACCGCCACGGCGATCAGACCATTCGCGACGCCGGTAACTGTTCCGTTCACTCGTAGCATTTCGCCGATGGACGGGATCAGGAACAGCGACCCGAACGCGGCGCCCGGCCGAGCGAGGGAAGGATCGTCCAACGCGGAGGCCGGGACCAGCAATTCGCCCCTGCTACCACTCGCAAAACCGGGAGCGCCGCCTCCGGGAGTCACCTGCAAGCCCGATTCGTCCCCGAAACAGGCGAACATCAGCGGAGAAGCGGCAAGCCAGCGGAGTGCGCCGCGATCAAGATGATCGATCACCTTGAGGTGCATCGCGCCCGGCGTCTTGCCCGCCACTGCCTCCAGCGCCGCGATGCTGTCGATCGGGGCCGCGCTCATCCCGCTGCCCGCCTGTAGAGCGGGTTCGCTGTCAGGCCGAGCATGATCCGCGTGGAGCAAATCGCGCAATCGAGCGCCGATGCGGTTCCTGCCGCGCAGTCGATGCAGGTGCGGCGGCGCTTCGATCCGTCGATCAGGCCGAGCAGCAGATGCTCGTCCTCCGAGAGCTTCGTCGCGGCCCCCACCCTGATCGCCCGGCCAAGCGCGGCTTCGCACAAGGTCATCAGGCTGTCGACCACCGGGGCAGGGATCCGGGCACCGTGCGGGGCTAGCGCAGAATGAAGCCGTTGCGGCACCGGCCCGCCATCGTCCCGCGCGGCGCGCCAGCAGCGTGCGGCCGTCGCGATCAGGCCGCGCGAACGATCCGGTACCGCGTTCAAGGCCGCGCTCCTCTGGGCAGCGACCGCCCGGCGCGCGCGCAATAGGCATCCCACTGCTCGCCGAAGCGGGCGTGCATCATTGCCTCTTCCTGCGGCACGCGCAGGAACCACATCGCCGCGAAGGCGGGCAGCACCAGGAAGCCCGCGATCCAGTTGTGGATCAGCAGCGGCTGGGCCAGCGCCCAGATCCAGATCGAGGCATACATCGGGTGGCGGATGCGGCGGTAGACGCCTTGCGTTACCAGCTCGTGCGCATCGCGCACTTCCAGGCCGGGGCTCCAGTTGCGACCGAGATCGGCGTGGCTGCGCCAGAACAGCCAAAGGCCGGGAAGCAGCGCGATCACGCCGATCCAGGTCGCCCAATCGGGCAGCGCGTAGTCCGCGAAAACGAACAGGCCGGTGGCGAGGTGCAGCAGGGGAAGCACCATCATGGTGGCGAACATGCCTGCGAGCAGCACGACTTCCAGCCCGTCGCGGCGCGCTTCGACCACCACATTGGCGCGGTTCTTCAGCGAATGGGGCGTGCGGATGGCGGACATCGCCACGAACGCGGCCAGCCAGACAAGCGCGCCCCAGCCGTTGTCGCGCCAGCGCAGCGCGGCCAGGGCGAGCAATGCCAGCCCCAGCAGCATCGTCGCCAGGGCCGGAAGGCTGGTCATCATGGAGCGGTTTTGCCGGGCGTTCATCTTCACCAACCTTAGGCATATGAGGCGTGGAAGGAATGCATGGCATAATTGCGAACGATTCTCAAATATTTTGCGAATCGTTCGCAAGAAAGCGAAAAGGCCCGGCCCCCGCATCGAGGGGCCGGGCCTCCTGCACCGGTGCCAAGCTCAGGCCGCCTGGGCGAACCTGCCGCTGTGGAAGTCGTCGAAGGCCTGGCGGATCTCCGCCTCGCTGTTCATGACGAAGGGGCCATAGCCCACGATCGGCTCGTCGATCGGCTCCCCGGTCAGCACCAGCAACTTGGCGTCGCCATCGGCATGGACCGAAACGCCGCCGCCCTCGCGGTCGAGCAGGACGACTTCCGCCTCACCCGCATGCTGGCTGCCGTTCACGGTGACATGGCCGCCCAGCACCACCAGCATGGCGGTGTGCCCTTCGGGCAGATCGAGCGCCACGTCGGCATCGCGGTTCAGCCGCACGCCCCCCACGTTGATCGGCGTGAAGGTCCGCGCGGGGCCCTTCGCCCCGCCCAGTTCGCCGGCGACGATCCGGGCCGTGCCCGCCCCATCCGGCAGATCGACAGTGGGAATGTCGCCCGCAAGGATCGCCTGGTATCCGCCGGGCGCCATCTTGTCCTTCGCGGGAAGGTTGACCCACAGCTGCACCACGCGGAACGGGCCGCCGGTCTTGGCAAAGGCAGGGGAATGATATTCCTCATGCAGGATCCCGCCCGCCGCCGTCATCCATTGCACGTCGCCCGGGCCGATGATGCCGCCATTGCCCGCGGAATCGCGATGCTCCACCTCGCCGTCATAGACGATGGTCACCGTCTCGAACCCGCGATGCGGATGCTGGCCCACGCCGCGCCGTTCCTCGGTGGGCGTGAAGTTGTACGGCCCGGCATAGTCGAGCAGCAGGAACGGGCTGATATGCCCGCCCAGCGTGTTGTAGGAAAAGAGCGAGCGGACGGGAAAGCCGTCGCCCACCCAATGCCCCTGATTGTTGCCGTAAAGGCCGAGGATCTTCCTGGTCATCGTCTGTCTCCAAGGTGGCCGCCCGCTCATGAGGCCGCCACGATTGCCAGAGAGATAATAGCGGAACGATAACGGCGAAAGATTGCCCGGAAAGACCCTACGTTCTATGAATAGAACGATGCAGGACCTCAACGACCTCTATTATTTCGTCCAGGTGGTGGATCACGGCGGCTTCGCAGCGGCCGGCCGGGCGCTGAGCGTCCCCAAATCGAAGCTCAGCCGCCGCATCCGCCAATTGGAGGACAGGCTGGGCGTGCGCCTGCTCAACCGCTCCTCCCGCCGCTTCTCGGTGACGGAGATCGGGCGCGAGTTCTACGAACGCTGCCTCGCCATGCTGGTGGAGGCCGAAGCGGCCGAACGGATCGTGGAGCAGGTCCGCGCCGAACCGCGCGGCGTGGTGAAGATCGCCTGCCCGGTGGCGCTGATCAACTTCCAGTTCGGCGCCCTGATCGCGCGCTTCATGGCCGGGCATCCCGCGGTGGAGATCCACCTCGAAAGCACCAACCGCCGGGTGGACGTGATCGCCGAAGGCTTCGACATCGCCATCCGGGTGCGCTTCCCGCCGATCGAGCCGAGCGAGCTGGTCATGCGCCGGCTGGGCACCAGCACGCAATGCCTGGTGGCCAGCCCCGCCCTGATCGGCCAGTCCCCGCGATCCCCCGCCGATCTTCACGCCTGGCCCAGCCTCGATCTCGGCCCGCCGCACGGCGCGCATCAGTGGCGGCTGGAGAACGCCAGCGGCGAAGCGGCCACCATCCCCCACCAGCCCCGCCTGGTGACCGACGACATGGCCGCGCTGCTCGAAGCGGCGATCGCCGGGGTCGGCATCGTGCAACTGCCCACGATGATGATCCGCGGCGAGGTGGAGGCCGGACGGCTGATCCCCGTCCTGCCCGACTGGCGCCCGCGCGCCGGGCTGGTCCACGCTGTGTTCCCCTCGCGCCGCGGCCTGCTTCCGTCGGTGCCGGCGCTGCTCGATTTCCTCGCCGATGCCTGCGCCGAACGGCCAGCGGAGGATTGAGGGGTTTCCTCTCCCTTTCGTCGAATCCACAGTCCATCCCGTGAGTCCCAGCGAAGGCTGGGACCTCCCTCCTCCCAGCACAACGCCCAGCCGAACGAGGTCCCAGCCTTCGCTGGGACTCACGGGGTTGCGGGAGGGCTGGCCAGCGGGGAATCGCCGCAACTGTAACAACACTGTCATTAGCGAGTCACGATAGGGCGGCATTCCGCATCCCGCGCACGGGATTTGCTTCGATGGCACTGGTCAACATCTTCCTGACGGACCCTGCGGGCGACGCCATGGGCGACTTCGTCCATGACGGCCTGACCTTCACTTTCGACACGATGGACGGCAGCGGCCCGCGCCGGCTGGTCGAAGGGCCGATGTGGGCCTTCGTGGACTGGACCCTGCCCGACCTGTCGGGCCTCGAACTGTGCCGGCGCCTGCGCACCGATCCGCGCACCTGCGAGGCCCATGTGACGATGGTGCTGGAGCGTGACGACCCGGAAGACCGCCGCCGCGCGATCAGGGCCGGCGCGGACAATTACATCCTCGGCCCGCTGGACCGCCAGAAAGTGCTCGACCGGGTGCTGGCCGTGCAGTCGCGCCAGCAGCCGCGCTATGCCGCGCTGACGATCGAGCTGGGCTCGCTCTCGATCGATATCGGCACCCGCCAGGTCCACTGGCAGGGCCGGGCCGTGCGGCTGAGCCCCACCGAATTCCGGCTGCTGCGCTTCCTCGCGGAAAACCCCAACCGCGTGCTCACGCGCGAGGAAGTGATCGAAGGGCTCGGCAAGCAGGACCAGCCGATCGACCTGCGGACGGTGGACGTATGGATCGGCCGCCTTCGCCGCGCCTTGCGCGCCAGGGGCGCGGGCGACGTGCTGCGCACCGTCTATGCCGTGGGCTACGTGCTCGATCTGCGCTGAGCGCGATCGCTGCGCAGCCTGTTCAGATGGAACCCGTGAATCCCTGCGAAAGCAGGGACCCGGAACGCAAGGCCAGAACGCAAGGGTAGCGCCCTTTCGCCCTGGACCCCGGCTTTCGCCGGGGATCACGTCGGGGGAGAGGGAAAGAGGGGTGGTTCGTTTCCCTACTTCGCCGCCTTCTTGCGCGCTGCAGCTCCGGGGGCAGCGGCGGCGCGGGGCTGGACGTCCAGCGCACCCAGCCGCTGCAGGCGCGGGATGAGCTTTTCGCGCATTTCGGAATAGGCCCGGCTGATCTCGTCCAGATTGGCCTGGTCGCCTTCCAGCACCTTGCCGTCGCGTATCAGGCGCTCGCCCTGCCCCGAAAGCCAGCCCCACACCGTCTGCTCGACATTCTCCGCGCCTTCGGAAAGCGCGCAGAGGATCAGCTGCTGCACCCGGTTCACCGACAAGGCCACGCCGATGCGCGGCGCGGCGAGGTTCTGCGCCCCGGCGCCGAATTTCGAGCGGCGGCAGAATTCGAGGTTGAGCGCGATCGAAGCCGCCTTGTCTTCCTCCGGCGTGGCCGAACTGACCGTGGGGGCGATGTCGCCGCGGCCGGTCAGGACGAACAGCGCATTGGCGATCTGCGCCTTGGTGATGCCTTCGCCGGCGAGCTGCTCGCACAGCGCCCCGAAGGAAATCTCATCGTTCCCCGCCGCGCGGAACACCTTCCAGACCGGCTTGTAGATTTCCTCGCGCAGGGTGGCCTCGCCGGCGGACGTCGCCAGCTCGAGCGGAATCTCGTCCCGGTCGGCCATGGCGATGAAGCTGTATTCCTCCAGCTTGTCCAGCATCTCGCCGGAGGTCATCTGGCGCCGGCCCTTCACATAGATGTCGCGCCGGAACTGGCGGTTCACCAGATAGTCGCGCGTGGTCTCGAACAGGGCGGGATCGGAAATGCCCTTGAGCAGGTCCTGGCAATTGGCGGGCGCGTCGAGCCCCTGGATGTTCTCGATGATGGTGGCCGAGGCGGCGAAGTCCATCTTCGCCTCGGCGAACTTGGCGGAAACCTCCGAGAAGGATTCGGGCAGCCAGTTGCGGTTGAAATATTCGTGCGAAACGTAGTTCCGGTCGAGCTTGCGGATCGACTGCACCATGGCGCCGATGTTCGGATATTGCGCGAAATAGCCGGACTTGGTGTCCACCACGCGCTGCACGAAATTGAGCGATTCCTCCACCCGGGCGAGCAGGCCGCCGGTCGTCGCCTTGGAGGCGTGGACGTTGAGGATGTGGCGCAGCGGCTCGATCGGCGCCCAGCCCGGCTTGCAGTTGTAGCTGACATAGAGGATGCCGCCGGGCTTGAGCTTGCGGCGCACGATGTCGAGGATGGCGTCGCGCGCTTCCTCCGACACCCACGACCAGATGCCGTGCAGCGCGATGATGTCGAATTGCGGCAGATCGCTGCGCTCGGCCATTTCCTCGAAGGAATCGTCCGACACGTGCATCGTCTTGCCGCTGGCCCGGGCGATCTGCGCCGCATAGGCGGCCTGCGAGGGATTGAAGTCCGTCCCGTAGAAATCCCCGGACGAGGTCACCGCGTTGACCGCCAGCGACAGGCCCTGGCCGAAGCCGAGCTCGAGATAGGCGGGGCTGTCCCCGACATCGTGGGAAATGCCGCGCGAAAGCAGGGCGAACTTCAGCCGGACAGGCGCCAGTTCCTGGAAATAGCCGTATACGTAGTCTACTTCCGAAACATACCCTTCATTCCACATAAAAAATCTCCGAGAAAAGGATCCCCCAGGCGCGCGCCGCCCAGGAATGGGTCAGGCGGAATAACGGATTTCCGTGCTTTCGACGAAGTCAGGCATCCCCGCGCTCCAGAATATCGTTCCGATTCAGCCCCGATCGGCAAGGCCGGCCATATTGATGATGAATCCGCGAACGGCAAGGCCAAGAATGCAGCGCCGGACAAGCGCGGAACCACCCCCGGTTCCCTGTTTCGATCGGGAATGGCGCGCCCGGCAGGATTCGAACCTGCGACCACCGGCTTAGAAGGCCGATGCTCTATCCAGCTGAGCTACGGGCGCGCGCGTCCATGCCAATAGCGCGCTTTGCGCGGCGCGCAAATCGGGTTAGGTCTGCGCGCGATGGAAGGGAACCTCACACGGATCGAAGGCAAGGCGGGCGGGCGGCGGCATTTCCGCTATCTCGACTATATCATGGCGGCCTTCGTCGCGATCCTGCTGCTGTCGAACCTGATCGGCGCGGCCAAGCTGGCGAGCGTCTGGGGCTTCACCTTCGGCGCCGGCATCCTGTTCTTCCCGGTGTCCTACGTACTCGGCGACGTGCTGACCGAGGTCTACGGCTATGCCAACGCCCGCCGCTGCGTGTGGATGGGCTTCTTCGCCCTGCTGTTCATGGCCTTCATGAGCTTCGTCGTCGTCGCCATGCCGGCCGATTCCCACTGGGACTGCGCGGCGAGCATGGACCCGGCCTTCGCCGCCGTGCTCAAGGCCAGCGACGCCGGGACGATCTGCCAGGCGACCTACGTCTCGGTCTTCGGCAGCACCTGGCGGATCGTGCTCGCCTCGGTCTGCGCCTTCTGGGCGGGCGAGTTCGTCAACAGCTACGTCATGGCCAAGATGAAGATCTGGACCGCGGGCAAGCACCTGTGGAGCCGGACCATCGGCTCGACCATCTTCGGCGAGGCGATGGACAGCATGATCTTCTACCCGATCGCCTTCCTCGGCGTGTGGGAGACGAAGTCGGTGCTGATCGTGATGGTCACCAACTGGGCCCTGAAAGTGACCTGGGAGGTCGTGCTGACCCCCGTGACCTATGCCGTGGTCGGCTGGCTCAAGGCGCGCGAGGGGGTCGACGTGTTCGACACGAACATCGAGTTCTCGCCCTTCGCCAAGACGGAATCCGTTTGAAACCCGGGTCCGCTTGGGTTCTAGGCGGGCCTGAATGTCCCTCGATCGCATCCTGCTGACCGACTTCCGCAACCACCGCGCGAGCACCATCGCCGGGACGGCGCGGTTCAACCTGCTGGTGGGCGAGAACGGCGCGGGCAAGACCAACGTACTCGAAGCGCTCTCGCTGCTCGCCCCGGGGCGCGGCCTGCGCCGGGCGGCCCTGGCCGACATGCCGGCGCAAGGCGGCAACGGCGGCTTCGCGATCAGCGCCGAGCTGTCGGACGACCTGCGGCTCGGCACCGGCGTCTCGCCCGAGCGGCCGGGGCGGCGGATCGTCTCGGTCAACCAGGCCGAGGTCGCCGCGGTCAGCCTGGGCGAATGGCTTAGCGTCGGCTGGCTGACCCCGGCGATGGACCGCATCTTCGCCGACAGCGCGGGGGCGCGGCGGCGCTTCCTCGACCGGCTGGTCCTGGCGCTGGAGCCCGGCCACGCGCGCATGGCGACGCGGCTGGAAAGTGCGCTGCGCGAGCGCAACCGGCTGCTCTCGGGCGATGCCGAGCCCGATCCGCGCTGGCTCGACGCGATCGAGGCCCAGCTTGCCGAGGCCGGCGCGGCCGTGGCCCAGGCCCGGGGGCGGCTGGTCGAGCGGCTGGGCGCGGCCCTGGCCGTCCTGCCCGAGCAGCCATTCGCTCGCCCGGCCCTCGCCTATCGCGCGGGCGGGCCGCTGGACCGCGAGGCACTCGCCGCCGCGCTCGCCGAGAGCCGCCGCCGCGACCGGGCGGCGCAGCGCACCCTGGTCGGCCCGCACCGCGACGAGCTGGCCGTGACCATGGTGGGCAAGGACCAGCCGGCGGCGGAATGCTCGACCGGCGAGCAGAAGGCGATGCTGATCGCGATCACCCTCGCCCATTCGGGCCTGCTCGACCCGGCGCACCCGCGCCTGCTGCTGCTCGACGAGGTCGCCGCGCACCTCGACCCGGTGCGGCGCGCGGCGCTGTTCGACCGGCTCCGCGACGGGCCGGCGCAGGTGTGGATGACCGGGACCGAGCTGGCGCCCTTCGCCGCGATCGCGGACGAGGCCGCCGTGTGGCGGGTGAGCGAAGGCGTGGTGGAGAAGCTGGCCTAGAGCACGGCTTCCCCTCCGATCATGCAGCTTACAAATCAGACCGGGCGGACATTTCCACCCGTTCGTCACCCCGGACTTGATCCGGGGTCCCGCTTTCCTTTTTCCGACGTTGCGCACGAAGAAGCGGGGCCCCGGATCAAGTCCGGGCGACGAGATTCTTGGGTGGCCTTCCGCTTACCACCCATCCCGGTCATTCGGCCGCCGGTTGGCAAACGACAGAATCGCCTCTTCAGAGGAGGGGATTTTACAGCGGCTGCGCGATCAGGCTCAGGCCGTTGGCGGTGAAATCCACCGCGGACAGGCTCTCCGCCAGGCCGCAGCCGCCGGGGCCGATCGCCTCGCCGCCGATGCGCGCCTCGCCTTCGAGCGGGATCACCAGCAGGGCGCCGTTCGCCTAGCGCGCGCGCCCCGCCACTTCGGGCGCGCCGGCCCCGCGGTCGGGCCGGGAATGGGGGCCCTCGACGAGCCGGGCATTGCCCCGCTCGGCCAGATGGC
>Ga0066256_1003875_pt1 | contig 13896 bp, 5 predicted proteins | sample ThiBio_1000_biof_FD_87107 | JGI IMG/M metagenome (GOLD analysis project Ga0066256, IMG submission 87107) | Wastewater bioreactor microbial communities from Cape Town, South Africa - Thiocy_expt_1000_biof (version 2) | ecosystem: Engineered > Bioreactor > Thiocyanate-remediating >...
GGCCCCGGCTGAGGGGGTGAGCTGGGGGTGGCCGGGCCCTCGGGCGGGCTGGGGCGCGGCGAGGGGCCTTAGGGGGCCCCGGGGGGCGGGGCGGGGGGGCCGCCGCATGTGCGAGGCCTGCGCGTCGGAGTGCAGGCCGTGCGCCCCCGCCGGCTCGTTCCAGGACTGCACCACCTGCTCGCCCGCCTCCGCCGCCATCCCGTACCTGCTGCTGAACACGCAGAACCCGGCGGCGGACCCCGCGTACGACTGGACGCCCGGCAGCGGCACGTGCGTCGGCTCCTGCCCCGCCAATCTCACCCTCGTGCCCAACCCCGTCAACACCACCACGCTCATGTGCGGCACGCCCATCCCCTCACCGTCCGCCACCCCCACCTCCTCCATCTCCCCGGGCGCCTCCATCTCCAACACGCCCACGCGCTCGCCCTCCTCCTCGGTGACGCGCTCCATCCCTGCCTCGCCCTCCATCACGCCCTCCTGGACGCCCTCGTCGTCTGGCACCGGCACCGCCTCGCTCACCGCCACGGTCACGAGCTCCGCCACGCCCAGCGAGACCGCTACCTCGTCCAGCTCGTCGTCCGCCACCGCCACCGGTTCGCGCACTGCCAGCGTGACGGGCTCTAACACGGCGTCCGTGACCGTCACGGCAACGTCCACCGCGTCGGGCACCGCCACCGCCACTGCCACCAAGTCTGCCACCCACACGGGCACCGGCACGGCGTCTGCCACGGCATCCGGCACCGCGTCCGTCACTGCATCCGCCACCGCGACGGCATCCCCCACGTCCTCCCCCACCGGCACCTCCACGCCCAGCTCCACGCCGCTGCCGCTGAGCAACAAGTGCTCGTCGCTGGGCAACTGCAACACGCACGGCACGTGCCGCGAGAACCCGGACAAGAAGAACTCGGGCCTGTGCTTCTGCGACTTCCCGTACGCCGGCGACGACTGCACCACCTGCGTGGGCGGCTACTTCCTGAACACCACCTGCACCTCCTGCGTGCCCAACGTGCCCGGCCCCTGCAAGTCTGCCAGCTCCAACGCCTGCTCGCCGTACGCGTCGTACACCAACGAGGGCGTGTGCGGCTCCGGCACCAAGCTGTGCGACGGCAAGAGCGGCAAGTTCAAGGGCGAGGCGCTGTGCGCCGCCTGCCCCGGCCTCATCTACGCGCCCGACGGCCAGCTGGCGGGCTGCAACGCGCACGGCGTGTGCGAGCCGTCCGGCCTGTGCTCCTGCGAGCCGGGCTGGATTGGCTCCGACTGCGGTACGGAAGACCCCTCCTTTGACCCCGACCCGTGCGCCGGCGTCACGTGCAGCGGCAACGGCATCTGCGTGGAGGACGGCTCGTGCGTGTGCAACCTGGGGTGGGTGGGCGACGACTGCTCCGAGTCCGGCCGCCGCCGCCGCCGTGCGCTGGAGACCGCAGTGGAGGCAGAGGTGGGCGCGCGGCGCCTGCCAGCGGCCGCCACCACCTCCACCTCGTTTGGCTGGCATGCAACGCCGTGGAGCCGGTGCTCGGCGTACTGCGCTGATCCCGACAACGCTGCCACGGCAGCGGGCGGCATCATGAACCGCACCATCACCTGCCGCCCTATCATCCCCGCCACCGGCGTGTTTGTGCGCGATGACATGGTGGCGGGTTGGGACCCCGTCACGCTGACGTACACGCCGCCAGGGCGCGCGTCGTCTACCTCGTCTTCCACGCCCGGCCGCCAGTTCATCCTGCACCCGTACGTGCTGGTGAACGAGGCGCTGTGCGACGCTACCACGCGCCCGGTGGCCACCACGCCCTGCAACACGCACTTCTGCATTGCGGACGGCGCGCCAGTCATCGTGTCGCTCAACTTCGGCCGCTGGCTGTCGTCCGCGCGCCTGGAGTCGCAGTCGCCGTCGCGCGCCGCTTGGTTGGACACCATCCATGCGGAGGTGTGCGCGCTGCTGGGCCTGACCACCACGTGCGACGCCGTCATCCCGCCGCACTCGGTGCAGGTGGACCTGGCCAACGGCACCAACGTGGTGCTGCAGATCAACCCGGAGGCGTCCATCGCTGACCGCCACGGCGCGCCGCCGTCCGCCCGCGTGCTGCAGAGCGGCGTGGCGGCGGGCGCGCGGCTGGCGGCGGAGATGGCCAACACGCTGGTGGAGGCGGCGGCGGAGCCGGGCACGCGCGTCACCTTTGGCACCTGGCTGCGCCGCATCGGCGGCTACGCCTCATACTCCGAGTACCTGGCGGCCACGTCTGTGGCAGGCAGCGCGGGCGCGGTTGCCGGCACTGCCACCGGCGCCGCGGTGGTAGCGTCCTTCACTATGACGGAGTCCAACATGATTGGCGTGACGCCCGACGTGGTGTTTGGCACCGAGGCGGGTTTTGTGTCGCCGCGCACGGCGCCGCCGTCCAGCGACGGCGTGTCGCCTGCCGTCATTGGCGGCGGTGTGGCGGCGGCGGCGGTGGTGATTGGCTCCGTGGTGGGCGCGCTGGTGTACCGGCGCATGAACACGCCGCGCACCGGCAAGTCGTCGCGCGGGCGCACGCCGGCGCACACGCCGGACTGGGGCATTAACGACCGGCCGCGCCGCGTGTCGGTGACTGCCGCCGGCAGCCGCCGCGCGCTGTCGGTGCCCACAGGTGGCAACAAGGGCGACGGCGAGTGGGGGTACTCCAACCCCATGGCGGCGGCCGGCATGACGCCGCGCACCCCGCCGCTGAGCGCGCACAAGAGCCGCGTGCTGGCGCAGGTGGGCGACGCCATGCCAGATGAGGGCAGCGCCGCGGGCGCGGGCGACGGCGCGTCTGCCGCCTCCAAGTGGGCGCGCTCGCGCCGCGCCTCTGCGCGCCTTGGCTTTGGGCCGTCCGTGCTGGCAGTGCCGGCGGCGGCGGAGGGCAAGCGTGGCCCAGCGCCCGCTGGCAGCGCCGCAGGCCCCAAGCCGCCTGCGTCGCGCAGCCACAGCGCTGCTGCCGCGCGCCGCATGCCGTTTGCGCCTGCACCCAGCGTGGCCACCGGCGCGCCCGCCGCGGTGCTGACTGGCTACATGGCCGCCGCGCCGCGTGCAATGGTGGCGTCGCTGGGCTCTGCTGGCCGCACCGCCTCTGGTCGTAACCTGCTGGCGTCCTCCCCCACCGGCCGCAGCGGCCGCGCACTGCTGACGACGTCCACCGGCCGCAGCGTGCGGTCGCTGGCGGTGTCCACCACAGCGGCAGAGGGCGGCGGCAGCAGCCGCGGCCTGGGTGTGTCCCCGACGCACGGCGGCAGCAGCCGCGGTCTGGGCGTGGAGGTGCCGTCGCCGTCGCCAACGTCGGCGGCCCGCCCCAAGCTGGCGCAGGCGTCCGGGATGGGGTCATCGCGCCGTGTCATTGACATTGCGCCCGGGCCGTCGCCACGGTCTGGCGGCCCGCGCCGCTCGCCGTCACCAGTGCCGTCCTCCTCGACCCGCCGCTCCTCCCTGATGGCGGTAGACATGCCGGCGCGCCTGTAGGCGCAACCACCACCACAACCTACAACTTTTACTTCCACCTTCCACATGATGCCACCCACCCACCGCCACCACTGCCACCACCTCACACCGCGCCCACACACCCTGACGCCACGCCCAGCAGCAGGTTGCACATACCGATGCCATGCCTCGGCTGTGTGACGTGCCTGCGGCGTTGCGCTATGGTGATGGGCCGGGCATGTGTGCATGGACGGTTCCGGGGGCGGGTGGCTCTGTACGCGGGTGCGCGCGTGCGCGCACCCGCGTATCGCGGCTGTTTGTTCCCGAACCCCCCTTCGCCGCCGCCTGCCCCCGGACACCGGTGCGTGTTTGTATGCTGTATGCCACCCTGCGCGAGTCTCCCTGCTTGCTCGCGGCACCGAACTGGTATGCCGCCGCCGCCGCCGCCGCCATTGCGCGGCCCCCTCCCACCATTGCTCCCGTGCGCTGCATGTAATTGTGTTGTGCTTCCAATGTTGAACTACAACTTGTACTCGTGCATGCAATGGTGTGCTATCTGCCATCTGGTGGCGGGGGTTTGTATGCAAGGTGGTGTGAATTTGGGCTCTTGTGCGTGGGTACCGGTATGTACCGGTGTGCGTGCTGCAAGCAGGCGCATACCGGTACCCAGGCCGACATGCAGGGCGCGCGACTCTGTCACAGGTCGCACAGGTCACAGACGCGTCGCAGTGCCGCGTCAGTGGTGCAACATTGAGGCCGGGTCGTCATACGTGTGCGCAGCAGCGCCGCCAGCAGCAGCAGCAGCAGCAGCGCCGCCACCACCAGCAGCAGCAGCAGCACCGCCACCACCACTACCACCAAACACCGACGACGGCAGCGCCACGTTGGTGGCTGACACGCCAATGTCGCGCGTGATGCGCGGGCGGACGGCGAGGTGGATGTGGGCGGTGGGCGGCATGTGGGCGATGCAGTGCTTGGCTGCCCACACCAGCGCGTTGCCGGGCTCCAGGGTGCGCACGATGTCCATCGTGTCGGCGGGCAGCGGGATCTTGGCGCGCAGGTAGGTGTACCAGTCGGCGGAGTGGAAGCCGTGCGGCAAGGCGAGGGAGGTCAGCTCCAGCAGCTCGGGCGCCAGCGCCAGCGGGCTCTGGCTGCTGATCACCACGCGCATGCCCTCGTGCCGCATGACGCGCACCGTGTTGACGATGGCGGCGGACAGGCCGTCCGCCGCGTCGCCCGCCATGTACCGGTGCGCCTCATCCATCACCACGATCTTGCCCGCGCCGCCCAGCTGCGTGCCGCGGTACTGCTCCAGCAGCACCTGGAACACGCCGTTGGCCTCGCCGGGCGCCAGCAGCGGGTCGGTGAGGTCCACCACCACCAGGGTGCCGGCGGCCACCGTGGACGCCAGGTCGGCGCCCACGCTCGTCAGCCCCGCATTGATGTCAGACTCCATGATCACGGCGGCCAGCAGGCGCAGGCGCTGCTCCAGCGGGCCGCGCTGCTGCGTGCTGGAGGCGCACACCTCCTTGGCCTCCGCCATGAATTCGCCGAAGGCCGGCACGCCGCCGGCGCGCTGGTACTTGCGCAGCAGGTCCAGCAGCAGCGCTACGTACAGCTGCGCGTCGGCGTCGTTGAGGCGCATGAGCGTGCGCAGCTGCTGCGCCGTCAGGTCGCTCCAGCGCAGCAGCAGGGGGCGGACGTCAAACTCGGGGCCGTAGAATGCACGGCGCTGCGCGTAGAACGACGGCGACACCAGCACCACCATCTTGTCACGCGGCAGGGCGAGGCGCGCGGCGGCGGCGCGCACGACGGGCGTGCCGTACTCGATGGGCAGCGTCAGCGTGGCGGCCTCGCACGCGGTTGCCGGGTTGCTGTCAAAGTGCATCACCAGCGCGGACATGGGCGCGGAGGTGCGCACCACGGAGCCCACCGGGTCGCGCAGCATGCAGTTCTCCAGCACCACCGCCGTCGTGTGGCTCTTGCCCGCGCCTTGCACGCCTACCGTCACCAGACAGAACGGCTCATGCGTGTTGAGGTACAGGGGGCGGTGCGCGCCCCTCGCGTGCTCATCTGCAACACCTAGCCAGTCTGCGGCCGCTGCCAGCGGCTTCATAATGCCCAGCAGCCCCGCGTCAATGAAGTTGCGGTCGCTGCCCGCCTCGTCCGCTACCACAATGCCGCGCTCCTTCACGCGCCCCGCCTCGCTGCCGCCGTCGTGCCGCAGGTGGTGCAGGAACTCCATCATGCCGGCATCCACCAGAACGGGTGCTGGCGCTGCTGTTGCTGTTGGTGCGGGCGTCGTCCGCGCTGCTGTTGTCGGGTCGTCGGTAGACGTCTCCGTCCTGTCGCCGCCAGCTGTGGCACCCGCAGTGATGGTAGCGGCGGCGGCGGCGGCGGCAACTGTAGTGGCCGCAACGTCCTCGGAGGTAGCAGCAGCAACATGCTGTGCCATGATGGTGGTCAGCGTGGGTGCCGGCCGCGACAGCAGCATCAGCGGCTGCGCTGGCGCTGGCACCTCGGGCGGCGACACGTCTGCATGATGGCGAGCAGCTGGCACCGGGTCCCGGGCACCGCTGCCAGCGCTGTAGGGTGCGTAGGCCGCATGCAGTGCTGCGGCGGCGCTGGCTGACGCTGGTGCCGGTGCCCGTGCTGGAGCTGGAGCTGGTGCTGGTGCGCGTGCAGGTGCAGGCGCCGGTGCTGGCGCAGATGCAGGCGCCGGTACTGGCGCTGGTACCGGTGCCCGCGCCGGTGCTGGCGCTGGTGCCGGTGCGGGTGCTGGTGCTGCCGCTGATGCGGTTGCCACTGTACCGCCGCCGCTGCCGCCTGCGTCGCCGTCCTCACCATCAAACTCCTCCGGGCGCGACCACTGCGACTCGTCTGTCACCCTATTGTAGTAGAAGATGCGGCCGCTGGAGGACACCGCCGCGCACCACACTGGTTTTGCGGCGCTGCCGCCGGCTGGCGCCCGTGCTGCTGCCCGTGCCGGTGCTGGCGCTGGAGCTGGAGCTGGCGCTGCTGACTGAAATGCGTGCACTAGCGCAGTGTGGCTAGCGTCAACGCGTGCGGCCGCTGTCCGCGCCGCCGGCGCGGCTGTGTGCCGAGACGCAAGGTCAACCATCCACGCGTGCGTGTCGGAGCGCCACACCGTGAACCGCGGATCCGCGGCAAGGTACTCCTGGTACGGCAGGCGCCCCCCCCCCCCGCGCGCATGCGGCGGCGGGAGACCACCCCCCACAGGGGGGACACCCCGGCCGCCACCCCACCGCCCCACCCCCCCCCCCCCCCCCCCCCCCCGCAGTTACGGGCACGTATGTGACGCCGATTGTGGGGTACTGCGAACGCGAGCTGAGCGATTTAAGCGCGCTGACTCCCAACGCGGCGGAGGTGGACACGGTGTTCACCCTGCCGCTGGCAGCGCTGGCGGACCCCGCCAACAGCGAGATGGAGTTCTTGCCGCCCAAGCCGGGGCACGGCGGCCGCGCGGCGCCGCGTACGGGCATACATGCGCCCGTGTTCCACGGCGGGCCGGTGCGCATCTGGGGCCTCACCTCCACCATCCTGCTGTGCCTGCTGCGGGACGTCCTGCTGCCCGCCGCCAATGACGTCGGCTGGCGGCTGCCGCCCCTTGCCCTTGCATACGACCCGCGCCTGCCGCCCGGCATCCGTGCCACCGACCCACTGCCAGCATCCCTTGCACCGCCGTCGCCGCCGACATTGACATCGCAAGCTACCATGCGGTAACAACATTACGTAGTGGCAGCAGCAGTAATGTACATGTCGCGCAGCGCGTCTGCGACCGCCGCCATAGGCGGCCTGTCGGCACGATGCTGCGCCCAGCACGCGGTCATGAGCGACAGTAGGCGCGGCGGCGCGGCGGCGGCGTCATGTGGCGGCAGGCCTGGCCGCTCGCCGGCTGCCACCCGCCGCTCCACCTCACGCGTGGCGGCAATCATGGAGCGCGGCGGCAGTCCGGCGGCCGCCAGCTCGCGGCTCCATGGCAGCCCGGAGGCGGGCGTGACCAGCTCCCACAGCACGCACCCAAAGGCGTACACGTCGGACCGCTCATCCAGTGTGAGCGCGGCGTTGGTGGTGGCGGCAAAGCACTCGGGCGCGGCGTACAGCACGGTGCCCACCAGATCGCGCACCCGGACGGCGCCGTCACCATCATCGGTACCACTGGTACCAGCAGTACCGGCGCGGGATGACGCCATGGAGGCCCACAGCGTGCCGCCCACCGCAGTGCGGCCGGTGGCGGCACCAAAGTCAGACACCTTGACCTCGCATGACGATGCACGCGACTCGCCGTCGTCGTCGCTGCCGTCGTCGGCCGCGACGGCGCCTTCCGCCGCGGTGGCACCCGCCGCTGCGGCTGCCGTCCCGCCGTCGGTGCGCCCGCGCCCGCCGGTCGCGGGCCGCAGTTTAACTAATAAGTTAGCCGACTTGACGTCACGGTGGTACAACCCCACCGAGTGCAGGAACTCGAGCCCTTGCGCCGCCTCTAACGCCATGCGCAGGCGCTCGCGCCACGTCAGGGCGCCAGCGCGCAGGCTGAGCAGGTCACGCAGCGACGTCACCAGCTGCGGCGCGGTGGACCCTGCACCTGCCGGCACCAGCGCACCCATCAGCTCCATCACCAGAGCCGGCCGGCCACCGCGGCAGAACCCCTTCACCTTCACCACGCGTGGGTGCTGCACCGCCGCCAGCGCCGCCGCTTCACGTTGCAGCTCCCGCTCCTGCGCCGGCGTGCACACGCTGGCGCCCGACACCGCCTTCACCGCCACGCGCTCCACCGTGCCATCCCGCTTGCTCCACAGCGCCTCGTACACGCGCGTGTACCCATTGTCCACGTGCACCGACACCGGTCGCCCGGCGCGGTCCGTGCGAGGCGCGTACTCCAGCGCCTCGTAGTCCACGTCTGCCAGCAGCGTGAGAAAGGAAGCCCAGGTAGGGCGCACGGGAATCTCCGGCGGACCACCGCCGCCGCCGCCGCCGCCGCCGCCGGCTGTGGCTTCATTCCCGGCGTTATTGCTACCGCTTGTTGCCGCGCTGTGCTCACTCCCACCACCACCACTGACACTGCTGCTGCTGTGGTTGCTACCGTCGTCAAACTGCTGTACCAGCGCGCGCACCACCACCGCCAGGTGCTCTTCCAGGTCTTGCGCGTACGCCGCTTGTTGTCGGGACAGCATGCGCCGCAGCGCCGCGACGGTGGCAGCCGCAGGGGGGTCGGCGCTCGCTGCTGGCGCCAGCGGCAGTGCAAGCGGCAGTGCAAGCGGCAGGCCAGCTGGGCCGGCAGCTAGCGTTGCTTCCAACTCACGCACGCGAGCCTGCGCAGCGGCAAGCTCGGCTGCCATGCTGGCAGCACGCGCCTCTGCGGCATGCAGCGCCGCGCGCACGTCCGGTGACGGCAGCGGCGCCTCCTCTGGAGGGTTGGCAGCCCCGGTAGCAGCGGGGGTGGCGGCGGGTGGAGGCGACGCAGCGGCGTGAGCTGCAGCTACGGGTGCGCGCCGCCCAGCACGCGACGGCGGTGGTGCTGCCCGCATGGAGGTGTTGATTGCCGCCGCCCCCCCGCCAGGGCCAACCGCTGGCACAACAATTGCGCCCTCCGGGGCCACTGTCCTCATTTGCAACGTCTTGTCCGTGAGTGCAACCAGCAGCCATCCGCCGCTGCCGGCACCGAGCGCCGGCACAAATGCTAAGGCGGCAGCAGCGATCCGGGGGCCATAGTTAATAAGGGCACTGGTGGTTGCGATGAGCGGCAGCGGCGGCATCACTTCCTCCCCAGCCGCCGCCGCCACCGCCGCCGCCGCCGCCGCTGCCGTCGCCGCCGCTGCCGCTGATCCAGGTGCCGCAGCAAAGTGCCATGTGGTGACAAATGTGTTGGCGCGCGAGGCACCACCACCTGAGGCTGCCACGCTGCCGTTGGGCAGTGCCGCCAGCATCCACACTGCGCGACTGGTGTCGCGCGTCTCTCCCAGCGCCTCACCGGCCGGCAGCGACCACAAACGCACAGACGGGTCGTCGCTGTCTCCACCAGAGAACAGCACTGGCACGCGGTCATCACCGCCGCCGCCGGTGGGAAGCCAGCCAACGGAGAGGGACAGGATGGAACCGCCGTGCGCTCGCCACCGCGCCACCTGCACCCCGCCCGGCGTCGTGACATCCCACACCTGCACGTAGCACTGGTACGTGCCCAGCGCCACGCAGCCGTTGGGCAGTGCCACCATGCACGCGGCACTCCGCCGCTTCTCCCCAACCTTCACCACGTTCATGCACCGCCCGTGCGTCACGCCCCACACGCGCAACGTGCGGTCGGTTGACGCCGTCACCACACGACCGTCGGACAGTGCGCACACGTCACGAATGGGGCCATCGTGCCCCACCAGCGTCGTCCGCGGCGTTGCTACGCCCAGTGCCCACACCTTGGCAGTGCGGTCTTCGCTGCCGGTCACAAACGCGCCCTCCTCGGGGAACACCGCCACCCCTGTCACGGGGTGTGAATGCCCGCGGTATGTTGCCACCACCGCCGGCACGCTCGCGTCAATCAACTGCGTCGTGCCGTCCTCATACCCCACCAGCACCCGCCCGTCGCGCAACGGTGCAGCACACTTGGCGGCGGCGTCTGGAAGGCTGCCGCGTACCCGCACCGCCACCGCGGGTGGCGTCAGCATTGTTGGCACCGTCGCAGCAACTGCGCCGCCTGCGGGTGCCGCCTCTGCTGGCGCTGGGCACAACGCCGTTGCCCCTGCCGCACTCTTGGGCGCCACAGACGACGCCATCTCCGTTACCAACCTCGCACTACCGGTACCGGTACTGTTGCAATGCAGGGTACCGGTACCGGTGGCCAACTGCTGCACACAAGATATGGGGCAAAAATCAAATGTACGGCACAATAAACCACACACAACAAACGACTGCCACAAATAACACAGCTACACCTGCTCACTGCACATGTTTGCTTGAAAATTGCGCGCGGAATTCATATTAATTATTCAAGTGATGATACAATCGCGTACCTGCGGCTTCTTGTGTCGGCTGCTGCAGCTGCGGCTGCGGCGAGTAGTGCGGCCTGCACCGATTTGGAGCCCAGTGCACAGCACAACAACTTAAATTAAATACCACAGAGGCGGCAACGTGTGCGAAGTTTACTACGAACCGACGCAGGGTGCTACTGGGGAAACACCACAAGGAACAGCGGCGACGAGGAGCAGCGGCGACGAGACGGGCAAGAAGGAGCACAACCGCACCACACAGGCGCGGCGCACACACAAACATACAGCAATAAGAAGCGCGAGTACACAAGTAATAGCGGTCATACAAGTAAGTGCGACCAGTGCGACACGCACACTCGTGTCGGCCCACATTAATGAAGCTATTACCGGTATCGATACCTGGCCCCTATGCAAAAAAGCGGCAGGTGGCCATGCCGTAGCCCATGGAGGTGAAGACGAGGCCCTGCGGGAAGGAGAAGGCGGCGGCGAGGGAGACGATGATGGTGCAGACGACGATGAGGCGCTGGTCCATGGACTCCTCCCGGATGATCGTCTTTTTGCACAGGTTGATGAGCTTGGCGCGGTCCAGGTAGTACTCCACCACGTAGCCCGCCACGCCGACGGCGGTGATGAGCGGGAACACGGGCGCGCCCAGCAGGATGATGAACTGGCGGTACAGGACGGACACCAGCTCCTCCGCCACGTCAAAGTCCAGGCGTGTGTCGTAGTCGCTCAGGCCGCGCTTGTTGGCGGTGGTGGCGCGGTCCTTCTGGATGGCGAGGCCCACCAGCGGCTCCACCGCCACGCTGAAGGCGACGTCAAACACAAGGAGCCAGAAGAACGTCCAGCCCTGCGACACCAGCGGGCAGGCGCATACGCCGGCACCGCCGGCGGGTGCCGTGCCGTTGCCACCAGCGGGCGCCGTGCCGTTGCCACCCGGTGCGCCGCCAGCGGGTATGGTGCCGGGCGCGCACGCCAGCGCCACCAGGTCCACCTCCAGCGTGGCGGCGGGGTGGTCGTCCGCCAGCAGCGACTTGAGCACGTACAGGATGATGACGTTAATAAACTTGAGCGCAAACAGCTTCTTGGTGTCCGCCTCGCGGTGCGTCGTCACCTTGCTGTGCATCTCCATGCGCGTGAGGCGCTTGGAAATGAACTTCTGCATGAAGTTGAGCGCGTTGTTGCTGAAGGCGATGATGAGGGAGGAGTAGGTGGAGGAGACGTCGCGCAGGCCGGCAAAGAGGGCGTACGTGATGGCAGCCTGCACCGCCACCAGGATGGTGAAGATGATGGCGGACGCCAGCCGCCGCCGCCGCCGCTCCGCGTACGTCACCGCGCGCAGCGCCAGGTCCTCCCGCATGTCGCCCGTCGACGTCATGTCATACAGCTCCGGCGCCGTGCCCGACATCAGCTTGCGGTACACCAGCGGGTACAGCAGGCCGGCGAGGGCGGGCAGGCACACGATGGCGGAGGTGGTGGCCAGCCAGGGCTTGCGCGCGTCGGTGGGGTACAGGCCGGTGAAGAACATGGAGAAGGAGGCGCGGTCGGGCAGGGAGGCGTACACGTAGCCAAACACGCCGCCCGCCATCGCCGCCAGCACCACGTTCACGGCAATGATGTACTGCACAAACATGAAGTAGCCGGAGATGCCGCGCCCAAACTCACGCCGGATGACGCGTATGGGCGAGCAGGTGGTCGCCACGATCTGGTGCTCAAACACCGCCGCCTGCTCGGGCACCGACAGCTTCATGAACCGGTCGCTGCTCATGTTGCGGATGGTGGCGGAGCGCACATCCTTAAACGACCCGTCGTCCGCCGGCGCCAGGACGTTGCTGTTGCGCGACACCACCGAGATGACGGACTTGCGTGGGGCGCCACCACCAGGCACCGCCTTGGCGGCGGCGGCGGCAGGCGCAACGGGCGCAAACTCATTCATGGCGTCGTCGTCGCCGCCGCCGCCACCCGATGATCCCGCCGCCGCCGCCGTCGCTACCAACATGGGGTTGGTGGTGGTGGGCGTCATTGCCAACCCGCTGGCAATGCGCAGCTTCAGCCGCGGCTTGCTCCCCCCCGCCCCTGCCGCCGCCACAGCTGGCGCCGCCACCACTGGCGGCTTGCCCACCCCTGTGGGCGCGCCGCCGCCGCCCGGCGGCTTGGCCATGGGGACCGGGCGGGGCAGGCAGGGAAGCGTGTGACTGCTGCTATATGGGAGTCCAGGCTACCCAGTGGCCGCAGCCAACACAGCGGGTGGCGAGGTGGCGAGTAGTCAGGGGGATAGGTGGCGAGTAGCGAGGAGGGGCAGAAGTGCGCGTGTCCACAGCCAATATCTACACAAATCTACACACAATCAACACACTGCACACATCCTACGGCCATGCAGGCATGTCCTCTCCCATCACTCCAATTGTGCCGCCGTGTCGGAGCCGCTGCCGGGCGCTCCAATCGCAATACACACGTTAGATTTTGGGTGTCGCGACTGCGAAAACGCCCCACTTCCGAGGCAGTGGCGATTTGAGGGGGCGACGAGAGGGAGGCGAATGGGTCGGATTTCTCACGACACACTTGATGGAGTAGCAATTTAATGGCACTGCTGTACTGACCGTATGCGGAGCTGTACTAAGTGAGGTGTGGTTTGTGTTTCAGCTGGAATACGGCTGCAAACGCTGGTAACATTTGTCAAGGCGAGAGGAGGAGAGATGAGAGAGGAGGAGGCAGCGACAGGAATCCGACCGTTGGCAACCACAGTGACGACACAGACACGGCATTGGAACAAGTGTAAAGAAACGGGGCCACGTGCAAATTATTGCAGGAAACCATGGCATGTTGCAAGTTGTTGTGATTGGTGGCGTGATTTTTATGTGTGCGCGGCTGGTCACATCAAACCCATTGAGGGATACCCACCTCTTCAGCCTGCCTAGCACCAAGGCGGCAGCGGCAGACGCGCACCATGGCGTTTGTGATTGAGGATGACGCGGCGGACGACGATTCGTATGGCATTGCAACGGCGGCGCGTGCACACAGCAGCGGCGTCGCATATGGCGGCGGCGGCGGCGGCTATTACGGCGGCGGCGGCGGCGGCGGCGGACGCGGGGCAGCCGGCCCCTATGACTTTGAGGTTGATGGTGGGGGTGCCGGCGGCGGCGGCGGCGGGGGGCGGGGGGGGGATGGCGGGCGTGGCGCGGGCTCCGTCCCCCGCGGGCGCGGGGGCCGGCCGGGGCGGGGGGGGGGGCCCGCGCGGCCCGGGCGGCCCGCCGCGGCCCCGGTCCAGCCCGCCGCGGTGGACCATCGACTTGAGCGTGGCGTCGCCCATGAGGCGGCCGGGGGGTTCCGCCCGGTGGCCCCCCAGCAGGTCGCCCGGCCGGTACGGGCGGTGGGGGTTGCCCCGGGCGAGGAGGCGCGAGCCGATGCCGGCCTCCGCCAGTTTCTCGGCGGCGGCGAACACCGGGCCCAGCACCATGTCGCCGGTCACCG
>Ga0066256_1002778_pt1 | contig 13895 bp, 19 predicted proteins | sample ThiBio_1000_biof_FD_87107 | JGI IMG/M metagenome (GOLD analysis project Ga0066256, IMG submission 87107) | Wastewater bioreactor microbial communities from Cape Town, South Africa - Thiocy_expt_1000_biof (version 2) | ecosystem: Engineered > Bioreactor > Thiocyanate-remediating >...
AAAAATCAAATTGCATCATGGCCAATTATTTTTAAGCGATCATCCATTTAAGTTCTTCCTCGTCTACTTCTATAACTTCTCTTGCCTCATCACTGTAAGATTCCATACGCATTGCATCCTGAAGACTGTCGGAATTGCTTTCTTCGTCCTCTTTTTCTTCAGGCTCATTGTCTTCACCGGTATCTACCTGTGGCATATAATCACTGAAATTTTCTTCAACTTTAACCGGTACTATTACCTGTTGTGGGTTTGCTCCGGACACTACAAAATCCTGCTTTCCGTTGACCGAAGCAATGGGATGTGATTTGGCCGGAATAATATCCGAAAGGAGTATAAGAACATAATAAAAAACGTAAGCGAGTAAAAGCATCAGGAAGAAAGTGGTGGAAGTCATTTTATCAAATTTTTAGTCGTTTCGGGCACTAAGATAATAGCACAAAACACCTAAAATGCGGTGACAGCAATGGTTACAGAGTTTTTATTCTATGCAATTTTATTTGTACATGCTACAGCTTATTAAACCTCAAAAAGCTATGAGGGCATGAAAAAGAATAAAAACAAACTGAAATTTTTAGATAAATCTCCCCCTCCGGCGTTTTTTAGCATCCTGTTCTTTATGAATGTCTTTTTCTGCCTCATGTTCTATTTTTTCGATCATGCGGTCAACCTGCAAATCAGGAATGTATTTATCAGGTTGTTGTGAAGTATTTTCCAGCGGACTATTTTCATTTGAACCAGTTTGGAAATCGGAGTATTGATGAGGTTGTTGAACTTCGCCGTCCTTTTCATTTTCAGAGATTATTTTTTCCTCTATCGGTTTTTCAGAAAGCAGTTGGTCTAATTTCATGATCTCACTACCCTTGTACACTACTTTGTTCTTGTGATCAATAATGGCATATCCATAAGGTTTACCATGCCCTTTGGCTGTGAAGTAAACAAATTGTAAACCGAATAACCGGTGGAGATAATCAGTTAATTCACTACCTGGTTGATTTTTGTGATGTTCATAGCTTCTTGGATTTCGATGGATAAGTACTGATGAATGAACTTTTTTGTATTTATACAAAACTGCCCTGATTTTGTTAGTATCGTTATTGAAAGCCTTTGCCTGGGCCTCTTGCAATTCAGTGTTGGTAATCGTTCCTCGTTGTGTTCCGTACTTAAATAGTTTTAACCCATCCGTATTTTTTTGGACCCTGTAGCCTCTAAGTTCACATAGCAATATATACTGCGGAATGGTAGATGCCCGATAGTTTAAGATTTCGGATTTATCCTTTTCGTAATTTTCTTCTTTCTGAACATTCAGCAGCTTTGTGAGGATAATATTAGCCCTGATGCCTTCAAATTTATCAGATATTTTCTTACCCTCTTTATCTACCCTTGTTGAGATTATATGAAGGTGCTGGTGTTTTGTATCGTTATGCAAAAAAACAAGCGTTGGGTTTTGAGAGTAACCCATTTTTTCCATAATACCTAAACCGATTTGCAGCAACTCATCATGGTCGGAGCTTGTTCCTTTGGCGCTTACAATTGCATGAAACTGCGCATGTTTGATCCTCTTATTTTTTGAAGTAAAGACTTCCATGTATTGCTTTGCTTCTTTTCCTGATATAAATTTTTCTTTGGAATTGTGGTAAGGAAAGTTTGCATAATAAACAAGCCGGGCTTTGTCCTTGGCTTTTTTTCTTTCATTATAACCAGTGCCCGGAAATCCCGTTACCGGACCTAATATTTTGAAAATAACGCGGCTCATTCAAATCGGAGTTTTCTTAACAGTAGCAACAGTTCATCCTGCTTTTGATTGAAGGCCGCTACGAATTTATTAAACTGGACAAGATCTACATTACCCAACGCTGCCTGTAATTTGAGTATGTTGAGTACATGGGTAGCCTGGTTGATATTGACACCTGTTTTGTTTAACTCAACAGCTATTGTATCAAGGGTATCAAAAATGATTTTATCATAACGGCTGTCCCGAAGCGATACGTTTTTGGCGAGGCTGATAATAAAATCAGCCATTGAAACGAATCCCGCTTTTTTAGCCTTTGCTTTTAAAAAACGTTTCTCCGCTGGCGTGAGCCTTATCTCCAGTCTTTCTGTGGAACGATATGTTGGAGTTTTTTTCAGATTCAAATTTTGTTTCGAAAATATCTTCAAAGCAGTAAATGAGTTGCGAATGAATAATAAAAATCTCCCGACACGGTCGGGAGCAGGATGCTTTTGTACGTACAAAAGCACATCCTGCAATTTCCATAGCTATTTTTTTAGGTATTAAAGTAAACTTTAAGGGTTATTCAACCTTATTCTTTTTCGCTCAAAATCATTTGTATTCTTATTTGAAATGTTCTGTTTTTATTTCAGTTGTTGCAAGATGGTTTAATCTAATGCAGGATTATTCTAAAAAAAGAGCCGTTTAGTATTTATTTCTAAGGCTAAAAAATATTCCATTCTTTTATATGCAAACCTCTTCAATTTTATGTGAATATCTATTCATTTTACGCTGATTTTACTTTGTTTTCATCGAACTTATTCACAACCCTTCATGTTACCCACATTTCATTCAAATTCAATACTGGCAAGGGTTTTAGCATGATTTTTAAGACGGAATTGCCTTTACTTTTGGGTTTCTAAACACGATTTATTATGCAAGAAGAAGTCATTAAAAGAAAACTCCTCTCTGAAACCTATGGTCGTTTTGACCTGCTTGAAAAACTCTTTTCGGAACCGTTTCTGATGGAAGAAAAACCCCGGACAATTATTGATGCGATCATCGACAAATTAGATGTACGCCGCCGGCAAATACATTATCCAACTTTTTATAGTTGGCTTTGGCGTTACCGAAGCCGCAATATTATTTATCGCAAGAGAAAGGCTAAGCGAGCCATGCAGGAGTACAAAGTCACCGACCCTGACACAGATGAGGTTTTGGTAAGAGCCAGGAACCAATCTGCATCTATACAATTAAAACCGGTATCAAAAATTGATTAATCTAAAAATTAAATAAATGAAAAACTTTTACTTTAATATCCAATCTAAAGGCGGGGCGGGAAAATCCATGCTTACTTATCTTTTAGCGCTGAAACATGAAGAAGACCAGCAAACCGTTTTTATTGATCTTGACAGTGCCACTCACACAAGTTCTAAACAGTTACGATTTTTAGACAAGGAAAAATGCCGGTTGTTTGAAGTGGACATACTTGATGAAATTAAAAAGATCGAAAGGGAAAAATTGTTTTCAGTACTTGAAATGTCAAACGGAATGGAGTTTGATAATTTCTATATAGATTTTGGTGCAGCGGAAAGCGAACAATTACTAAGGTTGCTTTCAATGGATTTTACGATCATTGAGTTTAAGGAATTTGAAAGCCTGATTGATGCTAAAATCGTTTTTAACGTTGTCATTGCCGGAGGCACTTCTTATGTAGCCTGCTTTGATTATTTAAAGCAATTGGCAGGGATACTTGATGGCCGGTTCCCCATCAACGTTTATGCCAACGAATTTACTTTCAAAAATCAAAAAGGACTTATTAGTGAATTGGAGGATTATAAAGATGAAACCGATGACGCTATAAAAGAGGTAATACCATTCGGAGATCTTTATCCAGAGCGCGTATCGGGTTTACAGATCACTGAAAACATGAAAGCCGGAAAGGGCAAAGGCGCGTTTACATCCTTTGCAGCTAAGGTCATTTTAAGAAAGGAAATTTTAAAATTAGGCGGTGCAAAAAATAATTAGCAATTTGAAATCGAACCAAAAAGCTTCAAGCACTCGGCCTTCAGATGCGTTTAAACGAAAGATTGAAGTATTCCGCGCCCATTACAAAAGTGAATACGATGTTGAATTGGACAGCGAGACAATCTATTTTTTTATCCGGGTTAATGAAATGCAGGCTCAATTGGAAAAAAAGATTGAGAAAATTCCGGAAGTGAGATTTAGGAATGGGTGGGATTATTTTTTGTATGGGTTGGGGCGGGCTTTTATTTGGCTATGCTTAGTTTTTATTATGATTGTATCCATGCTTCATTTACGATAACACTCTACCACAAAAGCTATCCATCTAAACACGAGAAAAGAAAGTAATTTTAATTTCACGAGTTGAATTTTCCGCGCCAGTTTTCCTAATAATTAAAAGATGATTTCTTTCAAACTTTTCATAAAATTCTTCATATCCTGTGAATTCTCCTTTACATAACGTCGAATTATCAATCCAATTATTAAAAACTTTTCTTTTGATTATCTATTTGTAATATTTGTTGATTTGTGGAGTAGCTACAACCTAATGTTAGTAAGCATTACAACTATTCACACGTGCCAGAAAGTGAACTTTCACGTGCCATATTGTGAAATTTAACGAGACAAATTGTGAACTTCAAGTGTGCCATATTGTGAACATTAAAACCTAAGCGTGCCAAAAAGTGAAGCTTGTGGATAAGCTGGGACCCAAATCGATTTTATTAGACTTTGCCAATAAACTTTATATTGTAAACCTTGAACGAAATTATTTCAACTATCGCATCGCGACACAGGTAGGGCTATTATAAAGTAAAATTAAGAAAGGTTAAGATGAGATTCCGGATAGGCTCAATTCGTTCATTAATTAAGCCTTAACAAAATTGTTTAGCGATTTTAAAACGTATTGAGGTACATTCATTATAGCATCAGATCCTCTTCTGCTTACACGAATCCTTTGTTTCAAGGTTTGTAATTTGATAAGTAATTCATCAAAAGATTGTTGACTTAAAACTACCGAACAGATTTCACTGGCTGTTTTAAGATGATCGGTATTAAAATCAAAATGGTTTTGTAAAAGATGAAGAATATATTCTGATTTTTCTTTCAATTTTTCTTCAGGAAGTGGCACGATTAGTTTAAAATTTAAATAAACAACACTCCGTCCTTTCCGTTCTTCAAATCCTTTGCTTTCGCAATTAAACCAACAATCCGATTTATTCTGAAGATCTTGTTGAACCGGTTTTAAAATTCGTCTTTTAAATAACCTGTAATCGATATATTCATCATTGTTTAAACCCAATTGTTCTCTCAAATCATTCAACGATATTTTCATAAAACCCTTAGACTTCCAACTTGCAATGATCATGTACAATTTATAAGTGTATTTACATTTGGCGTTCATAGCCACTTCATAAAGATACCGTGTGAAAAACCCGGGCTTACCATGAACAGTTTTATCAATCTCTATAAGTTTATTAGCAGTTTCTGTGAACATTTCAAGGTACATTACACGATTAGCATTTTGTGTAACGGGCAAATGTACTCTTGGAAACAAAGTTGCGATTGTGATATAGTCTTTACCCAGGCTCGATGGTAGTTGAATGCTTATCCTTGCTAATTTAATGGCTGCATCATAAACCTTATAGTATTGGTTTGGGGTGGTAATATCTTTTAGTTTAATGGGAATCCTTATAATGCCTGTATTGACAGATTCAAACAAATTTAGTTGTTGCCAATTCTTACCATTTAAACTTGCAAGAATAGCGGCTTGCAGTTCTTTAATTAAAGTGATAAGAATGCGACTTTGTAACAGTGTGAAACTCTCATGCTTTCCATTAGTAACTCTATTCGGCTGATAAATTTCAGTGTTACCGGGAAAGATTACTCTACTATGGTTAGAATAATGTTTTTCATTTTTCTTCATCTTTAATCATGGCATAATTTCGTAGTGATATTAAAGTCACTGTACTACCCGTAAATGGATTATAAGACGGTTCATAAGTAATATAACCTTCTCTAATAAGATCTGAAATACATTTATGATAAGTGGCTTTTGATTTTATTTTAGCGATTGCCATCATACCCCGCCTTGTAATAAAAAAAGGATTTGCTTGACTGTTAACACAATAGTTTCTATAAATCCCAATATACAATGCAATATGAATGGAAGTGATACATTTTTTGCTTAATGCATCTGACAAAAAATTCAACAGGAAATCTGCTTTTATACTATTTACCTGATGCATTCTTTTGAAAGATTCTTTCAATATCATCAGCGTTATAATAATAACGCCCTAAGAGTTTTGAAATCTGAATATTTTCTTTAACCCTTAAAGTTTGAAGAGTGCTTGGGGATATCTTCAACATGCGGCGAACTTCCGCACTACTTAACCAGGCTGAATGTTTAGAAACCGGTTTTATTAGCGATTTAATGTCTTCGAGAAGCTGGCCACGAAAATGGTGCAAATCTTCCCGTGTTACAATATCTACTTCCATAATTTATCTTTTATACTGCAAAACAATTCATGTTTGATCGTATAAACTATACATGTGGTATAGACTCTATAAATTATTATTCGATAAAGGATGATTAAAATTTGTTCATTATTTTAAACATTTTTTGTAATTTCGTTTATAATAATAAACATTCTATGGGTACGCGCAAACAAATCATTCTTCCAAAATATGACACTTTTCTCCACCAAATGGGGGAAAATATCAAACTGGCTCGCAAAAGGCGTAAACTTACCGCATTGCAGGTAGCTGAAAGAGCGGATATTTCCCGCACCACACTTTACCAAATTGAAAAGGGCGAACCGCGCGTTGCGATGGGAGCTTACTTTAATGTATTACGGGTATTGGGTTTGCAAAAAGATATTTTAAACCTGGCTCATGATGATGAATTTGGGAGAAAACTTCAAGATCTTGAATTACTGAAATAATATGGCAACTAATAAAACTGACATATTTGTTTATGCGCATTGGAAAGGAATGAGCCAACCTATTTTAACTGGGGTGCTTTCAGCGCAGGCTGCTAAAGGTAAAAAAGCATTTAGTTTTGAATATGATAAAGGATGGCTCAATTCAAAATACCAAAAGCTATTAGACCCGGATATACAATTTTATTCCGGGCCTCAATATCCTTACAATAAGGAAAATTTCGGAATTTTTCTGGATAGTATGCCTGATACCTGGGGACGAACCTTGATGAAAAGAAAGGAATCTATGGACGCCAGGCAACAAGACAGAAAGCCTCGCAATTTATATGACATCGATTTTCTATTAGGTGTTTACGACGAAACCAGAATGGGCGCGCTGCGCTTTAAAACAGATATCGATGGGCCATTTCTTGACAACAATCCTGACACGCCCGTTCCTCCCCTTTCTTCTGTAAGAGAATTACAATATGCAGCAGAATTACTAGAAGGCGATAAGGAAAATGAAGCAATACGTAAATGGCTTGATATTTTGATCGCGCCTGGGTCCTCACTTGGCGGTGCCAGACCAAAAGCTAATGTGGTGGATGAAAACAAACAGCTTTGGATTGCCAAATTCCCATCAAAAAATGATACTGTAGATAAAGCAGCTTGGGAATATTTGGCTTATGAATTGGCCATAAAAGCAGGAATAAACATGTCTCCAAGCCGGATAGAAAAGATAAAGGGCCGGAATCATACATTTTTTACTAAAAGGTTTGACAGGGAGAGGCAACAAAGAATTCATTTTGCATCTGCAATGACCATGACCGGAAATAATGAAGATACCATAAGAGATAAACCTGCCAGCTATCTCGACATAGCTGATTTTATTCAAACGCATGGCGCAAACGTGGATGAAAACCTGCACCAGCTTTGGCGCCGGATAGTTTTTAACATTGCCATTTCCAATACTGATGACCATTTAAGAAATCATGGGTTCATTCTCACAGAAGCCGGATGGGTACTTTCCCCCGCTTACGACATAAACCCCTCCCTTGACAAGCATGGCCTTTCCTTAAACATCAATATGGATGAAAATGCCCTGGATTTTGAATTAGCCAAATCTGTGGGTGAATATTTCAGGTTATCCTTGCAACAGATGGATGCCATTATTGAACAAGTTTCTGGTACTGTAAAAAATTGGTACAAATCGACGGAAAAGATTGGGATTTCAAAGAAGGAGCGGGAAATGATGTTAGGTTGTTTTAAAAAATGATAACCATGTGATGGGAAAAAAGTGGAAATGCTATGTATATTAACCTGAACACTTTCGCATAACTAAAAATGGTATGCTCTACAAAATTGAATAAATCGAATGACCTTTCATCTTTCAAAGGAGGTAATTGATATTTCGCCATTCAAAAAAATCGTTTAAAAATTGTTTCCTGCTCTGTATCTGAATATTCAGCAATTACTTGTTTAGACCAATCAAAATCAAACTTTCCGAACTTACTTTCGTCCCCGTTTAAATCAATTTCATCCTCATTGAAAGTAACGATATATTGAAAGTTGTGTAGCTCGTTTGATTTATGGTACATATAGTTCAGGACGTTGGATATTGTTTTGTATGATATGGCGTGAAATACACCGTCGTGTACAAGAAAATCCGGGATGTTCCGTTTGTCAATCCTGCTTTTTAAGAATACCATTAAATCATATGCTACAATTTTTAAACGTTCTTGTCCTAAAGCATCCGCTTTGGGAATTTCCAGACTTATTTTAAAAGGGAATTGATTTCTTGGCGAAGTAGAGTTTAATGTGATATTAAAAAAAGAATTATCAAATTCTTCATCCAAATAGATAGCATTTTCAAGAATTTGTTGAAATAACAATCGCAACTCGTCAAGATAGGTTTGTTGCTTGTTTAGTTGGCTAACAATATCCCTCTTTAATTCAGCTATTACAATATTTGAGTTCCCTAATATTTCTTCGATTCCGTCAATTTCTCTTACAATAGAGGTGTTTCGTTCTAAAAGCGTTTTTTCATTCACTAATCTTTCATATGTACTCTCAATCCTATCCAATGCCCCTCTCTCTTTTAACAATGAAAATAATTGGCTCCTATTCTTTTCTAATTTTTCAAGTTGTATTAAACTTTGGTCTATTGAGGATTGTAATTTCTTTTCTTCCTCTAACAAATATTTATTCCTATTCGCCAAAAGTTGCTTTTTAAAGTCTATAACTTCATCTAAACTTCTTTTTACAAAGTTGCCAAACGTTGCTACCGTTTCATTGTACAGCTTACGAATTTTGTCCAGGTCAATAGATGACACCTCGTTATAAGAAGATTTTAGTTTATCTAATTTCCTATTTGTATTATGATATTTGATAGATTGCTCATTAATTTCAGAAATGACCTGATTTAATTTTTGCTCTATCTCTTTATGATTAGCAAGAAAATTATACTCCTTCAGACTGCTTTCGATTGCTGCAATATCTTTTTCAATTTTTAGGCGCTCGGTTCTAAACTCCTGAATATCCTTACCTGTATCTGCTTTGACCTTTTCTGAAAGGGATTTTACTGTATTATTATACCTTTCGTATTCCGAAGAAACCTCATTATATTTTAAAAGCGTTTTAGTTGGAAGGTTGAGCAAATAAAAATTATATAATGCCTTTTCTCTTACATTGGCATTGTAGGAAACAAAATTTAAAGGGTCAGCCCTTTGCTGGCTTTGCAAATCATCCTTAACAAAAAATTCCATTAACGTTCCATACCTTTTTCCTTCAAAGAACACTTCGTTGTTCTCTGTCGGGAAAAATATCCCTTCCAGTACTTTGGGCATTTCAGGTTTTTCATATTCATCAAGAGCATCTGGTCGTTTTCCAAAAAAGACTTTTTTTGTATCGAAAAAACCCCTCTTAATAAAATACTTTTGTCCCTGTATGTCAAATTCTAAAGTAATGGTGTGGTCATCATCCCGTAAAAAATCATACTTTTTTTGAGCAAATCTTTTTTCTGCTTTACCACTTAATAAGGTAAAATCAACAAGCCTAACCAATGTGGACTTGCCAATACCATTAATACCTCTTGCTTCTTTATCCCCAGAGTATTTACCCAATATAATGTTTATTCCATTGTGAAATGGAACAGCATCTATAAGGTTCGTTTCTGAATATATTTTAATTAACATTGGCGAATAAACTTGTTTGATTTTCCTCTCGGATTTCCTTCTTCACTAATTTGATTTTATATCCTTTTTTATCAATACTACCAATCGTATGCAAAAATGTCAAAGCATATAGAAAAAGATCGGGCGTTCTATCTTTATCCCTTTTTAAAAACTTATTCATTTTATCATCCACGATGGCATATTTGTTTTTAAATGGAGAATTGCCCATGATACTTATAATATCTGCCCCCAATACCATAAGGTTGGTTTTAAGATTGCTTTCCGGCTGTGGTAATATCATAGTTCCTTTTCTGTTTTTCTACCTATTAAACACTGTTCAAACATATACAGCAAAATAGATTTTACGCATTTCACATATTCATCGTCTTTAATGTTTCCATATGACGTTGTATATTGGTCAGTCAGATTATATAACCTCTTCTTAAAACTTCCGGAAAGTTTAATGTAATCGTTTATAATTCTTCTTTTCAGCGTATTGATTTCATCATCATTATACCCCGAAAGTATATTGGTAATTGTATTAAACTCCTCCATAACCAATACCATTTCCGAGTTCATCCCGTCCCAATCTTCCTGCGCAAAATTGAGTTCAATTTTCTGTTGAGGGGGAACTAATGATTTTCTATCAAAATGCAAAGCCTTATCTTCTTCACTGGTAGCATTCAACAAATCGTTAATGATGTCTTGAATATAGTCCTGAATAAAGAAGTTTTCAATACCCAAATAGGCTGCAAGTTTTCGCTTTTTACTTGACATAAGTTCATCAATAGTTGAAAGGATTTGATCTATGCCCTTTATCGAAGTATTGCCATCCAAACCTTGAATTAACGTAAACTGCTCCGGCGATATTTCGTGATTTACATACATTTCCCAATTTGGAAATTTGTCTTTCCAATTTTTCAGATATTTTTCAAAATCTCCTTCTTTGTTTGTTGCCCCTAAAACTTTCGTTTCAAAATCAGTTTTGCTATATTTTCTTGGTGCGTAACAAGCCAATATTTTTTGTTCGGGTAAAATAGTACCGTCATTGCCCTTATCCTTATTCCTTCTGATGGGCGTATAGTTATCGACGCCATATTTCAAAAGAAACAGTTCATCAATAAATTCTTCGAACTCAAATCCTTCTTTGGGTTGAATTTGCATTTTAAAAGCATTCTTTAATAATTTATCCATATACAAATCAGAGTTCCAAATTAATTTTAACCGTACCGTCAAATCCTTTTTCTACTATCTCTTTAAGGGTTTGAAGTTTGATATTATTTCCATAATCAGTTTCGACCTTAGAAATATAACTCCTTTTCTTACCTACTTTTTGAGCTAATTGTTCTTGAGTTAATTGCCTTTGTTCTCTGGCTTCCTTCAGCATTTCTCCTATATGTCTACCTGATATTTTCATCGCAAAATTATTATAATAGACTTTATTATGAATGTACAAATGTAATTTAAAAGTTGCATCGACGCAGCGGTTAGTTTTATAAACACTTGAATTTATAGCCTAGATTGACTTTTAAAATATTAGAAATAAAATTGCATTAAACAAAATTTGATTTTGATGTTCGTTTTATCTTTTATTCCAAAATCCGACAAATACAAATTCAATATCTGCCAAGATACATTTAAATAAATAAAAGAAGTTTATGCTAAAGATTTGCAATGCAAAACCCAAAAAGTAAAAAATCAGCAATTAAAAATAGATTTTCATTACTGAAAGAATAATTTATTCCTCAAACTCAAAATCAAAATCCAAAAGCACTTTAGGGTGAACCTCAAGACCTTTAGCAATCGCAATTAAAACAGAGAGGGTCGTGCTATGTTCACCATTAATTACTCGATAAACTTGTTTAGTTTCAATTCTACCGATCGCAGCCACGTGTTCAGGGGTTAACTTATTTTCAACGATTAATCTTTTTAAATTAGCCCCAAATGCGTTCAAATATTTTTGATTGCGAATCTTCACGCAGTGAAAGTCAGCAACATTCAAAAAAATAAATTGTCAAAATTGACAATTGAATATTTTATTCTTACCTTTAAATTAAGAAAATTATTTTTGCGATTACTTCAATAGTAAAATATTAGAAGCATTCGCTTGGAGTCTCGCTTTTGAAACCTCGGAAATTTCAGTAAGCAACGAGATGATAAGTAGAATGCCCACGTTTCGGCGTGGGCTCTCTTATTCGTTGCTGGGCCATCCGAGGGCCTCAAAAGCGGTAAGCAGGGTTCCACGCCATTTTTTATTTCCTGCTTTGGCTCAACTAAAATTTTTAATGAGCGAAGCGTGCCACAGCAATCAGATAGCATAGATTATTATGTTCAGCTTTTTTATCAGGGAGATGAAAGAGGGCTCTCTTATATTTTCGAAAAGCTATTTCCGTTGATGGTTTTTTACTCTAAAGAAATTGTACATGACAAACAACTGGCCGAAGATATTGCGTCCATGGCCTTTGTAAAAGCCTGGCGGCATCACGCGCAATTGGATAGTTTCAGTGGCATCAAAGCCTATATTTTAAAAATTGTGGAACGGGACAGTAAAACGGCTCTTGCCGGCGAATTGCGGCGAAAATCTCTGCATCAATCCGCAAAGCCGGAAACCGAAGCAAGTGAAACCGCTTTTCATGCTTTAGTAAAAGCAGAAACTTATAATAACCTGCATCAGGCCATAAAAGATTTGGCACCCGGTATGCGCTCAATCATGGAGTCCATTTATATTAATGGCCACAGCATAACAGAAACTGCCAAAATATTAAATATTAATACGAGCACCGTAGATACTCAAAAAAAGCGTGGCATTCAAAAACTCGCGAAAATATTGCCAAAGCTGAGCACTATCATTTTAATTTTCGCTAATACTCTTACTCCATTTTAAGGCTGATTCCATCAAGTATATTCTTTTATAGTACCACCAAGTTTACTTAAAAAAAATAATTATCCTGCATTGTAGGAAATCCCCTCAAAACACCCCTTCTTATTAAGTAAATCACTAAGATGCGCTAAAAGTAATTCCTTAAATAAAAACTAAAATAAAAAAGTCTGATATGAAAAAAATCGTAACTCTGGTTGTATTAATCGCATTCTTTTTGCCTATAATCTCATTGGGCCAAAAGAATAATCAACTATATATTGACGACACTTTTCCAGATTCAACATTTAGCAAAGTCATGAACTATCACAAAAATACTATCGCACTTTCCGATTTTAAAAACAAGTTGGTAGTTCTCGATTTTTTCTTTACAACTTGTTCTGTATGCATAAAATCTTTTCCTAAGCTAATGCAATATCAAAAAGAAATGCGAGACGACTTACAATTTGTTTTAGTAGCTCACGAATCTGCCGAAAAAATACAGGCATATATAAATAAGTGGGAAGACCAGCATAAGACCAAATTTACGCTTCCTATAATAACCGCGGACACCGTGTTGCACCAGTGGCTACCTCATCGTTTTGAAACCTACTACGTTTGGGTTAACCCCACAGGAAGAATTGTAGCCCAAAGTTCTTATGTGTTCATGAATCCCGATATTATTCGAGGTTATCTTAAATCTTCTACATTTCGAGAGTAACTGAAACTAATAAATGAATTTGTGATGTGTTTTGAAAACTTCATATTAGACTTAAGACAAACCGCCATTTAATTTAACAGCTTCGTATATTTGAATGAGGGTAGAAAAGACGATAATTCAAAGAATTGCATGTGTAATTAGTCGAATATAAATTGTAATTTCTGATTAAAGAGTAAGCGCGTTTAAAGCAAGTTTATGAAAGAAAGTTTTAAAAACGATATAAGCGGAGTAGCCGAAAGGATTGCCTATCTTATCGCGGGTTATATAAGAAAAACGCTTACCGAAAAAGAACACGATGAGCTTGACGATTGGGTGAATGAAGACGATTCTAACATGAAGCTGTTTGAAGACTTAACCGATGAGCAAAATATTGAGTCAAATCTGAAATGGTTGGATGATATTAATACAGAAGCAGTTTACGAAAAACTTAAACAGGAAGGGAAATTTGAATTACCCTCTAAAAAAAGTAATTCGATTTTTTGGATTGCAGCAG
>Ga0066256_1003586_pt2 | contig 13892 bp, 10 predicted proteins | sample ThiBio_1000_biof_FD_87107 | JGI IMG/M metagenome (GOLD analysis project Ga0066256, IMG submission 87107) | Wastewater bioreactor microbial communities from Cape Town, South Africa - Thiocy_expt_1000_biof (version 2) | ecosystem: Engineered > Bioreactor > Thiocyanate-remediating >...
TCAAAAATGGGTTCCCGGCGCGTTCTCTTGAAGGCTATCCCGCCGTGCTTGTCCAGCCGCGTATCTTCGAACACGACTGGCACCGCCCGAATGACAATCGGATGTTTGTGCCTGTTCCATACCGCGAACCCGCCCGTCACGAACTCATAGTCAAACTCTCGTATCCCGCCTCGTCGGTTGCCCACTACCATCGGCGACCAACCGAACCCATTCCGGTAGGCAATGATCGCCGCAACGATTGCTACCGCCGACGCCCCAAGCCCTGCGAAAATCGTCGCGTAGACCTGAGCCAACCGCGTATCAATGCCGAATATCTCGACGGGCTCCACGACGCTCAAACCCATGTCCCAACAAGCTGCACCACACATCCCGCAGCAATGACTTGCACGCCCGTCACAGGTTCGCTGAATATCCGGTGCCTCAGGTTCGCGACCCACTCTATCTCGCTGTACTCCTCCATAAATTCTCGTGTCCAAGCAGACGGAATTGGCTCTCCGGCATCATCCCGCTTGCGGGCCTCATCAAATATCGCTGTGAACGCCCCGCTGATGTCGAGCAGAGCCAGACCCAAAATATCCATCAACAGGCCTGCGCTGGTCAGCCACCTTCCGCGAGCCTCAGCAAAAACGCCGAGGACCATGCACGCTGCAATCGCCACGCCGAACCCGTAGACAATTGGTCGTCGGTACGGAAAAAGCATTCCCACCCCCCAACAAAAAGCCCGCCGAAGCGGGTCATCAAATCACCTCACCAGCGCTCTCCCGTCAAGAATTCACCTCGCTCAATGGCCGTACGTCGTACACGTGCCCGCGCTCCTCGAAGCCCCGCATCACTTCATCCAGCTTCGCATAGAGTTCGGGGCCGACTTCACCACTCTCAAGCATGGCCTCCAAGCATGCGCCCTGTCGAAGGCTTGATGTGCCTTTGGCGCGCGAGGCGCCGATGAACCAGCTCCATACATCCTCATCGGCGGTTTCGGCATCGGTGTGAAATTGGAAGCGCCACCCACCGCTCCAGACTAAGATTCTGCGGCAGTACGCGCGCCCAACGACGTAGGTGACACCATCAACGAGTGTAGTACGCATCTGACCTCCCAGAAGCTTCCGGCTAACTGCAAGCTTTAATTGGCTTGGGGTTGCGCTGCCGAATTACTGGAGAATGTGGGCGGCTCCCTCCCTGCGGTCGAGCCACGCCCTATCGCGCCGGCGCGACCGAGCCCGCGTCTGCTCGTCGGCGCCGCGGTCTCGTCCCATGCGGGTGACGGTCGTTGCCGCGGCCCCCGGACTGAGTTGGGAGCGCTTTTAGATATGTATATTTGCGCGTGCGTACGGCGAAGCCGGCGCCGCTATTTGAAATGAGCCATACCGCTCAATATGGGAAATCTTATTGCCATTGACAGCCGCGGCCCGAAGAATGAGACTTTCCGGGTGTCTATTTTATTTTCTGAGTATTTCATCTTGCGAAAGCCAATAACAAGAAAAGGAAAATACCATGACCAAAACACTCAAGATCAACGGCGCGACAGCCGTTCCCATTTCAGCCATCCGCCGCATTCGTCCCGTCACCGAAGAAGACCGCGCCCGCATCGCCGAGCGCTACGAGCAGGTCGGGGACGCCGCTAAATACCAACTGCAGATCGAGTTCGCCGACAAGAGCACCAAACTCGCCACTGAAACCCTCGACGACATCCGCGCCCAGGGCATCGCCGTCGTCAATCTCGGCAGCGATCGCTATGTACCCGCGACCAACATCAAGTTCGCCGAACCCTTCACCAAGGAGGACGCGGACAAGATCAAGGAGAAGGACTACACGCTCTCGCAGACCTTCCGCTCGCGCGTTGAAACCACCGCCGGCACCGTGCTCTCCTCGGCGACACCGGCACAAGTGATCGAGCGTCGCGAAAAGGCCATCGAACAGGTCTCCGCGGCCAGCAAGAAGGCGGCGCCAAAGGCGAGCAACGGCTGAATCGCTCGTGCTCCAGGCAAGGGCAGGGGCCTCATGCCGCTCCTTGTCAGCGCGTCGTCAGGACAGCAGAGCGCCCTTTGGATCTGCGGGTGCGGGCAGGGCGCGCGCGTGTGGTCCTGGCCGGGGGACTGAGCGTCTTGAGCTCCACCGGTGGGCGGTCGGGAAAGCGCACCAGCAGCGAGAGATCACCGCCCATGGCTTCGATGTAACCACGCAGCGTCGACAACAGCAGATCCGAACGCTTCTCGAGATTGGAGATGCTCTCCTGCTTGACGTCGAGCCGCTCCGCCAGAGTCTGCTGCGTGAGCTCGAGCGCCTTGCGCAGATCCTGCAGTGTCATCTCTTCGGCAATGAGCGTCTCGGCGCGCGCCTCGATGCCCTTGCGACGCCGTGCCGAAACACGGCCCATGGCCTCCTTGAGTGATATGGTCATTTCTTGCCTCCTTGCGCAGCCTTGAGCCGTGCCAAATGCGCATCAAAGCGCGTGTCCGCCTTGCGGATCAGGTTCTTGTAGAACTGCTTCTGGCTTTTGCCGCTCTTGTCGCCGCCAACGAGCAGAATGGCCTGCCGCTCCGGATCAAAGGCGAATGCCAAACGCCAGACACCATCGGCAGCGCTGAAGCGCAGTTCCTTGAGGTTCGCGTGTCGCGAACCTGCGAGCGTGTCCACATGCGGACGCTTCAAGGACGGACCGAACGTCTCCAGCAGCTTTGCCATGGCCAGCAGCTCATCCTGGACCGCTTCCGGGAATTCGAGGAACTCCCCATAGAATGTCTCATCGAACGATACCGCCCAGGCCATGGGTTGATTATCCCACGCCGTGCGGCATAGTGTCAAGGCTATATAGGTCAGCGGCTATATCATCAAGGCGGTGATCTGCGCGCGCCCTTCACTGTTTGACATAACAAACATTATCACATCGGCTGAATGACCGATTTTCCGCCGCTCTCGGTGCTTTGCGATTGCCAGAATATCGCCTGCTCCACGCAACGCGCAGTGCGCCCGCAATTGCTTTCACCAGTCCCGCATCCTAAAAGGCGGCCTTCATGCGCGAATGACGTGCTTTCCTCCAGCATCACCACACGAGACTATGACCGCGGACCTCGCCATCGTTCTCTGCCTGCTCGCTGTCACCATCGCGCTCTTGGCCGTCAACCGGCCGCGCATGGATGCCGTCGCGCTTATGATGATGGTCGCTCTGCCGCTCACAGGTGTCATCGGTGTCGAGGAAGCCTTGCGCGGCCTCAGCGATCCCAATGTCGTGCTGATTGCCGCCCTCTTCGTGATCGGCGAAGGATTGGTGCGCACTGGCGTCGCGCAAAAGCTCGGCGACCTGCTCGTTCGTCATGCCGGCCGCAGCGAGGCCGGCATGATCACGTTGCTCATGGTTATGGTCGCCACCATCGGTGCGTTCATGAGTTCGACCGGCGTGGTTGCCATCTTCATTCCGATCGTGCTCAGAGTCGCGGCAAACGCCAGCATCCCAGCGGGCCGTCTCATGATGCCTCTCAGCATGGCGGCCCTGATCAGCGGCATGATGAGCCTGATCGCAACGGCGCCGAACCTGGTCGTGCAGAGCCAGCTGATGGCCATGGGCCATGAGGGCTTCTCTTTCTTTGCCTACACACCGTTCGGCCTGCCGATCCTGATCCTCGCCGTGCTCTACATGCTCGCCGCCCGGCACTGGCTGGCGCCCGACGCGCCCCGGCCCGCGGTGGCGGTTCGGCCGTCATTTGCACAGTTCATCGAGCACTATCATCTCGCCGGTCGCGAGCATCGCTTGCGGCTTACGCCATCGTCGCCCTGGGTTGGCAAATGTCTTGGCGAGCTGGATCTCAGGGCCGCCGCCGGCATCAACATTCTCGCTGTCGATCGCGCGACCCGCTTCAACCGCGTGCTTATCCGTCCGCAAGCAGAAACGAGGTTGAGGACGGGCGATGTCCTCTTCCTCGATGTCTTCAATCCCGAAACTGACATCATCGAGTTTGCTCGTACCTTCGGCTTGGAGAAACTTGGCCTCACAGGCAATTACTTCACGGATCAAGCTCAGAGCATCGGCATGGCCGAGCTGCTCATCCCACCGCGCTCCGCTTTGGTCGGGCACAGCGTCGTCGAAGCGCGCTTTCGATCCGTGCACGACCTCGCCGTCATCGGCCTCAAACGCGGACCGACGCCGCATGATGGCCCGATCGCCCATGAGCGCTTGCAGGCCGGAGATACCCTGCTGGTCGTGGGGCCGTGGCGGGCCATCCGCCGCGTGCAGTCCGACCGGCACACGCTTATCCCGCTCGCCATGCCCTCAGAACTGGACGAGGTCATCGACAAGCCGAACCTTGCGCCGGTCGCTATTGCGGTTCTGGTCCTCGTAGTGGCCATGATGGCGAGCGGCATAGTGCCCAATGTGCTCGCGGCATTGATCGGCTGCCTGCTGCTCGGTCTCTTTGGCTGTGTCGACATGGAGCGCGCCTACGCTGCCATTCACTGGCAGACTTTGCTCGTGATCGTCGGCATGCTCCCCTTTTCCATTGCCTTACAGAAGACAGTCGGCGCCGACCTGGCAGCCGTCGCTGGCGGGGAGCAGGAGGGCTACGATCACAGCTTTGTGCTTGCAGCGGCAGATGGCGGTGCGCCGCCTGCCGCCGCTGACAGCGAGCTGCACGCCACCGCGGCACGGCTGACCGCCGCCTTGACGGCGCTGCTTGCCGCTGCGCCGGCCCCTCGTGCTGCATTTGGTGACGGAGGCGGCGGCGGTGGTGGTGGTGGCGGCGGTGGTGGGTGGATGAGTGGATATGGTGACAGTGACGTGCCGGTACAGGTATTTGGAGGCAGCGGCAGCGAGGGGCGGCGGAAGCTCACCATCGCAGAAATGTTGGGGCTGGTGGTACCGGAGGTGGCAACACATGACGCGGCAGCGGCGGGAGCAGCGGGAGCGGCCGCAGCCACGCCATCGTCACCCCCGTCGCCGCCCCTGCCGCCCCCACCCCCCGGGCCGCCGCCCCCGCCCCCGCGCCCCGCAGCCCCGCCTCGTGACCCCGCGCCCGGCCGGCGCCTGACCGGGGTCACCACCCCGCCCGCCCTCCCCCTGTACACCGCCAACTTCTTGCGCGGCGCACCGCCGTTTGACCGCCATCGGGCGGTGTGCTTGGAGACGCAGCTGCCGCCAGACTCGCCTAATCGCCCGCTGTGCGGCTCGCCCACCCTGCGGCCCGGGGAGGTGTACGACCACGTGACGGTGCATGTGTTTGACTGCGCTCCTGATACCGGTAGTACCACTTGAATCACGATGCCACATCCCTACTAGTTGCCAACCCGCGGTGAAACAATTGTCAATGGAATTATGCAGATGCTAAAAATGAGACAACCCGTTGCCGTCCTCACATAATGACGCAGCAGCGGCCATCGGAACCAACAACGCTAGAGCTGACGGCGCCGGCCACGAGCACCGCACGTGGCACGCCGTCGCGGGCCATGGCGGTACGGTTGGCGGCGACACGGCAGAGCGTCACAAGCAAGAAATCAAAGGTGGTGTGTAGCTCGCTGTCGGCGGCGGGGTGACTCGCCTGCGCTACCAACGCGGCGGCTGCGGCGCCGTCACGGTACAGCGGCACCTTGTTGGCACGTGTAGCCGCCAGGTTGATGAGTGCGTCAGCAGCGGCAAGGGCCAAATCGCGGTTTCCAACGTTTGTTTGTAGCACAGTGATGAGCGCGGTGCCAGCGCCGTCGCGGTACATGGGGATGCGGTATGCTGGCACAAGTGCCAAGTTATGCAGCACAGAGCAGGCTGCGCGCAGAGCTTCGACACTGCCGCCGTGACGCTGCAGCACACGAATTGTGGTTGTCGTTGCGCCACCTTCGTACATTACATCCCCCGCCGCCGTGCATGATGCCGCCAGGCACGCCAGCGCATAGCAGGCGTATGCCACAATGGTGGCGTTGTCGACGTGTGCTGCCAGCGTGTCAAGCAGTGCGTGGGTGGCGCGGGCGGCGTGCAGTCGCTCACGCGCAGCCGGGCATGCAAATGTCCACAGCGCTTGGCAGCCAGCGGTCGCCACCTCCGCCACGTCGCGGTGCCTGTTTAACGCCTCAACCACAATGCGTGCTGCCAGTTCGCGGGTCTCAACTGGCAGGCCGCCGCGCGGGCGGGCAAGGCAGCACAGCGCATTGCAGGCTGCCTGTGCCAGAGAAGGGCTTGAGGAGGCATGATGCCTCCCCGCCGCATCTGCGACGGCGTTCACAAGCGCGACGATCTGGCCACGCTCGAGCGTCTGCAGCCCGCCAGGCACCTCGAGTAGGAACGCCAGCACCGAGACAGCCAAGAGTGCCAGTACGGCGTCATCAGGCCGGCGTTGCAGTGCTGTCGCCAGCGCTAGCGCTGCACCAGCATCCAGGAGGCGCTGGCGGTGGCCGGGCACCGCTGCCAACTGCCGCAGCGCTCTGACGCTGTTGCGTTGCGCCACAGGATGACCGCGTAGGGCGGTAAGCAACGCAGCGATTGTCACGTCGCTGCCCACCATGGCAGCCTGCGCTGTGTCGTCCTCTGACAGCGCTGCTAGTGTGCCGGTGCAGGCGGCCGCCGTTGCGGCGTCGTCAACGTGGGTTTGCAGTGCCCTTGCCAGTGGCGGCACCACCCCTGCAGCAGCAAGGTGCGCCCTGGTGTCTACGCGGCCTGCCAGGGCCCCGACCGCGACGGCAGCGCCATACACAGCTGTGTCGTCGTGGCCGTGTGCATTCAGCGCCTCCGTCAGGCGCGCCGCCGCGCCCAGATCACGCAGTGCCGCGCGGTTGGTGTCGGTGGTTGCCAGCTCCCCCAGCACAGCGCAGCCCGCAGTGACAGCACGCGTGCTACTGCCGCAGGCGTCCATGGCAGCCAGGATGACGCGCCCCGCGCCGTGTCGCACCAGCGTCTCCACGGTGTGCCGCTGCCCAGCTACGTGTACCAGTGCGGTACAGGCAACTTCCACCAGCGGCGGGCAGGTAGGATGCCGTGCCAGCATGTCAATGAGAGTGGCGCCAATGGCAGCGGGGTCCAGCGCCGGGTGGCGGCCACCCGCGGCTCGCAGCAGCACCCGCAACACATCGGCACAGGCAGCCGCAATGTGAGCATCGGCCGCATGACTTGCAGCAGCTGCCATCACCGTGCTGGCGGCATGCGGACACCGCAATACCGCGCCAGCGGCGCCCATCCGCGACAGCGCTGCCAGCGCGCCGCTGGCTACCACCACCACGGCTGCTACTGCCACGTGGCGGTGCAGCAGAGTCAGCAAGCTGTTCTCCGCGCCGCCTACCACCAGCTTCGCAACCGCCACCCTGCTGCCTGCTGCCAGCGCGTATATGGCGTCGCACGCCGGCACCACCACCTCCGGATCGTCACCAAACCGCGTGAGCACCTCCATCACCTCGGTGGCAACCGTCGTGCTCCAGTCCAGCAGTCCCTCGCTGCTCAGCTCGGTTGCCATCGCCACCCCGGCCGCCAGGTATGCCAGTGCCACACACCCCGTGCGTGCCATGTCACGCTCGCTGCGGTGTGCACGCATGGCGGCTACCACGCCGCGACCACCACCCGCTACCACCAGCGCCACAGCGTAGTGCGAGTGGAATTGTGCAACGGCCGCAATGGCGGCGACAGCCTTCCTCGCCGCATCCACGGCGGGCGACGCCGCACCGTCGCAGTGCGCCGCCAGGGCAGCCACCAGCGCGGCGTGCAGGCGCACATCAGCAAGGACAGCTGCTGTCCCGCTGTGGTACTCATCCTCCAGGCGATGGCAGCGAAAACGACGAGGCATCTGAAGCTCAAAAACGACAGGGTCGACGTCTCTGTCGGCGCATGGCATGCCCGCGACGACGCCGTCCGCGCCAGCTAGCGCAACCAGCGCATCTGCCGCCGCGGCAACTACGCCCGCGTGAACTGAAAACGCGCACAGCGCGGCAACAACAGCGGACGCCGTGGCTATCGCGGCGGGTCCTTGCATCCTGCATGCCCCCCGCACCCACCGGCCACCCGCGGCGCCCCCCGCCGCCGCCCCCTCCGCGCCCCCGCCTGCCACCGCGTCCACTAGCCGCTCCACACTTGCGCCGCCGCCCCGCGTCCCTGCCCACGTCCCTCCGTAGCTGGGCTCGTCGCCATCCCCACCGCGGCGGCCGCTGCCACCTGGAGCTGCTTCAGCGATGCCAACTTGAATTGGCGCCGCAGACGGCGCGGGCGGCGCACACGGCTGCTGCGCCCGCCGCGTCCACGGCGCACCCGCAGCACGGTTGTCTAGCTCACCACTGATTCTGGTGGCACTGGTGGCACCGGTGGAATCCGCGCGCGTCCACGGCTCCACCTCCAACTCTGGCAGGCCCGCAGCAGCCACGCCGCCGGCCTCCTCGGTGCCCGGGCCGGCATCTGCGCGCCTCGTCGTTGCCGCTGTGAGCGGCACGGAGTAGATCAGTGACACAACCCGCACTGGTGGCAGGCCATCATTATCGCCGTCGCCCACTGCCGTCGGCGATGGGGTGCTGCCGTCCGACGCCGTTCCTGGCGAGGCCGCCAGCGCTGCCAGTGGCGCGCACAGCGGCGGCACAACAACACGGCGCGCGGTAGCGACAGCAGGCGCAGTGGACGCGGCGGCGGTGACAGCGGGTGCAGTGTCCATCTCCCGCTCCCGCTCCCGCTCCCGCTCCCGCTCCCGCTCCCGCTCCCGCTCCCGCGCGCCCCCTCCCTCATCTCGCTCCTCCTCTGCCGCCATGGCTATGGCATGCACATGTTGTGTGAGTGTGACACACGAGAAAATAATTTGTGCGGCGTGGTAACCGTGTGAAAACCCACAAAACTCAATACTTGTAGAGTAATTAAGGTGGGCGGGGCATGTAATTATTGGCCGCACGGCGCAATCCCACGCAGTGTGTCATGACAAGTGGATGACAACGCGCACGTGCGGCCAGCACTCTGTTCTGTTGTTCAGGCTGCGCCCATTGCTCAGGCTATACACCAACGCATTTTACCGAGTTTTGACGTACTGTGCACGCCTTCCCCAGTAATTGGCATGGAAACAAATGTCACTACACTGTGGGCATGGACAGTACCTATTTTCGTGTGGGGATCTTAACGACATTGGCGTGAAAAGGCGCTGGCAATGCCCGCCGCATTACGTGGAGGTTAGCGTTAATGCGGGCAGTGGGTTAAAGTTTAAAGCACCACTAACCCGCCACACCACCCATGCACCGCCACACTGCCAATTTTTGATTACCCCCATCTCCCACACCGCTCTCACCGGTAATCACCATGGATTCCCACCATCGTCGTCGTGGCGGCGGGCGCGGTCCCGCCCGCGCCCGCTTCACCTGCGGCGAGCTCCGCCACCCCGCCGCCCCCCGCCCCCCTAGGAGTGCCCCCCCACCCGCCACTGCTACTACTACTGCCCGTGGGCGGGGGGGGGGGGGGGGGAGTGGGGGGGGGCCGCCCGCCGCGGCGGCCGCGGCACGCCCAGCGCCAGCACCAGTGGCGGCGGCGGCGCCGATGGATGACGCAGTGCGGCGGGCGTTTGCGGCAGCGGCGGCGGCAGTGGCAGGTACTGCTCCAGCGGCACCGGCAGCAGGCGCAGCAGCGGCAGGCGCACGCCGGCCGCGCGATGCACCAGCACCAGCAGCGGCAGCAGCAGCAGCAGCGGCGGCCCGGCCGGCCCCAGCTGCGGCGGCGGCAGCAGGTGGCGGGCGGCCGGGCACGGCGCCGGCGTATGGTGGCGCCGGTGGGCACCACCACCATGGCGCGCCGCATGTGCATACGACGGCAGACCACGCAGGGAAGCGGTTCAAGCCGGACGAGGAGGGTGAGGATGATGAGGAGGGCAGCGGCGGCATGGAGGCGGCGCCCGCCATGTCCAAGGCGTTCCTGTCGGACGTGACGTACGCCGACCCGTCCATTGCACGCCTGCTGTCGGCCGGCACGATGCGCGCCATCACCGAGACGTTCAAGTTCAGCCATATGAGCAAGGTGCAGGCGGCGACGCTGCCGGTGATCATGGGCGGGAAGGACGTGTTTGGGAAGGCCAAGACGGGCAGCGGCAAGACGCTGGCGTTCCTCATCCCCATTGTAGAGCTGCTGCAGCGTGCCGGCGGCGCGGGCGGCGGCGCGGCGGTACGGTCTCTGGTCATCGCGCCCACGCGCGAGCTGGCGCTGCAGATCGAGGCGGAGGCGCGCACGCTACTGACGTTCCACCCGGGTGTGCGCGTGGCGTCCGTCATTGGCGGCCGCAACATCAACTCGGAGCGGTCACGCATGGGGTTCGGCGGCGGCGGCGGCGGCGGCGGGCGTGTGGACATCCTCATTGCCACGCCCGGCCGCCTGATTGACCACATGGAGTCCACGCCCGGCTTCCGCGCCGCCCTGCTGGCGGTGCGCTTCCTGGTGATGGACGAGGCGGACCGGCTGCTGGACATGGGCTTCCGGCCGGCGCTGGAGCGCATCCTGGCGGCGCTGCCGCGCAACACGGCGGCGGCGGGCGGCCGCCAGAACCTGCTGTTCTCTGCCACCGTGTCGCCCGACGTGCTTGCCATCGGCCGCCTGGTGCTGCACGACGGCTTTGACTTTGTGGACTGCGTGACGGACGACGAGCCAGACACTAATGTGCAGGTGTACCAGGAGGCGCTCGTGCTGCCCAGCCACAGCCTCGTGCCCGCGCTGGCGCGCGTGCTGGATCACATGGCCACCACCGACGCGACGCACAAGGTGATCGTGTTCTTCACCACCGCGCGCCTCACCGGCTACATGGCCACCCTGTTTGAGCGCATGACGACGTCGGCGGGCGGCCGGTTCAACATTGTGGAGATCCACTCCCGCAAGTCGCAGTCGGCGCGCACCGCCGCCGCGGAGCGCTTCAAGCGCGACCGCGGCATCATCATGTTCTCCTCCGACGTGTCGGCGCGCGGCATGGACTTCCCGGACGTCACGCGCGTGGTGCAGGTGGGCCTCACCGACCGCGACCAGTACGTGCACCGGCTGGGCCGCACTGCGCGCGCTGGCCGCTCCGGTGCCGGCCTCCTCATGCTCGCCGACTTTGAGGCGTCCTTCCTGTCCGAGCTGAAGGACATCCCGTACGAGCTGGCCACGGCCACCTCCACCCTCACCGGCGGCTCCGCCAACGGCGTTGTGGGCCACCCCGCGGCGGCAGCTGCCGCGGGTGCTGCAGCTGCAGCGGCGGGTGGTGCTGGCGGCAGCCGGCGGGTGCCTGCTCCTGCGCCCGACGTGGTGCCCAGCGCCGCGTACGCCCGCGCGCTTGCCACCATCGCGCCGTCGCGCGACGGCGTGGAGGACGCCAACCGCGCGTACGCCGCGTGGCTGGGCTTCTACAACGGCCACCTGCGCCGCGTGCACTGGACCAAGGAGGCGCTGGTGGCGCACGGCAACGCGCTGTGGCTGACGCTGGGCTGCCCCGAGGTGCCCGTCATGGCGCGCGACACGCTGGGCAAGATGGGCCTGCGCGGTGTGACGGGCATCCGGCAGGGCCCGCCTGGCTGGAAGCCGGGTCGTGATTAAGTTATCATATGCAGCTGCATGTGTGCGTGGCGTGAGCGCTGGCGGCGTGCTGTCGCTGCCGCGCTGCTGCTGGTGTCGGTACTTTCAGCTGTGCCCTTCACTGTGTTTATGCGTGTTTTTTCATTGTGCGCAATGCTCCCATTCCTTCAACAATTGCGTCACAAGACTCCAAACCGGTAGCAAGCTATCGCAGTGCTGGTGGTGGGGCAGAAAACAGGGTGCGGCCGCGTGGGAGTGCGTCGCCGCCGCTGTCAGCGCCAGGCGGTCCCAGCCCCACTGTGCGAGCAAGCGCAGGCGAGGCGTGCAGCACGGCGCCAAAGATGGCGTCCAGCGCATCCTCCGTGCCTTTCGCCGCTGCGGCAGGCAACGTGCGCGGCGCTAGTGCCAGCTTCCCATTCTGAAACAGCGGCGGCGGCACAGCCGGTGTCGGCGTCAGCGTCGGTGCGGGTGGCGCAGGTGCGGGCGCGGGCGTGGGTGCCACGGGCGCTTCGGGCACAGGCGCCGGCGCAATAGGCGCAGGCGCAGGCGCGGGTGGAACTGGCGCAGCAGGCGCGGTGACGACAGGGGCCGGTGCGCTTGCTGCTGCCGGGCGTACGTGCGAGGGAGGCGGCGACCGGAATATGACGGCACCAGCACCCGTTGGTGTAGACTGCGAGGGGGAGGCAGCCGCGACTGGCAGGATGATGTGGGACGCCGCGACAAGGCCGTCAAACAGGGCATCCAACGCGCCGTCGGGGCCGTCACGCAGCGTTGCCCCTGCCGCCGGGGACACAAACTTGGCGGCGCCGTTTTGAAACAGCGGCGGCGGCGGCGGCGGCTCCGGTGGCGGCGGTGTAGGCAACCGTGGCGGAGGGAGCATTCGCGGTGACGGTGGCGGTGGCGGTGGTGGCTGGGATGGTGGTGGTGTCGGCAACGACGACGGCGCAGCAGGATCCGGCGGCGGCGGTGCCACCGGCGGGGCCAGCGGCGGTGGTGCCTCGGCAGCTTCAGCTACCACTGTGGGTGGCGCACTGGCCATCCGTTTGGCTAGCTCTTCACGCAAGCGCGCAGCTTTGGCAGCTGCGCGCCGCTTGCGCTCCTCCGGCGACAGTAGCTCGGTTGCAACCATGGTCGTTGTTGCTGCAGCCGCTGCCGGAGCTGCTGCCGGCAACGGTTGCGGGGTTGGGGGCGTTGGTGAGGCGGCAGGTGGCGCGGGTGGTGACGCTGCAATCACCGGTACCGGCGGGGCATCGGCGGCCGGCAGTGCCGCGGGTGGCGAGACTTCGGGCGCGGGCGCGGGCGCTGTCGGCAGTCGCTTCTTGGCGGCCTTCAACCGCATCAACGCCTTCTGCTTTAATGACTCCTCATCAGCGGTGGCAGCCGCGGCGGCGACAGCGGACACGCTGACAGAAGCCGCGGGGACGATGGCAGCGACAGCAGCGGCCATTGATCCTGCACACAAGGGTGGGGAGGTGGGGGCAGGCGCCACGGCGCACGACACAAGGTGCGCGGCAGAGACAGGCAATGCAGGGTGACAGCAGGCATGCTGCTTGAACAGGGCGACGTCTTTGCGTGCCGTATGTGCGCACCTTGGAGGGGTGGAGTCGGCACGCGCGCCACGAGGGGTGCGACCGGCGCAGGGGTCGCCACAAGCGGCGGTACAGGCGGAAGCACGTCAACTTCCAGCGCAGCGGGTGGCGTAAAGTCGCGAAGTGGTGGAGTGGCGGCAGCATCCAGCACCAGCCGAGTGCGCCTTGCTGCAGCATCGCTGCCGTCGGTCGCCACACCCGGCGCGCCACTGTCCCCTCCCGCCGCCGCCTTGGCACCCTTGCGTTTCCGTCCCGCAAATCCAGCCCCGTCGGCAGCCGCTGGCGGCGGTGGTGGTACAGGCGCAGGAACAGCAGGTGCTGGTGCCGGCGCCGGTGGTGCTCCGTCAGTCGGCGGCGCGGCGTCTGCCGTGAGGACGGCGCTGGCGGCACGCACGCGTTTCCCAAACCCCATCATGAAGGGGTTGGTGATTGCAGGCGGCGGGTCAGCAGCTGGCGCCGGCGCCGGCGCAGACGGTGCGTCCACAGTGGCGTCTGGCCGCGGTCGCGGACGTTTGGCAGCGGCAGCAGGCGCAGCGGCAGCGGGTGCAGCAGCGACAGATGCAACGACGGCGGGCGCAGCGACAGGCGCAGTAGTGGCCACCAAAGGCGTGGCCGCAGCAGCAGCGGCAGCAGCAGCAGCACGCGCTGCTCGCTTGGGCTTCACCTTGTCGCTCTTGGTCAGGATGCTAGCTACCGGAGGGGCAGTCGGTGGTGGTGGTGGTGATGGTGGCGGTGGCGGCACGGCAGTTGTTGCGCGCGCCTTGGATGATGCCGTCTTGATGGGTGGCGCAGATGTCAATGGCGTCGCAGCCGGCAGCCGGGCCACCGCCTCCACAACAGGGGAC
>Ga0066256_1003877_pt1 | contig 13887 bp, 9 predicted proteins | sample ThiBio_1000_biof_FD_87107 | JGI IMG/M metagenome (GOLD analysis project Ga0066256, IMG submission 87107) | Wastewater bioreactor microbial communities from Cape Town, South Africa - Thiocy_expt_1000_biof (version 2) | ecosystem: Engineered > Bioreactor > Thiocyanate-remediating >...
GTGACCTTCACCGCCGATCTCGGCCAGGGCGAAGAGCTTGAGCCGGCGCGCAAGAAGGCGGAAATGCTCGGCATCAAGGAGATCTACGTCGAGGACGTGCGCGAGGAATTCGTGCGCGATTTCGTCTTCCCGATGTTCCGCGCCAACGCCGTCTACGAGGGCGTCTACCTGCTCGGCACCTCGATCGCCCGGCCGCTGATCTCCAAGCATCTGATCGATATCGCCCGCAAGACGGGCGCCGACGCCATTGCCCACGGCGCTACCGGCAAGGGCAACGACCAGGTCCGTTTCGAGCTTTCGGCCTATGCGCTGAACCCCGACATCAAGATCATCGCGCCCTGGCGCGACTGGTCGTTCAAGAGCCGCACCGACCTGCTCGAATTCGCCGAGAAGCACCAGATCCCGGTCGCCAAGGACAAGAAGGGCGAAGCCCCCTTCTCCGTCGACGCCAACCTCCTGCACTCCTCCTCCGAGGGCAAGGTTCTCGAAGACCCGGCCCAGGAGGCACCCGAATACGTGCATATGCGCACCATCTCGCCGGAAGCCGCCCCCGACCAGGCGACGATCATCAAGATCGGCTTCGAAAAGGGCGATGCCGTCTCGATCAACGGCGTGCGCCTGTCGCCGGCCACCCTGCTGGCCAAGCTCAACGATTACGGCCGCGACAACGGCATCGGCCGCCTCGACCTCGTGGAAAACCGCTTCGTCGGCATGAAGAGCCGCGGCGTCTACGAAACCCCCGGCGGCACCATCCTGCTGGCCGCCCACCGCGCCATCGAAAGCATCACCCTGGATCGCGGCGCGGCCCATCTCAAGGACGACCTGATGCCGCGTTATGCGGAGCTGATCTATTACGGCTTCTGGTTCTCGCCGGAGCGCCAGATGCTGCAGGCCGCCATCGACCTCAGCCAGAAGGACGTCGAGGGCGAAGTGACGCTGAAGCTCTACAAGGGCAATGTCATGGTCATCGGCCGCGAGTCGAACAAGTCGCTCTATTCCGACAAGCTGGTCACCTTCGAAGACGACCAGGGCGCCTACGACCAGAAGGACGCCGCCGGCTTCATCAAGCTCAATGCGCTGCGCCTGCGCACGCTCGCCAAGCGCAACCTCGGCGGCTGACCGGCGCCGGCCATGAATGACGAAAAGGGCCGGAGCGGGATGCCGCTCCGGCCCTTTTCGTTTCCACCGGCCGAAAACAAAAAATCCCCGAGCGATGATCGGGGATGTTCTGCACGGCCCCACGGGCGGCGGCATAAAGTCCATGGCTTCGAAGCAGCCGCGTCGCTGCATCGGGATTACGGCAGGATGCCGCAAACCAGGGCGACCACGAAAAGGAAAGCGGCTGCAAACAGCGCGCCGTTCAGCGCCGTGTGGAACAAAGCCCGTCGCGCCCGGGCCGGCTTGGTATCGATGCTCGTATGGTAATGCGCCATGGGTGTCTCCAAATTCTTGGGGCGGATGCGGGCGGCAGGCCCCATCCCATCGACCTCGGCGGAGGGACCATCGGCCCCTCTGTCTACTTAATTGATAGACTATCCCGACAAAGAACACAGGGACAGTTTTCCGTCTTTCGACGCCGGGGAGAAAAATTTACCTCCCCGCAAAGCCCTGCGCGTCAGCAGAAAAGATGCCAGGGCCAGACGATGGGCCGCAGCCGGTCGTCATCCCTGGGGCGGTCGTCGCGATCGCTAAACATCGAAGCGACAGGCGGTTGGTCTGCGGTCTTGGTCTGGCACAGGCTGAGCGCCGGGGCCGTCTCAGGCACGGCCGGGTAAGGGGTCAGGTATCCAAGTGACAGTCCACCAAGATAGAACATCGGCACCTCATCGCAAGATTGGTCCTCAAGGGCATCCGCCCTTTGACACAAAGATGCCACATTGCAGCCACGAGTCAACTATCTCTAGTCATTTGGTCGATAATTAATCCGCCATTCACCCTGTTTCTCCGCGCGCAACGGGAGGCTCGGCATTTTCCCGCGTGCGTGGCGGCGGAAAGCCATTCTTAATGTGATGGGGGCAGACTGGCGGCAGTGAAGCGTTCGTGCCGGCCGCCAGAGGGCCGACACATGCCTGTTTTTAGAAAGCTTGGGAGGCCCATGACATCGGCCCGGACCCTGGAGGAATTGCGCGCCGTCATCCGGCGGCTCAGATTTGCCCTCGAATCCTCGCATATCGGCGTGTGGGAGCACAATCTGGCGACGAACGAAATTCGCTGGGATCCGCAGATGCACGCCCTTTATCAGACCGGCGAGACCGCGGAGGGGGGGCGCCCGCGGCTCTGGGGTCACGCGATCCATCCTGACGATCAGGCGACGGCGATTGCCGATTTCGGTGCGGCGGGGGGGGCGCGGGGGGCCCATGCCCCGCGGTTCCCCCTCCACCTGCCCTCCGGCGAAACCCGCCATATCCGCTCTCGCGCCCATTATTTCGAGGAGGACGGCCCGCCGGCCATGCTCGGCGCCGAATGGGACATCACCGCCGACGTGCGCCTGACCCAGCAACTGGCCGAGCAGAAAGCAATTGCCGAGGACCGCGCCGTGGCGCTGGAGGAAAGCCGTCGCCAGATCGCCCACGCCGCCGAGCATGACTACCTCACCGGCCTGCCGAACCGGCGCAGCCTCGACCGCGAATTTCTGAGGCTCGGCGCCTTGGCCGACCTGAAACGGCTGGCGATCCTGCATGTCGGCATCGACAATTTCAAACAGGTCAACGACGGTTTCGGTCATGCCGGCGGTGATGCCGTGCTGACGGCAACGGCGGCCAGCATCGTGGCGGAAGTGCCGCGATCCAGCTTCTCCGCCCGCATCGGCGGCGACGAATTCGTGGTGTTGATCCCGGATTTCGAGTCCGAAGAGGCGGTGCGGGCCGTGGCCGAGGCGATCGTGCGGCGGCAGAAACAGGCTGCCCGCTTTGGCGACAAGCCGATCCGCACCAGCGTCTCGGTCGGGGTCGCCTGGACGATGAACGGCGCCGTCACGTCGCTGCTCGCCGATTCCGACATCGCCCTTTCCGCCGCCAAGCGCGCCGGGCGCGGCCGGGCGGAGGTGTTTTCCACCGCCATGCGCGCCGGCATCCGCCGCGAGCGCCGGCTGACCGAAGAATTCAAGCTCGGGCTCGAACGCCGCGAGATCGTGCCTTTCTATCAGGTGCAGGTGGATGCGCAAACGCGGCGCATCGTCGCCATGGAGGCGCTGGCCCGCTGGCAACATCCCGACCTCGGCCTGCTGGCGCCGGCCGCCTTCCTGCCGATGGTCGAACATGCCGGCCTGGCCGGCCAGCTCGATGCCGCCATGCTCGACGCCGTGCTCGAACACCGGCGCTGCTGGCAGGCGCTTGGCCTGTCGGTTCCGCGTCTGTCGGTGAACATTTCGGCGGCGCGGCTGAACGACGCCGATCTCATCGCCCAGATCGAGGCGCGGACGCCGGAGCCGGGAACGCTGAGCTTCGAGCTGCTGGAGACCATTTTCCTCGACGACATCGAAAGCGAAACCGTCGCCACGCTGGACCGTCTCAGGCAAATGCATATCGATCTGGAGGTCGACGATTTCGGCTCCGGCCATGCTTCGATCGTCGGGCTGGTGCGACTGAAGCCGAACCGGTTGAAGATCGATCGCCGGCTGGTGATGCCGGTCACCCGCTCCTCGGAGCAACTGAGCCTTGTCGAATCGATCATCGGCATCGCCCGGGCGCTGAACATCGAGGTGATCGCCGAGGGTGTCGAAACCGGGGCCCATGCCGATCTCCTGGCGAAGATCGGCTGCCATATCCTGCAAGGCTACGCGATCTCTCGCCCCGCAGCCGCGGAAGACATCATCGCGCTGCTGACCGCCGGCCACGCCTGAGCGTCAGGGAACGGCCTCGCCGACGGTATCGGCGACATAGGCGCCACGCTCGCCGATCGGCCTTGGCGCGCCGGTTGTCGTGTCGCGCGCCGTCTGATGTTCCAGTTCAGCGTTGATCTCGGCGCCGACGATCAGGATGATCACCGAAATCCACGTCCAGACCATGAAGCCGATCAGCGTGCCGAGCGCACCATAGGTGACGTTGTAATGGGCGAAATTGTTGAGATAGAAGCTAAAGCCGATGGAGGCGACCAGCCAGAGCGCCGTGCTGAACAGCGCGCCCCAGCTCAACCAGGACAGGCGCGCCCTCTCACGGCTCGGCCCGAAGCGATAGATCAGCAGGATACCGCCGGCGACCAGCAGAAGGATGAGCGGCCAGCGCGCCACGAAGGCCAGGGTTTCCAGCCAGCGGTCGAGCCAGACATAGGCAAGGATCACCGGCATGATGCCGATGCAGAAGATCATCGTCACCGCCGCCACCAATGCCCCGAAGGTGAAGAGCAGCGACATCAGGTTGAGGCGAATGAAGCTGCGCTTCTCCTCTTCGCCGTAAGCGATGTTCATCGCCTCGAACAGTGCTTTCACGCCGTTGTTGGCGCTCCATAGCGCCACCATCAGGCCGCCGAAGAAACCGAAGCCGAGCGTTGCGGTCTTCTGCATCGTCAGCGCGGAAAGCTGGTCTGTGATGATGTCGAAGGAACCCGGCGGCAGGATCGTGACGAGAAAACCGATATGACCCGAGATCGTCGTGGGATCGGCGACAAGGCCGTACAAGGACACCAGCGCCGTCAAGGCCGGGAACAGCGCCAGCAGCAGGTAATAGGTGACGCCGGCGGCGATCAAGGTCACGCGATCCTCGGATACTTCCGAGACGACCCGCCAGAACACGTCGCGCAGGCCGCGCTTGGGGATTTCGTGCGGCGCCTCGGCATCGCGCCCATGCCCGTCATCGGAAATGACGTCGGGATCCTTCGCCTCTGCCTGCCGACTCATCGCCTCCCCTTTCTCCGGCCTCGCCAACCATGGCTCTTTAATGGCCGAAAGCAGGGCTTTGTTCCGTTTTCACAGGAACGGGAAGACGTAAAAAGGCCGGCGGATCGCTCCGCCGGCCCGGTGAGGCATGCAGGGGGGTCAGGCCGCTTCCGGCTCGGCCGCGTGGGCCTTGCGGACTTCCTCGTCGGTAAGGATGCCGCTGGCGCGCAGCAGGGCGGCGAAACGGCCGTTGCTCTGGCTGAGCTCCTGGAAGCCGCCCATTTCCACGACCCGGCCCTCGTCGAGGAAGATGACCAGATCGGCCTCGCGCACCGTCGACAGCCGGTGGGCGATGATGAAGGTGGTGCGGTCGCGGCGCAGATTGTCGATGGCACCCTTGACCCGCTCCTCGGTTTCGACGTCAAGCGCGCTGGTCGCCTCGTCGAGCACCAGGATCGGCGCATCCTTGAGGATGGCGCGGGCGATGGCGATGCGCTGGCGCTCGCCGCCCGAGAGGCGGTTGCCGCGTTCGCCGACCGGCGTGTCGTAGCCGCTGTTGCGGCTTTCGATGAAGTCGGCGGCGGCGGCGGCAGCGGCGGCCTTGACCACGTCCTCGTCGCTGGCGTCTTCGCGCCCCAGGCGGATATTGTCGCTGATCGTGCGGTTCATCAGGCCGGCATCCTGGAACACCGTGGCGATGGAGCGGCGCAGCGACTTGCGGGTCACCGACGCGATATCGGTGCCGTCGATCAGGATCTGGCCCTTGTGCGGCTCGTAGACGCGCTGCAGCAGGTTGATCAGCGTCGTCTTGCCCGAGCCGGTCGGGCCGACGATGGCGATCGTCTGGCCGGCCTTGACGGTGAACGACACGTCGCGCACACCCTGATTGGTGTTGGCGAATTCGAACGAGACGTCGCGGAACTCGACCGTACCCTTGACCTGGCCGAGGTCGCCGGCATTGGCGGGCTCCTCGCGTTCGCGCACCGAATCCTCCAGCTTGAAGAAGTCTTCCAGCTTGGCGCGGGCTTCGAAGATCTGGGTCACGAAGGCGCGCATCTGGTCGAGGCGGCCGATCAGCAGCGTCGCGAAGCCGATGAAGGCGACGACATCGCCGACGCGCAGCTCACCGCGCTGGACCAGCACCGTGCCGATGACGAGGATGATCATCATCGAGATGGTCGAGGCCATGCGGTTCAGCGCGCTGGCCAGCGCCCACCAGTCGAGCACCGGATACTGGGCCGAAAGCAGCTTTTCCGTGAAGGATTTCAGCGCCTTGGTCTCGGCGTCGATGCGGTTGTAGCTATGGACCACCGAAACGTTCGAGATCGCGTCGCTGACATGCGAGAAGACGGTGTGGTAATGGTTCTCGACGGCGGCCTGGCCTTCCTTGGTGCGGCTCATCACCAGACGGCCGATGAACCAATAGGCGATGCCGAGCACGATAAGGACGATCGACAGGCGGTAGTCCATCGAGATCGCGGTCGGGATCAGCAGCGCCAGCGCCACGGCGGTCGCCAGATGCGTGCGCATGAACTCCAGCCACAGGCCGAACAGGGTTTCACTGGCGCGCAGCAGCGTATGCAGCGCGTTCGACGTGCCGCGCTGGTTGTGCCACGACAGCGGCATGGAGATGATGCGGCCGAAGGCTTCCGTCAGCAGCGTCGCGCGGCGGCCATGCGCCAGCCGGTCGGCCTGGCGCGCCACGGCCACGAAGGCGATGGTGTTGAACACGCCGAAGGCGGCCCACATCAGCAGCATGGGCGTCACTTCGGTCTTGGACGAGATGGCGTCGATGATGCGGCCGAACAGGATCGGCTCGGCGATCGTGATGACGGCCAGCACGATGTTGGCGACAACCACCATGGAGACGCGCAGTCGGTATGTAGCAAGATACTGCAACGCCCTTGCATAGACCTGAAATAGGGACACGTCGTTTCCTCTTGTGCACCGAATTAGGATGATTGATGCCAAGACTAGCGAAGGCTACCTGAACTCAGGATTAACAATCGGACCGGCGATTGTGCAGCGCAAAAAATAGCGCCGCCTGCTGCAAAGTGCGGGCTTGGTGCCACACCCAGGGCGTGAGCGACAAAAATTACCCGTGCAACTCCATTTAGCAATTGCACAGATACGCAATTTGAATAAAGCACAGCCTTGAATTGAACGCATGACGAGCATGGGCCTGGCCCTTCATCCCACACCGAGAAAAACCACAGTGCAGACGCAACCGATCATCAGAATGCTGGGCGCCGCGGAAGAAACGGCGACATCGGAGGATCTGATCCGGGACTTCGAAGCGGCGCTCGGCCTTTACGGTTTCGGGGCCTACCTGCTGCTGCGCCATGGCGGCGAAGGCACGGCGGCGCTGGCGGGAAAATGTTTCGCGGCACCCGAAGCGCTGAACGCCAGTCTTCACGATCCCGTGCTGCAGCAGTTGCGAACCGCCCGTGGCGGCTTTCGCATCCGCGACGCGCTTTCCGCCGCAAAACGCACTCGAAAGCCGCGTGGCGAGCCGGCGGGAACATCGGCGATGCGCTGGTGCGAGGGTTATGTCTTTCCCATCCATACCGGCCGCGGCTTCGCCGGCAGCCTGGCGCTTGGCGGCAACACCGTGCTGACGACGCTTGATCTGGCGCTGTTCGATGCCGCCGCGCGGCTGCTGTTTCGCAGTTTCTCCGACGCCGCAGGCGACGGCCTGCCGGCCGCCTTCACGCTAACGCGGCGCGAAAGCGAGGTGCTGGATTGCCTCGCCGCCGGCCTGACCTCCAACGAGATCGGCAAGGTGATGAAGATCTCCACCCACACCGTCGACTGGTATGTGAACGGCCTGCAGGACAAGTTCGAGGCCCGCAACCGGCATCATCTCGTCGCGCTGGCTTTTCGGCTGGGCATGATCGGCTGATCCAGCCGCGTGAACCGCGCACCGCGTCTTGCGATCGCGACAGGCGCAAAAAAATGTGCTGCCGCAATTATGACACCACATGACCCCCCGGGAAATTGACATCCCGACGCAAGCGGCTACAGATTTACTTCGCGGGTGCAGCATTGCCCGTTCGCGCTGTTGGGGAGACTGCCGTTGTCGATCAAGAAGATCCTTGTTGCCAATCGTTCCGAAATTGCCATTCGCGTGTTTCGCGCCGCCAATGAGCTGGGCATAAAAACGGTGGCGATATGGGCGGAGGAAGACAAACTCGCGCTGCACCGGTTCAAGGCCGACGAGAGCTACCAGATCGGCCGCGGTCCGCATCTGGATCGCGATCTCGGGCCGATCGAGAGCTATCTCTCCATCGACGAGGTGATCCGCGTCGCGAAGCTTTCGGGCGCCGACGCCATCCATCCCGGCTACGGCCTGCTGTCGGAAAGCCCGGAATTCGTCGATGCCTGCGATGCGGCCGGCATCACCTTCATCGGCCCGAGAGCTGCGACCATGCGCCAGCTCGGCAACAAGGTCGCCGCCCGCAACCTTGCCATTTCCGTCGGCGTTCCCGTCGTGCCGGCCACCGAGCCGCTGCCCGACGACATGGCCGAGATTGCCCGCATGGCCGCCGAGATCGGTTATCCGGTGATGCTGAAAGCCTCCTGGGGCGGCGGCGGGCGCGGCATGCGCGCCATCCGCGCCGAGGCCGATCTCGCCCGCGAGGTGACCGAGGCCAAGCGTGAAGCCAAGGCCGCCTTCGGCAAGGACGAGGTCTATCTCGAAAAGCTGGTCGAGCGCGCCCGCCACGTCGAAAGCCAGGTGCTGGGCGACACCCACGGCAATGTCGTGCATCTGTTCGAGCGCGATTGTTCCATCCAGCGCCGCAACCAGAAGGTCGTCGAGCGCGCGCCGGCGCCCTATCTGTCGGAGGCGCAGCGCCAGGAACTGGCCAATTATTCGCTGCGCATCGCCAGGGCGACCGATTATGTCGGCGCCGGCACCGTCGAATATCTGATGGATGCGGATACCGGAAAATTCTACTTCATCGAGGTCAATCCGCGCATCCAGGTCGAGCATACCGTCACCGAGGTCGTGACCGGCATCGACATCGTCAAAGCACAGATCCACATCCTCGAGGGCTTCGCCATCGGTTCGCCGGACTCGGGCGTACCGAAACAGGAAGACATCCGCCTCAACGGCCATGCGCTGCAATGCCGCATCACCACCGAAGACCCGGAGCAGAACTTCATTCCCGACTATGGCCGCATCACCGGTTATCGCTCTGCCTCCGGCTTCGGCATCCGCCTGGACGGTGGCACCGCCTATCCGGGCGCGGTCATCACCCGGTTCTACGATCCGCTGCTGGTCAAGGTCACCGCTTGGGCGCCGAGCCCGCTGGAAGCCATCGCCCGCATGGACCGCGCTTTGCGCGAATTCCGCATTCGCGGCGTCGCCACCAACCTGACCTTCCTCGAGGCGATCATCGGCCACGCCAAGTTCAAGGACAACAGCTACACCACGCGTTTCATCGATTCGACGCCGGAACTGTTCCAGCAGGTCAAGCGCCAGGATCGCGCCACCAAGCTGCTCACCTATCTGGCCGACGTCACCGTCAACGGTCACCCGGAAGCCAAGGGTCGGCCGAAGCCGAACCCGGATGCGGCAAAACCGGTCATTCCGTGGATCCACGCAGCCCTGACCGACGGCACCAAGCAGAAGCTTGACGAACTCGGCCCGAAGAAATTCGCCGAATGGGTACGCGCTGAAAAGCCGGTGCTTCTGACCGACACCACCATGCGCGATGGCCACCAGTCGCTGCTGGCGACCCGCATGCGCACCTATGACATCGCCCGCGTCGCCGGCACCTATGCCCGCGCCCTGCCGAACCTGTTCTCGCTGGAATGCTGGGGCGGCGCAACCTTCGACGTCTCCATGCGCTTCCTGACCGAAGACCCCTGGGAACGCCTGTCGCTGATCCGCGAGGCCGCGCCCAACATCCTGCTGCAGATGCTGCTGCGCGGCGCCAACGGCGTCGGCTACAAGAACTATCCCGACAATGTCGTCAAATACTTCGTCCGCCAGGCGGCCAAGGGCGGCATCGACGTCTTCCGCGTCTTCGACTGCCTCAACTGGGTGGAGAACATGCGCGTCTCCATGGACGCCGTCGCCGAGGAAAACCGCATCTGCGAGGCGGCGATCTGCTACACCGGCGACCTCCTCAATTCCGCCCGCCCGAAATACGACCTGAAATACTATACCGCGCTCGCTGCCGAACTGGAACGGGCCGGCGCCCACATGATCGCGGTCAAGGACATGGCCGGCCTGCTGAAGCCGGCGGCCGCAAAGCAGCTGTTCAAGGCGCTGCGCGAGGCGACCGACCTGCCGATCCATTTCCACACCCACGACACCTCCGGCATTGCCGCCGCCACCGTGCTGGCCGCCGTCGATGCCGGCGTCGATGTGGTCGATGCGGCGATGGACGCCTTCTCCGGCACGACGTCTCAGCCCTGCCTTGGCTCGATCGTCGAGGCGCTGAAGGGTTCGGAACGCGATCCCGGCCTCGATCCCGAATGGATCCGCCGCATCTCCTTCTACTGGGAAGCGGTGCGCAACCAGTATGCCGCCTTCGAAAGCGACCTCAAGGGCCCGGCCTCGGAAGTCTACCTGCATGAAATGCCGGGCGGCCAGTTCACCAACCTCAAGGAGCAGGCCCGCTCGCTCGGTCTCGAAACCCGCTGGCACCAGGTGGCGCAGGCCTATGCCGACGCCAACCGCATGTTCGGCGATATCGTCAAGGTGACGCCCTCCTCCAAGGTCGTCGGCGACATGGCGTTGATGATGGTCTCGCAGGATCTGACCGTCGCCGATGTCGAGAACCCGGCCAAGGATATCGCCTTCCCCGATTCGGTGGTCTCGATGCTGAAGGGCGATCTCGGCCAGCCCCCGGGCGGCTGGCCGCAGGCGCTGCAGAAGAAGGCGCTGAAGGGCGAGGAACCCTATACCGCCGTGCCCGGCTCGCTTCTGCCGCCGGCCGATCTGGATGCGGAACGCAAGGCCATCGAGGCCAAGCTGGAGCGCGAGGTGTCAGACTTCGAGTTTGCCTCCTATCTCATGTATCCCAAGGTCTTCACCGACTACGCGCTGGCCGCCGATACCTATGGCCCGGTCAGCGTTCTGCCGACGCCGGCCTACTTCTACGGCCTGCCGACCGGCGGCGAGGTGCTGCCGGAGATCGAGAAGGGCAAGACGCTGGTCGTGCTGCTGCAGGCCAAGAGCGACCCGGACGAACAGGGCATGGTCAAGGTGTTCTTCGAGCTGAACGGCCAGCCGCGCCTGATCAAGGTGCCGGATCGCAACCGCGCCGCCGCGTCGATTGCCCGCCGCAAGGCCGAAACCGGCAATGCCGGCCATCTCGGCGCGCCGATGCCGGGCGTCATCTCGACGGTCGCCGTCTCCGCCGGCCAGACGGTCAAGGCCGGCGACGTGCTGCTCTCCATCGAAGCCATGAAGATGGAAACCGCCCTCCATGCCGAGAAGGACGGCACGATCTCGGAAGTGCTGGTCAAGGCCGGCGACCAGATCGACACCAAGGATCTGCTGATCGTCTACGGCGCCTGACCGGCGCCCATCCCCGAAATGCAGGAGGCCGGCCGCAACGCCGGCCTTTTTCATGCCGTCACCGGACGCCTGCGTTCGCTGACGATGATGATCAGCCCGGCCGAGACGATCAGCACCGCTCCGACGATGACGCCGACCTTCGGCACATCGCCCCAGATGAGATAACCGAGCGCGAAAGCCCACACCAGCGAGGTATATTCGAACGGCGCCAGAACCGAGACAGGCGCGCGGCGCATGCCCTCGAAGAAGGCGAATTGCGCGATGCCGCCGATTGCCCCGGTCGCCATCAGCAGCACCGCCTCGCCCGGCGTCGGCGTCTTCCAGACGAAGAGCACGACGATGCCGGTCATCACCAGGAAGAACAGGTTCGACATCGACATCTGTACGATGCTCTTTTCCGCCATCGCCGTCTTGCGCAGGAGGATGGTGCCGGTTGCCCAGAGACAGGCCGCCTGCAAGGCGAGATAGACCGGCAGCGACAGGGAAAGCCCCGCCGGATTGCTGGCGATGACCACGCCGGTGAAGCCGACCGCGACCGCCAGCCAGCGCAGCCACGACACCTCTTCCTTGAGGACCAGCGCCGCCAGCACGGTGGCGACCACGGGCGCGGCGAAATAGAGCGTCGTCAGCTCGGCCAGCGGCAGCGTTCGCGCGGCGGTGTAATAGGACAGCCACGCGGTCAGCAGGAACAGGCTGCGCACCGCCATCGGCTTCTGGATCGGCGAATGCACCAGCCGCCGCACCAGATCGCCGCGCCCGACCGCGAAGCAGGCGACCAGGATCGTCAGCGATCGCATGAACAGGATCTGCCAGACCGGCAATGTCTCGACCAGCAGCTTGATGGTGACATCGTGCCCGGTGAACAGGAAATAGGCGAGACTTGTCAGCAGAATGCCGATCCCGATCGAGCTTTTCACCGATGCACCAAAAAGAAAAGGCGCCCCGAGGGGAACGCCGGCGTTTGCGGAAAAATGCGCCTGAAATCGACGCTGGCGTCACAGTGATCCAGCCCGCACATCCCGTCAATGGCCAGAATTCGCATCCTTGCCGGGTTTGACAGCCGAAGGCGCCGACCTTACCAGAGATCGCGCCTGCCCACCTCGGCACCGTTCACGTGCTGAAATAAAATGTGACGCAAGGCCCGCGCGTGCCAACTTGAAAATTCAATCGATTTAAATATGGTCGGCCGCAATTCTAAGGAGTGATATATCATGGATGGACCGATTCGCGGCTCTGTCGCTTCCCCCTTGGCCGGCCTGTTTCCCAAGCCGCGCATCGGCGTGTCGCTGCTGTTTTTGATGAACGGCTTCATGATCGGCTCCTGGGCGCCGAAAATTCCCGAATTCGCCACGCGCCTGGCACTGACCGAGGGCCAGCTCGGCCTCATGATCCTGACGTTCGGCATCGGCTCGCTGGTGATGATGCCGCTCGGCGGCGCGCAGATCGCCCGTCACGGCTCGATGCTGGTCGCCAAGGTGCTGGCCATCTGCCTGGTGCCGACGCTGCTCTTCGTATCGCTGGCCGGCAATGCCTGGCTCGGCGCCGCCTCGATGTTCCTGTTCGGCGGTTTCGCCGGTGCCATGGACGTCGCCATGAACGCCAACGCCGTCGAGGTGGAAAAATCCATGCGTCGGTCGATCATGTCCTCCTGCCATGCCTTCTGGAGCCTCGGCGGGCTGATCGGCGCCGGCATCGGCGGCCTCGGCCTCGCCCCTGCGCGGGGCATGACCCAAGCCCTCCCGCTGACCGCGCCTACCCCCCCCATGCTGGCGATCGCCTGGCCGATGGTGCTGAAGGACCAGCCGCATCCCGGCGAAGACAAGCCGAAGGCGAAGCTGCCGATGACGCCGCTGCCCTGGCTGATCGGCATCGTCGCGCTGTTCTGCATGGTGCCGGAAGGCTCGATCCTCGATTGGGGCGCGCTCTACCTGCGCAAGGAACTCGGCGCTTCCGTCACCCTCTCGGGCTTCGCATACGCCGCCTTCTCGCTGACTATGGCGATCATGCGTTTTGCCGGCGATCTGCTGCGCGATCGCCTGGGCGCCGTGCGCACCATGCGCATCAGCGCCGTGCTCGCCATCATCGGCATGACCATGGCCGGCCTCGCCCCGAATGCCGCCACCGTCATTATCGGCTTCGCCATCGCCGGCATCGGCATTTCCAACATGGTGCCGATTGCCTTCTCGGCCGCCGGCAACATGCCGGGGCTGGCGCCGGGCGTCGGCATTTCCGTCGCCACCTTCCTCGGCTATTCCGGCATGCTGTTTGCGCCGTCGCTGATCGGCTTCGTCGCCGAACATACCGGGTTTGCGGTGGTGTTTCTGGCGCTGCCGGTGCTGTTCATCGTCGTGCTCATCCTGTCGAACCTTGCGCGTCATGCCGACAGCATCAAATGAGCGACGTCATCCGGCAAATGTGATGCGCCACGCGGTTGACAAGCCACAATGCTTCGGCCACCTGAAAGGCAGCGAAATCTGCGGATGAGACCCGATGTCCTCTGATTATGATCCGAAAACGCGTCGCGCCTCTGTCGCCGTCG
>Ga0066256_1001142_pt2 | contig 13884 bp, 14 predicted proteins | sample ThiBio_1000_biof_FD_87107 | JGI IMG/M metagenome (GOLD analysis project Ga0066256, IMG submission 87107) | Wastewater bioreactor microbial communities from Cape Town, South Africa - Thiocy_expt_1000_biof (version 2) | ecosystem: Engineered > Bioreactor > Thiocyanate-remediating >...
CAGGCATTTCGTCGAGCTGCATTCCGCGAAATCGAAGGACTATCCGGGCATCATGACGGAATCGGGCTATACGAGCCTGCGCATCGTCGACGATGCCGCCAAGGCCGTCGGCGGCGAGATCGAGAACGTCGCAGGCTTCCTCGAAGCCGTCGGCAAGGTCGACATCGTCGCGCCGCGCGGGCCGCTCAGCTTCGATCCGGTGACTCACCAGGCCATCCACAACGTCTATGTCCGCGAGGTCGCGGAGCAGGACGGCCGGCTGGTCAACAAGGTCGTCGCCACCTTCGAGAAGGTCGGCGACAACCCGGCGAACCGGGCCTGAACGGGCTGCGATGGACCTCTTCCTCAGCCAGGCGCTGAACGGTCTGGTCTACGGGATCCTGCTGTTCCTGCTCGCCGCCGGGCTCTCGATGATCTTCGGGCTGCTCGGCGTCGTGAACCTCGCGCACGGCTCGTTCTTCATGCTCGGCGCGTTCATCGGCCTGTCGGTGATGCAGATTACCGGCAGCTTCTGGCTGGCCATGCTGCTGGCGCCGATCCCCGTCGGGCTCGTCGCCGCGGCGATCGAGATGTTCTTCCTGCGAAGGCTCTACAGGCGCGACCGGCTCGACCAGGTCCTGCTGACCTTCGGCTTCTCGTTCATCTTCACCGATCTCGTCGAGACGGTGTGGGGCCGCGACGTGCTCGCCATCGACGAGCCGCCGTCGCTGCAGAACTCGATCGAGTTCCTCGGCGGCTTCTACCCGAGCTACCGGCTCGCCCTCCTGGGCTTCGGGCTCCTCGTCGCGTTCGTGCTGTGGCGGATCGTCGAGCACACGAGGGCCGGGGCGATGGTGAGGGCGGGCGTCGACGATCCGGCGAGCGCCATGGGCATCGGCCTCAACGTGCCGCTGCTCCTGACCTCCACCTTCGCGCTGGGCGGAGCGCTGGCGGGGCTGGCCGGCGTCGTGGCCGGCCCGATCCTCGGCGTCTATTCCGGCCTCGACATCGAGGTGCTGATCCCCGCCTTCATCGTGGTGGTGGTCGGCGGCCTCGGCAGCCTCAAGGGCGCCTTTTTCGGCTCCCTGCTGATCGGCATGACCGATACGCTGGGCCGCGCCTACCTGCCGGACATGGCGATGTTCCTGACCTACCTGATGCTGATCGCCGTCCTTCTGTTCCGGCCCGCGGGCCTCTTCGGGATCGCCCAGCCGCAATGAGCGCTTCCTCCCCGACCACATGGGCCGGACGTGCCCGCAGCGCGGATCCCGTCGCCTATCTCCAGTATCCCGCGCTGGCCGTGCTGCTGGCCTGGCCGTTCCTCTTCTCCACCTATAACACCGGGCTGCTGACCGAGATCCTCATATTCGCCATCGCGGCCATGAGCCTCGACCTGCTCATGGGTTATGGCGGGCTGGTGTCGTTCGGCCAGGCAGCGTTCTTCGGCCTCGGCGCCTACACGACCGTCATCCTGTCCGTCAGCTTCGGCATGTCGCCGTGGACGGGCTGGGCCGCCGGCGTCGTCGTCTCGGCCGCCGCAGCGGCGGTCATCGGCTTCCTGTGCATCCGCCTCAAGGGCGTCGGCTTCTTCATGCTGACGCTGGCCTTCGCGCAACTGCTGTTCTCGGCCGCGCTGAAGTGGCGCAGCCTCACCGGCGGGTCCGACGGGATCGGCGGCATGCAGCGGCCCGCGCTTGCCGGCTTCCGCCTCGACGATCCCGCGACGATGTACTTCGTCGCCCTCGGCGCCTTCCTGCTGTCGCTCGTGCTGCTGCGCCTCGTGGTAGGATCGCAATACGGCCACGCCCTCGTCGGCATTCGCGACAACGAGGTGCGCATGCGGGCGCTCGGCTACCGGGCGAACGCCGTCAAGCTGATCGCGTTCACCGTCTCCGGGCTGTTCGCCGGCTTCTCGGGCGGGCTCTACGCCATCTTCAACGGCTTCGTCTCGCCCGACGCGATGGCGTTCGGCCTTTCGGGCACGATCCTGCTCATGGTCGTGCTCGGCGGCGCTGGCTCGCTCGTGGGGCCGGCCATCGGCGCCGCGGTGTTCCTGCTGGTCAAGCAGATCGCCAGCTCCTACACGGAGCACTGGCTGTCGATCGTCGGCATCATCTTCGTGGCCTGCGTGATGTTCTTCCGCAGCGGCATTTACGGGCTGCTGCTGCGGCTGGGCCGCCGGGGGTCGTGATGGGCCTGCTTGAGATCGAAGGCCTCAACAAGGCGTTCGGCAGCCTGACGGTGACGAGGAACGTCAGCCTGAGCGTCCCGTCTGGCCGCAAGCACGTCATCATCGGCCCGAACGGCGCCGGCAAGACGAGCCTGATCCACCAGATCGGCGGCCAGCTCCAGCCGGACTCTGGCCGCATCCTCATCGACGGCGCGGAGGTCGGCAAGCTCGGGCCGGAAGGGCGCGCGCGGCTCGGGCTGGCGCGCACCTTCCAGAAGAACACGCTGTTCCCCAAGCTCAGCGTCCACGAGAACGTGCGCCTCGGCGCGCAGGCGCGCTTCGGCTCCCCCTTCGACCTGTTTCGCCCGGCGCGGCGCAGCACCGAGCTGGACGATCGCGCCGCCTCCCTGCTCGCGCGCTTCGGCCTCGACCATCTCGCGCAGGCCCCGGCCGGCAGCATCTCCTACGGCGACCAGCGCCAGCTCGAACTCGCCGTGGCGCTATCGGGCGAGCCGCGCATCCTGCTTCTCGACGAGCCCACATCCGGCCTCTCGCCGACGGAGACCAAGGCACTCGTCGGCGTGATCCGGTCGCTTCCGGACGACCTCGCGATCCTGATGATCGAGCACGACATGGAAGTGGTCTTCTCGCTCGCCGATCGCATCACCGTCCTCTACTACGGGGAGGTTCTTGCCGAGGGGACACCGGAGGAAGTGACGGCGAACGCCCGCGTCCAGGAAGTCTATCTGGGAGCGGGGATCTGATGCTCGCCGTCGAAGACATCCACGCCTACTACGGCCAGAGCCACGTCCTGCACGGCGTGTCGCTCACCGTCGGGCGCGGCGAGATCGTCTCGCTGCTGGGCCGCAACGGCGCGGGCAAGACAACGACGCTGCTCACCATCATGGGCTTCATCGCGCCGCCGAGCGGCACGGTGGTCTATGACGGCAGGGACATCAGCGGCTGGGCGCCGTTCCGCGTGTCGCGGCTCGGCCTCGGCTTCGTCCCGCAGGAGCGCGGCATCTTCTCCAGCCTGACCGTCCACGAGAACCTGACCGTCGCCGCCCGCCGGGGCATCTCGGGCGAATGGACGCTCGACCGCATCTACGACCTCTTCCCACGGCTTCGCGAGCGCGCGGCGAACCGCGGGTCGCAGCTCTCGGGCGGCGAGCAGCAGATGCTGTCGATTGCCCGCGCCCTGCTGCTCAATCCGGCCCTGCTCGTCCTCGACGAGCCCTCGGAGGGGCTGGCACCCCTCATCGTGCGCGAGCTGATCGCCGTGCTGAAACAGGTGCAGGCCGCCGGCCTGCCGATCCTGCTGGTGGAGCAGAACATCCACGCGGCCTTCGCGCTCGCCGAGCGGCACTACATCCTGTCCAAGGGGCAGGTCTGCTACACCGGCACGACGGCCGAGCTGCGGGCCGACGAGAAGGCGCTCCACAGCCATCTCGGCATCTGAACGCGCCGTCCCCGACCTTGCCCGGCGCCGTCGGCTAGGACGGCGCGCCGCCGCTGGCGAGCAGGTGCTGCCCGCTGACATAGCCGGCCAGGTCGCTGACGAAGAACTCGACCAGGTCGGCCGCGTCCTTGGGCGTGCCGGCCCGTTTCATGGGATAGTTCGTTTCCACCGTCGCCTTCACCCCGGGCCTCAGCCCGTCGGCATGGAGCCCCGCACCCTCGGTCGCCGTCGGCAGGACGGTGTTCACGGTGACGCCGCGGGGGCCGAGCTCCTTGGCCAGCGATTCCACCACGAACCGTCCCGGCATCTTGCTGCTGCCGTAGAGCGAATGCTGGATCATCGGGAACGCCGTGGTGCTCGACCCGATATAGACGATCCGGCCATTGTCGGCGACGTGCCTGGCCGCCTGCTGCAGCGTGAAGAATGCGCCCTTGGCGTTGAGGTTGTAGAGCAGGTCGTAGTCGGCCTCGGTGAAGTCGAGGATCGAAGGCGCATTCTTGGCGATGCCGGCATTGGCGACCACGATGTCGAGCCGGCCGAAACGTTCGAGCGTCGCCGCGAACAGCGCCTGGATCTCGGCCACGACAGAGATGTCGGCGCGCATCGCCACCGCCTTGCCCCCGCCCCGCTCGATGGCGCCGACGACCGCGTCGGCCTGCTCCTGCCCGCCGCGATAGTTGACGACGACGCTGGCGCCGAGCGATCCCAGCCGCTCGGCGATCGCGCGCCCGATCCCGCGCGACGCGCCCGTCACCAGGGCCACCTTGTTGTCGAGCCTTGTCATGGACATTCCTCCCCTGTCGTTGGCTGCCAGCCGTCAAGGCGCCGCGGGTCGACCCTGCGGCTGCCGATCGACGTGGCGCGGCGATCGTCCGATGTCGTCGGCAATGGATGCCGGTTCAGTCCTTCGTCTTCAGCGAGGCGAGCTGGCTGGTGCTGGAAGCGTATTTGTCGAGCTTCTGGAGAATTTTCAGCAGCTCGGCCCGCTCGCTCTCGGTCAGCGGCGCCAGGATGACGTCCGAGATCTCGGGCGTCATGTCGCTGAGCGAATCCACGAGCTGCGCACCCTTCTTGGTGATGTGCAGGGTCTTGGTGCGCTTGTCGACGCTGCCTTCCGCCCGCTTGATCAGGCCCTTCTGCTCGAGCCGCCCGATGACGTGCCCGATCGTGGTCCGGTCGAACCTGATGATCTCGCTCAGCCGCGTCGCGTCGATGCCCGCATTGTCCTTGATCGAGACGAGCGAGGCCATCTGCACCGGCGTGATGTCGTAGTCCCGCGTGACGACGTTGAAAGCCGCCGTCGCCAGCTGGTGGGCCCGGCGGAACAGATAGCCGGGCTGCACGTACATTTCTTTGTATTTCAAAGTTTCCCCCGCCTGCAAAATCCGAACGCCTCGCGCGTGAAACAGTTGCGGCTCCTCCGGCATCCGGGGATCGTTCCAATTCTCGGGCGCGGGTGGAGATCACCCGCGCGCCACATCATCGTGCCTCGGCCCGTCGACGAAACGCGCCGGAGATACACAGCACACCTATATTCCGCATACTCACTTAACTTTGACAGCGCAACAGAAGATAATTCTTCCTGGTGCGCGCGAAAAGAGCGCATGGAAGCATGCCCACCGTCGCGACGGCCCGGTCCTGACTGCGGACGCGTGCCGAAGCGCGATTCCCAAGCGATTCCAAATGGAATAACGGAATCGATGCCGGTGGACGCGGCAGGCGCCCCGTGGCCCGGAGCGCCGTGCCTGCGCTGAAATGAACCAGCCCGGTGGGGCGGCCGAGGTTGATTCCGACAGCGTTAGGATTTATAGCACACTGTCTAAAACGCAGCGCACCAGGGAGGAGCCCGTGACGCAGCAAACCCAGATCATCGTCGCGGGCGGCGGCATCGGCGGGCTGAGCGCCGCGGTCGCGCTCGCGCGCGCCGGCCGCACGGTCCGCATCGTCGAGCAGGCGAGCGAGTTCCGCGCGATCGGCTACGGCATCCAGCTCGGCCCGAACGCGCACCATGCCTTCCGGCACCTCGGGATCGAGCAGGAGATCCTCGACCGCTGCAGCCTGCCCGAGGCCGGCGTGCTCGCCAACGCGGTGACCGGCGAGACCCTGCTGCGTCTCCCGATGGGCGAGGAGATGCGCCGGCGCTACGGCCAGCCCTATGCCGTGATCCACCGCCCCGACCTGCACGAGGTGCTCATCGAGGCGTGCCGCAGGGAAGGGGTGGAGCTGATCACCGACTGCGAACTCCGCTCGTTTGAGGACACCGGCAGCCTGGTCAGGGTCGATACGTCGAAGGGTACGCTGGAAGCCTCGGCGCTGGTCGCGGCCGACGGCATCTGGTCGAAGTCGCGGACCGCGCTGGTCGGCCCCGAGACGCCGGAGCGGCTCGGCTACGTCGCCTTCCGCGCGGTGCGCCCGATGTCGGAGATACCCGCCCATCTGGCGAAGAACGAGGTCAAGCTGTGGTGCGGCCCGTCCTGCCACATGATCCACTACCCGCTGCACGGCGGCAACTATCGCTACAACGCCGAGGCGGAAGCCGGTATGTCCTACAAGGAGCGCATCCTCAAGCGGTTCGAGGGCGCCTGCGAGGACGTGCGCGGGCTCCTGCCCTATCTCGACTTCTCCAGGTTCTGGGAGATCGCGACGATCACGCCGATCTCGACGTGGAGCAAGGGGCGCGTGACCCTGCTCGGCGATTCCGCGCACGCCATGGTGCAGGCGATGGCGCAGGGCGCATGCCAGGCGATCGAGGACGCCCTCGTGCTCGCCGAATGCGTCTCCACCGCCGACGAAGACTACGCGGCCGCGTTCCGCGAATTCAATTCCAGGCGGCTGGTCCGGGCGACGCGCGTCCAGTACATGTCGCGCTTCATGTGGGAGCTGATCCACGTCCGCGGCGCCTATGTGGACCTGCGCCAGAGCATGCTGAGCCGCTTCCGCGACAGCGACACGCTCGAGATGCTGAGCTGGCTCTACGACGAGCATGCCGCGGGGCTCGGCCGGAAGGAGCTGCCGCACATCGCGCGGGCGGGCTGACGCCCGCCACACCATACTCCCAAGGCCTTCGGCCCGGCGCCGGAAGCCCGTCGACTGAGGGCGCCCTTCGAGGCGCCCTCCTTTTATCGGCCGGAACGCCGGCGCCTCGTGCATGACCTCCGTCGTCAGCCGGCCGGTACGCGCCGGCGATTACGCCGCAACCGCTCGGTCGTCTCACCATTGCCCGCACTGGAAGCCGGGTTTCGCACCGAATGCCGGCGTTCGACGCCATGGATATTGACAGCGTACTTTCTGATGGTGCACTTTCAGGTCCGAGGGAGGTAGGCGCATTTGACAAAATGGCCTGCGGGAAGCTGACGGGCGCGCGGGGTCGCGCCCTTCATGGGCTTCGCGAATCATCGTTCATTCGGACCTGAAGCAGTGCAGCGCAGCGCCAACGGACCTGCATGCAAAGCCTGATCCGATAACCGTGCGTCCGACCTCCGGCGCACATTCAGGGAGGAGAACCTGTGCAACGCCTCAACTCTGCCTTACGGCTGGCCTCGCAGATCTGCGCGTTTTTCGCCGCGGTCGCCGTCGGTATCACGGCATTCATCTACGTCGCCGAGGTCGTGGCCCGCTACGGGCTGAACAGCCCGATCAACATATCGAGCGACGTCGGCAGCTACATGCTGTGCGTGTGCGCCTTCCTGGCGGCGCCGCTGATCTCCCGCCAGCGGGGGCATATCGCCGTCACGGTGGTGCTGGAAACGCTTCCGCCCAGGGTTCTCGGCAAGGTCACGCGCGTGCTGGAGTTCGTCTCCGCGGTGGTGCTCCTCGTCGTCGGCTATTTCGTCCTCGACCTGTGCATCCGCCAGTATCACCAGGGCGTGCTCACATCGATGGCGACCCAGATTCCGCGCTGGTGGCTGACCGCCGTCATGACGTTCGGCATCTTCTTCTCCGCCCTGAACTTCCTCGCCCCCGCCGACGCGAAGTCGGAAGAAATCATGGAACTCTGATCATGTGGTGGATGACCCTTCTCATCATGTTCGCGGCCCTGCTGGCGATGTTCGCCTCGGGCCTGCCGGTCTTCGCCTGCTTCATGGTCCTGAACGTGGTGGCGGTGATCTACTTCATCGGCACCAACGGGCTCGGCCTGTTCGTCAATTCCATGCTCGAATCGAGCACCATGGAAGCCCTCGTGGCCGTGCCGATGTTCATCCTGCTCGGCGAGCTGATGTTCCGGACCGGCGGCGTCTCGCTCCTGTTCAAGGCCTTCGACACGCTCATCGGCGTGGTCCGCGGCCGGCTCTACATCATCGCCGTCGTGGTGGCCGCGTTCATCAGCGCCATCTCCGGATCCACCATGGCTTCGGTGTCCGTGCTCGGCCGCTTCGTCTATCCGACGATGGTCGAGCGCGGCTGCGACCGCCGGCTGGCGGTGGGCACGATCCTCGCCGGCGCCACCCTCGACGCGATCATCCCGCCCAGCGTCGTCGGCATCATCCTGGCGACGCTCGCCAACCAGTCGATCCAGAAGTTCCTCATCGCCGGCATCGGGCCGGGCATCCTGCTCTCCGGCTGCTACATCGCCTATGCGGTGATCCGGGTGATCATCAACCCGAAGCTCGACTCGCACGGAGCCACGGCCATCGCGGAAGAGCCGATGGATTCCAGGGCCAAGTTCAAGGCGATCCTGCCGATCATCCCGCTGATGGGCATCATCTTCCTCACCCTGGGGCTGGTGATGCTGGGTGTGGCGCAGCCCACCGAGGCGGCCGCCGTCGGCTGCGTCGGCGCCATCGTGATGAGCTTCTTCTTCCGCACCTTCTCGTTCAAGATGCTCGGGGATACGCTGTACGGCGCCGCGATGACCACCGGCACGGTGCTCTTCATCATCGCGAGCTCGCGGCTGTTCACCCAGCTCCTGGCCTATACGGGCGCCGCCCAGGGCCTCATCGAGTTCGCCAGCGGCCTGACGGTGGATCCGTGGCTCGTCTACATCGTCATGATGATCACGGTGTTCATCCTGTGCATGTTCATCGACCAGCTCGCCGTGATGCTGATCGTGGTGCCGGTCTACATGCCGATCATCAACCAGCTCGGCTTCGACCCGCTCTGGTTCTGGATGATGCTGCTGATCAACCTCATGTTCGGGGGCATCACCCCGCCGCTGGGCTACACGATGTTCGTGTTCAAGTCCGCCGCGCCGGACGTCCCCATGAGCGAGATCTACAAGGCCGTGGTCCCGATGATCCTGGTCGCGGTGGTGGGTGTCATCATCCTCACCATCTTCCCCCAGATCGTCACCTTCCTGCCGAGCATCAGCGGATGACGGCGGGCGGCATATCGGGACGGAGGCGCGCCGCATGACCGGGCAAGGCAACGGCGCGCCGCCCCTCCGCACGGTCGGCCTGATCGGCGCCGGAAGCATGGGCGCGCCCATCGCCGGCCACATCCACCGGGCCGGCTTCGAGCTGACCGTCTGCGACAGCCGGCCCGAAGCCCTCGCGCAGTTTAAGGCGGCCGGCATCCGCACCACGCGGAGCCCGGCCGACTGCGCCGGTTGCGACGCGATCTTCATCCTCGTGGCGACGGCCGCCCAGATGCACGCCGTCGCCACGGGAGAAGGCGGTATCTTCTCCGGCATCGCGGGCGAAGGGCCGCGCTACATCGCGGTCGGCAGCACCGTCGCCCCCGCCGACGTCGACGCGCTCGCCGGCGCCTTCGCCGGCACCCGCGTCCGCGTCGTCGACGCCCCCATCAGCGGCGGGGTCGTCGGCGCGAGAAGGGGCACCCTCACGGTGCTTGCCGGCGGGGCCGCCGAGGACGTCGCGGCGGTGCGCCCGCTCTTCGACAGCATGGGCAGGACGCTCCATTGCGGCCCGCTGGGCGCCGGCCTGAAGACCAAGGCCGTCAACAACGTCATCGCGATCTCGAACCTGCTCATCTCCGCCGAGGCGTTCCGGATCGCCGCCGCCAACGGCCTGCGCTTCGAGGACCTGATCCCCGCGCTCGAGGCCGGCTCGGCGCGCAACTTCCTCACCCGCGACGCCGACTATGCGCGCGAGGTCTATGCGGCGTGGTCGGGCAGCAAGGCCGAATACGAGGCCGTCAACGAGATCGGTCGCAAGGACATCAGGCTCGCGCTGGAGCTCGGCAAGGGGCTCGATCTCCCGGCAGTCGAGTCGCTCCTGAAGCTGAAGGAATCGATCGGCGACGAGACGCTGGAGAACTGGCGGTCCGTCGCGCGCGGCGGTGACCGCGACTGAGTTTCTTGGAGCTGCAAGACGGCGCGAAGGGGCCGGCGGCCGGCCCTTCCAGCGCCGCCTCAGACGACAACCTCGTAGTCGCTCATGGACTGGCGAAGCCCGCCCCCGATGATCGTGCGGCGGATGGGCACCATGGCGTCCATGGCGCGGTCCGCGCAGCCTGCATCCTTCCAGATCGCCAGCACGATGGCCCTGCCCGCCTCCCGGTCCACCATCATGTGCAGCGCATGAAGGCCGGGCAGCGCCCGCAACGCATCGGCACATTCGCCCACGAGGACGCGCTCGAGCTCGGACAGGGCTGTCGGCGTCCCCTCGAAATTGACCAGGCGACCGATCATCTGCTTTCTCCTCCTCCGGGGCGCCGACGGGCCGGCCGCTTTCTTGACAGTACAGCATCAAAAAGTATGCTGTCAAAATCACTGGGTAGGAGAGGAGGGTCGCAGATGGACAGGGACCAGGCGAAGCAGAAGCTGATCGATTCCGGGCTGGTGATCGGGAACGCCGGGCTCGACGATTTCACGCGCGGCCACATCTCCGTGCGCGATCCGGCGGATCCGAACCTGTTCTTCATGAAGCCGCACAGCCGCGGCCTCGACGAGATCACCATGGACAACATCGTGACCTGCGACCTGTCGGGAGAGAAGGTCGCCGGCAGCGCGCGGCGTCACAGCGAGGTGTTCATCCACTCCGAGATCTTCATGGCGCGGCCGGACGTCAACGCCGTGCTGCATGCGCATCCCAAGCACGCCATCGCGCTTTCGGTCGCCGGCTACCCGCTGCGCTTCTGGAGCCTGCCCAGCACCGAGTTCGCCGACGGGATCGGCATGTTCGAGCAGACCCGCGACCTGATCCGCACGCCGGAGCTCGGCGCCGCCGTCGCGGTCGCCCTCGGGAAGCGGCGCGCGGTACTGCTGCGCAACCACGGCATCGTGATCGCCGGCCGCACGCTGGAGGAATGCATCGTGCTGGCGATCACGCTCGAGAACGCCTGCGAGATCCAGCTCATGGTGCACAATGCGGGCGCGGCCGACGCGCCCGAGATCCCGATGGACCAGGTCGAGAGCCTGCACGCCAAGCTGAAGGTGCCCGAGCAGTACGAGGTGAACTTCGACTATCTGGTGCGCCGCGCCAGGCGCGCGGCCGGCCCCGCCTGACGGCGGCGGCCGTCAGTGCATGGCCTTGCCGCCGTCGACGTTCAGCGTCTGCCCCGAGATGAAGTCGCTCGCCGGCGAGGCGAAGAACATCACGGCTCCCACCAGGTCGTCCGGCACCTGCGGCCGCTTGATCGCCTGCTCGGCATAGGAACGCTGCTTTACATAGCTCGTGTCCGAGGACTGGAGCTGCGTCTCGCTGAGCGTGAAGCCCGGCGTGATCGCGTTGACGGTGATGCCGAACTCGCCGACCTCGCGCGCGATCGCCCGCGTGAAGCCGACCACGCCGGCCTTCGAGGTGGTGTAGTGCAGGCGGTTGGGGCTGCCTTCCCAGATCCGGCTCGACGAGATGTTGACGATCTTGCCGTAGCCGCGCTCGCGCATCGTCGGGTAGACGGCCCGGCAGCACAGGAACATGCCCCGGAGGTTGACCGCCATCACGCTGTCCCACTCCTCGACCGGGATCTCGAACCATGAGCGGCGGGCGAGCGTGCTCATCAGCGCGGCGTTGTTGACCAGCGCATCGATGGTGCCGAACCGGTCGAGCACGGCCGCCGCCATCGCCTCGCACGAGGCGGGGGCGGAGATGGCGACGCGCCGCCCCCGAGCCCCGCCGCCGCCCGCGGGGATCGCCGCGGCCCCCCGCCCCGCCCCCTCCCCCCCCGCCGCGGCCCCCCCGACGCGCGCGCCGGCATTCGCGACCTCGTTGGAATAGACCTTGCCGATGCCCTTGCCGCCGCCCGTGATGATGACGACGCGACCGCTGAGATCAAACCGTTCGTTGGCCATTTGCCTTTGGCTCCTTCATGTTCCGGTAGGCCGGGGCCCGCGCCGGGCCCGTCGGGTCATGCTGTCTGGCGCCGCCTGATCGACAGGGTGCCGGCGGACTCGACGGTCGCCTGGAAGTCGGCGAGCACGACGGTGGTGGAATCGTACTGGTCGATGATCGCCGGCCCGTCGACGACGTCGCCGGCCCGCAGCAGCCTGCGGTCGTAGATCCCGGCGGTGAAGTGCTGCCCGAGGTCGACGTCGTAGAGCTGCCGCTCGCCGGTCAGCGCGTCCCGCGCATCGCCGTCGCCGGCCTCGATCGCCGGGAAGCGCAGGGTCGGCACCGAGATCTCGGAGGTCACACGGCAGGTGACGAGCTCCGGGTCCTCGTCGGAGGACTGCCCGTAGATCCGCTTGTGCAGGGCGTCGAAGGCGGCGCGTACCTGCGCCTTGTCATCCTCCCTGATCTCGCCGGCCGGGCATTCCACGCTCAGCGTGTATCCCTGGTGCGGGTACCGCAGCTCGGCCTGGCGCGTCAGCTTCACCGACTTCGCCTCAAAGCCCTCGTCCGCCGCTTCCGCATGCGCCTGCCGCTCGAGCTGGCCGAACATGTCGTTCATCTGTGCCACCGGGAACTGGCCGAGGGCGCCGATGGCCGACCTGATGTAGGAGTGCCGGACGGTGGTCTGCAGCAGGCCGGTGGCGCAGTTGATGCCGGGATAGAGCGGCACCAGCACGGTCGAGATGCCGACCGCCCGCGCCAGATAGCAGGCATGCAGCGGGCCGGCGCCGCCGAACGGCATCAGCGTGAACTGCCGCGCGTCCTGGCCCTGCTCGCGCAGGGCGTTGCGCAGGTCCACCGCCATATGCGTGTTGACGATGCGGATGATGCCCGAAGCGGCCTGCAGCACGTCGAGCCCGAGCGGCGCGGCCAGCTCCTTCTCGATCGCGGCGCGCGAGGCCGCCTCGTCGAGCCGCAGGCTGCCGGCCAGCGGCGAACCAGGACTGAGCGAGCCGAGCACCAGGTTGGCATCCGTCACCGTCGGCTGCGTGCCGCCGCGCCCGTAGCAGACCGGACCGGGCATCGAGCCCGAGCTTTCCGGCCCCACCTTCAGCAGACCGTCCTTGCCGATCTCGGCGATCGTGCCGCCGCCGGCGCCGAGCGTGCGGATCTCCAGCATCGGCGTGGCGATGTCGTGGCCGGCGATGCGGTTCTCGCTGCTCTCCAGGATCTGGCTGCCGACGATCACGCCGATGTCGGCGCTCGTCCCGCCCATGTCGAAGGTCAGCACGTGCCGGCATTTCGCCGCGCGGGCGAGCTCGGTCGCCGCGACGACGCCCGCCGCCGGACCGCTCAGCAGCATCTGGTTCGGATGCCGCGCCGCGACGGTGATCCGCATCAGCCCGCCGTTCGACTGCATCAGGAATTTCTGCGGCGTCGATACGCCCATGGAGGAAAGCTGCTCGTCGAGCCGCTGCAGATAGGTCTCGACCTTCGGCCCGACATAGGCGTCGATGACGGTCGTCGACGGGCGCGGATATTCGCGAATGACCGGCAGCCCCTCCGGGGAGAGGGAGTTGCGCGCGCCCGGCGCCTCCTCCCCGATGATCTCGGCGGCCCGCCTCTCATGGGCGGAATTGATGTAGGAGAACAGGAAGCAGACGGCGATCGCCTCCACGCCCTTGTCCTTGAGCGACCGGACGGAGCGACGCAGCGCCGCCTCGTCGATCGGCGTGATCTCGGTGCCCGTGTAGTCGAGCCGCCCCGTCACCTCCTCGGTGAGGTGTTGCGGCACCAGCATCGCCGGCTTCTGGTAGCCGGTGTCGATGAGGTCGCTGCCGCTCGGCTGGATCCAGCCCTGCGCCTCGTAGGTCGCCCGGAACCCGCGCGTGATCAGCAGCCCGGTGACGGCTCCGTGATATTCCAGCACGGCATTGGTGCCGACCGTCGTTCCGTGCGCGAAGAAGCCGATCTTGGAAGCGGGGATGCCCCGGTCGACGAGCTCCTGCACGCCCGCCAGGACCGCCCTGGACGGATCGGGCGGATAGGACGGCCCCTTGGCGAGCTGGATCTCGCCGGCGGCCGTGTCGCAGGCCACGAGATCC
>Ga0066256_1003884_pt1 | contig 13863 bp, 3 predicted proteins | sample ThiBio_1000_biof_FD_87107 | JGI IMG/M metagenome (GOLD analysis project Ga0066256, IMG submission 87107) | Wastewater bioreactor microbial communities from Cape Town, South Africa - Thiocy_expt_1000_biof (version 2) | ecosystem: Engineered > Bioreactor > Thiocyanate-remediating >...
GGCCTCTGGCGGCGCCGCCGCGCGCGTCCTGCGCGCGCGTCGGGGGGGGCGGGGGGGGGGGGGGGGGGGGGGGGGGGGGGGGGGGGGGGGGGGCGGGGGGGGGGGGGGGGGGGGGGCCCGGCCGCGCTGGAGGAAAAGGCGGACGCGGCCTTCCCTAACAGGGGGCGGCCCCCCCAGCGGGGTGTTAGGCCCCCCGCCCCCGGCGCCTCTCCCCCCCCCCGCACCGCCACTATCCGCCGCTGCTGCTGCTGCCATGACGGCGCCGTACGGGGGCTCAAAGACAATAAGGGGTGACCACGCTTGTCCAACAGTCCTATGGAGCGTGGCCAGTGCGTCCACCCCGCTGCTGCTCTCTGGCTGGCTCCCTGCCTACGCCGCGCCCACCCGCTTGCCTCTCCCCCTCTCCCTCTCTCCCTACCTCACCCGCTACCTCGCCTCGCTGCCTCTCCTGCCCCACTGGTGGGTCCGCGCGGTACGACAAGGATTTGTTCCGGACGGCTGCTTATCGGCACCTGCAACACAAGCAGATGCACCAAATGATGATAAAGGACGGTGACCTCTATAAATAACGTGATTGCGTGGCGTGGAACACTGTTAATATTGGTGCTGTGTCGGCGAGTTTGATGACATGCGGCCGCCAACGGCTACCTATTGCCCCTCCTCTCTCTCCCTACCTACTCTAACGTCGGACTGACGACCTTGCCCTTTCTATCGCACTTTCGAGGACAGCTCCACTGGTACCATCTACTACAAGTAACTTGTAAGTTGCCATGTGCTACTTGTGTCCTCTTGTCTTGTCATATTATTAGTCAGCGGCTTAGGCCAGACCCTTTTGAGCGCACTTCAAAGTGTTGAGGAGAGAGGCGGTCACGGCTGCTGCCCTAGCAGGCAGTGGTGGACACAGAGAAGACAGACATGGTGGTACGGTACGCACCGGTACTGACGCTGCAATAATAGGCGGCATAGGGTTTATACATGACCTGTGTGAGGTCCTCACTGTTGTACGCCGTGTGTCTTGCCATTTTGGTTTGCATATCAGCACCGCGTTGCCTCCTCCCCCCCTCCCTTTCACTACCCCGCACCTGTGGACGCCTCCTCCTCCGACTCTTGGTCCCTCCTACTGCTACTGCTGCTGCACTGCTGCTGCTGGGCTTGCAGGCTTGCAGGCTTGCGGCTCTTCTTGAGGGTGGGGCGGCTGGGGCAACTAAGACGGCGGCTAAGGCTGCTCAACACCCTGGCAGCAAACTTACTCCGTGCCACCACCCTGCCTCCCGCAGCTGCAGCAGCAGGTGTATGTATCCCCACAACGCCACTGACCCGCCGCCGACCCCGCTCACACTCCCCGCCTGCCTGCCAATGGCAGCGGCGTCACGGACGGCGGCATGATGGCGGCGGCGTCGTGGGAGCGGCGACGGCGGGGACGGAGGCGGGGAGTGGGCGAGACCTGCAGTGGCGGCGGCGAAACCACCCCGTTGTGGTTACAGTTGCTGGTGCTGGCGGGATGGGTAGCGAGCGCACATGCAGCGACGTTGGCGTCGCCATCCACTACCGCGACGCCGACAAAGACGGCGACGGGGACGACGACGGGGACGGCGAGCCGGACGCCCAGCCCCAGCGTGACGCCCGCGCTGTACCCGGCCGTGTCCGGTATGGAGCCATGGGACGGCACTGCGCCGTTCCCTGTCATTGCCGCTGCGCGGCCTGCATCGTGCGCCGGCACGGCATACACGGCAGGGTATGCGGGCGGTCTGAGTCGGATCAGCGGGCAGGGGTTTAGCTGGGCGGTGAAGGGCGACTCCTACTTGCGGTCCATGACGCTAGGCGGCATGGTGGCAAACCTGACGCTGACGGGCGCCACCACCATGACCTTTACTGTGCCGCTCCTGCCACCCGGCCCCTACACACTGAGTGCGCTGGCCATTGGTCCCTACGTTGCCGTGGCCGGCGGCGGCTCGTTGCTGGCGGCAAGCTTTTGTATCTTGCCACCCGTGGCGGCGGCACTGCCGGCGACAGAGTTGATGGGCCTCAACACGCTGCTGCGCCTGACCTTCTCGCCCGCCACACTGCAGGTGGGGTCAGGGCAGCTTCTTACGCCCAACGCCTCCATTGGCGGCTACAACCTGACGACGTTGTCGCCAGACGCCAGCGCGGGCACCGTCGTGTTTGCGCTGCCGCTGCCCACCACCGCTGGCATGGCGGCATTGTCAGCAGCATGGGCGTCTGCGACTGCGCCGTTGCCCGTGTTACTTACACTGGCACCGGGCTTGGTAGTACCGTTGCTGGCGTGCACCACACCGACCCTATCCGCCGCGTCACCTGTGGCGGCTGTGAACATTAGCATCGCGGTACCCACCATCGTGCGTGTTGCGCCCGCCGCGCCGTTGCTGCCCGCCGGTGGCGACTCTGTGTTCATCGAGTGGGGTGCCGCGTATGTTGGCACCCCGCCACTACTCCTTGCGGCCGCCACCCCCTTCCTGGCGCCCGCCACGCTGGCGGCACGCGGACTGTCACCCGCCGCCTGGCCTGCCATGGTACGCGACGCGGCTGCCGGCGCTGGCTGCCTCGTTGGTACCGGCAGCACGGCGACATTTGCAGCGGGCGTAGCATCATGCACCACCACGCCTGGCATGCTGCTTCTGAACGGCACTGCGGCCGCCGCCCGCGCCTGGCTGGCGGCGCCCGGCAGCGACCTGGATGCCGTGGCTGCCGGCGTGCCGCCGCTCGCCACCGCGCCGGTGGTGCCGTGCGCCCGCGTCACTGCGGACGTCGCTGGCAGCCTGACGTGCGAGACGCTGTCTGGCGCACCGCGCGCCCTGGCTGGCTGCGGCTGGCGGCTGGTGGTGGAGGTGTCGGGCTCCTACAACCTGACGTACCGCCCGCCGCGCCTGCCGCCCGGCGCGTGCACCTGCAACGCAGGGTTGGGCTCCGCGCTCACCTCCACGCCGCCCGCTCCCGCAGACGTGCTGCCATCCCTCGCTGGCTCGTCGGCAGCGCTGGGTGTGGCGAGCGCGGTGGCCCTCACCACGTGCGCCGCCGCCGCCGCCTCGCCGCTGTCATTTGCGGCGCCCGTACTGGTAGGCACCTCCCCTACCCAGGTGTCCGTGCCGCCAGACGGCTGGGCAAATGCCAGCTTGCCGGCCACCAATACCAGCGCCGCCGTCAACCTGACGCTGTACGGCACGGGGTTCAGTGGGCTGGTGGCGGCGGGCGTGGCGGGCGTGCCGTGCACTAACCTGAACGTCAGCTCGGACACCCTGGCGGTGTGCAGCGGGCTCTGTTGGGGCTGCGTGGCCGCCGTGCTGCGTAACGTGACGCGGCAGGCGCGGGTGGTGGGGTCTTGGCCCGGCGACGTGACGCTGGTGGCGGCACCCACGCTAGCGGGCGGCAGCCTGACGCCAGGCGTCGCGTGGGCGACGGTGTGCGCGTCAGTCAACGACACCGGCTGCTGGCGCGTAACGTATGCCGGCAGCGTCACCCTGCTGGGCGCCGCGCTCGTGACTGCCATCGTGCCAAACCCCGCCACTCCAAACTCCACCGTTGTGGTGGTGGGGGAGGCGCTGGGCGCCGTTGCAGGTGAGGTGGTGGGTGTGTCGGTGGGACCCGCGCACTGCCTGGCACCGCGCTGGCTCTCCTCCACCGCCGTGTCATGCCAGCTGCCACCGGAGCGGCCGGCAGGCGCACAATCCAACCTGTCGGTGCGCGTGGACACAACGGGCGGCTCGGGCGCCGTGCCCGGCTACGTGGCTGTTGGCCTGCCATCAGGCGACACGCCACGCGCCCGCGTGCCGTCCACGCTGTCGCCCACCTTCACGTACCCCTCCCCACTGCTCATTGCCTGGGACGCCACCTTTGCTGTCGCCGCCGCTGCACGCGTGTTCCTCCTGCCATCCACGTCTGCCTCCCCGCCTGCCCCCTTCCTGGCGTCGCCCGTGCCAACCGTTGCTGTGCTGAGCGGCACGCCGTCGTGGTGCACGCTGACGGTGGAGGCACCAGCGGCGGGCAACCCCTGGCTGACCGGCGCGCCGTCGGTGGCGGTAGTGAGCGGACTGGACACCTCCAGTGTGCGCTTCCCAGGTGTCGGCCTGGGCGTCACGTTTGGCAGCGCGGCGTGGGTGAACTGCACCTGCCGCGACCGGTTTGGGTGGGAGGCAGTCATCCCGCAGGGCGCGCCCCCCATCCTATTCTCCACGCCCACCGCCGCCGCGGCATACATCGCCGGCACGCCGCCGGCGGGTGTGGCGCCAGGCGCGCCACCAGGCGCGGTGTTGCCCGTCGCCCTGGCGCCGTGGCGCGTGGGCCTCAATCTGAGCCTGCCACTGGATGGCGCCACATGGCCCGCGTCGGGCGCGTCAAACGGCGGCGACGTGGCGGCAGGTCCCTCCTGCCCTGTGGCCCTGCGCGGATCGTCATTTTTAACCCCCGCCTTCACTCGCACCGCGCCGGCTGCCTCCCTTGTCGTGTCACCGTCTTCGCTGGCCATGGTCGCGGCCGTAGCGCCCTCCCTGCTCACCGCACCCTTTGACAAGCCCACCGTCGCCACACTGACATGCACCTGGCTGCCTACCCGCGAGGTGCTGTTCTCACCGCCCTCGCTGTTCTTGGTGGCACACCGCCCCGCCGTTGCGCTGGCGCCCGGCTCCACCTGGCACGCCGCGGTTGCGGCATCTGGCCCGCCCGGCACGCCACTGCCACTGTCGCCGCTGCCGCTGGGCGGTGTGACCTTCACCCTCACGCTGACGTACGACCCGCACTGGTACGGCGCACCGGAGGGTGTGGCGGCGGCGGTGAGCAGCCTGGTGTCGTGCTGGGTGGCGCTGACGCGTGACGCCGCAGACGTGGCAAGCGGCCTGGAGGCGAGTGACACGGGTGAGGTGGTCACCAGTGACGTGACGCTGTCGGTGGCGAGCGCGCGCCTGGTGACCACCACCACCGCCACCGCACCCGCCGGCAGCGTTACCAACCTGACGCTGGTATTCAACGCCACGGGGCTGTCTGCCGGCGCCGCCACCTTTGGCGAAAGCCTGGCAGTGGTGGCGGCCTGCCGGTGGCGCGCAGTGGACGACGCGGATGGCGGCGGTGGCGCTGCCGCCACGTTTGGCGTCACTGTCGACGCACTGGCGACTGTGGTGGTGGAGACGCCGGTGGTGATAGTGTGGGCACCCTCCCTTGCGCCCGGCCTACGCCAGGCCGCTGCCATTGAACCCAGCGCTGCCGACGTGGTAGCAGCGGTGAAGCATCGTGTACCGCCCCCCGCCGCACTGGCGCCGACGGCCGCCGCCCCCCTTACGCTGTTTACCGCCTTCCGCCTGCCCGCTGGCACGGCTGCCCTGCACGACGCGCCTGCCGCGTTGGCGGCGGCGCCCACTGCGCTGTCCTGCACCGCGTCCCTGGCCACAGTGGCGCCGGTGAGCACGCGCCTGGCGGCGGCGGCCGCGGTGGGCTGGAACACCAGCGACGACACCGTGGCGTCCACCGCGGCGTTGGCGGGTGACCCCGCCGGCACCGGCGACGGCTACCTCCTGCTGCGCACGCCGGTGGGTGGCCTGTCTGCCGCTGGCGCCGAGTACGGCGACGAGGTGACGGTGGCGGCGACGTGCACGTGGGGCCTAGGGGCACCTGCCGTGGCGCCGCGAGCCGTGGATGCCCGCCCCGCCAACGCCTCCATCCCCATCCCCACCGTCGCGGTGGCATGGACGGCCTACCCGCCCGGCTGCCGCACGGCAGGGTGCACGGCGCCCCTCACCGCATACGCTAATGCCACACACGCGACCGCCGCGCCGCTGCTGGCGGTGCCTTACAACACGCCCGCCGCGTTGACGGTGGCGGTGCCTGCACTGCCGCCCGCCGCCGCTGCCTCCTGTAGCCTGCGGTTAGCGCGCTCCACCCTGCTGCTGGATGCCGGCAGCACCGCCGCCGTGTCGCTGGCGGGCGACGCCACCTGCGCCTTCAGCTTGAAGGTGCTGGGCGACGTGGGCACGGAGGACGCGCTGGTGGTGGCGTGCACGGCGTGGGGGCACAGTTTCAGCGCGCCGGGCCTACGCATTGTGCTGGGCGCGGTAGCAGCGGCGGTTGTCACCGCGCCAGTAGCCACCGTGTTTGGTGGCGCGGCTGGCGGCGGCGGCGGTGGGGATGGCGCGGGCGATGACGCGAGCGACCTGACGGTGTACCTGGCGCCGGTACCTGTTGTGTCCCTGCAGCTTGACACACCCGCCGCTGTGCCGCCGTCCCTTGGTGGTGCCGTGTGCACACCGCGCATTGCGGCCGTGTGGCGGGAGGACGACGATGGTAGCTTGTCTGCCATCCCGCCCGACGTGGTGGCACTGGGCGGCGACGGCGCGTACGCGTGCGGCGCCAGCGGCGAGTGCGACTCCGTGGGTGGCGTGCGTCTGCCGCACCTCTCCCTTGCCTCCACCAATGCCTCCATGGGCGCGGTGGTGGCCATCGCTGTGGAATGCCAGCGCGCCGAGGGCGACGCGGCGCTGCCCACCACGTTCAATGTGACCGTCTTGCCGCTGCGCCCTGCGTGGCGCAGCCGCCCGCCGGTCGCTGCGCCGCCGCTGGTGCCGCTAGCAGAGTTTAGCGTGGAGGTGACGGGCGGCGCGGGCGCCGTCAACGTCAGTGCGGTGCTTGGCCTCGTGTCCTGCACCGCGGCGCTCGTAGATGAGGCGGGCGGCCGGTTCTTTGCACGGCCCGTCACCGTGCCGCTGGGGCGCGACTGGGCCGCCGTGTTCTCGGACTTCTCGGTGGTGGGGCCGCGCATGTCAAAGGTACCGTACACGGTGCGGTGCACCGTGGCGGGCACCGCCGCGCTAGACGCGCTGGAGGCGCACGTTGCCATCGCGGGCTGCGAGGCGGGCACCGCGCCGTTTGGCGTCGGCTGGTTTTGCGCGCCGTGCGGGGAGAACATGTGGAGCGACGGCGGCGACGCGCCCTGCACCGCCTGCCCGTCCACCGGCGCCACCTGCCTGGCCGGCCGCATCAACCTGCTGCCCAACTTTTACCGCCCGCCGTCCGAGGCGCACACCAACATCACGCAGGCGTCCACCCTGCTGCCGTGCTTCAACAGCGAGTCGTGCACGCTGGCCGCCGACAGCCGCACGTACGGGTGTGCGCCAGGGTACAGTGGCCCACGGTGCGCCGTGTGCGATCGCCCCGCCGGCTACGAGCTGTTCTCGCAGGCGTGCCGGCCATGCTGGGACGCTGGCTGGAGCGCGCTGCTGCTGGCCGCCATCGTGATAGCGTTCCTGGCCATCATCGTGTTTATTGCCACGCGCCCGCGCAACCGCACGCGGTCGCAGGCGTCCATCGCGCTGCGCATCATGCTGTCGTTTGGACAGGGCCTGGCGGCGCTGAAGACGTTCAAGGCGGGCGGCACCGAGACCTTCCGCAAGATGTTTGCCTTCACCGACGCCATCAACGACTCGCCGCTGTCGCAGGGCCCCGTGCAGTGCCTGCTGCACATGTCCTACACCTCCAAGTACCTCACCACCGTGCTGTCCCCCATCCTCGCCGCCGCCGCCGTCATTGTCATGTTCTGCCTCGTCACGCTGGTGCGCGGCGCGCGGAGCGCCAGCAAACGGAGCAGCCGCGAGGGCGGCGAGCGGCGGCGGGGCACGCCGGTGGGCGGCACGATCGGCAGTGTCACGGCGGCAGGCAGCGGCGCGGCAGGCAGCACGCGGCGGGCGTTGCAGATGGACTGGGTGAAGGTGCGGCGCGACCTGGGCGTGTACTTCCGGCGGCACGAGTACCTGAGCACCACCGTGTTTGTGCTGTTCCTGTCGTTCATGCCGCTGGTGGGGCAGTCCATCAAGTCGCTGTCATGCTACTCGCCGCCCATCGACGGCGTCGTGTACCTGGCCGCCGACTTCCGGGTGGTGTGCAACCAGGGCGAGCACCTGCTGGCACGCACGGTGGCGTGGGCGGTGCTGGCGCTGGTGGGCATCGGCTTCCCTGTGGCGTTGCTGTTCACCCTACGGTGGGTGGCTGCCACACGCCACCTGCTAGCGCTGGGTTGGCGCGACGCGCGCGCGGCGCGGTGGTACGAGCAGGCCACCGTGACGCTGCGCTTCCTGTTTGCCGGCTACCGGGACGGCACGCTGTGGTGGGAGGTGGTGGTGCTGGCGCGCAAGGCGTCGTTTGCCATGCTCACCGGCCTGCTCACCGACGCCTTCTACCAGATCGCCGCCGCCGTGCTCATCACCGCCGCCTCCATGTGGGCGCACGAGCGCTTCCAGCCGTACACGGAGGCGCGGTTCAACCGCATGGACGGCTACGCGCAGCTGGCCACTTTTGTCACCGCCGTCATCTCCATGCTGTACCTGCGCTCCACCGTCACGGAGCAGAATGCGGGCGCCTCCACGCTGTCCACCGGCACCACCGTCGTCACCGCCACCACCGACGACGCCGCGACGGCGGACCTGGCGGTCACCATCGTACTGGTACTGGTGAACGCGGCGGTGGCGCTGTACATCCTGGTCGCCCTAATCCGGCTGTACGCCTCCGCGGCGGCGGGCGCGCTGGAGGCGCGACGTGCCCGGAAGGCGGCTGCCCGGAAGAAGGCGATCGATGCCATGCGCAGCCGCCGCTCACCGCGCGACGCCGGCGCCGCCCGCTCCGCGCTGCACCGCCTGTTGCCGACCACGGCAGCAGACAGCGGAGACGCCAAGCAAGCTGCGCTGCCGCACAAGTCGGTGGCGGCGGCGCGCCGTCCCACCATAGCGCTTGCCGCCATTCGTACGCAGTCGCCGCTGGCAGCTGCGGTGGCGGCGTCCATGGCGCGCTCCCGCGACCATGACACCGACCCTGCCTTGGCGGAGGGGGATGACGAGGATGTGGAGGAGGGCAGTGTGAGCGTCGACAGCGACGATGAGGACGACGACGACGGCGGCGGCGGCGCTGACGATATTTATGCGGAGGTGGCGGCGGACCTTGACGAGGAGGCACGCGCGGTGGCGACGGCAGCTGCCGCGGAGGCGGCCGCGGAGGCGACAGCGACTGTGGAGGATGAGGTGGCTGCAGCAGGGGAACCGCACGCCGCCGGCGACGGACACGACTGGACCGGTCATAACCCGCTGCGCCGCGTGTCAGTCGTGTCGCGGCGTACCTCCGTCGTGGCGGGCATCAACCCCATGCGCCTTGCAGGTCCCACCCGTGCCGCCTTGCTGCCGACGCCCGTGTCCAGCAGCCTGCCGCGGGGGCCCACTTCCCCCGCTGCCGCCACCCCCCGCCGCGTGTCAGTGGTGGCGTCCGGCATGGTGTCTCGCCGGGCGGCGCAGTTTGGTGGCGGCGGTGGTGTGGCCACCTTCAGCCCACAACCCACGACATCTTCTACCACCCGGCGCCTGTGATACCACCACCATGTGTACACGGTCACGGGTTGTTGTGCATGTGTCTGGCGTGTGTGACCGCGTGCGACGAAACATCTTCACTGCGGACTGGTTTCCCGCATAATAATTATTTATATTAATAAGCGTGTGTCTTGCGGGAAGTGTGTGTCCGTGCCGCCGTGCATGCTGTGTGCTGCTTCCAGCTGTGCCCCCACTTGAAACTGTCATGACAATGCGGTCGGCCGCCACACGTGCAGCGCATGGTCATAGAAGGAGCAGGTTGCAATGGGGCCCCCGGTAGTGGCGCTGGCTCCGTCAGCCAGGTGTGGCAGCCAGGCGGCACCGTACACAATGGAGGTGTGGCTGCGCTGCATGAATGACACGCTGGCGGTGGACGGCAGCCACGGCGCGCCTGCACCACTCTCCAGCGGTAGTGGCGACAGGTTGATAACCGCGGCACCAGCGTACATACAGGCGGCCACCGCGGTGTCTGGCGCGTGCGGGTGCCATCGGATGCGCCACACGCCGCCGCCCGTCTCCACCGCTGCCACAGGCTCTGCCATGTTGCGTTGGTCCCACACGCGCAACACCTCGTCGTAGCTGCCGGTGGCCACCAGGTGGGCGTGCGCAGGGTGCTGCTCAATGGCGCACACGCCGGCGCCGTGTGCCCGGTTCGTCCACGCCGGCGCCCGGCTTGATGCACGGGCGTCCCACGCCTTCAGCAGGCCGTCGTCAGCGCCGCTCCACAGCAGCCAGCCGGCGCCGCCGCCACCCATCGGCGGTGTTACGGCAGCCACCGTCCACACCTCGGCCGGCGTGGCGCCGTCGTACGTGTGTGCTAGCCAGGTTCGGGGCGGTGGCAGCCCTGCCTCGCTGCCGTACTCCGCCCCAAACCCGGCAGCCGTGCTGTAGCTCGTGACCGTGATGCGCCCATCTGAGCGGCTGACAGCAAGGGGTGCCACCACGGGGTCGACACACGCAGCGTCGAGCGGCGGCAGCAGCGCAACGGACAGTGCGGAGGTGTCAAGCACATCTGGTGCCAGCTGCGTATGGTGCAGCAGCCGCAGCTCGGGTGGCGCGCCGCCGTCGGCATGCCGCCGCCCAACTAACTCCAGCGCCTGCACACCGGCGCCGTCCGACGTGACTGTCACCAGCAGCTGACGTTCGTGAGCCGGCAGCCATTTGGCATCAAACACGGCAGCAGTGTCCACGCTGTGTAGCGGCGTGATGGCCACGCCGTCGCCGCCGTCAGCGGCGGTTGGTGTGATTGCCACCAGCTTGATTGCGCCGCGTTTGCGTTGGCTTGCGCCACTGCTACTACCTTCTGACGCGCCGCTCTCCAGCAAGTAAGTGCCGCACGCCACCAGCGCCGGGTCAGACGGGCACACCTCCACCAGGTCTGCCGGCAGCACGGTGTCCCACGCCGCCAGCGTCGGCGTCGGCGCCGCAGTTGCGGTTGCTGGCGCTCCTCCTCCTCCTCCTGCCGCAGCCATGGTACCTAATGAGAATACAATGTCAAACCAAAATGGGATGGAGACAAGAGCAACAGGACAGACTGCAACCGGAATTATAATGATATTTTGCACATAAAATTATGATTTAAACGTCGCGTTATTTATTTGCAGTGTATGTACCGCGTCCTTCGCCGCCACCACAAGTGACTGAAACCGCCGCCGTCGCCGCCGTCAGACATGTCTGACGGGATGGCCGCAGCTCGCCAGACATGTCTGACAGCAGCGGCGGCAGGGCGCAGCCACAGGGGCGCTGCGGGGATGGCGCAGTGGGTTGCAAAACACGCGCACATACTCGGCGGGTGCGTTTCAACGGGGCGCTCAAAGAATGGGGACTACACTTCGCAGCGTGCTGGATCGGTGGCAGGCCATGCTGGCGCCGCCGGGGCAGGGCGGCCGGGTGGGGCCAGGCGCGCCACAACTGACCCTGCCGCTGCCGCTGCCGCCACCGCTGCCTCTGCCACTGCCGCCGCTGCCACTGCCACCGCGGGCGTGGGGCAGCGGCAACAGCGGCAGCGGAGGGGGCCTGGCAGCACCCTTGCCACCGTCCCGGTTGGCAGCGACACACCCCCCTGCACTGTCACACCCACCCCCACCTCCCCCTCCACCTCCACCGTCGCCGCTGCCGCTGCCATCGGAGCCGCTGCCACTGCCCACGCAGCAGTGTGACGGCGGCGATGCGGCGTGCGCTGCCAGCCAGGGCACGCCTGAAGCGACGCAATGCAGCAGTGCACGGGACGAGGCACGCATCAGCCCAGTGTCCGTGTCCGCTGCCAGCTGTAGCGGCGGCGGCGATGCAACTGTGAGTGGCGGTACGCAGCGCCAGCAGGATGGCAGTGAGCCGCCTGCAACAGCGGCAGCGCCATCTAGCAGTGCCGCAATGGCGGTGGCAGCTGACGTGGCCGTCTGCAGCGACAGCGCTGCATGCGGCGAGGCCGCGCCGATTGCGGATGCAACAGCGCTGGCGCACGAGGAGGCGGTAGTAGAGGGTGCGGTGGAGGTGGGCGTGTGCACGGTGGCGGAGGAGCTGTGCCCACCCCCAGACGCAGCAGCGTCGCAGCCGCCGCCGCCACAGGCAGTCGTGGACGAGCCGCATGTCGACGGTACGCAGCCGAGTCCAGCCATGGCGTCGGAGGCGCCAGCGCCGCAGCACGCTGCTGCTGCCACCGACCTGCTGCCGGCACCCCCCGCCGCCACCGCAGAGGAACCCTGTACAGAGCCGCAGCAGGGTCAAGATGCCGTCGGCGTGGAGGCGCCGCCACTGACGCTGCCCACGGAGCCGTCGGTGGCGGCAACGATGGAGATGATGACGGCGCCTGTGGTGGAGGAGGGGCCGGGTGAGCTGCCTGCCGTCGCAGAGCCGCCCGCTGTGGCCGTGGAGGAGTCGCTGCCACCACCGCCGCCACCCACCGTGGAGGAGTCGCTGCCACCACCGCCGCCACCCACCGTGGAGCAGGAACCAGAGGTGACGGCGGCATCACAGCAGTCCGTCGCTGCGGCCGAGCCACCGCCATCCACCGGCGAGGTGGCGGCGCCCGTCGACACCCCCGGGGTCGTCGATGTCGACGAGCCCATGCCAACCGGCGCACAGCTGACGCCGGTGCACACGTCGCAGCCGCCGCCGACGGCAGCAGGCAGCGCGGTAGAAGAGCTGCCACAGCCACCTGCTGCTGACACAACAGTGGACGACGCGGCGGCGGCTCCGACGGCGACGCTGGCGACCACTGTGCTGCGTGCGCCCGACACGCCGCACACGGCCGGCGCAGCGACTGCGGCAACATCCGCCGCAAGCACCAGTACTACGGCCAATGCCTGCAGCAGTAGTGGGGAGGCGCATATCGACGATGACGCCATGGCGGGCGCGTGCCCAGTCACCAACACGTGTGCTGACGCGGCGGCTGGCAGCAGCACGGGTGCTGACGCGGCGGCTGGCAGTATCGACGCGGCCGCCCCCCACCCCAGCGACCGGGTGGAATTGACGCCCATCAGCGGCAGACTGCTGGTACCAGCACTGGAAGCAGTAGCGGCGGCGTCGCCACCGCCGCCAAGCGTGCCACCGCCGCCGCTGCCACCAACGCCGCCGCCGAGCGCGCCGCCGCCGCTGCCAACACCAACGCCGCCGCCGAGCGCGCCGCCGCCGCTGCCAACACCAACGCCGCCGCCGAGCGCGCCGCCGCCACCTCTGGCAAGCGCGCCACCGATGGCAATGGCAAGCGCGCCGCCGGTGGCAAGTGCGCCGCCTCCGCCCCCCGTCCCTACCCCCGCACCAGCGGCCGGCCGGCAACCACGGCAGCGTGACCTGTCGGGCTTGCGCCTCATGGACGCCGCCGCGTTGGACGCACACTTTGTGCCGGTGCTGGCGGCGGTGGCCAGCGATGCCGCCACCTCCCCCACCTCCGCCGCTGGCATCGTGGCGCAGCTGGCGCGGTACCGCCGCCTGCGCCGCGTTCTTCACGCCGCACGCAGCAGCGGCGGTGGCGGCGGCAGTGGCGGCGGCAGCGGCGGCCACGACCCGGCGCGGCCGGCAGCCGGTACCGTCCGGCAGCGGGCGGGGCTGACGCCACTGCCAAGTGCAGCTGCCCGTGCCGCGGCCGCTACCGCCGCCGCAGCTGCTGCCACACGGCGTACCCACCGGCGCGGCAGCGTCGAAAGCAACGTCGGTGGCAGCGATGGTGGCAGCGACGGTGACAGTGACAATGACGGCGGCAGCAGCAGCAGCAGCAGCAGTGAGGCGGCACCAGTGCTACCAGCGCGGGCAGCGCGATGGTGGTGAGCGGGCTTGAAACCACAACGACGTCAAATCCCCACGTTGCGCAGCGCGCGGTCAGCTACCGTCTGACCCCAGAACAGGGCAGCGTTGGCAGGGAACGCACGTAGGACGGCGGCAGACCAACCTCGGTACAGTGCACGCACTCCCTCCTCTCGTACGATGGTACGCAGCGCCGCCAGCACGCTCACACTGCTAGTTGGCACGGTGCGCGCCCGGATGCCGCTATCATCTACCACGCCGGTGGCGCGTGCCATCG
>Ga0066256_1003885_pt1 | contig 13858 bp, 8 predicted proteins | sample ThiBio_1000_biof_FD_87107 | JGI IMG/M metagenome (GOLD analysis project Ga0066256, IMG submission 87107) | Wastewater bioreactor microbial communities from Cape Town, South Africa - Thiocy_expt_1000_biof (version 2) | ecosystem: Engineered > Bioreactor > Thiocyanate-remediating >...
TGAATTGCGAGAAGAGGAGGACGCGGCTGCCTTCGTCGATCATCTCGGGCAGGACGTCCATCAGCAGGTCGAGCTTGGCGCGTTCGCGCACGCGGGCGGCGGCCGGCAGCTTGAGCAGGCGCGGGTCGCAGCAGACCTGGCGGAGCTTGAGCAGGGCGTCGAGGATGACGATCTGGCTGCGCGCGAAGCCCTTGGCGGAGATTGCGTCGCGCACCTGCTTGTCCATCGCGCTGCGCACGGTTTCGTAGAGGTCGCGCTGCGCGCCGCCGAGCTGGACGGCGCGCACGATGGTCGTTTTCGGCGGCAGATCGCGCGCTACGTCGTCCTTGCGCCGGCGCAGGACGAAGGGGCGGATGCGGCGGGCGAGCAGTTCGCGGCGCAGGGTGTTGCCGTGCTTTTCGATCGGCGTGCGCCAGGCGCTGGTGAACTGGCGGGCGTCGCCGAGGAAGCCGGGCAGCAGGAAGTCGAACTGCGCCCAGAGTTCGCCGAGGTGGTTTTCCAGCGGCGTGCCGGTCAGGCAGAGGCGGTGGCGGGCGCGCAGCTTGCGCACGACGACGGCGGCCTTGCTGGCGGCGTTCTTGACGGTCTGCGCTTCGTCGAGGATGAGCAGGTGCCAGTCCTGCGCGGTGAGGACTTCCTCGTCGCGCCAGAGCAGCGGGTAGGTAGTGAGGCAGACGTCGTGTTCGGCGATGCGGTCGAAATGCAGCGCGCGGTCCTTGCCGTGCAGGGCGAGCACGCGCAGGCCCGGCGCGAAGCGTTCGGCTTCGCGCTGCCAGTTGAAGACGAGCGAGGTCGGAAGGACGATCAGCGCCGGCCGGTCGAGGCGTCCGCCTTCCTTTTCGAGCAGCAGGTGGGCCAGCGTCTGCGCCGTTTTGCCGAGCCCCATGTCGTCGGCGAGGATGCCGGCGAGGCCGTGCCGGCGCAGGTGTTGCAGCCAGTCGATGCCTTCCTGCTGGTAGGGGCGCAGTTCGAGCGCGAGGCCGGCCGGCGGCGTCGCCCGTTCCGGCGCGCGCGCGCCGGGGAGGGTGGCGGCGAAGCGCTGCACGGCGTCCAGCCCTTCGCTGCGCCAGGGGCCGCTGTCGACGATGCCGGCGAGGCGCTCGGCGTCGAATTTCGAGATGCGCAGCTTGCCGTCGGCGGGCAGCGTGTCGAAGAGGTCGATCAGGGTGCGCGCCAGCGGCTTGAGGCGCCCGGCCGGGACGGCGAAGCGCCGGTTCTCGGCGTCGCTGAGGACGACGCGTTCCTCGTCGTGGATGTCGGCCAGGTCGCCGGCGTCGAGCCAGCGCGGATCGCGCTGGAAGAGGGCGTAGAGCAGGGGCGCCAGTTCGATGCGCTGGCCTTCGACCTCGATGCCGAGCGTGACGTCGAACCACGGGTTGCCGTCCTCGGGCAACGGGCCGATGTCGAGGTCCCATTCGCCCGTCTCCTGCAGGTGGTGCCGGAAGTCGCCGGGGAAGTCGATCTCCCAGCCGCTTTCGCGCAGGCGCGGCGCGAGTTCGCCGAAGAAGCGCGTCCAGGCGTCTTCGCTCTCCAGGCCGAGCAAGCCCTCGGGGGCGGCGCTGCCGTAGAAGTGCAGGGCGTGGCGCGGCGGCGGGGCGAAGCCGAGGAGCTTCAGTTCGGCGAGGTATTGCTGCTCTTCGGCGCTGCGCCGCTTGATGCGCACCGCTTCGCCGTCGGGCAGGGTGGCGAATTCGGCGCTGTCGTGCGGGGCGACGGTGACGCCGGCGTAGTCGAAGTCGACCAGCGCGTAGTCGTAGGCGACCTGCCCGTAGCTTGCCGCGTACTGGCGATGCGGGGTGAGGCCCCAGAGGTTGGCGGTGCGCAGGCGCAGGATGGGAATCGGCGCGGCTTCGATCTGGCGGATGGGGCGTCCGCTCTCGCGGCGCGGCGAGGGCAGGTGCGGCGCGGTTTCGCGCAGCACTTCGGCGACCACGGCGACGTCGACCGGCGTCAGCGCGGGCAGGGTGAGCAGGCGCGAGAGCACGCCCGGCGGCGCGTCGCTGTGCAGGACGCCGGCCTGTCCGAGGCGGGTGTCGATGTACCAGGGCGGCTCGGTCGGGGCGATGTGCGAGGCGGCCGGGTCGGTCAGCAGGCGGGCGCGCAGCAGCTCGCCTTCGTCGCTCTGCCAGTCGAGGATGGCCGGGCGCTCGGGCGCCGGGGCGAGCGGCTGGTAGGGGGCGTTGGCGCGGTTGGCGGCGTTGCCGAAGTAGGCGCGGCCGGTGGCGACGACGTGCGCCAGGAGTTCGGCGCCGTCCCTGCCGGCCAGGGCGATGTCGCCGTGCAGGCCGTGGCGGCCGGTCATGCGCAGGATGAGGCGGAAGATGTCGAGGTCGATCTCGTCGACGAACTGCGGCGGCGCGACGAGCGCCCGTTCGAGGTTGTTCCACACGGCGGTGGTGGCGTTGCGCCGGTGGTCGGCGTCGATGCGGCCTTTCAGCAGGTGCAGGTGCAGGCCCTTGTGCCAGGGGTTGGGGGCGATGACGTAGTAGATCGCCTGCGTCGAGCGGACGCCGGCCCCGGCTTTCGCGCGCGGCTGCCGGCCGGTGGCCGCGCGCAGGGCCTCGGCCCATTGCACGACTTCCGGGTTGATGCGCGGCGTCTTGTCGCGTTCGCGCAGCGCCACCAGCATGACCGCGGCGGCGTGCTTGCAGGCGTAGCCCACCGGGCACGAGCAGGTCGGCTCGATCAGCCAGCGCTGGCCGACCTCGGCGAACATCGGGGCGTTGGCGACGAAGCCGATGTCGACTTGGTACGGCTGCGGGACGCTGCCCTGCACCGTGGCCTCGATGCGGCCGGCCTCTAGGCGCAGGTGGCTTACCCGGAGCAGATAATCCTGCGCCTTGCGCAAGGTGGCGCCGGTGAACAGCTGCCTGACGTCGGTTTCGGTGTAGCTGCGGGTGGGCTGGGGGATGGTCATCTTTGCTTCGGTGGCGGACGGCTGGCTGCAAGCGCGCCGTTCTTGCCGACGATGCCCGGCGCGCCGCGCAAGGCGCGGCCGGGCGATTGGTTGCGGCGCTTTCCGGCGGCGCCGGTCAGTGCGCGGCGTGCCTCGACAGCGCGACGGTCCGGTTCATGATGTTGTCGACCCACACCATGGCCAGCGCCGAGAGCAGGAAGACGACGTGAATGATGACCTGCCACATGATCGTGTGCTGCGTCAGGTTGGCGGCGTTGATGAAGGTCTTCAGCAGGTGGATCGACGAAATGCCGATGATCGCCGTCGACAGCTTGATCTTGAGCACGCCGGCATTGACGTGCGAGAGCCATTCCGGCTGGTCCGGGTGGTTGTCGAGGTCGAGGCGCGAGACGAAGGTTTCGTAGCCGCCGATGATGACCATGATCAGCAGGTTGGCGATCATCACGACATCGATCAGGCCGAGTACGACGAGCATGATCTCGGTCTCGTTGACGTGGCCGCCGCCGGCGAAGGTGTTGCCGACGAGGTGCCACAGTTCGACCATGAACAGATAGACATAGACCGCCTGCGCGACGATCAGGCCGAGGTAGAGCGGCGCCTGCAGCCAGCGGCTCCAGAAGATGAACATTTCGAGTCTCGCTACCGTGGGTTTCATTGGATTTTCGCAGGATGGTGGGAAGGACCGGGGGCAGGATTTTACCATCAATCGAAAGCCCGATTTATGCTGCGCTGCAGCGAATCGATGTAAGCGGTGTGTAAGATTGAAAGGGTCTAATCCGCTGCGTTTCGCGTGATCCAGGGCCGTTCGGCAAGCGTGTCGTGTTCCGCTCGCCTCACGCGGCAAAAAGGGGGGTGCCCCCGGTTCCTTTAGTGCTTCGACTGCTTGAATCGTTCAATGAATACCGCACAGGAGATGGAATATGTCCCAGAATGAATCCGCACAAGCCGTACAGGTTTTTGAGCCCTCCGCCGATTTCGTCAAGCAGGCGACCATCGCCGGCATGGATGCTTACAAGGCTCTGTGCGCCGAGGCGGAAAAAGACTATGCGGGCTACTGGGCACGCCTGGCGCGCGAGCACGTCACCTGGAAGCAGCCCTTCACGCAGACTCTCGACGAATCCGAAGCCCCCTTCTTCAAGTGGTTTGCCGACGGCAAGCTGAACGTCTCCTACAACTGCCTCGACCGCAACGTCGAAGCCGGCCTCGGCGACAAGGTCGCGATCATTTTCGAAGCCGACGACGGCGCGGTGACCAACGTCACCTACAAGCAACTGCTCGCCAAGGTCTCCCAGTTCGCCAACGTACTGAAGTCGCGCGGCGTCAAGAAGGGCGACCGCGTCGTCATCTATCTGCCGATGTCGGTCGAAGGCATCATCGCCATGCAGGCCTGCGCCCGCATCGGCGCGATCCACTCGGTCGTCTTCGGCGGCTTCTCGGCGCAGTCGGTGCGCGACCGCATCAACGACGCCGGCGCCGTCATGCTGATCACCTCCGACGGCCAGTGCCGCGGCGGCAAGGCTCTGCCGCTCAAGCCGATCGCCGACGAAGCGCTGGAAAACGGCGCCTGTCCGTCGATCAAGAACGTCATCGTCTGGAAGCGCACCGGCGCCGAAACCAACATGGTCGCCGGACGCGACACCTGGTGGCACGACGCCGTCGCCGGCCAGTCCGAAGTCTGCGAACCGGAGTGGGTCGAAGCAGAGCATCCGCTCTTCCTGCTCTACACCTCGGGTTCGACCGGCAAGCCGAAGGGCGTCCAGCACTCGACCGGCGGCTACCTGCTGCACGCCGTGCTGACCATGAAGTGGACCTTCGACCTCAAGCCGAACGACATCTTCTGGTGTACCGCCGACATCGGCTGGGTCACCGGCCACACCTACATCACCTATGGCCCGCTCGCCTGCGGCGGCACCGAGATCGTCTTCGAAGGCGTGCCGACCTACCCGGACGCCGGCCGTTTCTGGAAGATGATCCAGGACCACAAGGTCAGCATCTTCTACACCGCGCCGACCGCCATCCGTTCGCTGATCAAGGCCGCCGACACCAACCCGGCGACGCACCCGACCAAGTACGACCTGTCCTCGCTGCGCCTGCTCGGCTCGGTCGGCGAACCGATCAACCCGGCCGCCTGGCAGTGGTACTACGACAACGTCGGCGGCGGCCGCTGCCCGATCGTCGACACCTTCTGGCAGACCGAGACCGGCGGCCACATGATCACGCCGATGCCGGGCGCGACGCCGCTGGTGCCGGGTTCCTGCACGCTGCCCTTCCCGGGCATCCAGGCCGCCATCGTCGATGAGACCGGCACCGAGCTCGACTGGGGCAAGGGCGGCATCCTCGTCGTCAAGAAGCCGTGGCCGGCGATGATCCGCACCATCTGGGGCGATCCGGAGCGCTTCAAGAAGTCCTACTACCCGGACGACTTCAACGGCAAGCTCTACCTCGCCGGCGACGGTGCGACGCGCGACGCGAAGACCGGTTACTTCACGATCACCGGCCGTATCGACGACGTGCTGAACGTTTCCGGCCACCGCATGGGTACGATGGAAATCGAGTCGGCGCTGGTCTCGCACCCGATGGTCGCCGAAGCGGCCGTGGTCGGCCGTCCGGACGACCTGACCGGCGAAGCGATCTGCGCCTTCGTCGTGCTCAAGGGCGCCCGTCCGACCGGCGACGACATCAAGCGCATCGTCAAGGAACTGCAGGATCACGTCGGCAAGGAAATCGGCCCGATCGCCAAGCCGAAGGACATCCGCTTCGGCGAGAACCTGCCGAAGACGCGTTCCGGCAAGATCATGCGCCGCCTGCTGCGTTCGCTGGCGAAGGGCGAGGAAGTCACGCAGGACACCTCGACGCTGGAAAACCCGGCGATCCTCGAGCAGCTCAAGCAGCCCGCCGGCTGATTGGTCCGGCCCGCCGCGCTGGCGTGGCGGGTCCATGTTTCAGAGTGGCAGGAGACACGCCTCCCGCGGTATCGGCGCCCAGCGCCGATACCGTGAGGCAAGGCAAAATAGCGGCATCGAAGACCGCACCAAACAGGCCGGCGCCGAACAAGCGCCGGCCTGTGCTTTTGGGTTCAGGGAGTAGGCATGAGCAACAACGCGACACAGCTGCTGGTTTCGGCGACCATCGAATTCCTGCGCCGGCATCCTCCGTTCGACCGCATGGAGCCGGAGGCGCTGCAGTTCCTGGCCGAGCACCTTAAGCTCGCCTATTACCCGAAGGAGGCGCAGGTGCTGACGCCGGAAATGGGCGTCGCGCGCACCTTCTACATCCTGCAGCGCGGCAAGGTGCTGGCCCGTCAGGCCGGCGAGATCAGCGTCGTCGAGTATTCGTCGATGACGCTCGGGCCGGGCGAGGGCTTCCCGATCGGCTCGGTCACCGCACAGCGTCCGTCGACCAACGCCTACGTCGCGCTCGAGGACGTCTTCTGCTACGAATTGCAGGCCGACGATTTCTTCAAGCTGATGCAGAAGAGCACGGTCTTCAACCTCTTCTGCACGCAGTACATCGCGAGCCTGCTCAACCAGTCGCGCCAGCAGTTGCAGGTGCAGTTCGCGCAGCGTGCCGCCGAACAGCAGACGATGAATTCGCCGCTCGCCAGCATCGTCAAGAAGGCGCCCATTTCCGTGTCGCCGGATACGCCGATCCGCAAGGTGGTCGAGGTGATGGCGGCCGGCCACATCGGGTCGATGATCGTCGTCGACGAGGCCGAGCAGCCGGTCGGCATCTTCACGCAGTCCGACGTGCTGAAGCGCATCGTGCTGCCCGGCATCGCGCTCGACGCGCCGATCCAGTCGGTGATGTCGCCGGCGCCGCATACGCTGCCGATCTCGTCGAACGCCTACGATGCCGCGCTGGCCATGGCCATGCACGGCATCCGCCACGTGCTCGCGGTGGACGAAGGCGGGCGCCTGAAGGGCGTCGTTTCTGAGCGCGACCTGTTCACGCTGCAGCGTGTCGGCCTGCGCCAGATCCGCCAGACGATAGACACCGCGGCCAATCTCGACCAGCTGCTGCAGGCCAGTCAGGACGTGCGCCAGCCGCACGACCTTTACGGCATCGAGTGGGCCTGGCTGTCCTTCGGTTCGGAGGGGCGTGACGAGCAGACCTTCAGCACCGATCAGGACAACGGGATCGTCTATGTGTGCACCGACATCATGGACCGCGAGCAGACGCAGCTGCGCCTGCTGGAGTTCGCGCGCGACGTCAATCACGACCTCGACAAGTGCGGTTTCCCGCTGTGCCAGGGCAAGATCATGGCGAGCAACCCGGAGCTGTGCCTGACCATCGAGGAGTGGGAGGAGAAGTTCGGGCACTGGATTCGCACGCCGGAGCCGCAGGCCCTGCTCAACGCGACGATCTTCTTCGACTTCCGTCCGCTGTTCGGCCAGTTCAACTTGGCTAACCGTCTGCGCCTGTCGCTGCTGCGCCAGACGCGCACGAACGGCGTGTTCCGCCGCATGATGGCGCAGAATGCGCTGTCCGTTTCGCCGCCGCTCGGCAAGATCCGCGACTTCATCACCGACGCCGATCCCGAGCGTCCCGGCACCATCGATCTCAAGAAGTTCGGCGCCCGCCTGTTCATCGACGCGGCGCGCATCTTCGCGCTCGCGCACAACGTTTCGGCGACCAACACGGTGCAGCGCCTCAAGCTCTCGGCCGGGCCGATGAATGCGCCGGCCGACGAGGTGGCGGCGATCATCGAAGGCTTCAACTTCATCCAGCTGCTGCGCCTGCGGCACCAGCACTTCGAGCAGGAGCACGGGCGCGAGGGCGACAATTCGGTGCGCCCGGACGAGCTCAACGAACTCGAGCGGCGCATCCTCAAGGAAGCCTTCCGCCAGGCGCGCAAACTGCAGCAACGCCTGAAGCTCGACTATCAGGTGTGACGCGATGAACTGGATCGCCAAACTCTTCAACGGCGGGCCGAAGGCGCCGCCCATCGTGCTCACGCCCGTGCAGCAGGAGGCGATCGCCGCCTGGCGCAAGACGCCGGCTCCCGACCTGACGCGCTCGCACTACCGCAGCCGCTACGTCGTCGTCGACGTCGAGGCGAGCGGCCTGAATATGAAGAAGGACCGCCTGATCTCGATCGGCGCGCTGGCCGTCGTCGACGGCGTGATCGACTTTTCCGACGCCTTCGAAGTCGTGCTCAGGCAGGATGTGGTGAGCACCCACGAGAACATCCTGATCCACGGCATCGGCGGTTCGGCGCAGAGCGAAGGGGTCGATCCGCCCGACGCGCTGATCGCCTTTCTCCAGTACCTCGGCAAGTCGCCGCTGGTGGCCTATCATGCGCTCTTCGATCAAAGCATGATCGAGCGGGCGCTGAAGGAATATCTGGGATGCGATCTCGGGCAGACGTGGATCGATCTGGCCTGGGTGATGCCCGATCTCTTCCGCGACCTGATCAACGCCCAGGTGGGACTCGACGATTGGCTGAAACTCTTCGACATCGAAAACATCCTGCGTCACAACGCGGTCTCCGACGCCTACGCCACGGCCAAGCTGCTGCAGGTGGCGCTCGCGCGCGGCATGCAGCGCGGCGCGGAAACGCCGAACAGCTTCGTCGAACTGGAGCGTGCGCGGCGCTGGATGCGACGCGCCAGCTGACGACGGGCCGGGTGTGAGCGCGTGACCGCATGACCGACTTCGCCGCCCAGCTGCGCCGCTACTACGTCCTGTATACGGGCGGCTTCCTCGCGTTCATCGCATTGCTCGGCGTGCTCGAACGCTTCGGCATGCCGCCGCGCTGGATCGGCTACGCCTTCCTGTTCCTGACCATCATCCTGTACGCGACGATCGGCATCCTGGCGCGCACGGCGAACATCTCCGAGTACTACGTCGCCGGGCGCCGCGTGCCGGCGCTGTTCAACGGTATGGCGACCGGCGCCGACTGGATGAGCGCCGCGTCCTTCATCGGCCTCGCCGGCACCCTCTATCTTTCCGGCTATCAGGGGCTCGCCTACGTGATGGGCTGGACCGGCGGCTACGTGCTGGTGGCGCTGCTGCTTGCGCCCTATTTGCGCCGCTTCGGGCAATTCACCATCCCGGACTTTCTCGGCGCGCGCTACGGCGGCAACGGCGCGCGCCTCGTCGGCGTCTTCGCCACCGTCCTCGCTTCCTTCGTCTACGTCGTCGCGCAGATCTACGGCGTCGGCGTCATCACCAGCCGCTTCGTCGGCCTGCAGTTCGAGATCGGCGTCTTCGTCGGCCTCGCCGGCATCCTCGTCTGCTCCTTCCTCGGCGGCATGCGCGCCGTGACGTGGACGCAGGTGGCGCAGTACGTGATCCTGATCGTCGCCTACATCGCGCCGGTCGCCATGCTCTCGTTCAAGGTCACCGGCGTGCCGGTGCCGCAGGCGGTGTATGGTCAGGTGCTGCAGAAGGTGCAGGGACTGGAGGCGCAGATTTTCGACCGCCCGGCGGAGGTCGAGGCGCGCCAGCTGTTCCGCGCCCGCGCCGACGAATATCACGAGCGGGTGATGCGCCTGCCCGATTCGCTGGACGAGGAAAAGCAACGTCTCTCGCAGCGGATCAACGAGCTGCGCAGCAGCACGGCGCAGATGCGCGACGTCATCGTGCTCGAAAAGGAGCGCCGCGAGATGCCGAAAACGCCCGATGCCGCGCACGAGCGCTGGGACGCGGCGATGCGCGCGGCGGCCGAGCGGGGGGCGGAGCCGGTGCACCATTCGACGGCCTTTCCCGGCCGCGACGAGGCGGCGAGCAACACGGCGCGCCTGAATTTCCTGACGCTGGTGTTCTGCCTGATGGTCGGCACGGCGGCGCTGCCGCACATCCTGATCCGCTACTACACCACGCCGACGGTGCGCGAGGCGCGCAATTCGGTGACCTGGTCGCTGTTCTTCATCCTGCTGCTCTACCTGACGGCACCGGCCTATGCGGTGTTCGCCAAGTTCGAAATCTATTCGCATCTGGTCGGCACCAGCATCGCGCAGCTGCCCGGCTGGGTCAGCGCCTGGGGCAAGATCGGGCTGGTCTCGATTGAGGACATCAACCACGACGGCATCCTGCAGCTGGCCGAGCTGGCGCTCAATCCCGACGTGATCGTGCTCGCCACGCCGGAGATCGCCGGACTGCCTTACGTCATTTCCGGGCTGGTCGCCGCCGGCGCGCTGGCCGCCGCGCTGTCGACCGCCGACGGCCTGCTGCTGACGATTGCCAGCGCGCTCTCGCACGACGTCTATTACAAAATGTTCCGTCCCGCCGCGACGACGCAGTGGCGGCTCGTCGTCTCGAAGTCGGTGCTCCTCGTCGTCGCCGTCCTCGCGGCGACGGTCGCCTCGCAGAAACCCGCGACCATCCTGTTCATGGTCGCCTGGGCCTTCTCGCTGGCCGGCGCGGCCTTCTTTCCGGCCCTCGTCCTGGGAATCTTCTGGAAGCGGGCGAACAAGGCGGGGGCGGTCAGCGGCATGATCATCGGCCTGCTGGTCACCATGATTTACATGGGGCGCGTCCATTTCGACGCGATTCCTTGGCTCGGCATCCACGGCATTGCGATGGAGCCCTGGCTCGGCATCCAGTCGACGTCGGCCGGCATCTGGGGCGTGATGATCGGCTTCGTCACCATCGTCGTCGTCAGCCTGCTGACGCCGGCGCCGGGGCGCGAGGTCCAGGACTTCGTCGAGGAAGTCCGCTATCCCGAGAGCGAATCCGCCGAGCGGCCATGATGCGCGCGATTTTCCGGCGGCCTTCCGAGGAGTCCTGAACATGCAGCTTGCCGAGAAACGCAAGGCCTACTGGCGGCGCAATCTGCGCATGACGGCTTTGCTCCTGCTCATCTGGTTCGCCGTGACCTTCGTCGCCAGCTACTTTGCGCGCGAGCTCAACGAGTTCAGTTTTCTCGGCTTCCCGCTCGGCTTCTACATGGGCGCCCAGGGCTCGCTGATCATCTATCTCGCGATCGTCTGGTACTACGCCCGCTACATGAACAAGCTCGATCGGGAATTCGGCTTCGACGAGGGCGGCGGCTGAGCGCGGACGGTCGTGGAGCGCATCCGGGTGACCTTGTCGCCGGGTCGGCGGAAGTGCAGTGCGGAGGCGGACGCGCCGCCGCGCCTCAAAAGGGAAGTTCGCTGTGCAGGTGCGCGAGGTCGCCGCGCCCGGTGTCGCGGATCAGCTGGTTGGCGCGTTTCGGCTCGAAGGTCCGGAGCCGCCGGACGATCTCGGCGACGCGCTCGGGGTTCCGCGCATGGTGGTGCGCCATGCCGAGCTGGAACCACGCGTCGCCGAACATCGTCTGCCGCCGCACGTTTTCCTCGAAAGCCTGCGCGGCTTCGGCATGCTCGCCGAGCGCGGCGTGGGCCAGCCCCATGCCGTACCAGGCGCGGTCGAGTTCGGGCGCGAGGCGCACGGCCTCGCGGAAGGCGGCGATGGCGGCACGGCGCTCGCCGTTCCGTTCGCGCACGAAGCCGAGATTGAACCAGGCCTGGGCATTGCCCGCGTCGAGCCGGACGGCCTCCTCGAACCAGCGGGCGCTGTCCTGCGGCCGCTGCGTTTCGGCCGCGAGGAAGCCGAGCCGGCCGGCGACCGCGGCGCTCGGCGCGAGGCGGTAGAGGCGCGCGTATTTCGCGTAGGCGAGTTCGTTCTTGCCGAGAAACTGCAGCAGCCAAGCACGCGCCGCGCACCGCCACCGTTCGATCTTCATGCCGTGCTGTCTCCGTTTCGCCTGATCGCCGCATCGGCGCTTCGTTTGCCCTAGAATTCTAGCTTCTTCAGCGAGGCGACATGGCTCCCATCGAACTAACGATCATCAGCATCCTGCGGACCCTCGTCGAGGTTGCCGGCATGTCGCTGCTGGCGCAGGGCGCACTTTTCGTGCTGGCCGGCGGCGGCCGCGAAAAGAACGCCATCTACCGGCTCTTCCGCGTCGTCACCCGGCCCGCGATCCGCCTCGTGCGCCGCATCGCGCCGCGCGTCGTCGTCGATAGACACATTCCCTTCGTCGCCTTCTTCCTGCTCTTCTGGCTATGGATTTTCCTGGCCTACGCGCGGCGTGCGATCTGCGTGGCGAACGCCCTGTCCTGCGTTTGATTCGGCCGTCTTTCCCGTTTGGTGTTCGCAAAGGCTTCTGCTAGAATGCGCGCTCTTCTGGAGAGGTGGATGAGTGGTTTAAGTCGCACGCCTGGAAAGCGTGTGTAGGGTAATCCCCTACCGCGGGTTCGAATCCCGCCCTCTCCGCCAGGAACATAAAAAACCCGCTAATACAATGTGTTGGCGGGTTTTTGTTTTTCTGATTCTGTTTTTTATTAGATCTTAGGTGTCAGGTTTCCACCGATTTCGCTCGAGTTTTTTCCCCGAGTGTGACGGAATTGTGCCCAAAATGCCCGCTGATCCCGTGACGAAACTGTGACGTCTTGCGCCAAGGGTCATGACAAATCACTGGGAATTTTTTCCTCCCCCCGCTACGCCTGTTTTAGAACGTCGACCGTCAGTCGACCGCAGTTCAGACTGTGCGCATCGTTAAGGAGGCTGATAGGAAATCATGGATTTGCGAGATGTTTTTCCGGGGCAACTGGTTCTGGATCCAGTGGAACTGCTTGTTAAGATTGAACGGTGCGCAAGGAAGACGGCACAAAACAAGCTTTACCTCGCCCTTGATGGAAAATTTGAGTTCCCTTTCCCTGTCCGGCGCTTGGGTGGGGGACGTCCCTACTGCCTTCTTGATGAAGTTCAGGCCGTCCTGGACACTGCTCCGCTGGTAGCAGGCAAAAGAAGTTTCGCTGGTGGGACAATGACGAAGCCGTCACAGGGTGACGATGATGCTCGCTTGACTCCATTGGGAAGGCCGTCGTTTCAAGAGGAAGCGGCGGCAAAGCATGCTGGCTTTACGAGCGCAGTGCACAGGCGACGCGCTCGTGGCAAGGCAGGTGAGATAAAACGTTGAAATGGACACTTAGTAGCCTAGGTGCTGCCCTCTAGTCTTTAGTCACCTGCTCACCTTTTCAGCAAACATCAATCGGCGTCGTCTTCCAGACGTCCTGCGCCAAAGCGATGAGCATAGCGTGCCGCTTTTCGATGGTTGCCGCACTCCACGCAGGGAATGCCTCCAGCTTTGCGTTGATCCGCGAGATGGACGTGTTTTGCCCGACGGCGGTCAGCGCCACCAAACTGCGGGTCAGGTAGTTGCCGCTCTTGCTGTACTCAACTTGCTTGGCCGTGTAGAAGTCATTGCCCGCGACGATGTTGATGGGCTTCTCCAGCAAGGTTAGGTTGCCCAGGCGGTTCTTGTAGTCGTCGTAGACCATACCGGGATTTTCGTTAGCCCACTTGGATCGCAGATCGTCCTCTGGCTTGTTGGGCAGAATGTGCTCGATTTCCAGATTGGTAAACGGCTCCAGGCTGCCCGGCACCTTCAGCCCACTGAAGGCCATCTCGACGTGCTGCGTCAGCCGTGCCAGTAGATAGCGTGTCCGGTACTGTTGCATCGAATACAAGGTGAAACGTTTGAGCGCATCGGCCAACTCCTGTGACTTGCCGGCCATGTTTTTCTCGAAACGATCGGCGACGAAAGCGTTGAGCTGAACCCTCTGCTTCATCGGATCGGTCGTCTCAGCAATGACCCGCAGCTCGTCGGCCCACTGAGAAAAGTTGCGTTCCAGATCCTTGGTCGGGGTCTTGGTGAAGATGTAGTAGAAGAGGAAGCTCTCCAACTGCGCAACGAAATGGTCGAACAGCGGCTTGGGAAAATTGGCCGCCGCTAGCAGCAGAACATAATGCAAGCTGAACGCGCCACCGGCCAGGCGCTTGAGGCTGTCCATCGGCAGGCTGGGCTTGCCGTCATTACCCAGCCCGTTGGCAAAGGCCAAGTAGGGCTCGACATTGCGGATCACCTTGCGAACGCACTCGAAAGGCTTGGTGGCGGAATCGCACAGCGCCGCGTTGTCCTTGGCCACGAACCAGTCGGCAATTTCGTCC
>Ga0066256_1003745_pt1 | contig 13856 bp, 13 predicted proteins | sample ThiBio_1000_biof_FD_87107 | JGI IMG/M metagenome (GOLD analysis project Ga0066256, IMG submission 87107) | Wastewater bioreactor microbial communities from Cape Town, South Africa - Thiocy_expt_1000_biof (version 2) | ecosystem: Engineered > Bioreactor > Thiocyanate-remediating >...
CCGCACCCCCGGGCGATGAGGGGGCGCCGGGCCCCGCCGCCCGCGTCTTCATCCGCCACGAAGCCGGGACCGTGCAGCAGGGCACGCCGAGCGAGGCCTGCCGCGCACCGACCCCGGCTTCCCGCATGCGTTTGCTTGGCGCCCCCAACACGCTTTCGACGCGGGCCAGGGCGGGCAAGGCCGCCCTTCCCGCCGGCGAGATCGACGCTCCCGGCTGCCCGGACGGGCCGGCCGAGGTCTATGTGCGGCCGAACGACCTCGACTGGGCGCTTGACGGCGCCGGCATTCCCGCCAGCGTCCGCCAGGTGCTCGACCGCCCCGGCAACCGCCGCGTCATCGCCGCCACCGAACAGGGCGACGCGCTGGAATTCGACGTCGCGCCGGAAACCGAGGTCAAGGCCGGCGACCGCGGCATGGTCCGCATCCGCCGGGCGCGCATCTTTCCAGCCGGCTGACACGTGATCCGCACCGGTTGCGATCGTGAGGCAATCGGGGCAGAATGTTGCCGGAGAGGCAGCAGGGTCAACGGATGCCGATACTGACGGGCGCATGTCATTGCGGCAAGGCGAGCTGGACGCTGGAGGGCGATCCGGGTTCGATCACCGCATGCAACTGCACGCTCTGCCGGCGCTACGGCACGCTGTGGGCCTATGACTACGAAGGCGAACGCATCGCCCTCAGCGGCGAGACGGCTTCCTATACCCGTTCCGGCCGGGAGCGGTCGTCGCTCGAAATCCTGTTCTGCCCGTCCTGCGCCTGTGTGCTGAGCTGGCGCGGCCTGCGCCTCGACCAGGAAGGTCGGCGACGGATGGCGGTCAATGTGCGGCTTGCGCCGCCGGAACGCGTCGAAGACCTGCCCATCGATCATTTCGACGGGCTCGACACGTTTGAAGACCTGCCGTCCCAAGGGCGCTGTGTGCGTGATCTCTGGTTTTAGATCGAGTCCGGACTTTTTTCGCAGACCAGAGAATGGACAGTTTCACCAGGAAAGCCGGCCGTGTACGCCCGATGGGCGAAGCGCGCACTCAAGCCAGACCTGCGTTTCTGCACCGCAGCAGCTTCAGACCGCGGGTGCATCCTTCTCCGCTTCGGCGCGAACCTCGTCTCCGAAAAGCAGCATCGTCGGGATATCGCGGCTTGCCGCCGCCATCAGCGCCGCCGGCAGGTCGGCATAATGCGCCAGCACCTCGGCATGCCAGCCATAAGCCTTGCCGATCGCCAGGAGATCCGGCGTGTAGATATCGACGCCCAGCGGCTGGATGTTCTGCGAGACCATGTAGGACTTGATCTCGCCGTAGCCGTTGTTGTTGTGCAGCATCAGGATCACCGGCGTCTTCGCCTCGGTTGCCGAGGCCAGCTCGGCGACGGAGAACTGCAGGCCGCCGTCACCGACCAGCGAGACTACCGGCCGGCCGGGCTGGCCGACCTTGGCGCCGATGGCCGCCGGCAGGCCGTAACCCAGCGTGCCGTAACCGGTCGCCGAGTTGAAATAGCTGCCCGGCTGCGCCGAACGGAAGCCGAGATTGCCGGCATAGACCAGCTGGGTGGAATCGCCGACGATCAGCACATCCGCAAGCGTGTCGCGGATGGTGGCCAGCATGGCGAGATCGCCGCGCATCGCCGGCGTCAGGTCGGCGGGAGCCTTGGCGATGGCGGCAGCGGTGCGTGCGGCACCGTCATGGCTGCCGTCCGGCAGGGCTGCCAGCAGCGCATCGGCGCAGGCGCCGGCATCGCCGACGATGCCGATTTCGGCGGCGCGGGTGCGCATGATCTGCTTCGGATCGATATCGACGCGGATCAGCGTGCCGGGAATATGGAAGAAGCCGTCCTCGTACATATCGTAATCGGTCGAGCCGAACTCCGTGCCGATGGCGAGCACCACGTCGGCCGCCTCGATGACCGCACGCGACGAAACACAGCTCGGCGACAGCGGCACATTGAGCGGATGTTCGGGAGGCAGGATACCGCGGCCGTTGGTGCTGGAGATGACGGGGGCATCCAGCTTTTCCGCCAGCGCCCGCACCTTAGCTGCAGCCTTGATCGCGCCGCCGCCGACGAGGATGACCGGCGCCCTGGCGCCTTCCAGCGCCTTTGCCGCCGCAGCGATTGCCACGGCATCGCCGGCGGGTCGCGACAGGCGCGTCACCTTTTCCGGCACCGGCAGGTGGCCGGCATCGGCGAGCATGACGTTGATCGGCAGCTCGATATGGACGGGGCGCGGCCGCTCGCTGTCGAAGACGGCGAAGGCGCGGGCGAGAACCAGCGCCAGCTCTTCCGGCCGGTTGACGGTGTAGCTGAAGGCGGAAACCTGGCTCATCAGCGCCTGCTGGTTCGGCAGTTCGTGCAGCCAGCCGTCGCCGGACCCCATGCGACCGTGCTGGTTGACGGTGGAGATCACCAGCATCGGCACCGAATCGCCATAGGCCTGGCCCATGGCCGTGGCGATGTTGGTCATGCCCGGGCCGGTGATGATGAAGCAGACGCCCGGCTTGCCGGTGGCGCGGGCATAGCCATCGGCCATGAAGCCGGCGCCCTGTTCGTGACGCGGCGTCACATGGCGGACCGTGCTGCCGGCAAGCCCGCGGTAAAGCTCCACCGTGTGCACGCCGGGAATGCCGAAGACCGTGTCAACGCCATAGGTTTCCAGCAATTTCGTCAGATACATGCCCGTGCTGATCACGCCTGTCTCCCGCGCGTCGTTATTTGTTATACAGTTGTATATTAACTCCGCCATGGGCGGCGCAAGCGAAATCTCAGCCTTTGCGCGAAAGCATGGCGGTGACGACGGTCTTCGCCAGGATGACGGCGATGACGATGGCGATCAGCACCACGGAAATCGCCGCGATCGCCGGATCGATGTTGTCGCGCAGGCCCATCCACATCATGCGCGGCAGGGTGATGGCGTTGACCGAGGTGACGAACAGCGTCACGCCGATTTCTTCCCAGGACAACACGAAGGACAGGAACAGCGCCGTCAGGATGCCGAAGCGAATGTTCGGCAGGATGACCTTGAAGATGCGGGTGCGGATGCCGGCGCCGAAACCGCGGGCGGCGAGATCGATGCGGCGGTCCACCTGTGACAGGGCAACCGTGATCAGCACCACGGCGAATGGCGCGATCATCACCGCATGGGCGACGGCGACGCCGATCCAGGTGTCGTAGCCGACCAAATCGTTGACCTTGGACAGACCGATCAGGAAGAAATAGAGGGTGATGGCCGACACCACCGGCGGCGCCACCATCGGCAGCAGTACGAAACCGAGCAGGATATTGGCGAACCACGGCCGAAACATCCAGATGCCGAGGCTGAACATCAGCGCCAGCGTGGTGGAGATGACCGAACTGAGGATGCCGATGCGGATCGACAGCCAGATGCTCTGCAGCCAGGCCGGATTGTCGAGAAGCGCCTGGTAATGGCGCAACGACCATTCGCCTGATGGCATGGCGAGGAAGCGGGTCGGCGTGAAGGACACCGGGATGACCGCGATCAGCGGCAGCAGCAGGAACAGCGCGACCAACGAGGCGAGAATGACGGCGACGGGCGTGGGTTTCGACATGGCCGGTCACCGCAACATGGATTTGGGGCGCGCATAACGCATCATCAGCACCAGCAGGCAGGCAACGATCAGCATCAGGATGACGCTCATGGCGGCGCCCAGGCCCCAGTCGGGGCTCTGGAACAGCCGGAGATAGATGAGTTCGGCGATCATGACGCTGCGGCCGCCGCCGAGGATGGCGGGGGTGATGAAGAAGCCGAGCGCGAAGACGAAGACGATGATGCCGGCGCCGAGCACGCCCGGCAGCGTCATCGGCACGAAGATCGCCCAGAAGGTGCGCAGCCGCGTCGCCCCCATGCCGCGGGCGGCCATCAGCACCCTCTCGTCGAGGCTGCGCATGGCCGACGCGATCGGGAAGACGGCGAAGGGGATGAGGAAATGCGTCATGCCGAGCACGACGCCGAATTCGTTGCGCACCAGCGTCAGCGGCTCGGAGATGATGCCGATCTGCTGCAGCCAGGTGTTGATCAGGCCGCGATTGGTGAGCAGCGCCACCCAGCCGAAGGCGCGCGTCAGGATCGAGATCCAGAAGGGTATCAGGATGCAGATTTCCATGGCCAGCCGCTGCATCGGCGTGCCGCGCACCCAGATGTAAGCGATGCAATAGGCGGCGGCGATGGAGAGAATGGTGACGATCAGGCAAATGCGGAAGGTGCGAATGAACACCGAGATGATCAGCGGATCGGAGACCGCCTTGACATATTGCCCGACGCCGGGCTCCGGCAGGGTGACGCTCCACTGCATGACGCCGAGGAAGGGCACGAAATAGGCAAGGCACAGGAACAGCACCAGCGGGCCGAACAGCAGGGCCGGTTTCATCCTCTCGCTCATCGTCGGTTTCTCCTCGGTTATAGCTGGTGGTGCAAGGGGTTCCCCCTCACCCTGTGGGGAGAGGGAACCGGTGTGCCTTCAATGTTCGCCAGCGCGGCACCACCTCTTTTCCACCGACCGCAGGCGATGGAACGAGCGGGGCCGGCATACCCCCTTCTCCCCGCGGGGAGAAGGGTCCGAAGGACGCAGCGGGATGAGGGGGGTGCCACACGGCAAAACCTCACCTTGCCTCACCCCCTCATCCGACCCTTCGGGCCACCTTCTCCCCGCCGGGGAGAAGGGGAAACTGCGGCGTCAGGCCGAGATGATCTTGGTGTACTCGTCCAGCGCCGGGCCGTAATTGGTCTCGTACCAGGCCATGTCGAGGGCGACCTGCTTCGACATGTTGGCCGGGTCGACCGGGTTGAGGCGGGCCTGCTCGGGAGACAGAAGCGCGTCGGCGGCCGGGTTGGCCGGGCCCTGGCCGAGCATTTCGAACATGATGACCTGCTTCTTCGGGTCCTGGGCGCTGGCAATGAACTTCATCGCCGTATCCTTGCCGCCGGGATTGCCCTTCAGCACGGCCATGGCGCCGGGCGAGATCAGGCCCTGGTCCCAGACGAACTTGATCGAACCGCCGGAATCCTTCTCGATCAGGCTGGCGCGGGTCGACCAGATCAGCGCCATCGAGGCTTCACCGTTCAGGAGAACCGACTGGCTTTCGGAACCGCCGCCCCAATAGGAAACGACATTGTCCTTGAAGGCGGCGATCTTCTTGTGGGCGCGCTCCAGGTCGAGCGGGTAGAGCTTCGAGGGCTCGACGCCATCGGCGAGAAGTGCGGCTTCCCACATGCCGGCGCCCCACTTGTAGAGCGAACGCTTGCCCGGGAATTTCTCGACATCGAAGAAATCCGCCATGCCGGTCGGCACCTTGTCGCCGAACTTCGAGGCGTCGTAGGCGATGATGTAGGAGAAGAAATAGGTGGAGGCGGCATATTCCCAGCCAAAACCCTCGCGCATCTTCGCCTTGTCGACGATGGCGTAGTCGATCGGCTCGATCAGGCCTTTCTTGCCGAGCGCCTGGGCGGAGAACGGGTCGGCATCGACGATGTCCCAGCTCGGCTTGCCGCTCTCAACCTGCGCGGCGATGGCGCCTTCCGTCGGGCCGGAGCCGTCCTGCTTGACGGTGATGCCCGCCTCTTCCTTGAACGGCGCGCCATAGGCCTTGTCGTAGGCCGTGCCGGCATCGCCGCCCCAGTTGACGAACACCAGTTCGCCTTCGGCGGCCGAGGCGCGCGAGGCGTTGAGCGCGATCGGGCTGGTGGTCAGCATCAGCGCCGCCATCTGGGTAAAGCGGCGGCGGGTCAGGTTGAAGTGTGTCATGCAAGTTCTCCTCTGGTTATCGGGCGGTCGCTTGACACGCCGTCCCGCTGTTTATTCTGTCATGGCCGCAGCGCACCCGACGGTCAGCTTCCGACAAAGAAACCCTGGGTGGCCGGCCAGCCGGCCCAGACCATGCGGCCCGGCTCGAAGCCGGCGCTCACTTCCCGCGTCGGCATCTGCAGCACGATCGGCGTGCCGCCCAGCGTCTTCAGGGCAAAGCGCGTTTCCGAACCGAGATAGGTAACGCCCTCGATCTCCGCCTGCAGCATGTTGCCGTCGTCGGGCGCCTTTTCCGACAGCACCATGTGCTCCGGCCGGATGGCGAATTGTTTGGTCACGGCCTCTCCCGGCGCGATCAGCCGGATCGGCCGGCCTTCGAACACCGCCTCGCCGCCATTGCCGGTCGCCTGCGCCTCGCTGAGCGGCAGGATGTTCACGTCGCCGAGGAACTCCGCCACGAAGCGGTTGGCCGGACGTTCATAGACCTGCTTCGGCGTATCGAGCTGCTGCAGGTGGCCGTGGTTGAAGATGCCGATGCGGGTGGACAAAGCCAGCGCTTCCGACTGGTCGTGCGTGACGAAGACGAAGGTGGTGCCGAGTTCCTGGTGCAGGCGGCGCACCTCTTCCTGCATCGAGACGCGCAGGTTCTTGTCGAGTGCCGAAAAGGGCTCGTCGAGCAGCAGCACGGCCGGTTCGAACACCAGGGCGCGGGCGAGCGCCACACGCTGCTGCTGGCCGCCGGACAGGCCGGCGGGGCGCTTCTTTTCATGGCCGCGCAGGCCGACGCGGTCGATCATGTCGTCGACGAGGATCTTGATCTCGCCGGGCGCCCGCCCCTGCACCTGCAGCGGAAAGGCGATGTTCTGTTCGACCGTCATGTGCGGAAACAGGGCATAGCCCTGGAAGACCATGCCGAAGGCGCGTTTTTCCGCCGGCACGCGGGTGATGTCGATACCGTCCTTCTTCAAGGTGCCGCTGGTGGCCTCCTCGAAGCCGGCGAGGATCATCAGGAACGTGCTCTTGCCCGAGCCGGACGGCCCGAGCAGCGTCAGGAATTCGCCGGAACCGATGGTCAGCGAAATGTCGCGCAAGGCGTGGAAGTCACCGAAGGTCTTGCCGATTCCCACCGCAGTGAGCTCGGCGGCTCCCTGTCTTTTCCCCATTTCTTATTCCTTCTTTTATTGGAAATGGTATGAGCCTTTTTTCGATCCGACAAACGAATTCTTTTTCCCCGCAAGACAAATTCTATTTGCCGTTCTCCTGCCGAAAGCTTGGCCGGATTGCCGCCGGCACTCAGGTATCTGCATCAATTTCGAGCATTTCCGAGCGCAGCCAGTCGCAAAAGGCCACCACCGCCTGGCTGTCCGCCTTGGCCTCGGAGGCCACGAGATAGTAGGAGCGCTGCGACGAGATGCCGATGTCGAACGGGCGGACGAGCTGGCCGCTCTCCATCGCGTGCCGGCAGGTGAAGCGATCGCCCATGGCGATGCCCTGCCCCGACAAGGCGGCGGCGAAGACGAGGTTCATGTCGGAAAAGATGATGCCGGAGGCGGCATAATCGCTGTCGACGCCGGTCAGCGCGAACCAGTTTTGCCAGTCCTCGTGATCGGTCAGGTGCAGCAGGCAGGCCTTCTTGACGTCTTCCGGTTCGCCGAGCCCGCCGATCTTGTTGAGCAGCGCCGGACTGCAGAGCGGCGAGAATTCCGTATCCATCAGCCGCTCCACCTGCATGTTCGGCCAGTTGCCGGTGCCGAAGGCGATGAAGATATCGACGTCGGGATTGCTGACGTCGTCCAGCCGCCGCGGCGTCACCACCGAGATGCGCACATCCGGATAAGCCTCTCGGAAGGCGGAGATGTAATTGCACAGCCAGTTGGAGGCAAAGCCGGGCGTGGAGCTGACGGTGATGGCGCCGCTGACGCCGCGGCCGGCATACCGGGAGGCGGAGCCGGAAATGGCGCTCAGCGCCTGGCGGATATCGGCGGCATATCCGAGCCCCTGCTGGGTCAGCTCGATGCGGGTGCCGATGCGGTTCAAGATCTGGAAACCGAGCTCGCGCTCCAGGAGCCGCAACTGGTGGCTGACGGCGCTGCGGGTCAGGTTCAGCTCGTCGGCCGCCTTCCACACCGTGCCGTGGCGGGCAAAACTCTCCAGCGCCCTCAAGGCCTGCATCGACGGGATTCTTTGCATCGCACCTCCTTCTCCACCCCGGAAGGCTAGTCCGGATTCCGGGCAATGGCGAACGAAATTTGTCGAAGCAGGAAAAACATTTCACTTTTTCAAAGCGGCGTTCGGGGTTTTACTGAAAATCAAAACGGGAGAAGATTTTCATGAGTGCTTCGTCGGCGCAAATTCATGCCTTGAACCATGTCCAGGTGATCCGCCCGCAGCTTTCCGCCTGGACGGCAAAGATCTTCGAACTCGGCGAAACGGCCTGGCGCGAATATGAATCCTGCGCCTTCTACGTCGACCTGCTGCGCCGCGAAGGCTTTTCCGTCGAGGAAGGCTCGGGCGGCATGCCGACGGCGTTCTGCGCCCACTGGTCGAACGGGCCGGGACCGACGATCGGCATGTATGGCGAATATGACGCCGTGCCCGGCAACTGCCAGGCGGCCACCACCACCCGCCAGCCGCGCGGCACGCTGGGATATGAGGCCGGCGGCCACACCGATCCGCATTCGGCGCTCGGCATGGGTTCGCTCGGCGGATTGCTGGCCACCAAGGCGGCCATGCAGCATTTCGGCATCAAGGGCACGCTGCGGTTTACCGGCGAACCGGCGGAGAAGGTGCGCGGCTCGAAGCCGATCCACGCGGCGAAAGGCTATTACGACGGCCTCGACGCGATGTTTTCCTTCCATCCCTTCTACCTCCTGCCGATGTGCAACCCCGTGCGCTGGGATAAGCATTGCGGCGCCGCCTATTCGATGATCTACCGCTTCATCTGCTACCAGCCGGAACTCTGGGGCCGCAGCGACGACGCACCGATCCCGCAGGAGCATTCCGCCGTGCGTGCGCCGGGCGCCAACGACGCGCTGATGACCATGTACATGGCGTCCAAGGCGCTGCGCGATTCGATGCTGACGCATCAGGGCGGCTGGTCGATCAGCGAGGCGATCCTGACCGCCGGCCAGGCGACCGCCGACAACCTGCCGGCCGGGCTTGCCGAAATCCAGTACATGATGCGTATGCCGACGCTGGCCATGGCCGAGCAGGTGACGTCCGTGCTCGACCGCAATGCCGCCGCTGCCGCTGCCATGACCGGCTGCCGCTACGAGCGCCACTGGGTCTGCAAGTCGCGGCACGGGCTGGCCAACCACGCCATGGCCGATCTCGTCTGGCAATCGCTGCAGCATGTCGGCGCGCCGCGCTGGGACGAGGCGGCCAAGGATGTCGCCCGCGACATCCAGAAGAACCTCGGCCTCGAACCGATGGCCGATCCCTTCATCGACGAGATGGAAAAGCTGGTCTCGCCGCAGGAAGCGGAAGCGATCCTGCGCCGCGACCTGCCGCCGTCGCAGCTCAATTCCACCTCCGACGATTATACCGACATGACCTGGCACGCCCCGACGGCGCGCTTCTACATCGCCCGCCCGGCGCTCAAGGCGCCGAAGGGATACACCTATCCCGGCTGGGTGATGAACGCGCTCGGCGGCATCCCCGCCACCATCGATCCGACGGTGGTGACGGCGGCAAGCGTGATCGCTCATGCGGCGTTGCGGCTGCTGGAGGACGAGACGATGCGCGCGGCGACGAAACGCGAATTCCTGGACCGCACCGGCGGCGGCATCGGCGGCACCAGCTGGACGCCGCCGCTCTGCGACTACCCGCCGCCGATCGGTTTCCGCTGGCCGGAATATGTCACCACCGCGCGTGGCCGCGACTGGTGGATCCCGAACTTCAAGACCGCATGACGACAAGCCAGAACGACCAAGCAAAAACAACGACACGGAGCAAGGATCATGACGCAAAGCCCCTTCAACGAACCCTTTTCCCTGCAGCGCCGCAACCTCCAGGGCGGCACCAAGCCGCTGACCTTCTGGGGTTTCCAGAACGAAACCGATCCGCTGACCGACGTCCTGCTCGGCTCGCCCGCCTATCTGCGCCACATGGCGACCAGCTCGCTGTCGCGCAAGCACCTGCGTGAAAACCCCTGCAACATCCAAGTGGCGCAGGCGCAGCACAAGGAGCTTGTCTCCGCCTACGAACATTTCGGCGTCAAGATCCACTGGCACGAGCCGACGCCGGAATTGCCGATGCAGGTCTATTCGCGTGATTCGAGCGTCATGACGCCTTACGGCGCCATCATCACCGCCATGGCCAACTGGTGGCGGCGCGGCGAAAACTATGCGGCGATCCGCACCTATGAAAAACTCGGCATCCCGATCTACGACATGGTCACCGCCGGCACCTTCGAAGGCGGCGACTTCAACGTCATCGAGGACGGCTGCGTGCTGATCGGCTGCGGCGGCGCCCGCACCCAGGAGGAAGGCGCCCGCCAGGTGGAGGAATGGTTCAAGAAGGAAGGCTGGGAAACCCGGCTCGCCTTCATCGACGAATATTACGTCCACATCGACCTGATGGTGGTGCCGATCGCACCGAAGCTGACGGCCGTCTGCCTCGCCTGCACCGAGCCGGGCATCGTCGACTGGCTGAAGGGCAAGGGCCACGAAATCATCGACGTTCCGTTCCAGGACACGATGGCGCTCGGCTGCAACTTCATGTCGCTCGGCGGCGACCGGGTGATCGCCCCGACCGCCTCGAAGACGCTGATCGAAAAGCTGCGCGCCCGCGGTTTCGAAGTGGCGGCCGTCGACATGAGCGAAATATCCAAGACCGGCGGCGGCATCCATTGCATGGCGCAGGCGCTGAAGCGCGCCGCCTGATCGGGCTGCCAGCATCGGGAACGAGAGGGTTCGCGGGACCTAACCGGAGGAAGGGGTGCCACGGAGGAAAAGTTCTGCCGTGTCTCGCCCCCTCATCCGGCCCTTCGGGCCACCTTCTCCCCGTGGGGAAAAGGGGAGTCAGCTTCCGGCGTCGAGCTGTTGCAGCGCCGCATCGGCGCGCGCAACGATCTCCTCGACGGAGCCGTCGATTTCGATGGTGACGACGCCGGGTTCGCCGCTCGGGGGTTCCAGCGTCTGCAACTGGCTTTCGAGCAGGGAGGCCGGCATGAAGTGGCCGGTGCGGGCGCCCATGCGTTTCGACAGCAATTCCTTCGTGCCGTCGAGATAGACGAAAATCAGCGTGCCGCCGGCAGCCGCCCTCAAGCGGTCCCGATAGATGCGTTTCAGCGCCGAGCACGACACCACCAGTCCCTGTCCCGCAGCCAGCGTCTGGCGGATCTCGGCGCCGATCGCATCGAGCCACGGCCAGCGGTCCTCGTCCGTCAGCGGAATGCCGTGCGCCATCTTCTCGACATTGGCGGGAGAATGCAGGCCGTCGCCTTCGACGAACCGTACGCCATAGGAGCGGGCCAGCCGTTCGCCGACCGACGTCTTGCCGCTGCCGCTGACGCCCATGACGCAGATGGCCCTGTTGCCGTGGTCGATCGTCACTGCCTTTCCGTCCTTACCATGGAGACGTCCTCACCCGGCTGGACCCTAACGCTTCGAAACCGGCATTCCAAGTGTGCTGGGAAAGGCTCACTGCCTCACCCGGTTGCGGCGGGTGACGAGCGGCATGAAGGCGGAAAGGAACAGCAGGCGCAGCACGTGATGGCTGCCGACGTAAGCGGCATCGACATGCATCATCACGGCCATGGCCGCCATGGTCTCCAGACCGCCGGGGGCAAAGGCGATCAGCACCGCATTCAGCGGCACGCCGGTCAGCCAGGACACGAACAGCGAAATCCCCCCTGCCGCGACGGTCACCAGCAGCGTCACCACCACACCGGCGAAAAACGCCGTTCGCAGCGCCATGATCGAAACGCCGGAAAAACGCGAGCCGATCATGCAGCCGAGCACGACATAGACCGGCGTGGTGATCCATTCCGGCACCCCGCCATGCACGAAGCCGGTGACATGAGTGGAAATCGACACCGCGACACCGCCAAGCAGCAGGGCAGCCGGAAATTTCAGCTTGAGAAAAACGAAACCGATGGCGGCGGAGGCAACGATTGCCGCCACCAGCACCGGCAAGGCCATGTCGCCGAGCACCACCGGCGGCTCGCTGCTGACGAGGCCGAAGACATCGACGATGAACGGCACCGTCAGCGTCAGGGCCAGCACCCGCACGCTTTGGATGATGCTGACGGTGACGACATCGCAGCGCGAATCGACGCCGAGGCTGATGATGAAGCTGAGATGGCCGGGCGATGCCGCCAGCATCGCCGTCTGCCGGTCGTAACCGAACGTCTTCAGCAATACGGCATAACCGGCGTAGAAGATCAGAATCACCGCCGGGATCAGCAGCAGGAAGCTTGCCGGCCAGGTTTTCGCCGCCTCGATCACTTCCGGCGTCATGCTGGTGCCCATGGTGATGCCGACGATGACGAAGCAGATGTTGCGCATCCAGTCCGGCACGGAAAGCTTGAGGCCGGCGAAGCTGGCGATGGTCAAGAGCAGCGCCGGGCCGAGCAGGTAGGGGGCGGGAAAAGACAGGAAAGCCGCAAGGACAGCGCCCGCCGCACCGATCAGCAATGTGACCGCGGCCTCGCGCCAATCTGTTTTCGACATGAGCAGGAAGAACCTTCGCACGCTGGCAGAACACGGGGCACCTAGCAGATGCCCATGACGGTTTTACTGCAATGCGAAGGCCGGTCAACTACGCGGACGCCGCAAGGCGGCTTCCGCGTGGTTTAAAGCGTGAAATCAGGCGGCGTTCTTGCGCGCCAGGCGCGCCTTGATGCTCTCGACATCGGCCCGCGGCGTCGCCGAGAACAGCGTCTTGGTGTAGGCGTGTTTCGGATCGCGGAAGCCCTCTTCGCGCGTGCCGTATTCCACCGCCTCGCCATAATACATCACCATCACGTCGTCGGCGATGTAACGCACCACCGACAGGTCGTGGCTGATGAAGACGTAGGTAAGCTGGAACTCGTCCTGCAGGTCGGCGAGCAGGTTGAGCACCTGGGCCTGCACCGAAAGATCGAGCGCCGAGACCGGTTCGTCGAGAACCAGCAGGCGCGGGCTCAGCATCAGCGCGCGGGCAATGGCGACGCGCTGGCGCTGGCCGCCGGAAAACATGTGCGGGTAACGGCCGAAATGTTTTTCGTCGAGGCCGACCTTCTTCAGCATCGCCATCGCCCGGTCCTGGCGCTCGTCACGCTTCATCGAGGTGTTGATGACCAGCGGTTCCATGAGGATATCGCCGATCTTCTTGCGCGGATTGAGCGTGCCGTAGGGGTTCTGGAAGACGATCTGCACCTTGCGGCGCATCTCCGGCGTCAGGCCTTCCTTGGCAATATCGACCTTCTGTCCGTCGATCAGCATGTCGCCGGCCGTCGGCGCGTCGATCATGGTGATCATGCGGGCGAGCGTCGACTTGCCGCAACCGCTTTCGCCGACGATGGCCAGCGTCTTGCCCTGATCGACCGCAAGGCTGATACCCTTGACCGCGTGGATCGTCCGGCCCTTGCGGAAGATGCCGCCGGCGATGTGATAGTCGCGAACAAGGTTCCTTGTTTCGAGCACATGGGTCATCTGACGGCTCCTTCGAAGATCTGTTCGTCGGACAGCAAGTCGGCAATGGTCGGCAGGCGGTCGCCGGTGGCATTGTCCGGAAGCGCGGACAGAAGCGCGCGGGTATAGGCGCTCTTCGGCGATTCGAAGAGCGACAGCACGTCGGCCTCCTCGATCTTGCGCCCCTTGTACTGCACGATGACGCGATCGGCGGTTTCGGCCACGACACCCATATTATGGGTGATGATGATCAGGCCCATGCCGCGTTCGGCCTGCAGCCGCATCAGCAGGTCGAGGATCTGCTTCTGGATCGTCACGTCGAGCGCCGTCGTCGGCTCGTCGGCGATCAGCAGTTTCGGATTGCAGGCAAGCGCGATGGCGATCATGACGCGCTGGCACTGGCCGCCCGACATCTGGTGCGGAAAGTGGCCGAGGCGGTCTTCCGGATTGGGAATGCCGACGGCGGAAAACAGCTCGATGGCGCGGGCGC
>Ga0066256_1003887_pt1 | contig 13854 bp, 10 predicted proteins | sample ThiBio_1000_biof_FD_87107 | JGI IMG/M metagenome (GOLD analysis project Ga0066256, IMG submission 87107) | Wastewater bioreactor microbial communities from Cape Town, South Africa - Thiocy_expt_1000_biof (version 2) | ecosystem: Engineered > Bioreactor > Thiocyanate-remediating >...
TTGGCAGCTGCGATCCGGACACGTTCCATCGCATGTTCGGCGTGAACGTGCTGGGGGCGTTGCTGGTGACCGAGGCGTTCGCCGATCACCTGCGCAAGGGAAGCCACCGCAAGGTAGTTTCGGTCAGTTCCACCAACGGCTCGCTGACGGCCCCGCTTCCCGGAGCGTCGATCTACTACAAGGCCAGCAAGGCGGCGCTCAACCGCGCGATGATCTGCGTGGCCGAAGCGCTGAGGCCCGAAGGCATCGCGGTGGCCATGCTCCACCCCGGCGCGGTGCGGACGGAGAAGAACCTCGAACATGGCGCGGGAAACTATCCGGGCCTTATCGAAACGCCGTTCTCGGTCGAAGGGATGATGGGGGTGATCGACCGCCTCACGATCGAGAATACGGGCAGGTTCTACAATTACGATTCGGGTTTCGCGCCCTGGTAGAGGCCGGGGGCGGCCGGCCCGCCTATCTTTTTCTTCCGAAAGTGCCGCGAGGCTATCGAATGGAAGGTTTCAACGCCTTCGGCCCGTGGTCAACAGGCTCCGACGGAAGCCTGTAACGGCATTCATCCGGGAGAGAATATGTTGAAGACTGCGGACACGAAGGCGGGGACCGATGCAAGCGCCGGGGAACACAAGCCCGGCTTCACGGATCTCGATCTGAGCAGGTTCAACGACGAGAAGGAATGCCCCGGCCTGGACGAGCTGGTGAGGCGTGCCAGGGAGATCGCGCCGCTCCTGATCGAGAACCAGGCCGAGACCGAGCGGCTGACGCAGCCGCCGCTCGCCGTGCAGCAGGCGCTGGTGGATGCCGGTTTCTACAAGATCATCACGCCCAGGCGCTATGGCGGGTGGGAAATGGGCGTGTGGCCCTTCGTGAAGATCACGATGGAGATCGGCCGCGGCTGCCCTTCCACCGGCTGGTGCTATTCGCTCGGCTACGGCCACACCTTTACCGCGGCATCCTTCTTCCCGCCCGAAGCGCAGGACGAGCTGTTCGGCGATGCGGGCGGCTATCTGTGCGCTGCCTCTTTCGGCTATCCGCGCGGCGCGGCGCGGCGCGTGGAAGGCGGTTATGTCGTCACCGGCGATTTCCCCTACGGTTCGGGCTCGCCCTATTCGAACTTCTATATGGGTGAGACACTGGCTCCGGCCGGATCGCCGCACGGGCCGGAAGGGACGCCGCTGTTCTTCGCGGTCCATCGCGACCAGTACGAGCTGCTCGACGATTGGCACGGGATCATCGGGCTGCGCGGCAGCGGCTCGCAGACCGTGCGGCTGAAGGATTCGTTCATTCCCGACAATCTCGTGGTGGCGACCAACTTCTCGCGCCTTTCGGCCGACGAAGACGGGATGACCTATGGCTACCGGCACCATGGCAATTCGTTCTACCGCATCCCGCAGTTGGCCTTCGCGGCGAATTACGCCAATGCGGTGATGGTGGGGGCCGCCTATGCGGCACTCGACGAATACGAGCATGTGGCCAAGACCAAGAAGCCGCAGAACATCTCGGCCCTGGGGGTCAAGCAGCTCAAGGTCCAGGCGCAGGCGGCGGAAGTCCAGAAGAATTACGGCCTGGCGACCGCCGATATCGAAGCCGCGGAAGGCATCCTGCGCGCCGGGGCGATCGAGCTGGAGCGGATGGGCCGTGACGGCTATTCCATGGCGGACATCCTGCGCATGACGATGCAGATCGCGGTTGCCGGCAAGATTTCGTGGAAGGCGGTGGAGGATGTCCTCTGGCGCACGATCGGCTCAAGCCAGGGCGTGGCGGGCAAGCGGATGGAACGCTATTGGCGCGACCTTTCGATCGCCTGGAACTCGCCCAACAACGGCTATCGGGAGTCGGTCGCCACCGGGTTCACCCAGCTTCACTGGGCGGATTTCCTTGCCTCGCTGGAGGACGGCTGAGTCCCGGCGAAAGCAGGGGCCCAGAGCCCGGAAGTGGCGCACTTCGCCCTGGACCCCGGCTTTCGCCGGGGTTCGCGTAGCAATGTTCTACAGCCCCGCGTGGCACAGATATTTGATGTTGAGATATTCGTTCAGGCCGTGATGCGATCCTTCGCGGCCCAGGCCTGACATCTTCACCCCGCCGAAAGGCGCAACCGGGGTGGAGACGATGCCGGTGTTGATGCCGACGATCCCGCTTTCGAGGTCGCGGCCGACGCGGGCGATGGTGGCCGGGTCGCTGGAGCAGAGATAGGCGGCGAGGCCGAACGGCGTGTCGTTCGCCATGCGCACGCCATCCTCCACCGTGTCGAACGCGATCACGCCCGCCAGCGGCCCGAAGGTCTCTTCCCGCACGATCAGCGAATCCTGCCGCACGCCGGCCAGCAGCGTGGGCAGCGAGATGCGCCCGCCCGGCGATTCCCCGCCCGCCAGCAGTTCCGCCCCGTGCTTCAGCGCGTCTTCCCGGTGGGCATCCACCTTGGCCACCGCGCGCTCGTCGATCAGCGGGCCGATATCGGTGGCATCGTCGAACCCGTCGCCGGGCCGGATGGCTCCCACCTTCGCGCGGAAGGCGGCGAGGAAGCGATCCTCGATGCCCTTCTGCACATAGATCCGGTTGGCCGCGATGCAGGCCTGCCCGGCATTGCGGAACTTGGCGGCCAGCGCGGTCTCCACCGCGATGTCGAGGTCCGCATCGTCGAAGATCAGCAGCGGCGCGTTGCCGCCCAGCTCCAGGCTCAGGCGCTTCATGGTTGGCGCGCAGGCCGCGGCGAGAAAGGCACCCACCGGGGTCGATCCGGTGAAAGTCAGCTTCCGGACGATGGGGGAGGCGGTCATCACTTCGCCGATCGCCTTCGCATGGCCCGTCACCACGCTGAACACCCCTTCGGGCACGCCCGCTTCCTCGCCCAGCCGGGCGAAGGCGAGCGCGGTGAGCGGGGTCAGCTCGGCGGGCTTGGCAACCATGGTGCAGCCTGCCGCCAGCGCGGGGCCGACCTTGCGGGTGAGCATGGCCAGGGGGAAGTTCCACGGGGTGATCGCCGCGCACACGCCCACCGGTTCCTTCTCGGCCGACAGCCGCCGGCCGGGCAGGGGCGAAGGGATGATCTCGCCCAGCGCGCGGCCCGCTTCCTCGGCATAGAATTCCATGAAGCCGGCGGCATAATCCACTTCGCCGCGTGCTTCCTTCAACGTCTTGCCGTTCTCGCGCGTCATGATCCGGGCCAGGTCCTCGCGGTGCCGGACGATGAGGTCGAACCAGCGGCGCAGGATCGCCCCTCGTTCGCGCGCGGGACGCCTTGCCCAGGCGGGGAAGGCCCGCGCCGCGCCGTCGATCGCCTGCTGCACCTGCGCCTGCGACAGGTCCGGCACTTCGCCGATCGCTTCCAGGGTGAAAGGATCGTCCACCTCGATCGGCCTGCCGGCGCCTTCGGCCCACTTGCCGTCCACATAGGCACGGGAGACGAGCAGGTCCGCATCGTCCAGCTTGCCGCGTTGATTGTTGACCGAAGCACTCATTCTGTCTCTCCACGGTCCGAATTTTCGCGAGGGGCCATTGCACCCGGGCAAACCCTGCCTCTAAGGACAAGGCCGAGGAACACAAGAGTTGGAGAGGAAGAATGAGCCGCAGCATCCGCAAGATCGCCACCGAGGAAGCCTGGTCGATCCCCGAAGTCGCCGCCGAATTGAAGAAGGTCGCCAACAGCCCCGTCCAGAGCCTCGACAAGCTGCTGGTGAAGGGCATCTACGATGCGGAGAGCGACAGTTCCGGCTACGGCAAGATGAGCTTCCTCGAAGGGCTACTCGATGCCGAGGGCGAGCGCCTGCGTCAGATGGACGAATATGGCGTGGACATGCACCTGCTCAGCCTGACGGCTCCGGGCGTGCAGATGTTCGATGCCGACACCGCCTGCGACCTGGCGGCGCTGGCCAACGACCGGCTGGCGGAACTGTGCCGCAAGCATCCCTCGCGCTTCGCGGGGCTTGCCAGCTTCGCCCCCCATGCACCCAAACGCGCGGCGAAGGAGATCGAGCGGGCGATGGGCGAGCTCAAGCTCAACGGCCTGATCCTCAACAGCCACACCCATGGCGAATATCTCGACGATCCGAAATACTGGCCCGCGCTCGAAGCGGCCGAGGCGCTGGGCGCCTGCATCTACATCCACCCGCGCGCCGCATCCGACACGCTCAAGGGCCCGTTGCAGGACTATGCGATGGACAGCGCCATGTGGGGCTATGGCGTGGAAGTGGGCACCCATGCGGTGCGGATGATGGCGGGCGGCGTGTTCGACGCCTTCCCGAAGCTCAAGATCTGTCTCGGCCACATGGGAGAGGCGCTGCCGTTCTGGATCTGGCGGATCGACTTCATGAACAGCCGTGCGCAGAAGATCGGCCGGGCACGCAAGACCGAACTGTCGATGGCCGAATATCTGCAGCGCAACTTCGTCTTCACCACCAGCGGCGTGGAAGACCCGCTGGCGCTGCGTTACACGATCGACAAGATGGGGATCGACAGCGTGATGTGGGCGATCGACTATCCCTATCAGCCGATGAAGCCGGCGGTGGATTTCATCGACGCCTTCCCCTGCACCGAGGAGGAAATGCACGCGCTGTGCCACGGCAATGCGGAGCGGGTGTTCCACATTCCGCCGGCCTGAGGCATCCGATCCTCCCCCTGAGGGGGAGGGGGACCACCCGAAGGGTAGCGGAGGGGTGTCACCGCTGATGGCTACACCCCTCCGTCAGCCCTGACGGGCTGCCACCTCCCCTTACAGGGGGAGGATCGGGCAACGCCGCATTTGCAAAAGCGGAAATCGCCCATATCAGGGACCCGGGAATTCAATCGGAAGAGGATAAGGAATGAGCAAGACGCGCCATCTGGTGGACCCGGAGATCCATCCGCTGCTGGAAATGCCGGACATGGATATCCGGGCCGAGACGCTGCAGGATATCCGCGACAACCCGCGCATCCAGCTCAGCGATCTTCCCCCGCCGCCCTTCCCGGTGACGGAGGCGTTTGCGCCGGTCCCCGGCGGGCCGGACGTCAAGCTGGTGGTGATCAACCCGCCTTCGGAAAAGAAGGGCCGCGCGGCCTTGCTGCACATGCATGGCGGCGGGATGGTGCTGGGCAATGCGGACATGGCCAAGATGGGCAAGCCCGATATTGCGCTGGAGCATGATTGCGTGATCGTCTCGGTCGATTACCGCCTTGCGCCGGAAACGCCTTTTCCCGGCCCTCAGGAAGACAATTACGCCGGGCTGCTGTGGCTGGTGGAGAATGCCGAGAGCCTGGGCGTCGATCCCGGCCGCATCATCCTTTACGGCGAAAGCGCGGGCGGCGGGCTGGCCGCGGCGCTGGCGCTGATGGCGCGCGACCGGGGCGGGCCGAAGCTCGCCGGGCAGGCGCTGATCTATCCGATGCTGGACTGGCGCACCGGCGGGCCGGATGACCGCTGGGGCAACGCCCATACCGGCGAATTCATCTGGAATCGCGAGCGCAACCAGTTCGGCTGGAACTGCCTCAGGGGCGATTATGACCCGGTGGACGAGCGCAAGGGCTGGTTCTCCCCTTCGCTGGCGGACGACCTTTCCGGCCTGCCGCGCACCTATCTCAGCACCGGTGCGCTGGACCTGTTCCTCGACGAAAACCTCGATTACGCCCGCCGCCTGATCGACGCCGGCGTGCCGACCGAGATGCACGTCTACCCCGGCGCGATCCACGCCTTCGAATTCGTACCCGACACCACGCTGCAGGCGCAATCGCGCGCGGACTTCAGGCGTGGGCTGCAGAGGCTGATGGGGTAGGGTCCGAACCTATCGAGTTGGGTGATCGAGAAGCATTGCGAATACAGGATGAGTCCCTGCGAAGGCAGGGACCTCTCTCCTTGATGCGCAGCGCTTGAGGCACGAGGCTCTTGCCTTCGCAGGAGCTCACTTCCTACAGGAGTTCACTTCCCTCGCGATTCCAGTGCTTTGCGCGCATGCCCAATCAGCCATGCCGGGGCGCTGACGCCTGGCTTGTCGGGCAGGCAGACCAGTTCGATCGGCCCGCCTTCCTCCAGTTCGGCCCATTTGCTCATCGTGATCGAGGCCGCGCGGCGGTATTCCTGGCCGTCCGGGCCGCGATAGGTGAAAGCGATGCGGCGGCCGCGGGAGCCGGCATTGCCGGAGCCGGTGCGGAACTTCCTCACCACGGTTCCCTGCACGGTCACGCCCCGGCGGGCGAGCGCGCCGACCTGCCGCCCGCGCCAGATCACGATGCCGAGGAACGCGGCAATGAACAGGACTATGGGCAGGACGATGCTCATGCCCGCGAGTGTAGCGCCGTGGGGGCGGTTGGCAATGTTGCGGCGTTGGGGGAGCCGGCGCCCTATTGCTCCGCCGCGCGGCGGTAGGCGGGGCGAGCCTGCAGCCGGGCGAGGTAGTTTGTGAGCCGGCCCGAGAGCATGTCGCCCAGCCCCATCACCGGCATCCGCGCCAGGGAATAGCCGATGGAGATATCCGCGATGGTGAAGCCGTCCCCCGTGACATAGGGCCGCCCGTCGCCAAAATGCCCGTCGAGGAAGGCGAGGCGCTTGCCCAGCTGGCGCAGCAGCTCCTCCATTGTGGGGTTGGTGTGCGCATCGTCCTTCACCTGCATCCGGGTGCGGAAGATCGCGCTCAGCGGCATCGCCAGGTCCGCCTCTCCGAAATGCAGGAACTGCAGGTGCTCGGCATAGGCGGCGGGGTCCGGCTCGGGGCCGACCGTCAGCTTCGCCGCCTCGGCAACGCCCGCCACCAGCCGGCGCCCGGTGATGTATTGCAGGATGGCGAGGGATTCGCACATGCGGATACCGTCGTCGTCGATCGCCGGGATCGAGCCGAGCGGGTTCACTTCGAGATATTCGGGCGAGACCGGGATGGACAGCCTCTCCAGCCGGTAGGGCTCGCCCAGTTCCTCCATCAGCCAGATCACCCTGAGCGAGCGGGTGCGGGGCAGGTGGTAGATGGTGATCATCCGCGCTTGCTTTCCTCTTTCATCCGCTCAGCCCTGCGGCCGGTTGGCCAGCAGGTCTTCCACCACCGAAGGGTCCGCCAGGGTGGAGATATCGCCCAGATTGCCGGTGTCGTTCTCCGCGATCTTGCGCAGGATGCGGCGCATGATCTTGCCCGAGCGGGTCTTGGGCAGGCCGGGCGCGAACTGGATCACGTCGGGCGTGGCGATCGGGCCGATCTCCTTGCGCACCCACTGGACCAGCTCCTTGCGCAGTTCCTCGGTTGGCTCCACCCCCGCGACGGTGGTGACATAGGCGTAGATGCCCTGCCCCTTGATGTCGTGCGGCATGCCCACCACCGCGGCTTCCGCCACGGCCTCATGCGCCACCAGCGCGCTTTCGACTTCGGCCGTGCCCATGCGGTGGCCGGAGACGTTGATCACATCGTCGATCCGGCCGGTGATCCAGTAATAGCCATCCTCGTCACGGCGGCATCCGTCGCCGGTGAAGTAATAGCCTTTGAAGGTGCTGAAATAGGTCTGGAAGAAGCGCTCGTCATCGCCATAGACGGTGCGCATCTGCCCCGGCCAGCTGTCGGTCATCACCAGCGCGCCTTCCGCCGGACCTTCCAGCACGTTGCCTTCGGGATCGACGATGGCGGGCTTAACGCCGAAGAACGGCTTGGTCGCGCTGCCGGGCTTGAGGTCGATCGCGCCGGGCAGGGGGGTTATCATGTGCCCGCCCGTCTCGGTCTGCCACCAGGTGTCCATGATCGGGCAGCGGCTGTCGCCCACCACGCGGTAATACCATTCCCAGGCTTCGGGATTGATCGGCTCGCCCACCGAGCCGAGCAGGCGCAGCGACTTGCGGCTGGTCTTCTTCACCCATTCGTCGCCTTCGCGCATCAGCGCGCGCAGCGCGGTGGGGGCGGCGTAGAAGGTTTCCACCTGATACTTGTCCACCACCTGCCAGAAGCGGCTGAAATCCGGGTAATTGGGCACGCCTTCGAACATCAGCGATGTGCCGCCATTGGCCAGCGGGCCGTAGACGACATAGGAATGGCCCGTGACCCAGCCGATATCCGCCGCGCACCAGTAGATCTGGCCGGGGCGGTAATCGAACACGTATTCATGCGTCATTGCCACCCACACGGCATAGCCGCCGGTGGTGTGGAGCACGCCCTTGGGCTTGCCGGTGGAGCCGGAGGTGTAGAGGATGAACAGCGGGTCTTCCGCGTTCACCTCCACCGCCGGGCAATCGGCGGGGGCGCCCGCCATCTCGTCATGCCACCACACGTCGCGTCCGGCGGCCATCGGCACGTCGGCGCCGGTGTGCTTCACCACGATCACCCGCGTCACATCCTTCGCGTGATGCTCCAGCGCTTCGTCCACATTGGCCTTCAGCGGCACCGTCCGCCCGCCGCGCAGGCCCTCGTCGGCGGTGATCACGATTCCGCTTTCGCAATCGTCGATCCGCCCGCCCAGCGCCTCGGGGCTGAAGCCGGCGAAGACGATCGAATGGATCGCGCCGATCCGCGCGCAGGCCAGCATCGCCACCGCCGCCTCGGGGATCATCGGCAGGTAGATGGTGACCCTGTCGCCCTTCTTCACCCCGTTGGCCTTGAGCACGTTGGCGAAGCGGCAGGTCTGTTCGTGAAGCTGGCGATAGGTGAGCGTGCGGCCGGGCTTCGCCGGATCGTCCGGCTCCCAGATGATCGCGGTGACGTCGCCCTTGTCGGCGAGGTGCCGGTCGAGGCAGTTGGCGGAAAGGTTGAGCGTCCCGTCCCAGAACCAGCGGATGCCGAAATCCTCCTTGCGGAAGCTGGTGCCCTTTACCTGGGTGAACGGCTTGATCCAGTCTATCCGCTGCGCTTCCTCGCGCCAGAAGCCTTCGGGATCCTCGATCGAGCGGCGATATTTCTCTTCATAGCCCGCGGCGTCGATCAGCGCGGTCCTGGCCCATTCCTCCGGTACCGGATGGAGGGTAACCTCGGTCATCATTCGCTCCCTTCCTTGCTGATAGCGCCCTAACCAACGGGAAGCCGTAAGGGAAGGGGGCGGCAAGAAAGGGGGAGCGGCGCCCCTATTTCCACAGGGCGTTGAGCGCGGGAAGCAGGTGCTCGCGGTGCTCGGCGGGGACGCGGGCGAGCAGGTCCTGCTCGAAGGCTTCGAGCGTGCGGCGGATCGCCGGGAAGCGCGCCTTGCCTTCCTCGGTCAGCACCAGCCCCTGCGACTTTCCGTCGATCGGTTCGCGCCCGATCATCCCGGCATCCTCCAGCCGCTTGAGCAGGGGCACCATGTTGGCGCGCTGGATGTCCAGCGTGCGGCCGATCGAGCTGGCGGTGGCGCCCGGCTTCGTCGCGATCAGCAGCAGCACGGTGGCGTCCACGATGCGCACGTCGTGCTTCGCCAGCCGGCTTGCCAGTTCCGCCGTCATCGCATTGGCCGCACGGCGGAGCGCGTAGCCGGGAAGGGAGGACAATGTCTCTTCGACCATGCCTTCGTCCTTACAATCCGAGTTGACGCATAGTCGGATGGATTGCTATGCGCAATAACAATAAGAGCAGGCGCCGCATCCGCCGGTGCTTACAAGGAGCCCTTCATCATGGCACAGCCGTCGCAACCCGATCCCCGTCCCGAAGAGGAAACCGTCCGCTACGAAGTGGAAGGCGGCGTGGCATGGGTTTATTTCAACCGTCCCGACAAGCGGAACTGCATGAGCCCCAAGCTCAACCGCCAGATGCTGCGCGTGCTCGAATCGCTCGAATTCCGCGACGACGTGCAGGTGCTGGTGCTGTCCGGCGAAGGCAGCGCGTGGTCGGCCGGGATGGACCTGCTCGAATATTTCCGCATGAACGAGGCCGAGGGCCTTCACGCCACGCGCAAGGCGCAGCGCGAAGCCTATGGCTGGTGGGAACGCCTGCGCTGGTATGAAAAGCCGACCATCGGCATGATCAACGGCTGGTGCTTCGGCGGCGCCTACGGCCCGCTTTTCGCTTGCGATCTGGCCTTCTGCGCCGACGACGCGCAGTTCGGCCTTTCGGAAATCAACTGGGCGATCCTGCCCGGCGGCGGCGCGTCCAAGGTCGCCGCGGAGCTGATGGGCTTCCGCGACGCGATGTATCACGCGATGATGGGGGAGAACCTTACCGGCAAGCAGGCCGCCGAAAAGGGCATGGTCAATGAATCGCTCCCGGCCGACAAGCTGCGCGCCCGCGTGCAGGAAGTGGCGGATGCCCTGAAGAAGAAGGACAGCCATGCGCTGCGGGCCACCAAATGGGCCGTGCGCCGGGTGCGCGAGATGACTTATGACAATGCGGAGGACTATCTGATCCGCGCCCAGGAAGCGCTGAACGATTTCGGCGGCTGGGAAACCCGCAAGGAGGCCACTCGCCAGTTCCTCGACGAGAAGACGTTCAAGCCCGGCCTCGGCGCCTTCGACAAGAGCAAGATCAAGGGCGAGTGATCGCTATCCCCTGAGGGGGATGGTATTCGGGGGCATGGAGAGGGATCGATGAGCGAGCGGCGCTTCACCAATCAACAGATCGACAAGCTGCTGCGGCCGAAGAGCGTGGCGGTGGTCGGCGCGTCGGACCGCACCGGCGCGCTGGGCGCCACCCTGCTCAACAACCTCGTGCAATACGAGGTTGCAGGCGCCATCTACCCGATCAACCCCAAGCGCGACGAGATCGCGGGGCTGAAATGCTATCACTCGGTGGACGAGCTGCCCGGGCCGGTCGATTGCGCGGTGCTGGCGATCCCGCGCCCCTTCGTGCTCGACACGGTGCGCCAGCTTGCCGCCAATGGCTGCGGCGCGGTGGTGATCTATTCGGCCGGTTTTTCCGAAGCGGGCGAGGAAGGCCTCAGGGAACAACTGGAGCTGGGGGCGATCGCCGCCGAGCACGGCATGGTGATCGAAGGGCCGAACTGCCTCGGCTGCACCAATTACATCGAGCGCGTGCCGCTGACCTTCGTCGAGACCAACATGCAGACCCCCCCCAAGGGCGCGCGGGCGGTCGGCATCGCAAGCCAGTCCGGTGCGATCGCGGCGGTGCTGGCCACGGTGCTCCATCCGCGCGGCTGCTACGTTTCGACCTCGGTTTCGACCGGGAACGAGGCGGCTTCGGGCGTGGAGGACTACGTTCACTGGCTGGTGGATGACGAGGATACCCACGTCATCTCCATGTATCTGGAATCGATCCGCCGCCCCAGGGCGTTCCTCGCCGCCGTCCGCCGCGCGCGGGAAGCGGGCAAGCCGGTGATCGTGCTCCACCCAGGCAAGTCGAACAAGGCGCAGGAAAGCGCCGCCACGCATACGGGCGCGCTGGCGGGCGACTATGCGCTGATGAAGACCAAGCTGGCGCGCGAAGGCGTGATCTTCGCCGAGACGCTGGAGGAACTGGGCGACATCACCGAGATCGCGCTGCGCTGCCCCGCTTTGCCGGGCGCCAACATGGCGGTGCTGGGCGAAAGCGGCGCGCTGCGGGGCCTCGCCTTCCACATCGCGGAAGAGATCGGGCTCGACCCGGGGGACCTGCATGACGAGGACAGCCCGGCCCTGCGCGCCGCGCTGCCCGATTTCGTGCCGGTCTCGAACCCGCTGGACATCACCGCCGTCGGCCTTTCGGAGCCGGAGATATACACTCACACGCTCACTGCGCTGCTGGAAGACGAACGAATCGGATCGGTGGTCGCCTCGATCATCCAGAGCGATCCCGTCACCTGCGGGATCAAGCTGCCGCACATCATGAAGGTGGTGGAGCAGGGCAGCTTCTCCAAGCCGCTGGTCTTCGCCGGAGTGGACGAAGGCGCGAAGGTGCCGGAAGAATATGTCGCGGGGCTGCGCAAGGTCGGCATCCCGGTGTTCCCCAGCACGGAGCGCGCCTATCGCGCGATCGCGCGGCTGGCCGATCTCGCCAAGCGCGACCTGGCCGACAATTCCGGTGCGCCGGTCGAACTGCCGGGGCTGAAGGGCGTTTCCGGCGTGGTGCCCGAATACCGGGCCAAGGAACTGCTGGCCCCGCTGGGCATCCCCTTCCCGGCAAGCAAATTCGCCGCCAGCGCGGAGGAAGCCGCCGCGGCTGCCGAGGCGATCGGCTATCCCGTGGTGCTCAAGGCGCAGGCCGCCGCGCTAGGCCACAAGAGCGACGCGGGCGGGGTGATCCTCAACCTCAAGAGCGCGGAGGAAGTGCGGGAAGCCTTCACCCGCATGTTCGGCAATGTCGCGGCTTACGATTCGTCGATCGCGCTCGACGGCGTGCTGGTCGAGAAGATGGGCCGGATGGGCCTGGAGATGATCGTCGGCGCCAAGGGCGATCCCGAATGGGGCCCCGTGGTGCTGGCCGGCTTCGGCGGCGTGACCGCCGAAGTGCTCAAGGACGTGGTGCTGCTCACGCCCGACCTGTCGCAGGAACAGGTGGTGGAAAGGCTCCTGACGCTCAAGCAGGCGGCGCTGCTCAAGGGCTGGCGCGGCTCGCCCGCGCTCGACGTGCCGGCGCTGGCCGCGCTGATTGTGGAGATGGGCCGGGTGATGGCGGGCAATCCGCAGATTCGCGAGATCGACCTCAATCCGGTAATCGTCCACCCGAAAGGCGAAGGCGTGGTGGCGCTGGACGCGCTGATGCTGGTGGAGTGACTGCTCCTTCCCCCTTGATGGGGGAAGGATACGGAGCCTTGGCCGCGTCAGCGGCTTAGGCGCAGTTGGATAGGGGTGAGTTCACCCCATGCGCTCCATCTGGCCGAGAGATCACCCCCACCCAACTCCGGCTAGCGAGCAAAGCTCGCAAGCCTGCGTATCCCTCCCCCATCGAGGGGGAGGGCAGGTCAACCTTCAAAACCGCCCGATCACTTCCAGGAACGCCTCGCCATAAGCCTCCCTTTTGCGCGCGCCGACGCCGGTGATGTGGGCCAGTTCGGCATCGGTGCGCGGGCGCGTGGCGGTCATTTCGCGCAGGGTGCTGTCATGGAAGATGACATAAGGCGGCACGTCGGCTTCGCGCGCGAGGTTGCGGCGCAGCTCGCGCAGCGCTTCGAACAGCGGATCGCCCACCGGGTTCGCTTCCGCTCCCGATTTGCGCGAACGCCGCTGCTTCGCGGGCGGCAGGACGAGCGCGACCGGCTCTTCGCCACGCAGCACGCCGCGTGCCGCGGGGCCGATCATCAGCCCGCCATGCTCATTGGTCTCCAGCGCGCCGCGCACCATCAGCGCGCGTGACACCGGCTTGATCAGCGGCGCCTCCTCGGCCGGAACGATGCCGTAGACCGACAGGGTATCGTGGCGGCGCTGCACGATCCTTTCGTTGGACTTGCCGGTCAGCACCGCCTCGATATGCCCCAGGCCGAAGCTCTGCCCGGTGCGGTAGACGGCGGAGAGCAGCTTGCGCGCCGTCTCGGTCGCGTCGACGCTGGCGGGCGGGGAGAGGCAATTGTCGCAATTGCCGCAAGTGGCCGGCGGGTCTTCCCCGAAATGGCGCAGCAGCACCGCGCGGCGGCATCCGGCTGTTTCCACCAGCGCGCCCAGCGCGGCGATCCGCGTACGCTCGCCCTGCTGGCGGGACGGCTCCACTTCGGCGATGCGCTGGCGCGCGCGGACGAAATCCTCCGCGCCCCACAGCAAGGTGGCCACCGCCGGATCGCCGTCACGCCCCGCACGGCCGCTTTCCTGGTAATAGCTCTCGATCGACTTGGGCAGCCCGGCATGGACCACGAAGCGCACGTCCGGCTTGTCGATCCCCATGCCGAAGGCCACCGTGGCCACCATCACCATGTCCTCGCTCGCGATGAAGGCGGCCTGGTTGGCCGAGCGCACGCGGGGGTCGAGCCCGGCGTGATAAGGGAGCACCGCGCGGCCCTTCGCCGCCAGGCTCTCGGCCAGCCGCTCGGTCATCGCGCGGGTCTGGGCATAGACGATGCCGGGGCCGGGCGTCTCGGCGATCAGGTCGA
>Ga0066256_1003124_pt1 | contig 13847 bp, 12 predicted proteins | sample ThiBio_1000_biof_FD_87107 | JGI IMG/M metagenome (GOLD analysis project Ga0066256, IMG submission 87107) | Wastewater bioreactor microbial communities from Cape Town, South Africa - Thiocy_expt_1000_biof (version 2) | ecosystem: Engineered > Bioreactor > Thiocyanate-remediating >...
CGCGATCGGTGAGCTCGCCGCCGCTCATCCCGCGCATGTTCAGGTCGGTCACCACGACGTCGAAGTCTTCCCGCTCGAGGAGCTCCCACGCGGCGTCCGCGCTGTTCCGCTGCACCGCTCGATAGCCACGGCGAGTCAGGGCTTGCTCGACGACCGACGCCATCTCGGGCTCGTCATCGACGATCAGGACGCGTTGCCGTGCTTCGGGGACAGGAGCGGACGACGACATGGGGCGCAGCTTACTAGACATTCTCCAAGATGCCTGCATCCACGATCAGGCCTCCACCGGCAGATAGAGCTGGAAGCGCGTTCCCACTCCGACCGTGCTCTCGGCCGTCATCCACCCGCCGTGGTCCTCGACGATTCCATGGGTGACGCTCAGGCCGAGGCCGGTGCCTATTCCGACGCCCTTGGTGGTGAAGAACGGCTCGAAGATCCGCTCGAGGGTCTCCGGCGAGATGCCCGTGCCGGTGTCCGCGACCTCGACGATGGCGCAGCGTCGGATGAACTCAGGAGCCCGCTCCGGAGCGGCGTCGTCCTCGCGCACCTTGATCAGCAGTTGGCCGCCGTCCGGCATCGCGTGGATCCCGTTGATGACGAGGTTCGTGATCGCCTGCTCGATCTGGGTGACGTCGATCCTCAACTTCACCCGTCCTTCGAGAGCGACCTTCACGTCGACGCGTGACTTCTTCGCGAGCGCGGAGAGCAGCTGCGAGGTCCGCTCTGCGAGCTCGCCGAGGTCCGCCTCCGCGCGCTTCGGCGTACGGCGTCGAGCGAAGTCGAGGAGCTGACGGACGATCTTCGTCACGCGCTCCGTCTGGGACACGATGATCTTCGCGTTCTCGGGGGCCTCTGTCGCGTCGACCTCGCCCGTCGCGATCATCTTCGCACGCATCGCGATCACGTTGAGCGGCGTACCGAGCTCGTGCGCGATGCCCGATGACAGCGTGCCGACGGTGCGAAGGCGGTCGGCGTGGCGTAGCTGCTCGAGGGCGGTCAGCCGCTTCGACGCCTCCTCCTCGGCGCGCGTCCGTGCCGCCATCAGCGCGTCGCACATCGCGTTCTGCTCTTCGATCAGCGCCGCAACCTCGTCGGAGCCCGTCACCGGCAGCTTGTAGGCGAGCTCGCCCTTGCCGATGCGGCGCGCCTGCTCTGCGACCCGCGCGAGCGGCCGTGAGACGATCCATGACGTCAGGACGAGGGCGACGGTCGCTGCGAACGCGGCGACGATCGTCGACATGAGGAGCTGCTCGCGGACTTCGGACCAGAAGACCTGCGACTCCTTGATCAGCGGACGCGAGAACTCCAGCGCCGCAGGGCGCATCCCGGGCCGGAGGAGGGGGACGTAGGCGTAGACGTGCCGCTTGCCGTCGGATGTCACTCCGACCCACGTCCGCTGCTCGCCTCGGAGGAGGGAGGGGATGACCGAGACACCGCCGCGCGGTGAGAACGAGTGGTTGTTGTCGACGTCGAGCCAGGTCCAGCGCACGTCGATGGCGTCGTCGCGGTCGTGTACGGCGACGAGCTCGAGCGCTCGAGCTTCGCCATCGCGCTCCCAGACGGCGAGGATGGACGTGCTCAGGGTCCGCCCGAGGCTGGCGAGGTCTTCCGCCACCGTCGTCTCGAGCTGGTCGACCTCGCGGCTCGCGGCGACCGACGAATAGACCACGACGCTGAGAAGCCCGCTCGCGACGAACGCGAGCGCAAATTTCGTCGCGACTTTCATGTGGATAACCTAGCGGAGAGGCGGACCCCATGCCTCATACCGCAAGGCTCTAGCATGCGGCAAATGTGCACTTTTGCCCCAATCGGGTGCGGCGCCGGTGAATTCGGTCACAGCGCGTGGACTGACCCGATCCGTGATCTCGCGACGTTCTGCTGCATGCATGGATGGCACGTGAGGTGCTCGACGCCCGGCACACCTCGCAGGCGAGACACTGCTCGGCTGCGAAGGGGAAAGGGTGCGATTCATCGTGAACGTCGCAAGCGCGATTCCTACGGCACGTTTCAGTGCACTTCTCGTGGAGGGCGACAAGCCTCTCGGTCTCGAAAGCAGTCTCCGCGAAGAGGGGTGTTCTGTTCGTCGCGCAACGTCACGGGCGGCAGCGCTCGAAGCGCTGTCTGGTACGGACATCATCGTGATCGCGGCGCCGTCCCTTTCGGATGACGACGTCCTCGATATCGTCGGCAAGGCGAACGGCACCTCGGTGCTGGTCGTCGCAGGCAGCAATGATCTGGCCGTCAAGGCCGCGCGGCTCGGCGCCGCCGTCGTCGTGGGCGGTGCGATCGAGCTCGCGAGTGCTCAGATCAAGCAGCTCCTCTCGGTCGTGGACCTGAAGCGCAAGGTGGCGCGGCACTCGATGCCGGTCTCCTCGCTCTCGTCCCCGACGAGCGGTGTGGTGCAGCGTCGCTCTGCGCCGCTCCCGAAGGAGGCCACTCCGGACGCGCTCGACGCGCTCGTGGAGGCCGCCGAGGGACTCGTCCCGATGCACAAGTTCCAGCGCGTCTACGTCGACTACGCTCTCCGTCGCTTCGGCGGGACCCAGGTCCACACGGCGGCGGCACTCGGCATCGATCGCCGCACGATCCAGCGCTGGGCTCGTGCCCGCGCGGAGCAGCGCCCCCAGACCACGCCGACGACGACGAACTCGTCTTCGACGACGTCCTCGTCCTCCTCCTCCTGAGCGGCGTCGAACGCTGATTTCCCGAGCCTCCATCGACAGCGGTGCAGCCTCGGATGAGAGCGCCCGCGCGAGCACCCCCCTGCTCGCGTCGGGCGCTCGAGCTTTTGTGCGGCGTCAGTCGGCCAGTTGGGCCTTGGGCGCCGCTGGGACGAGGCGCGGCGGCATCGAGCGGTATGCGGCGATCACGCGCCGCTCGGCACCGCTCTTGGTCCGCGCCTCCGCGAGCTTCAGGCTCGATCGCGACTTCACCGCCTGGCCGATCACGAGCTCGTCGGAGGTGACCTCGGGAGCGGCGAGGTGGATGTGGCCGCCCTTCGTCCCGGTGCGGACGAGGAAGAAGCCGCCGTTCGCCAGCGGCTTCGCGATGTCGCCGCGAAGAAGGATCCACGTGCGTCCGTCGACCGTCCGCGTCGCGCTCGGATCGACGGCGAGATCGAATGCATCTGGCGCTTCGGGAGGGCCGTCCATGACCGACACCTTCACCGCGCTGTCGTCGGTGGGGATGTCGACGGGGTTTCCGGCGACGTCGCTCTTCGACGCCCAGATCTTCGCGTGGAACGGGCCCTTGCCGCCGATGAAGCTCGTGAGAAGCACGACGGCCTGGGACTTCTTGTCGGTCGCCTTGTCGGGGCGGACGAGCGCGACCGCGCCGCCGAAGCCCGCGGGGGAGCGGCTGTCGAGCGTCGCGGCGAGCTCGAACTCCCGGGAGCTGCCCTCGTACAGGGCGATGAACGAGCCGTAGCCCGGCTGCTGACGACCGACGAGCGAGAAGCCCGGATCGGCGAGCAGGTTCACGGGCGACGTCGACATCACGGTGCCGTCGACGAGCTTGCGGCCCGGCGGAGGCTCCGGGGGCGTGGGCTCGGCAGGCGGCGGCGCTTCGGGGTTCTTGTCCGCTTCGGATACGCCGCAGCCGGCGGCGAAGGTGAGGGCGGCGACGGCGGCGGCGGTGATGAGCGAGAGCTTCATGCTGGTTCCTTCTTCCTGCCGTTCGTCAGGGGCTCGCGAGCCAGTCCGTGGCCACGGTCACGATGGTGTCGATGCCGGAGAGCGCATCGGAGAGCTTCTGCACGACGACGATGTCGGGCTCGACGCCGTGTCCGCTCTCCCAGCGCGCCTCGCCCACCGCGTCGAGCGAGGGGGCGAAGCGTGCGTCCTGGATCTGGATGCTCGCGCCCGACCAGCCGCTCGCGACCGTGGGAAGCGGCAAGACGGCACCGAACGCTCCGCTCGTCGGATGGGGCGCGAAGATCTTGAAGCCGGAGCGTCCCTTGAGGAGCCTCGGCATGAAGTCGTTCGCCGAGACGTCACGCGTGTTGAGCCACGCGATCTTCGTCGCCGCGCCGGGGGGCGAAGCCTTCTGCGCGAAGAAGCCGTTGGCGTTGCCCGCGTAGCAGCTCCAGCTCTGGTCGCCGACGCAGCTCGAGAGGCGCCCGAGGAGCGAGGGGGAGTCGGTCATGTCGTACGTGCCGCGGCCGACGGAGAAGACACCCATCGGCTCGTTCGTGCCGCGGAGCAGGTGGAAGAGGTGCTCGACGGTGGTATAGAGGCCGCCGTGCCCCATGCGCGCGTCCATGAGGACGGTCGCTGCCCCGCGCGAGAAGACACTCGTCATCGAGTCTTGCCAGGCGTTCTGGCCGATGAAGCCGTCGAACTGCACGCGGGTCTCTCCGCCTGCGCCCTTCGCGGTGTGCACCGGGTCCTCGCCGAAGCCGCCAGGGCTCTCGGCGTCGACCGAGTTGCTGAAGCGCTGCGTGCATGCGAAGCGCTCGCCCGACGATCCGCTCGTCGGCGACGTGAGCACCTCGTACACGATGCGGCCGATGTCGATCGTGATCTGTTGACGTGCCTCGGGCCCGCAAGAGGAGGCCGACGTGCAGCGCTCGAGCGTGACGGTGCTCGCTCGCGCGGCGATCAGGCTCGAGAGGTCGCCGGCGACGCCGCCCCAGTCGGCTCTCGGATCGTTCGGGAGCGTCGTCGCGTAGCGTGGCCACACCTCGTCGACCCACGCCTTGGGCTCCTTGCCGTCGATCTGGACGAGGACGTCGCCCGTCCTCAGCGGTGTGCCCGAGGTCGGCGCCTCGGCGGCTCGGAAGACAGCGAAGCCGAGGCCGCCGCCCATGATGTCCTTCTCGACGATGCCGAAACAGGCGCCCATCACGCTCGAGCTGCCCTGTTGGATTTGCGGTGCGAAGCTCGTGAAGTTCGACGGCGAGCCGAACGTGGTGTGGTTGTCGCGGAGGAGGTTCACGAGCCGATTGAGCCCGCCGTAGAACTGGCGCGACGATGGCGCCGTCTTCGCGAGCTCGCGCGCCTCCGGGGCGAGGATCGTCGCGCCGTTCTTGGCGGCGTTGCGATCGCCCATGAAGCGCGTGGAGAACTGCACCCAGCGTTCGGCGATCTGGGCGCGATGCGCGGCCGGCGGGTTGGCTCCCCACGTCACCGTCGACGAGATGCAATGCCCGAACATGCAGTCTCCCTCGGCGCCACAGACGGCATCGACGTTCGCCTGCGTGCACGCGACCGGAGAGACGGGCTTGCCGTCGACCGCGCGGATCTCCAGCGCGTCGATGAGGAAGGAGGCCTCCTCGTCGTTGTTGTAGAGGGTCGGCAGGATCACGACCCCGCGCACGGGGACGCCCCACACGTTGCCGTCGAGCGGGCCGGTGGCGTACTCCGCCCAGCCGTCGGTGGTCTCGCGCTCGGTGCGGATCGCGCGGACGAGCGCGTACTGTGGAAGGCCGCCGTAGACGTTTTCGGGATCGCGGTCGTAGAGCCCCTGCACGGTCGGAGCGGCCCCATCGGCACGCGTCCAGAGCGAGACCTCGAAGCGGCCGCCCTCGACCTGGGCGAAGAGCGCTTCGTCGGTGATCGCGAGGCCCTTGCCGTCGCCGAGGCGGAGCGCACGTCCGCCCTCGATCGCGTCGGCGGCGGACGTGAAGCGATCCGCGAGCTGCGCTTCGTCGGTGATCTTCGTCCGGTCGAGCTTCGGGAAGCCCTGGCTCTCCGCCCAGGACGTCAGCTCCACGCCGGCGAGGCCTTCGATGCTCTCGAAGTCCAGCACCTTGAGCGCACCGGGCGCGATGCGGAGACCGTTCAACGCAGGATCGAAGTCTGCGCGTGCGTGCGCAGTGAGCGGGAGGCCGAGCGCGACGAAGAGGGCGGGGGCCCACGCAAGCCGTTTCATGTGGCGCGCGTCGAGCAAAGGACATGCCTGTCGGAGACTGTCTCGCCAGACGCCGTTTTGGCTTGGAGATCCTGGAGGATCAACGAGCCGTGCGCGAGCGAACGCCGGACCGTCAAGGAACGAACAGAGGTGGGCCGGCCTAGAGGCCGCTGGACCTCACGCTCCGGCGGGGATCTTGGAGCGTCGCGTCAGCGTGCGTCGCATCGGCATGACGAGATGCGCGTCGTGTTCTCGCCGAGCGTTCGCCGGGCGTCGACACAGCGGTCATCGGTGTCGCCGGTCATACGACAGAGAGCTTCGACGGCCCGTTTCATCGAGGCGAGGGCGCGACACGGGCTGCCGCAGGTGTCGTCCGGTCGCTCCTCGCGTCCCGTCGCGGCGCTCTGGGGAGCCGGCGCTGCGCGCGTCGCGTCCGCGTTGGTCGCCTTCGCGGCGCCGAGGGGGCGGCCCCCTCCTTCGAGCGTCTCTTTCGCGCGCGCGATTTGCTCCTGAGCTTCTTCCACCGTGCGCGGCTCGGGCAGCTCCTCGCCCTTCGGGGCCATCGTGCTCTCGCTGGCGGGAGACTTCGCCGCGGGCTCGGGAGCGCCTCCACACGCCACGGCGGTCAGCGTCGAGAGAACGAGCAAAAGGCCCTTCACGGAGCGAGCGGCCATCGAGCTTCGGGTCATGCGTAGTCTCCGCGGAGAAAGCTACGGCAGATTGCAGGTCCCCATGCCGTGCCGATCGATTCGGGGTGGAACTGTACGCCGAAGATCGGCCTCCGCCGATGACGAACGGCCATGATCGTGCCGTCCTTACACCAGGCAGTGACCGCGAGGCTCTCGGGGAACGAGGCCGGATCGGCGGTGAGCGAGTGATAGCGCATGGCCTCGAACGGACGCGGGAGCTCCCGGAAGATCCCGTCGCCCTCGTGCTCGACGAGGCTCGTCTTGCCGTGCATCAGTCGCGACGCGGAGACGATGCGCCCGCCGGCGGCGCAGACGATCGCCTGGTGTCCGAGGCAGACGCCGAGCACGGGGATGTCGAGCTCCTCGTCGAGCAGGATCGAGCGGCAGACTCCGATACGGGCAGGATCGTCGGGCCGGCCCGGACCAGGTGACAGCACGATCCGCGCAGGGGCGAGCCGCCGGACGTCGTCGAGGGTGATCGCGTCGTTGCGGACGACGCGCGGCTCGCCGCCGAGCGCGCCGAAGAGTTGGACCAGGTTCCACGTGAACGAGTCGTAGTTGTCGACGATGAGCGTGGTCACGGGCGCTCTCCGAGCGTCGGATGTGGCTCGTCTTGGCGGGAGAGCGTCTCGAGGGCGCGGACGAGGGCGCGGCCCTTGTGAACCGTCTCCTCGTGCTCGTCTCGCGGATCGGAGTCGGCGACGATCGCGCCGCCGACCGAGAACGTCGCGGTGTCGTCCTTGACGACGACGGTGCGGATGACGACGGAGAGGTCCATCGCGCCGCCGAGATCGATCCAGCCGAGGGCGCCGGAGTAGACGCCGCGCTCGGCGGGCTCGAGGCGCTCGAGGATGCTCATCGCTTCGATCTTCGGGGCGCCCGTCATCGAGCCGGGCGGGAAGGTCGCGCGAAGCAGATCGATCGCGTCCTTGTCGGCATCGAGCTCGCCGCGCACGGTGGAGACGAGCTGATGGACGGTCGCGTAGGGCTCGACGGCGAAGAGGTCGGGTGCCTCGACCGTTCCATAGCGGCAGACACGGCCGAGATCGTTGCGAACGAGATCGACGATCATCGCGTTCTCGGCGCGGTCCTTCTCGGAAGAGACGAGCTCACGCGCGAGCCGCGCATCGTCTTCGGGCGTCGCGCCTCGCGGTCGTGTCCCCTTGATCGGTCGGCTCTCCGCGATGCCGTGTGCGTCGAGCGAGAGGAAGCGCTCCGGCGAAGAAGAGACGATCGTCCCCTCCGGCAGATCCAGGAAGGCTGCGAACGGTGCCGGGTTCGAGCGACGGAGCTCGTCGAAGAGCGACCATGCCCGGCCGCGCGCAAGCGGAGCACGCAGCGCGTTCGTCATGCAGATCTCGAACGCGTCGCCGGCGGCGATGTGGTCCTTCGCGGTCGCGACGCGATCCATGTACTCGCTCGCGGAGAGGCCCGCCTCGACGCGGAAGGGGCGCCGCGTCTTCGCGTTCGCGCGCTCGCGTGGCGCGCTGCTTCGCTCGGCCAGTGTTCGGAGGACGTGGTCTCTCGTGTCCTCGGCGTCTTGCCGCGCGGTCGCTCGGTCGGGGCCGAGCCCGATGACGGAGAGCCAGCTCTTGCCGGTCGTGCGGCTCGTCGCGATCACCCAGCGATGCAGGGCGAAGGCCATGTCGGGCATTCCGACCGACGGCCGCGCGATGCACGGGAGGCGCTCGAGCATCTGTCCGCACTCGTAGCCGATGTATCCGACGAGGCCGCCGCGGAACGGAAAGGGATGACGCCCATCGAAGACGTCTCGGGGTACTGCGTTTGCGGAGACGAAGTCGCGGAGCGCGGTGAAAGGATCGACGGCGCTCCACGCGTCGCGCCTGTCGCTAGCGCGCTCGATGACGACGTCCGCGAGCGTGCGACCGAGGCTGTCGCGAGCCGCGGTCCGTCGCGCGCGGAACGTCGCGATCGGCGCCGCTCCCATGAAGGCGGCGCGGTCGAGCTGCGGGTTCGTCGAGGGCGCGCCGCCGCCTTCCAGCACGAACGACGAGGCGCCACGCTCGGGGAAGGCGGCGCGGAAGGCCTCGGGGCTGATCGAGGCATCGAGCTCGCACGTCAGGTGAAACGCCTTGCGGCTCGTCGTCATCGTGACGTCTCCGAGCGGATCAACGAGCCGAGCGCGTCGCGGAGCGCATGCGTTCGATCGAAGCGGCCCCGGCCGATCGACCGATCGTCGACGGCGGCGATCGGGAGGCACTCCACGCGCGTGCTCGTGAAGAATGCCTCGTCGGCCTCCTCGAGGACCGACGGCTCGAGGCGCTGCTCGCGTACTTCACGGAACAGCCGCGGCGCGACCTCGAGGATCGCGCCGCGCGTGACCCCGGCGCGGCATCCGCTCTCGAGGGACGGCGTCAGGAGCGTGTCGCCTTTGACGACGAAGAGGTTGGCCATCGTTCCGGAGGCGAGCGCGCCGTCGATCGCGAGCTGGATCCCCTCGACGGCGCCCTTCGACTCGACCTCGCGCCGCGCGAGGACCGGGATCGCGTAGCTCGTGGTCTTGATCGTGCCGTCGAGGCACGCGGGCGGGATGCGTCGAGGCGTGACGGTGACCGCGGCGACGCCGTGGAGGTACGCCTCGTCGTTCGGGACGTCCATCTCGCGTGCGAGGACCGAGAGCGTGGGCGGGCCACCCGGCGCGCCGCGCGTGAGCGTGACGCGAACGTACGCATCTCGCGCGGCCGTCCGGCGAGCGGCCTCGTCGGCGAGTGCGCCGATCTCGGAGAGCGGCGACGGCACGTCGATCCCGAAGACCGCCGCGCCGCGCACGAGCTCCGCGATGTGCCTCTCCGAGCGGAAGCACACGCCGCCGTATCCGCGCATCGTCGCGAAGACGCCGTCGCCCAGGAGGTAGCCGCGATCGAGCAGCGAGACGACGGCGTCTCCCGGCGCGACGAAGCGTCCTCCGACGTGGATGACCGTCCTCAAGAGGCGCGGAGCATGGCAAGCCGCTGCGCGCGCTGCAAGCGGCACCTAAGGCTCGTCGCGCGGTGAGCTCGGCAGCGGAGAAGCGGTGGGCGATGAGCTCGAGCGGTGCGCGGGAGCGCGAGGTCCTCCTGGTTCACGACGATCCCGCCGTGAACCACCCGGCGGCGTCCCTGTCCGGAAAGCCCTCCGGGCGCCTGAGCGACGGCGAACGCATGGACCGTTGCGTCCAGGATGCCGGCGCGCCGCGCGGCGAAAGCCAGATGGTAGTACCGGACGACGAGCGCCAGCCGACGGTGACGAGCGATCGGCGAGCACGACGAGGAGCGCGTGGATCCCGCGTGCGAGCCGAAGTGTGGCATGCGCGGGTGACGTCGCGGCGCGGGTCGGCGTGCGGCGGCGACTCGCGATCGCGAGCACGACGAGGAGCGCGTGGAGCTCGCGTGCGCGCGGAGGTGTGAGATGCGCGGGTGACGTCGCGGCGCTGGTCGGCGTGCGGCGGTGACGAGCGATGCTCGCGCTCGCGAGCATGATGAGGGGCGAATCGAGCCTGAGCGACCCGCGCGCGACGCTTCGGTGCTGCTCATCGACCGCGGACTCTCGGGGGCGAGGGAGGCGCGGAGAGTCGGGGCATCGCTCTTTGCTCGCAGGACGACCCTTACCGCATGCGCTCGGATGACTGCTATTGTCCGCTCTCGTCGGGTCGAGAGCGGACGATGACGGACCTTCGGCTCAAGCACCTCGCGAACCTCGATCCGCAGGCGGTGGCGCTCCCTCACGGCACCGAGGTCGTGACGCGCGTCGAACGCCTGGTCGGGGAGCGTCGTGTGCCCCAGGGGACGGTCGGCCGGGTGGTGAAGATCGACGGTGATGCGTTCGACGTCCAGATCGTAGGCGTCGGAACGCTCCGCTTCATGCGGCGTGAGCTGACGCCGCGGCGGGCGGGGCAGGTGCTCTATGCGCTGCGCCGCGAGCGTGCCTGGGAGGCGTTGTTGCCTTGTGTCGTGCTCGACTCCGGCGTCGGGTCGAAGGCGTGGGGGCTCGAAGAGGAGGGCTCCGACGACGATCGGCGCGGCGTCTTCGTGCACCCTCTTCCATTGACGCTGGGGCTCGTGGCGCCGCCAGAGGATCTCGTACGAGAAGACGGCAGCGCGACCTACTGGGCGTACGGCAAGGCGATTCGACAGGCACTGCGAGCCGACCCGAACACGCTCGAGGCGCTCTTCGTGCCCGCAGCCGCCGCGTGTGATCCGATCGGGGAGTGGATACTCGATGCGCGTGAGGCGTTCGTCTCCACGGAGATCTACGGCAGCTTCGGACGGTACGCTCTCGGGCAGCTCAGGCGGCTCGAGCAGGGGCTGCGCCTCGCAGAGCATCGCGCGACGCTGCTCGAGTGGCTTCGGGCGGAGCCGGAGCTTTCGCTCGATGCGGTCGCCGTCAAGCTCGCGCAGCTCTCGCCACGTGCTGCCTCGAGCGAGCGAGACGCCGTCCATCAAGCGAAGCAGTACGTGAAGCAGCTCTATCGTTCGATGTTCGACCAGGGGCTCATCGAGGCCGCGGAGCTTCGGGCGCTTGCGACCTTCGCGCGCGACGCGGCGGTGACCATCGATCTGCCACGCGAGCTCCGACCGAAGAACGCCTACAACTTGCTCCGTCTCATCGCGACGGCGTCGCGTTGGCTTCGTGAGGGAGCGCCGACGTTCGAGGTCGAGGGCGATCTCCGCCGGCGGCTTCTTTCGCAGACATTAAACAAGGGGAACTCATGAGCGACAACAGCAACGGCAAGGCGACCTCCGACCTGATGGAGCTTGCCACCTTCGTCACAACCGACATCGCCGGCATCACCCGAGGCCGCAGCTTTGCTGCCGCCGAGATCGACAGCTACCTGCGCAAGGGCGTCGGCTGGGTGCCGGCCAACCTGGCACTGACGCCATTCGATCTGATTGCCGATCCCAACCCCTGGGGCTCGTCCGGTGATCTCCGGCTGATGGCGGATCCCGACAGCAAAGCGCGCGTCACCTGCCTGCCCGACGTCACACCGCTGCATTTCTATCACTCCGATATCACCAATCTGAAGGGTGAGCCCTGGGAATGCTGCGTGCGCAGTTTCTTGAAGGCAACGATTTCGGAATTCGAGCGCGAGGCCGGGCTCAAGGTTGTCGCCGCAGTCGAACAAGAATTCCAGCTTCTTGGCGTCGACTGGCCGGCTGCCCCCTCCTTCGGTCTGCGCGCACAGCGCCGCGCCGAGCCCTTCGGTCCGCTGCTGATGACGGCGCTGAAGGAAGCCGGCGCGGAGCCGGAAATGTTCCTGCCGGAATACGGCAAGGATCAATTTGAAATCACCTGCCGCCCCGCGCCTGCTCTTGCAGCCGCCGACCGAGGCGCGACCATTCGCGCCGTCACCAAGGAAGTGGCGGCGCTCTTCGGCTGGAACGCCAGCTTCGCGCCGAAGACCGACCCGAACGGCGTCGGCAACGGCGTGCATCTGCATGTGAGCTTTACCGATCTTCAGGGTAATCCGGTCACATTCGACGCATCGCGTCCGGGGCGGCTTTCCAAGATTGCCGGATCGTTCGCGGCCGGTGTCATCAGGCACCTGCCGGCACTTGCAGCATTTACGGCACCCTCGGTGCTCTCCTATATGCGCCTCGTGCCGCATCACTGGAGCGCCGCCTTCACCTGCCTCGGCGAAAAGAATCGCGAAGCGACGCTGCGCATCTGCCCGACGCTGGACCTACCCGGCAGCGATCCCGCCAAACAGTTCAATATGGAGTATCGCGCCGCCGACGCCTGCGCCAGCCCGCACCTGTCGCTGGCCGTCGTCCTCAAGGCGGGTCTCGAAGGTATTCGGGCCGGGCTAGAGCAGCCTCCCTTGATCAACTCGGACCCTTCGAATTTCTCGATGGAAGAACAGGTCAAGCTCGGTATCCGCCGTCTTCCGTCAAGCCTTTCCGAAGCCCTCGATACGCTGGCCGCCGACGAAACCGTGACCGGCTGGTTCTCCAAGGACTTCCTCGATTGCTACTTCGCCATGAAGCGCAAGGAGATCGAGATCGTCGGCGATCTTTCTTCCGAAGCGCTCTGCGCCCGTTACGCCTCCGTATATTGATTGATGGATGGATCATGACATCGACCACGGCCATCAAACGCCAGGAAAACCGGTGGCGGCACGACCCGCAACAGCCATTGCTCGCCATCGACGAACCGCCGCCTTACGCGGTCGTCAACCCTGATGGCAGATCACCCTATCTCCTTGTGTGCGAACATGCGTCCAACCGCATTCCCCGCGCACTCGGCGATCTAGGTCTGCCGGAAAGCGAACGTCAGCGTCATATCGCCTGGGACATCGGTGTCTCCGCGCTTTCTCAATATTTGAGCCAAGCGCTCGACGCGCCCTTGTTCATGGCCAACTACTCGCGCCTTGTCATCGACTGCAATCGACCGCTGGGCGTGCCTTCGGCCATTCCGGAAATCAGCGAGACGACGACAGTGCCGGGCAATCTCGATCTGAGTGCCGAGGAGAAGGCCCATCGCGTCGATGTCCTGTTCAAACCCTTCGCCGATGCGATTTCGAGGCGGCTGGACCTAAGGCAGGCCGAGGGAAAGCGAACGCTGGTCGTCGGCATCCACAGCTTCACGCCGGTTTACTTCGGCAATCGGCGCCCGTGGCAAGCAGGTATCCTCTATCGAGATGCCGTGCCTTTTGCCCGGTCGCTGATCGCCTCCTTGCGTGCCGATCCAGAGCTCACCGTCGGCGACAACGAGCCGTACCATATCCATCCGGACGAAGACTACACGGTACCGGTGCATGCGGACGAAAGGGGACTTCCCGGCGCTCTGATCGAGGTGCGCCACGACCTCATCGATACGTTGGAGGGCGTGCGCAAATGGGGCGTGCGCCTTACCCATTGCCTTGAAACAGCGCTTGAGGAATGCGCCGAATGACGGAACTGCTCTACGAACGCGATGGCAAAGCCATCGGCTCCTTGCAGAAGCTGCGCTTCTTCCCTCTGGCGGTCGCCGGGGGCAAAGGCGCCAGACTGATCGAGGAAAGCGGTCGGGAGCTCATCGATTTTTCCGGCGCATGGGGTGCCGCGAGCCTCGGCTACGGCCACCCAGCGATCGTCGAGGCGGTATCGCGTGCAGTCGCCAACCCCGCAGGCGCAAGCATTCTGTCAGCCTCGAACGAGCCGGCCGTAGCCTTGGCCGAAAGGCTGCTGGCATCCTTTCCGGGCAAGGACACACATAAGGTCTGGTTCGGCCACTCGGGCTCCGACGCCAACGAAGCGGTATTTAGGGCCGTGACGAAGGCGACCGGGCGCAGCGGCATCGTCGCCTTCTCCGCGGCCTCTCACGGCTGCA
>Ga0066256_1003892_pt1 | contig 13837 bp, 9 predicted proteins | sample ThiBio_1000_biof_FD_87107 | JGI IMG/M metagenome (GOLD analysis project Ga0066256, IMG submission 87107) | Wastewater bioreactor microbial communities from Cape Town, South Africa - Thiocy_expt_1000_biof (version 2) | ecosystem: Engineered > Bioreactor > Thiocyanate-remediating >...
TGGCCGCGCCGGCGGATGCACGCGTGCGCCCGACCGCGGACAAGGTGCGCCAGGCGCTGTTCAACATTCTGCGCCATCACGATTTCGGCAGCGGTTTCCGGCTGGAAGGCGCGCGCGCGATCGATCTGTTTGCGGGCACCGGGGCGCTCGGCATCGAGGCGATTTCGCACGGCGCCGCGTTCTGTCTGTTTGTGGAGGACGCCGCGGAAAGCCGCGCCCTGATCCGCGAGAATGTGGAGATGTTCGGCCTCACCGGTGCCACCAAGATCTGGCGGCGGGACGCGACGAAGCTGGGGTCGATGGCGGCGGGCGCGGGCGGGCCGTTCACGCTCGCCTTCCTCGACCCGCCCTATCACAAGGGATTGATCGCACCGGCGCTGGCAGCCCTTCGCGATGGCGGCTGGCTTTCACCCGGTGCGGTGGTGGTGTGCGAATGCGCGGGCGACGAGAATATTCCGTCTACGGACGGTTTTACCCGGCACGATGTGCGCGCCTATGGCCAGACGCGCACGGCGTTTCTGCTTTACACCCCTAATTAAGCTGGCGTCTCATCGCGCACGGTGCGTGAGGCGCGCAGGAAGGCGTAAACCACGAAGAATTCGAGCATCGTGACACCGCTGAGCGCCCAGCGCAGCGCATCCTTGCCGAAGAAGGGATGCAGCAGGTCACTTGCCGCGCCGGCCACCAGAGGCCCTGCACCAAGCCCGACCAGATTGAGCACCAGAAGATAGAACGCCCCCGCCATCGCGCGCATATGAACCGGCGCCAGCACCTGAATCACGGCGAGACACGGGCCCGACAGAAGGTTGCCGCAGAACCACGGCACAAAGAACAGGAAGAAGGCCATCACCGGTGCGATAGCGAGAAAACTGCCGAGATAAAACGGAATCGACACCGCAATCGCAAACGTCGGCATCAACAGATACCAGCGCCGGTCACGCCTTGTCAGCCAGTCGGATGTGAAGCCGCCGATCAGCGTGCCGGCGAGACCGGAAATGCCGACGATGATGCCGAGCCAGAGGCCGACTTCGCGCGTGTCGAGCGCGAAGGACCGGATCAGGTAGGACGGCGTCCATTGCAGGATGCCGTAAATGCAGATCGCGTGGACGCCGGAGCCGATGGCGAGCCAGCGGAACGTCTTCAGCCCCCAGAGATGACGCAGCGAAACCATGACCGGTGTCGCCGCGGCCGGTGCCACCTTGCCATCCAGAAGGCCGCGAATGGGTTCGCGTGCCGTCAGATAGAAAATGAGCGCCAGCAGCACACCGGGCAGGCCGATGACAATGAACGCCATGCGCCAGCCGAAGGCGTGATTGATCCAGCCGCCGCCCGCGAGCCCGAGCAGCAGGCCGACCGAAACACCGGCGGCATAGATGGCAAGGGCCGTTGCCCGGCGCGCGGGATGAAAATAATCGGCGATCAGCGAATAGGCTGCGGGACTGAACCCCGCCTGCCCCACGCCGACACCGATGCGCGGCAGAAGCAGCGAGACAAGACCTTGCGCGAAACCGCTGATCGCGGTCATCACACTCCACAGTGCCGCCGCAATGGCGATGATGTTGCGGCGCGAATATTGATCGGCCAGGCGCGCGATCGGAATGCCCAGCGTGGCGTAGAACAACGCGAACGCAAAACCGGAGAGAAGACCCAGCACCGTATCGCTGAGGCCCAGTTCGGCGCGGATCGGCTCCATCAAAATGGAAAGGAGCTGCCGGTCGAGGAAATTGAAGGTCGAAAGCACAAACAAAAAGCCCAGCACGTAATAGGCATGGGCGGAGATTTTCGGCGCGGCGCTGACTTCAAGATCATCGTCTAACTGCGGGGCAGCTAACTGCGGGGCAGCGGCTTCGCGGCCTGGGGCCCGGGCATCCATCGGCGTTTCCCTGAATTTTATTGTTCTGGTTTCGTGAAATTTTGAGCCTAACCGATATTCCGGCTTTTGCACGCTTCACGCGCGCGCAATGGCACGCGCCCACAGAAACGGACCGAAAATGCATCTGGGGGTTGAAAATGTGTGGTTACAAGTGGTGGTGCAACCGGAAAATGACGGACCCGCGTCGAAGACAGACCCATATCAATGTCATGGCCCGCCACCCCAGTCCGCGCGCGGGCGCGGCCGAAGCATAAACCCCGTGCGGGCCATGACAGGCAAAAAGAAGCAAAGCGATCAGGCCTTCGGTTCGCCGCGCATTTCCTTCTGGCGGCGGGCGAAATCGTCCTTGCCGATGCTGCTGCCGGTTTTTACCGCTTCGCGCGCGCCGACCAGCTTGAACCAGCGTTGCAGATTGGGAAGTTCCGCAAGGTCGATGCCCAGCGCCTTGTAGCCGCGGACCCAGGGCCAGGTCGCCATGTCGGCAATCGAATAATCATCGCCGAGATATTCGCTGTCTTTCAGATGACGGTCGAGCACGCCATAGAGCCGCTTCGATTCATTGGTATAGCGGGTGATGGCATATTCGATTTTTTCCTTCTGGTAATGGAAGTGGGCCGCCTGCCCCGCCATCGGGCCGAGGCCGCCGACCTGCCAGAACAGCCATTGCTCCACCTTTGAACGCGCGCGCCGTTCGGCGGGATAGAATTTGCCCGCCTTGTCGCCCAGATATTGCAGGATGGCGCCGCTTTCAAAAATCGACAGCGGCGTGCCGCCCGGCCCATCCGGATCGACGATCGCGGGCATGCGGCCGTTGGGCGAGATTCTCAGAAAGTCCGCATGCAACTGTTCGCCCTTGCTGAGATCGACCGGCACGATGCGATAAGGCAGCGCGCATTCTTCCAGCATGATGGTGATTTTCCAGCCATTGGGCGTGGGCCAGAAATGAAGATCGATTGGTTGCATGATCAACCCCTGTATTCCGCGGCCATGCTGCGGGCCGCACGGATGAAGCAATAGACGGCAACGAATTCCGCCACGATAAGCAGGCTGAGCGCCCAGCGCAGCGCATCATTGCCATAAGCCGGCTGCAGCATATCGCTGGCGACGCCGACCAGCGATGGCCCGGCGCCGAGCCCGATCAGGTTGAGGATGAAGAGATAGAACGAGCACGCGATGGCACGCGAATGCACCGGCGAGATCGACTGGATGGTGGCGAAGGACGGCCCGGTGAAGACGTTGGCCAGCGTCATCGGCACGAGAAAGAACGTCAACGCCAGCACGACGCTGGGGGCGTGAAAGCTGATGGCATAAAACGGAATGCAGATGCCGATGGCGAGCGCGGGTACGAACTGATACCAGCGCGGATCGCGCTTGCCGAGGAAATCGGAAAGATACCCGCCTGCCAAGGTGCCGATGAAACCGGTGGTGCCGATCAGAAGGCCGAGCGTGAGCCCGACCTCATTCGTGCTGAGACCGAAGACCCGGATGATGTAGGACGGATACCATTGCACGACGCCGTAAGCGCAGATGGCGTGCACGGCCGAGCCGAATGTGATCCAGCGGAAGGTTTTCAGATTCCAGATCTGGCGCAGCGCCGCCGCCATGCCGCCGGTCTGTTCTTCCGCCGCATCGCCATCCAGCGCGCCGCGTTTGGGCTCACGCACCGTGAAGAAGAACAGCAGCGCAAGCAGGATGCCCGGCACACCGATCAGAAGGAACGCCATGCGCCAGCCGATGACGTGGTTGAGCCAGCCACCGCCCGCCAGGCCCAAAAGAATGCCGACCGGTGCACCGGCGGAATAAATCGCAAGCGCGGCACCGCGGCGCGACGGCGGATAATAATCCGAAATCATCGAATGGGCGGGCGGGCTGCCACCCGCCTCCCCCACGCCGACGCCGATGCGCGCAATCAGCAGCGAGATGAAACCAGAGGCCATGCCGCACAGCGCGGTCATCAGGCTCCACACCGCGACGGCGGCCGCGATGATGTTGCGGCGTGAATAGAAATCCGCCAGGCGCGCAATCGGGATGCCCAGCGTGGCGTAGAACAGCGCAAAGGCAAGACCGGAGAGGACGCCGAGCTGTGTATCGCTTAAAAGCAGTTCTCTCCGGATCGGCTCCATCAGGATCGCGAGCAGATGGCGATCGAGATGGTTGAGCGAATAGAGTACGAACAGGAACGCCACCGTGTAGCGGGCGTGCATCGAGATGCCCGCGGCCTGTGGCGGCGATACGGCCCGATTTGCCTGCGCGTCCATGTTTACCCCAGAGAGAGACGGTTACGGGTGCGCGACAACGGCCGCACCAGATTGAGTGCCAACAATTCTTCCGCGCCGCATTCGGCAGCAAAGTCCCGGCAGGCGGTGCGCGCCGGTGCATCGAGATGCTTCAGCCAGTTCAAGGTGCGCTGCAAAACCCAGAGCGAATGGGCCTGAGACGCCGGTGTCATGGTATGGCCGCGCAATGTGACCGTGATGCGGCCGAGGCTCGGCTGATCCTGACCGTCCGGCGAAATAATCGAGCCCGGCGGCAGACTGGCATGGCGCGACGCCCAGTCATTGTAGAGCGCAACCCCTTCCCGGTAGACCGGGGTGTAATCCTGCGTGAACTGCCTGAGCAGGGTGACGATGGTTTCCGGCACCGCATCGTCAGCCAGATATTCGAGCGGATAGTCGAAAAACTCCGGGGCGCGGATTTCCGGCGTGTTCATATGTTCCACCCAGCGGAAAACGCGGGGGCTGCGCATCTGCATGATATGCAGCGGATAGGGATCGCGGGCGAGATGGGCAAAGAGCGGCCCCATCAGACCGAAATCGCCCACGCTGGGCAGGCCGCCGAGCAGGAACGGATAATGAGTGAAGTGCCGCTCCAGCGTATCCAGCAGATCGAAATAAATCTCGTCCATCACACCGAACATATCGGGCGTGATGCCGATATTGGCGCGATGACCATCCATCTGCGCCGCGATCAGATCGCCATAACGGGCGAGTTCGTCATCGCTGCCCTGCGGCCGGAACGAACGGCCGAAATCCATCGTGACGAAACGCTGGTTCTGTTCGGGGAAATTCCAGCGGTAGTGCCAGGCGATCTTCATGTTCTCGCTGCAGAACAGATCGAACAGATAGGCCGCCAGCCGCTGCCGCGGCCCGGGGGGAAGTGCCGGTGGCGTGGGGAAACGGGCTTCGAGATATTCGAAGATCGCAGTCGTATCCTGAATGATGGTGCCGTCCGGCGCTTCCAGAATCGGAACACGCTTCGACTGCGCCGTGGGGCGGATCACATTGCGAAAACGCGGATGGCTGACCACACGCTCTATGAACGGAATGCCCTTCTTGCGCAGATAGGAACGGGTTTTGCCCGTGTAATAGGAGGCGTAGGCGCCATAAAGGACGTAAGGATTTTCCTGACCCGCCATCGCGCTCAACCCCACGCCACAACGATCAGATTGAGGATGACGAGCGCCAGAAACAGAAGCACGCGCGGCGAGCCGGGGAAAAGCGCCGGCGAAGCGGGATAAGCATCGGTATAGGAAAGTGCGACACCTTTCTGCGCGGCGTCACGCATGAAGCCATCGTCGGTTGCAATGCGCAAGAGATCACGGCGGCCGCGGGAACGCATCAGCCCAACCTGGTCCCACATCGTATCTTCGCGCGCACCCTGAATCTGGCCCGTGACCAGCCCGCGATAGGAGGGATGGGAGCCGCGCGGCCCCGCGGCACGCGCCCAGGCGCGCATATAGCGGCTTCCGGCATTGCCGGCATCCCGGTTGATGCGCAGCAGATTGACCATGTGAAATTCGCCGCCGTCATCGCTCTCCGCAAAAGCGCGGAAGCGTTCGAGGGCGAGCGCCCCCGCCTCCCCCTGCGCGGCACGCTGCTGCTTCATCTTTTCCAGAAGCGGTTCGTATTCTTTCGCGGAAAGGGGGCGGCGCGGCCAGCCGTCATACCAGGCGAGAAACAGAAGATAGAGCGCCAGCGACAGGACAGGCCAAAGAAACATCATCACGCCCCCAATGGCACGGCGCAAAAACGAACGCGCTTTGCAGCCATACCCGTAAACATCCTGAGGGCCTTGCCGGCAGCCGGGCGCGACAGCCCGCTTTTTCGTTGCGGCGACCGGCCCAATCGGTCATGGTAACAATGATGAACGGGAATTCCGGTTCTGTAAACCCCGATCCCGCAAATCATTTCACCATCATACCGGGAGGAATTCCGACCATGAGCCTTACAACGCCCATCACGCTTCTGGGTGTGCCGGGGTCGCCTTATACGCGAAAGATGCTGGCCGTGCTGCGCTACCGCCACATCGCCTACCGGCTAATCCTCGCCTCGCACCGCGCACCGCCGGGCGGGTTGCCGCGCGCAAAAGTACCGTTGCTGCCGACATTCTATCTGCCGGGCCCATCGGGCGCACTGGAAGCGGTGACGGATTCGACGCCGATCATCCGCCTGTTCGAGCGCGAGTTCTCCGGCCGCAGCGTGATTCCGACCGATCCGGCGATGGCGTTCATCAACGACCTGCTGGAAGACTACGGCGATGAGTGGCTGACCAAGGCGATGTTCCATTACCGCTGGTACTACAAGCCGGATATCGATCATGCCGGCGACGTTCTGCCGTTGTGGTCCAGCGAGCTTCTGAGCGACGCCGATTTCGCCAAGGCCAAGCAGGATATCATCGAACGCCAGGTCAGCCGGCTTTACGTGGTGGGATCGAACGACACCACCGCAAGCGTGATCGAAGACAGCTATCGCCGCTACCTTGCCATCATGGAAGAACTTTTCCGCCATCAGCGCTATGTGCTGGGGGAGCGCCCCTCCTCCGCCGACTTCGCGGCCTATGGGCAATTGACGCAATTGACCAAGGTGGACCCGACGCCGATGGCGGTGACCTGGCGCGAGGCGCCGCGGGTGAACGCATGGGTGGACCGGGTGGACGACCTTTCCGGGCTGGAGCCGCAGGAAACCGAATGGACCCGCCGCGATGCGATTCCGCAAAGCCTGCGTGACCTGCTGGGCGAAGTGGGCCGCGGCTACGTGCCGGTGATGCTGGCCAATGAAAAGGCGCTGGCCGATGGCGCGGCCGAAGTGAGGACCGAAGTGGAAGGCAAAACCTGGGTGCAGAAGCCGTTCCCCTATCAGGCCAAATGCCTGAAATGGCTGCGCGAGAGCTATCGCGCGCTGTCACCGGCGGACCGCAGTGCGGTGGACGGGATTTTGCGCGGCACGGGGTGCGAGCGCCTGTTCGCCTGAAACGCAAACACCTGAATCGCGCAACGCGCGCGAAGAATTAAAAAAGGGCGGCCCGAAAGGCCGCCCTTTTCCGTATGCAAGGATATGGTGCTTAGAAGCGGACCGTCCCCTCGATCCCGAAGGTGCGCGGCGCGCCGTACCAGCCGTTGAAGCCATCGGCACCCGCAAAACCACCGCCGCTGACGAAGGCACCAAGCGGCTGCGGCACCTTGTAGACGTAGTAGGTCTTGTCGGTCAGGTTGCGGCCGAAGATCGAAACCCGCCAGCTTCCCGTTTCCGATTCCAGACCGAGGCGCGCGCCCAGCGGGGTGTACGTTTCCTGGAACCCGCGCGGATCGAGCGTCGAGTCGAGGTATTGCGAGCTGACATAAGAAAGATCGCCCGCCACGAACCAGTAGACCGACGGCCATTTCACCATGGGCTGTTCCCATTGTGCCGTGCCGTTGACCCGCCACTTCGGATTGTAGGCCGGTGTCAGGCCCGTGAAGTTGCAGCTTCCGCCGACATTCACCGGCTGGACCGGGCCCGGATAGGTCGGGCACTGGCCGGCCGGATAATCGGTGAAGGTCGCATCCGAATAGGTGAGGCCAGCGGTGAGCGACAATTCGTCGATCGGGCGAGCCTGCAGATCCATTTCAAGACCCTGAACCCGGCGGTTACCGGCGTTCGACACGATGAAGCCGATCTTGGTCACCGGATTAAGCGTCGCGTCCTGGAAATCATGCAGCAGCATGCGGAACAGGGCGACGTTCAGGACCAGCCGGTTTCCGAACAGCGAGGATTTGACGCCGACTTCCTAGTTCATCGCGCTTTCGGCATCGAAGGTAATCTGCGTGATCGGACTCTGCGCCCCCGCATTGTAGCCGCCGGACTTGTAGCCCGCGCTGCCCGTGACATACGCCATCACGCCCTCGGTGATGTCGTATTGCGCGCCCAACTGCCAAGTCAGCCGATGCTCCGTCCGCTTCAGATTATTCAGCTCCAGTTCCTGGAACAGCGAGTTGCGGAAGATCGCCGACTGCACCGGTGAACCCGACGTGGTGTCGACACCGACGATGGTCGCATCCTTGTGATCGTAATTGTAACGCAGACCGCCCGTTGCACGCAGTTGGTCGGTGACATTGACGGTCACCTGACCGAAGCCCGCCATGCTGAAGACGCTTTCATCGAACGAGAAATCCGTGAAATCGCCCGGATGCAGCAGCGTGCCACCCGCCACCGGGAACACGCGATTGGCGCCTTCATGGATGGTGATGCTGTTCAGATAGGTCAGATCTTCATGGTACAGATAGACGCCCGCGATATATTGCAGGAATTGCTTGCCGGAGGCGATGCGCAGTTCCTGGCTGAAGGCGCCGCGATTGAGCGTTTGCTGACCATGCGCGACATCGAGCGGCAAACCATCGGCCGCCAGATTGCGGATATGATCCTGGAAGCGGTTAACGCCCACAGGGCCCGAGGCACCCAAGATACGGGTGCGCTCCGCCCCAATCCCCGCCGGATCTTCATCCACCTCCCGGTCAGGCCCATTGAAATTGCGGAAGGGATGGCCCGCCGCAGCCGAAGCCGCGAGGAAGCCCGGCGTTGCAATGCCGCCAATGCCGGTTGGATCGACCTGATCCGCCGTGCGGCATTCCTGATTGATCTTGGAATAGAAGCCGATGAAGTTGACCGTAAGATCGTCACGCGGCGTCCAGGTCAAACGGGCACGGCCGCCATACTGATCGGTGCCGTTGATATTGCTGTTGGTGAAGATGTTGTGCTCGTAGCCATCGCGCGAAGACGTCCACAGAGAGAGGCGGCCGGCGAGATCTTCCGCAATGCCGCCGCCGACATAACCGGCAACCCGGCGATCGCTGTAATTGCCGAGCGAGACATTGATCATCGCTTCCGGCGCATCCGTCGGCTGGCGGGTGTTGATGTTCACCGCGCCGACCGGCGTGTTGCGGCCGTAAAGCGTGCCCTGCGGCCCGCGCAGCACTTCAATGGTGCTGATGTCGAGCAGGTTCTGCTGAATGGCACCCGCGGCGGCGATATACACGCCATCGACGAAGACGCCGACATCGGGCTCAATACCCGGATTGGCGCCAGAAGTACCGATACCGCGAATCTGCACCACCGAGTTACGGTTGTTGTTGGTCTGCAGGATGTTCAGGCTGGGGACGAAATGCGCCAGCTCCGTCATGCTGCTGATGCCGCGGTTTTCAAGCTGATCGCCGGAGAAGGCGGAAATCGACATCGCGACTTCCTGCACGTTCTGGGCGCGTTTTTCCGCCGTGACGACCACGGTTTCGATGCCGCCGCTGCTGGCCACCCCCGGCGCGGTTTCCTGAGCGCCGGCAGGCCCGAACGACAATGCCGTCAGAAGCGCCGCGGCCGATGCCCCCGTGGCCAGATGCGCAAAGCGGGATCGGCACCGCATATCATTGAAAAGTCCTGACATTATACTCCCCTTCTTCGCCCGAAACGGGCCAGACAGCTCCATCGGAACATGATCCGAACCGGAGTTTCGGTTCACATATTAGCAAAGAAGTAATGACAGGGCAATTGCATCACCGATGCAAAAAGACCACACCGGGACAAGGATTGCGTTCCGCCAAAGCAAAAAGGGCGGCCATAAGGGCCGCCCTTTCCCAAGACAGCGTTCGCCTTAAAAACGGAACGTGCCCTCGATTCCGAAGGTGCGGGGTGCGCCATACCAGCCGCCGAAACCACTGGCCCCCGCGGTACCGCCGCCGCTGATCAAACCGTTCAGCGGTTGCGGTGTCGCGTAAACGAAATAGCTCTTGTCGGTCAGGTTGCGTGCCCACAGCATGACCCGCCAGCCCTCCTCCGACTCCAGGCCGATACGGGCGCCGAACAGCGTGTAGTCCCGCTGCAAGGCACGCGGATCGAGCGTGATGTCGAGATATTGCGAACCCGAATAGGCCACATCGCCCGCCACGAACCAGTTGATGGACGGCGCAATTTCCAGCGGCCGTTCATACTGGGCCGTCAAACTCCAGCGCCATTTCGGATTGAAGGCCGGTGTCAGGCCGGCAAAGTCACAATTGCCGGGCCGCAACGGATTGGGCACCGGCCCGAACGCACCGGGATAAAGCGGGCATTGGCCGTTGGGATAATCCGTGTACTTCGCATCGGTGTAGGCGAGTGCGGCGGTGATGCTGAGCGGCGGAATGGGCCGGGCCTGAAGTTCGACTTCCACGCCCTGGACCTGACGGCTGCCGGCATTGCCGACGACAAAGCCGGTGCCGGTGCGCGGATCAAGCGTCGCCTCCTGAAAATCCTTCAGCACCATGCGGTAGATGTCGGCATTGAAGATCACCCGGTTGTCGAACAGGCTGGATTTGATGCCGAGTTCATAGTTGAAGGAATTTTCCGGGTCGAACTCGTTGCTGGCGGAGATGCTTTTGGTCGCCTGATTAAAGCCGCCATCCTTGTAACCGGTGCTGACGGTAACGTAGCCCATCACGCCTTCGGCCAGATCGTACTGCGCGCTGGCAAGCCAGGTGATGTTCTGATCGGTGCGGCGGAAATCCGGGATCGAAACCTGCGGGAACAACGAGTTGTTGAAGATCGCCGTCTGGATCGGTGTGCCGGAGGTGGTGTTGTCGTACCGCAGCCAGCCGCGCTTGGAATCCGAGCTGTAGCGCAAGCCGCCGATCAGGCGCAGCGACTCCGTCAGATTGGCCTTGGCCTGGCCATAGATGGCGTAGCTGTCGGTCTTCTGGCTGAAATAGCCGTTGGTGGTATCGCCCGGATTGAGGACGACGCCGCCGGCCACGGGGAAGGCACGGTTTGCACCTTCGCCCAGAATTACGCGGCTGTTGTAGAGCATGTCCTCGTGGAAATAGTAGAGGCCGCCGACATATTCGAGGAAGCGGCCGGTATCGGAGACGATGCGCAACTCTTCACTGACATTGTTGCGCTTCAGCGCCTGCGTGAACATGCCGACATAGATCGGCAGGCCATCGGGGGCCAATTGCTTGGCATTGTCGAAGAACGAATTGTAGGCCGAGATCAGCGACACGGTATCTTTCCACGGCAATTCATAATTGGCCGTGGCGGAGAAACCCCATGACGTCGTGGTGTCGTTGGCGATCGTCTCCTCATCGATCTTGTGATCGCGATCGTTGTAATTGGTGAAGGGATGGCCGGCGGCCTGCATCGCCGCCAGGAAGCCCGGCGTGGCGATGCCGCCGATGCCCGTGGGATCGATCTGTTCCGGCGTACAGCAGGCGCGATCGAGCTGCGAATAATAGCCGATCACATCGACGGAGAATTTTTCCGTCGGTGTCCACAACAGACGGCCACGGCCGCCGAACTGATCCGTGCCGTTGATCGAGGTGTTGAGGAAGGTGCTTTTTTCGTAGCCGTCGAGATTTTCGGACCAGACCGAAAGCCGCCCGGCCACATCGTCGATCAGGCCGCCGCCGATATAGCCCGCGAATTTGCGCTGGCCATAATTGCCGAAACCGGCCTGGATCATGGCCTCGAACGCATCGGTGGGCTTGCGGGTGTTGATGTTGACCGCACCGACCGCCGTGTTGCGGCCATAGAGCGTGCCTTGCGGCCCGCGCAGCACTTCGACCGTCGCAACGTCGAGCAGGCTCTGCTGGATGGAGCCGGAGGCCGGAACGTAAACGCCGTCCATGAAAATGCCGACGCTGGGTTCAATGCCGGGGTTGTTGCCGCTGCTGCCGATGCCGCGAATCTGCACTTGCGAGGTGCGGTTGGTGCTGCTCTGCACGATGGAAAGGTTGGGCACAAAGGCAGCCAGATCGGTCATGCTGGCGATGCCGCGGTTTTCAAGCTGGTCGCCCGAGAATGCGGTGATCGACAGCCCGACCTCCTGCACGTTCTGGGCACGCTTTTCGGCCGTCACGACCACGGTTTCGATTGCGTCGGACGATTGCGCCGCGGCAGGCGCGGACGATGGTTGCGCCTGGGCACCGCCCATGGACAGCGCAAGCAACAGCACCGGCGCAGATGCCCCGGCACACAGACGCGACAGACCCCGCACATTCTTCTTCAATTCCGGCATAAATCCCCTCAATCGGAATGGCCGGGAGCGCCATACGCCCCCCGGCACATTTTGCAATGTGAACCAGAGTTACTATTCACATATGGATTGGAACCTTTCCGCCGTCAACCCGGACAAGCGCCATTCCCGGCCGTGCGGGCCGGCTTCGGATACGGAAATGAAAGAGTGCAGCAAAGCTGCAACAGGAAGGCTTCGCGGCCGGCCGCGATCAGGCCACGACCCCTTGCGCGCATCCTTCACAGGACGCGCCTCCCGCAAGACGCGCGCAAGGGTGGGCCCCGCCCCTCTCGGGTAACGGAACTCAGTTCACGTTGCGCTCGCGATTTTCCCAGTAAGGCTTGCGCAATTCGCGGCGCAGGATCTTGCCCGCCGCATTGCGTGGAATGGTGCTGACGAATTCCACCGATTTCGGCACCTTGTAACCCGCGATGTGGCCACGTGCATGTTCGATCAGTGCGGTTTCCGAAAGCGTGGCGCCCGGCTTCACAACCACCAGCGCCTTGACCGCCTCCCCCCACTTCTCATGCGGCACACCGATCACCGCGGCATCCGCGACATCGGGGTGATGAAAGAGCGCGTTTTCGACTTCCGCCGGATAAATATTCTCGCCGCCGCTGACGATCATCTCCTTCACCCGGTCGTGGATGTAGAGATAGCCTTCCTCATCGAAATAAGCCGCGTCGCCGGTGTGCAGCCAGCCATCGATGATGGTCGACGAGGTGGCGCGATCATCACGCCAATAGCCCTTGGTCACCACCGGCCCGCGCACCACAACCTCCCCAATGCCGCGGGGCGGACAGGGCTTGCCATCGGCATCGACGACGCGCACCTCCACCCCCGGCAGCGGACGGCAGCAGGATTTGAGTTTGCCGCGCGCGGCCACATGATCATCCGGTGCCAGCATGACAATGGCGCTGGTCGCTTCGGTCATGCCGTATCCTTGCGCAAAGCGGCAACCGAAGACACGGCCGGCTTCGACCATCACCCGTTCCGCAATCGGCGAACCGCCATAGGTAATGAGTTTCAGATGCGAGAAATCGAGTTTTTCGATTCCCGGCACCTCCAGACACATCTGGATCATGGCCGGTGCCAGTGTGGCGCGGGTGACCTTTTCCTGCGCAAAGGTCGCCACCGCATCCGCCGGGCGGAACTGATCGATGGTGATGAGGCGGGAGCCGGAATGGATGCTGCGCAGCACCGCATTGATGCCGTTGACGTGAAAGAACGGCGCAGGCGCGAACATGGTGTCTTCCGGCGCGGAGTTCTGCCACGGCACATGGGTGAAGATGTTGATATACGAAGTGTAGTTGTGATTGGTGAGCTGTACGCCCTTGGGCAGGCCGGTGGTGCCGCTGGTATACATCTGCACGATGACATCGGCCGGATCGTAGGCGAGGTTCGGCACCTCTGCCGCATTCGCATCGCGCCAGGCGGCATACCCGCCCTTGCCCATCACCACCACGGGGCGCGAGCCCGCGGCAGCACGCACAGTGGGGAGAAATTCGTCTTCCACGAACAGGAATTCGGCTTCGCCGTGATCGAGGATGTAGCGGATTTCGGGCGCGGCCAACCGCCAGTTCACCGCCAGAAGAACCGCGCGCGCCTTCAACGCGCCCCTCAGGCTTTCCACGACGGTATCGGAATTGCGCGCCACGATGCCGACACGGCCAC
>Ga0066256_1002767_pt3 | contig 13835 bp, 13 predicted proteins | sample ThiBio_1000_biof_FD_87107 | JGI IMG/M metagenome (GOLD analysis project Ga0066256, IMG submission 87107) | Wastewater bioreactor microbial communities from Cape Town, South Africa - Thiocy_expt_1000_biof (version 2) | ecosystem: Engineered > Bioreactor > Thiocyanate-remediating >...
CAGGCGCTACCGTGCCACGCTGCGCGCCCAGTGGAAGCCTGTGCGCATATCGCTGGGAAGGGGAGTCCGCAACGAGATTTCGCTGGCGCGGCGCTGGAATGCGTCAGCGGTGTCGCCGTTCGAGCGGGTGCGCACCATGGATCCCCCGGTCAACGAAGCCCTCAATGCAGAAGCCATGCGCAATCTCGTGAAAGCGTGGCCCGTTTTCAAGAACGCCGTCGTGACGCAGGCCTGGGCCGGAATGATCGACGTCACGCCCGATTCCCTGCCCGTCATTTCGCCGGTGGCGAAGGTACCCGGGCTGACCGTTGCCTCGGGCTTTTCGGGCCACGGCTTCGGCACCTCGCCCGCCGCCGGCCAGCTTGCGGCCGACCTGGTCTGCGGGCAGACCCCGATCGTCGATCCCTCTCCCTATCGGCTGGAACGCCTTTAGGGGCCGCACGGCCCCCGTCAGGCCTTGGCGGCCACAAGCGCAAGGACGCGCAAGGGGCTGCCCGAGCCATGCCGGATCTTCAGCGGCGCACCGACGATCAGCGCGCCCCGCGCGGGCAGAAGATCGAGATTGGAGAGGCACTGGAGCCCGTACCGCCCGGCTCCATGCAGGAAGTGGTGCGCGGGATGCGGGGGGATGAAATGCGACGCCTGCCCGGCATCCGTCCCGATGGTTTCCGTCCCGAAGCCGAGGATGTCGCGCTCCTCCACCAGCCATCGCATCACCTCGGCGTCGGGGCCGGGCGTATGGGCGCCGTCATCGCGCAGGTTCGTATAGTCCCGGCCGGATTTCTTCGACCAGTCGGTCCGCAGAAGCACCCATGTCCGTGGCGGAATCCTGCCGTGGCGCTCTTCCCAGGCAAGCACGTCCGCGACGCCGAGGAGGTAGTCCGGATCGGCGTCAGATTGGCTCGAGCAGTCGATGACGCAAGCCAGCGCGACCATATCGCGAACGGGGATCGTGTCGACGGTGTTCAAGGGAAGATCCCTGCCGGTATACCAATGGATCGGCGCGTCGAAATGCGTCCCGGTATGCTCTCCCAGCGAGATGTTGTTCCAGTACCATGCCGGGCCGTCGCCATCGTAGCGCGAGATCCGCTCCATGCGGAAGGGCGCGCTCTGGCCGAATTCCGGCGGCAGCACGATCGTCGGGAAGTCCGGGCTCAATGTCTGCGTGAGGTCGACGACCTGCAACCCGCCATCCGCTATGGCCAGGGCGACGGAGGCGAGCAGGGCCTCGCAGGCGCTATCATGACTGATGTTCATCGACCGATTTCCCGTTCCAGAGCTTTTGGATTGGCGGCGAGCCGGGCGCGGATGTCGCGTGCGACGTCGCCGACATAGATTTCCTCCAGCCCGCGACGCAGCCCGTCGATGATGCCGTCCGCCAGTTGACCGGCGGAGACGCGCGGCGCCGGCACCGACTGGTACCATTCGTCATCGAGGGGACCGGCAAACGCGTTGAGGAGCCGCACGCCGCCCTTGCGCAGTTCGGCCCGAAGCCAATGCGACAGGGAGAGACAGGCGGCATGCGAAACGGAAACCGCACCGAATTCGGGCGCATTTGCCAGCGCATAAGCCGACAGCAGGTTGACCCAGGCTGCGGCTGAATTGACCCCGTCGGCCCCGCGGCCGGCCATGGCCGGCCCGAAGGCCTGCGCCAGGTTCATCGTGCCGGCGACGGTGGCGTTTACCGCTTCCATCAGCTTGCGCGTGCCGGCCGGTTCAAAGAGATGCACAGGTCTTACGTGGTCGGCCGTGTTCACCAATATATCGACTTTGCCGGCGATATCCGCGGCGAGGTTGAAGACCGACCGCTGATCGGTGAGGTCGAGCGACAGGAGCTGGACGCCGTCGATCGCCCCCAGCCGGTCCTCGCCGGCAAGCGGCTTCCAGGCTTCCGCAACGCCAACGAAAACCGACGTGGCCCCCGCATCCTTGAAGGACCGGACCAATGCTTCGGTTGCGGGGTGGCGCCCGTTGGTGATGAGCACGCGCCTGTATCTCGGATCGGCGGTCATCTCGCGCAAGGCCGGATCGTCCTGCATGTTGGAAGCCCTTTGCGAAGGTGCCGCGAAGACGACCGGCTGGCCGGCCTTGTCGAGACGGAGCGAAAGGTTCACCCGTTCCCCGTCCGTGCAGTCTGCGTGAAGATGGGCGATGATCCGCGGGCCGCAATCGGCGACGACGATACCCTGCCGCCAAGGCATGTGCTCACGGAAGTAGCTGTCGCCGGTGACATGGATGGTCGTGGACGTGACCAGCACGCCCCCGACGGGCGCTTCGACGAAAACCAGTTGCGACGACAGGCATTCAGGGCATGCATCGCGCGGAGGATAGGTGAACTTGCCGCATTCGCCGCAGCGCTGGAGTGCGAAACGTCCCTCCGCAGCCGCGAGGGTCAATCCATGCGCGGTGCGACTGCGGGCGGACGGCGGCAGCAACGTCCTACGCGTGCGGGCCAGCGGGTTCTTGCGTTTCGGGGGGGACAGCGGCTCGGTCATGTCGTCTCTCCCCAAAAGATCATGTTGTGCGGGAAGCTACCGTCGATCTCGAAGGAGTGGCTTCGGACGAAGTCGGGCCCCTCACCCTTTCCGCAAAAGCCGAGGTCCTCGAACTGCATCATGGAAATGACCGGATAATCGTCATAAGTCTGGACGACGTCGATGGCGTCCTGCGAGATGCCTGCCATGCTGTAGAGCTCGCCGATATCCCTCGCCCAGCCGCCCCGATACTGCACCGCGTCATCGGAAAACGCATGGTGACGCTCGATGGTCGACAGGATGCGCGCGCTGGGCAGGCCCAGCGACCGCGCCGTCTCCTCGCGCATGACGAGGAAACCCTCCGCGCCGGCGCAGGGCATGACGCAGTCGAAAAGATGGATCGGATCGGCAATCGGTCGCGCATTCATGTATTGCTCGAGCGTCAGGGTTTTTTTCATGAGCGCATTCGGATTGCGCAGCGCGTTGGTCCGCTGCGCCACGCAAAGCTTGCCGAAGTCCTCCCGCCTCGCCCCGAAGCGATCCATGTAATGACGGGCGATCAGGGCGAAGCTGGCATTGGCGCCGCCCGCGCCGTAGGGATAGGCGGCATCCTGCGCGAACCTCGAGAAGTTTTCCAGGGTCCTGCGGAACGAGTCCACCTGATTGGTGTCGCCCGCCACGCATGCGGCGATGGCGGCATCCCCCGCCTGTACGGCGCGCGCCGCCCGGCGAAGGGACAGGATACCCGAAACACCGCCCATCGGGATGTGGTCGAGCCATCGCGGCGACAGGCCGAGATGCTGCGTCAGTCCGATCGCGCTGTCGGGCGCCGTGGAGAAGCTGGCCATGGCGAAGCCGTCGATCTCGCGATGGCTGATGCCGGCTCCTTGTGCAAGCGCCCGCAATGCGCGGCCGATCCACCAATGCGCGCTCTCGATCGAATACCGTTCATAGGGAATGGAGACCGGAACGGTCGCGACGACGCCGCTATATGATTTCCGTACCATCGGCGCCGCCATCACGCATGCACCGTCTTGCGCCGCATGCCGGCCTTCATCTCGCGCAAATCGATGGCCTTGCCGCACCGCACGAACTCCGTCGCCATCGTCTTGATCTCCCCCCGCTGCAGCTTCTGGGTCGAGCTTAGCGGAAGGGCGTCGATGAAAGCCACATATCCGGGCAGCTTGTGATAGGCGAGGCGCTCGGCGCCGCTGCGCATGATCTCCTCAGCGATGCGCGAGGGGTCGGCATCGCGCGCCGCGTCGGCCTTGACGAGAAAGGCGAAGACTTCCTCACCACGCAGGTCGTCCGGCACCGGCGTCACGGCGACGGCCTTGATCGACGCATTTCCGCCGATGGCCGCCTCGACCTCCAGGACCGCGATGTTCTCGCCGCTGCGGCGCACGATGCTCTTCTTGCGGTCGAAGAAGTAGAGAAGCCCCCTGTCGTCCTCGTGAATGATGTCGCCGGTATGGAACCAGCCGCCGGCCCATGCCTCCTCGGTCGCGACCTCGTCCTTCAGATATCCGCTGAAGAAGCCCTGGCGCGGATCCGCTCCGGCGGCGCGGACGATCAGTTCTCCGGGCGTGCCGAGGGGCACAGGTCGGCCGGCATCGTCGACGATGCGGTGGTCCATGCCCGCGCGCGGACGTCCGATGCAGCGCAGGCCGGGCGTATAGTCGTCGCGCGCCGTCGTGGTCGTGGCCCGCCCGCCGGTTTCGGTCATTGCCCAGGCTTCGACGATGGGAATGCGATAGCGCGCCTCGAACTCGATCTTGTGCTGCGCATCGACGCCGGGGCCGAACGAGAACCTTACCGTGTGATCGCGGTCGAACGGCGAGGGCGGCAGGCGCAGCAGGATCGCGGGAATGACGCCGAGGCAATGGACGATGGTGGCTGACGACTGGCTGACCGTCTCCCACCAGCGGCTGGCATGGAACCGGTCGAGCGGCACGAAGGCGCCGCCGCAGACGATCATGCCGAGAGCGGTACAGCCAAGGGCGTTCATGTGGAACATCGGCAGGGGTGTCAGCGCCACTTCCGAGCGCTCCCGGATGGCGGCGATGCCGCCCTGGGTCACATACCAGTCGGCAAGCGTCATGAAATAGGCGTTGGACAGCATGCAGCCTTTCGGTTTGCCGGTGCTGCCGGACGTGAACAGCAGGGCGCATTCGTCATCCGCAAGGCCGTGCTGGCGCGATGCCGGGTTGCGCGCTGGCGGCGGCGGATCGCCCGCCTCGATGACGGCAAGGCCGTCGACATCGAGGCCTTCCAGCGTGGCAGCGTCTTTCGACAAGGCGACCAGCAGCCCGGTTTCGGACAGCGAAAGCTGATAGTGCAATTCGCCCGGCCGCAGATCCGGATTGACCGGAACGATGGAGACGCCGAGCCCGTTCAGCGCCAGCCAGTAGGCGAAGAATTCCGGACGATTTTCGAGCAGCAGCGCCACCCGGTGGCCGGCGCCGTAGCCTGCCGCGGCAAACATCGCCTTCAGACGGGAGACGGCCGCGAACATCTCCCCATAGGAGAACGTCAGGCCGTCCGGCGCATAAGCAAGACGCGCCGCCTTCGGCAGGACGATGAGCGTATCGTCGGGATGCTGCCGGGCCCGGTGCTCCAAGGCCAGATAGGGAGAGAGAGCGTGCATGGGCAATCCTTTCGCCGTCACCGGAAGGGTCGGAAACCCGCGATCGGGACGGGGCTGCCAACAGGGATAGGATCGCGTTCGCGCAGGGTCCAATATTTTTGCTTGCCGGAAACGATAGCGAACTGGTATCGATCCCCATGGATCTGAGACAAATCCGATATTTCGTGGCCGTGGCCGAGGAGGAGCATTTCGGCCGCGCCTCCGAGCGTATCCGCATCGCCCAGCCGGCGCTCAGCCGGCAGATCCAGTTGCTGGAGGCCGAACTCGGGGTGACCCTGTTCGACCGGCTGCCGCGTGGGGTGAAGCTTTCCGTCGCCGGCCGGACCTTTCTCGCGCATTGCAGTCAAATCATGGCCGACCTCGGCCATGCGGTCAGCGAAACGCAAGCCGTGGCGCGGGGCGAAGTGGGCGTTCTCAAGCTCGGCTTCATCGAGGTCGCGGCCTGGAACGGCGTCATCCCGGCGACGATCATGGCCTTCCGGGACGGTTATCCCGGCGTTCGCCTGGTCCTGAACAGCCTGAGCGGACTGGAGCAACTCGAAGGCATCCATGATGGCCGGATCGATGCGGGCTTCCTCTACAATCCGCCGCCGGATCCGCTTCTCGCCATCCGCCCGGTCGCGCGCCACACCGTGCTTCTGGCGGTGCCGAAGGACTCGGCGCTTTCCGGACGGGCGTCGGTCGACGTTCGCGAACTGGTCGATCAGCCCGTCATTTCGTTTCACCGACGCGAAAGCCCTGTCTATCACGACGAATTGCATCGCGGCCTGTTCCAGGCGGGGGTGGCGGTCGATGTGGTGCACGAAGCGATCAACGAGGCGGAAATGCTGGCGCTGGTGACCACCGGCATGGGCGTCGCCCTTGTCAACGAATGCCAGAAATGGCGCCCGCCGCATGGCATCATCCTCGTTCGCGTCGACAATCTCGATGTCGGCCTGGATCTGGCTTTGGTCTACCGGCGCGACCACACCGTCCCGGCTCTGGCCCGTTTCCTCGCCCTGCTTCCCGATCAGACGTCCTTCTGAGAGCAGGGCGATAAGACCCTTCCTGGCTTTCATCGCATTTCGATATCGGTTCACGCCGTCGAAATTATTGGATCTTCCCGGTTGCAGGTGCTTGGTTTGGGCAGACGACGACGCCGCCACGAACGGAGCGGCGGTTCATATCGGTGCAGGCCGGAGCCGACCGAACCGGGAGTGATGGATATGTTTGCGATGATCGAAAGGGCCGGCGGCCCGGCGGTGCGGATCCCGGCCGGCCGGCTGCTGATCGGCGGGGCCTGGTGCGAGGCGATCGATGGGCGGACGATCGCGGTCTACGATCCGGCGACGGAAGAGAAGATCGCCGATATCGCCGCCGCCTCCGCCGCCGATGTCGGTCGCGCCGTCGAGGCCGCGCACCGCACCTTCGAAAGCCGCGCCTGGCAGAAGCTGCGCCCGCTCGATCGCGGCCGGCTCCTCGAAAGGCTGGCGCTGCTCGTCGAGCGCGATGCCGAGGAACTGGCGCGGCTTGAAACGCTCGACAATGGCAAGCCTTTCGCCGTGTCGAGAAATGTCGACATGAAATTCGCCATGGATGCCCTGCGCTATTACGGTGGCTGGAGCTCGAAGATATCGGGCGAATACATCGCCCTGTCGCCGTTTTTCGACGACGGCGGCACCTACAGGGCCTATACCGAGCGCAAGCCGGTCGGCGTCGTCGGCGGCATAACGCCGTGGAATTTTCCGATGGGGCAGGCGATCCAGAAGATCGCGCCGGCCATCGCCTTTGGCTGCACCATCGTGCTGAAACCCTCCGAGGAGGCCTCGCTGACGACGTTGCGGCTTGGCGAACTCATTCTCGAAGCGGGGTTTCCCGAAGGTGCGGTCAACATCGTCACCGGTTACGGCCACGAGGCCGGGCAGGCGCTGGTCGACCATCCGCTGGTGCGCAAGATCGCCTTCACGGGTTCGACGGCGACCGGCCAGAAGATTCTGGAATCCTCGGCGCGGCAGATGAAGCGCGTGACGCTGGAGCTTGGCGGCAAATCGCCCGCCATCGTCCTTGCCGATGCCGATCTGAACAAGGCAATCCCAGGGGCGGCGAATGCGATCTTCCCCAACTCCGGGCAGGTCTGCACCGCAGGCTCCCGGCTTTTTGTCGAAGCGTCCATCTATGACGAGGTCACGCGCGGCGTTGCCGAGATTGCCCGCAACCTGCGGCTCGGCAGCGGCTTCGATCCCGTAAACGAGCTTGGGCCGCTGATTTCCGCCCGCCAGCTGGAGCGGGTGTCTTCGCTGGTTTCCAGCGGCGTCGAGGAGGGAGCGCAACCGCTGTGCGGCGCCGGGCGCGCCGCCGGGAAGGGGTATTTCTTCCAGCCGACGGTGCTCTCCGGCGCCCGCGCGGACATGCGCATCGCGCGCGAGGAGGTCTTCGGCCCCGTGGTGCTCGCCATGCCGTTTACCGATTTGCGGACGATCAAGGCGCTGGCCAACGATACGGTCTACGGCCTGGGCGCCAGCATCTGGACGCGCGACCTCAACAAGGCGCATCTGCTCGCCGACCAGATCGATGCCGGCACGGTCTGGATCAATACCCACAACATTCTCGATACGGCGATGCCGTTCGGCGGCACCAAGATGTCGGGCCTCGGTCGCGAGTTCGGATCGGAAGTCATCCACGCCTATACCGAACCGCGCGCCGTCTGCATGCGCCTCGACGGCGCCGGGCTGGCGTGATGCGTGCGCCGCCGCCGGGCGTCAGCCTTGAGCGCCGGGTGCGCGGCGTGCCTCGAGCTTGCGCAGGACGTCGATGCAGGTCCTGAGTTCATCCGGGGCCAACCCGGCGACGAAACCGGCATACATCGCGTCGATCGTCGGCGCGATCTCGCGTAGTTTGCGCCGCCCGGCGGCGGTCAGCGCCACGGTGCGCACCCGCTGATCCTTTTCGGAAATCCGGCGCACCACCACGCCCTCGGCGACCAGACTTTCGATCACGCGGCTGGCGCTCGACTGGTCGATCAGGGAAATCTCCGCGACTTCGTTGACGGTCATCTGCCCATGCGCATGCAGCGACGACATGATCCGCATCATGGCTTCGGTCCAGCCGAGTTTCTGCAGCGCACCGGTCTGGAGAGCGGACCAGTCCCGCGCCAGGCGATTGAGCAGATAGGGCAGGTAGTTTTCCATCTCCTCGCGCGTCGCGAAGGGAAAACCCTGGCGCCCGCCGTCGTCACGGCCCGTCATCGCGGCGTCCGTCGGCGTCATTGCCCTTGACCAGCGCCTTCAGCCCTTCCGTCAGCCTGTCGATCTGCGGCGTCGGCGACGAGGCCATGGCGGCGGCCACGACCTGGCGATGCACGTCGAGCGCCTCCTCGAAAACGCGTCGGCCATGGTCTGTCAGACGGGCGCGAAACGAACGCCGGTCGTCCTTGGTCATTTCCTTGTGAAGATATCCGTCCTTGCCGAGGCGGGCGATCAGTCCCGAGACGTTTCCATTGCTGACCTTCAGCTTGCGGGAAAGCTCGCCCATCGCCAGTCCTTCCGGATAGCGATGAAGATGCGACAGCACGTCGAATTTGGGCACCGACAGGCCGAAACGCTCCGACAGCGCCGTATTCAGGTCGGCATAGACGATCCGGTGCAGGTTGAGAACCTGCAGCCAGAGACGCGTTTCTGCGGCGCGCCGTTCGGCGTCCGGCACATTCGAAAGGGCTGACTCCTGCGAGCCGGGGTCATTTGCGGCCAACACTGATCGTACCGTTTCCTGCCTTGATCCTGCGCTCACATCTAGCGTTTCGCGCCCTGCGAGTAAACAGTCAGCGCCTGGCGGATATCGTCCGGGATCGGGATCGACCGGTGGATATCGAGCGCGGTGGCCACGGTCACGAATTGCCCACGCAGCGCTTCGTCCTCACCCTTGAAGGCATGCAGCGTCAGCGTATAGGACTTGCCGCCGATGCGGGTCACCTCGACCACGATCTCGATTTCCTCGCCCATCATGCAGGGAATGAAGAAGGTGGCGGCGGCGGAAGCGTAGCCGAGACCGGTGCGGCGCGCGCCGATGATATCGTAATAGCTGATGCCGAGCGCCTCGCCGAACCATTGCTCGATCGCCTGGTTGAAGACATCGAAGAATTTCGGCGTGTAGACGATCCCGGCCGGGTCGCATTGTCCGTGCCGGAAGGTCGCTCTGGTCGACCAGAGGCCGGCCGGAAGGTCGGAACGCTTCATCGGTCGCGCCTGGAGGTCGGATGGGGGATTGGTGGTGATCGTCATCGTATCGTCTCTATCGTCCTGATGGCCCCGTCGAGGCTGTCGTGAGAGGCATCCTTCACGGCCGCCGACAGCAACAGGCCGGCCCACATGGCGGCATCGTCCCGGTCGGCAATCGTCTGCGTCGTCTTCATCACCTTGTTGAATTTCGACAGGCTGCGGACATGGGTATCAGAATAACCCTTGATCAGCCTGCGAAATTTCAAGATTGCGACCGCAAGTGCATAATTCGTTTGCAGCGCCCCGCTTGCCGCCGACAGCCAGTCCTCCCGGTGGCGCGTTTCCGTCTGGTGGCGCAGCGACCAGCGGCGGGTGGGCCGCATCGCCCCCAGCAGGGACAGCGCCAAAAACCAGCGCAGCGAATAGGTGCTGACCCGGCGGCCCTTGTCGATGCGCCGGTTCGCCCAGTCGTAGAAGCGCCGGTGGCGCAGGAACCAGCGCGCCAGCGGCGCGGGCATGGCCGAGACGAACTCCTCCATGCGTGGATGCATATATTCCGTCGTGCGGACGATCTGCTCGGCGCGGACGCCGAGTTCGGTCCGGATCCTGTCGCGCCGCGCCGTCCTTGTCTTCGAACGCGCCACGCGAATGAGATCGTCATAAACCATGGCATTGGCCAGATGCTTGGCAGCCTCGACGGTGAAGGCGAAGCCGTGATCCGTTCCACCGGCCGCTGCGTCGCGCGCATGAAGATCGGCCAGGCGCGAAAGATATTCCTCGCCATAGGCGGCATCCTGGAAGTCCACCACCTTTTTCAGGCCGAGGAATGCCATGTCGTGCGCCTCCTGCGGCAGCGTTGCGCGCAGCGTTTGCAAGAGCGCATCGGCTCTTCTGTCGGCGAGCCGTTCGGGAAGTTTCGCCGCAGCGGCGGCCGGCGGCGCTTCGGAGGGCGGCGCGCCGTGCATGGCCCGATCGAAGGCGGCGTCGAAAGTGGCGAGGCTGGCCTGAATGCCTTTGCCGCCCTGGCGGATGATCCCCTGAAAGGCCTCGCGCGCGAAAGGCAATGTCGCAGAGGCCGCCAGCGCCCCGAACAGAGCGGCCGAAATCACGCTGCCGTGATCGATAGCCACCGCGTTCATGTCGAAGACGATTTGGCGGCGCGCGGCGATATGCACGGCGTCGGCGACCGCGCCGTTGTCGGCGATGCCTTCGCCGGGCGCCATCTTTTCGGTCACGGCCAGGGTGCGGTGGCTCGAGGCGATCAGCACCGTCCTGTCCGGCGTGACGATGCCGCGCAGGATGGAGCGTCCAGCCTCCATGTATTCGGAGGCGATGACGACATCGACATCGCCGGGCGTCGGCATCTGCGCCAGGATCGGCCGCCGGCCGCCGAGACCGGCGGGCATCATCTCGATGTAATAGATGGTCGCGCCGGTTCGCTGGGCGACGCCCGGCACCGAGGTCGACTGCGCGATCCAACCCTGATCCTCGGCGAGCGCCACGATCCAATCGGTCAATACACCGCCGCCCTGTCCGCCCATGGCGACGATGGCGATGGAGATCGGCCGTTCGCTCGGCCCGCCGGCCGGTTTGAGATCGAGCTTGACGGTTTCGTCCCTGATCATGTCATGCCTCGAAACAGATGGCCCGGCGATCCTGCCGGCGTTGCAGGAAGGCGATCACCGGCGCGGCCAGCCTTTCCTTCAACCGGTCCCAGCGCGTCGGATTGTGGATGACGTCGGCCTGATAGAAGGAGGGGCACAGCACCGCGGCATCGGCGACCTCCCCGCAATTGCCGCAGGCAACGCAGCTGTTGTCGATGCTCGCCACCGGATCGTCGCGCAAGGGATCGTCGAGTTGCTTGACCGACAGCGACGGACAGCCGGACAGGCGGATGCAGGCGTGGTCGCCGGTGCAGACCTCCTCATCGACGCCGAAGCGCGCCGTTACGGTGCGTGCGCCCGCCTTTATCGCCTGCGCCACCTTCGGCTTTTCGCGCCGCTGCCGGTTCAGCATGCATTCGGAGGAAGCGACGATGATCTTCGGCCCCTCTTCCTTCGTCGTCAGCGCTTCGCGAAGGACGGCGCGCATGCGCGTCACGTCATAGGTGCGGTCGACCTGGCGCACCCATTTCGCCCCGATGCCCTTCACGGCATCGACGATGGAGTTGTTGGTCTTGCGACGCTTGTTCAGAGCGCGGGACGAGAGGATGTCCTGCCCGCCCGTGGCCGAGGAATAGAAGTTGTCGACGATGAGGAAGACGCCGTCATGCTTGTTGAACACGGCGTTGCCGATGCCGCTGGTCAGGCCGTTGTGCCAGAAGCCGCCATCGCCCATCACGGCGATGGCGCGCTTTTCCGCCTTGACGTTGAAGGCGGAGGCGGAGGCCGCTCCGAGGCCGAAGCCCATCGTCGTCGCCCCGATATTGAAGGGCGGCAGGATCGAAAACAGATGGCAGCCGATGTCGGCCGAGACGTGATGGGCGCCAAGCTCCTGCTCGACGAGCTTCATCGCGGCGAAAATCGGACGTTCGGGACAGCCGGTGCACAATCCCGGCGGACGGGCGGGGACCGCCTCCTTCAGCCGGGCGATCGCAGGGCTCGCCATCAGCGGCGCTACGTCCGGCTTCGGCGGCCGGTTGCCGAGCCGGGCCGGATCGAAATCCTCCAGAAAGGCTTCGATGCCTTTCGTCAGGACAGCGGCGGTATAATCGCCGCCCATCGGCAGATAGGCCTTGCCGCGCACCTGCGCCGCAACCGCCGCCCGCGCAAGAACCGTGGTGATCGACTGTTCGATATAGTCAGGCTGGCCTTCCTCGACCACGAGAACGGCATCGAGCCCCCGGCAGAAGTCCTCGACTTCGTCGGGAATCGTCGGATAGCCGACATTCATCACGTAAACGGGAAGCCGGACATCGCCATAGGCGTCGCTGAGGCCGAGAAACTGCAGCGCCCGCACCAGACTGTTATACATGCCCCCCTGGACGATGATGCCGGTCCTTCCGCTCCGCTCCCCGAAGAATTCGTTCAGGCGATGGCTGCGGATGAAATCGATGGCCGCCGGCAGGCGTTTCCTGATCTTTTCCTGTTCGTGCTCATAGGCGGCGGGCGGCAGCACGATGCGGTCGAGATTGCGTTTCGGATTGTTCAGCGCGTCGGCGATGGTGAAGGCCGGGCGGACATTGTCCCTGGCGACGAAGCTGCCGGTCATATGGCAGGAGCGCACCCGCACCTGGAGCATCACCGGCGTGTTCGATGCTTCGGAGAGTTCGAAGCCTTTTTCGATCAGGTCGACGAGGCCGTAATCCTCGCCGACGATCACCATGGCTCCGCCGGTGACGCCGCCGGAGGCCAGATTGGCGAGCGCATCGGAAGCGACGTTGGTGCCGACGGTGGATTTCCAGGCGACGGCGCCGCGCAAGGGATACATGACGGATGCCGACAGCATGGCCGCCGCCGTCGCTTCGCTGGCCGAGCTCTGGAAGTTGACGCCGAGTTCGTCGAGGATGTCGTTGGCATCGGCCAGCACGTCCATCAGATGCGAGATCGGCGATCCCTGGTAGCCGCCGACATAGGAAACGCCGGCCTGCAACAGCGCTTTGGTAATGGCGAGAATGCCCTCGCCACGGAATATGTCGCCTGCGCCGAGCCGCAAATGCTCGACCTCCCTGGCAAAGGACCGCTCCGCCATCTCCGCCTCCCATAATATGTATGATCATGCATAACTTTACATATAAAATATTTCAAGACGGAAATCGCCGTCTTCGGTGAATTGTCGTTTCAGCCGGTCGCCGCGGGGGGGGGAGGACGCGCGTTCGCGCCGTCTCAATCGGTCTCGGCATCGTCCATTTCGACGGACAATCGACGCCGCGCCCGCCGGAGCGCGGCGCTGGGAGATTCACCCGCCCAATCGCGGAAGGCCCTCGAAAAGGCCGACTGGTTGGCATAGCCGAGATGGGTCGCCAACTGGCTGAGCTTGATGGTGCCGGTGCTCAGCAGCATCTCCGCCTTCTTGCGGCGTTCGCGGTTGAGAACCTCGCTGAAGCTGGTTCCGAACGAAGCCAGCTGGCGCCGAAGCGTGCGCGGCGCAAGGCCGAGCGCCTCGGCCAGCGCCTCCAGGTCGACGCTTTCGCGCCCGAGCCGCTGGCCGATCAGTTGCGACAGCCGCTCGTGGATCGGGCGGAACATGTCTTCCGGCGGCCGCAGCAGATCGAAGAGATGCCGTTCGACGATGGCGCGCGCCGGCGCGTTGGAGTTGATCCAGGCATGCATCGGCCGATCGAGATCGGCATCGCGAAGGATCATGATGTTGGCATCGGCATTGCCGCGGATCGGGCAGCGGAAAAACCGTGCGAGCGTTTCCTGCCGCTCCGAGACGTCATGCTCGAAATGGATCTCGGCGGGGCTCCAGCGCTCCGAAAGAAGCTGGCGGATCAGCGCGCACATTCCCCCGACCGCATATTCGGCGTCCTAGGCACGCGGCCCGAACCCCAGATCGGTGGTCAGATAGCCGCGCAGGGGT
>Ga0066256_1003893_pt1 | contig 13832 bp, 11 predicted proteins | sample ThiBio_1000_biof_FD_87107 | JGI IMG/M metagenome (GOLD analysis project Ga0066256, IMG submission 87107) | Wastewater bioreactor microbial communities from Cape Town, South Africa - Thiocy_expt_1000_biof (version 2) | ecosystem: Engineered > Bioreactor > Thiocyanate-remediating >...
TGTATATGATGAAAGTTGTAAACATTTTTTTGTAAACGACAAAGATCATCCTTATATTCAGGATAAACCTTTTCATTGGATTCGCGGGTATCAGGTTGGGGGCAGGTCGTTAACCTGGGGGCGGCAATGCTACCGTTGGAGTAATTTGGATTTTGAGGCCAATGCTAAAGATGGCTACGGAGTTGACTGGCCCATTAGGTACAATGATATTGCTCCCTGGTACGATTATGTAGAACAGTTTATTGGTGTTAGCGGCCAACAGGAAAACCTGACCCATTTACCGGATGGCAAATTTTTACCCCCGATGGCGCTTAATTGCATTGAGAGCCATTTAGCTGAACAAATTAAAAAAAATTATGGCGACAGGTTGCTTACAATTGCAAGAGTCGCTAATCTTACCCAACCAATTGGAAGCAGAGGCAGTTGCATGAACCGCAATTTATGTCATCGCGGATGCCCTTTTGGCGCATATTTCAGTAGCAATGTAAGCACAATTCCCGCTGCGTTGAAAACGGGCAACCTTACCCTTCGGCCTTTTTCAGTTGTTTCAGAAATAATTTATGATGAGGCTAAGCAGAAGGCAACCGGTGTAAAAGTCACGGATTCATTAACATTTAAGACTATTGAATTTTTTGCAAAAATTATTTTTGTAAATGCTTCCACAGTTGCCAGCACAGCCATTCTGTTAAATTCAAAGTCAAACAGGTTCCCAAATGGTTTGGGTAATGATAGCGGAGAATTAGGGCACAACCTGATGGACCATCACTCCTCAGCGGGTGCCGGCGGCTATCACGAGGGATTTACAGATAAGTATTATAAAGGCAGGCGCCCTTGTGGCTTCCTTATTCCGCGGTTTAAAAATTTGGACCAAAACGCCAACACGGGATTTTTAAGAGGATACAATATCCAGGGCGACGGGGAGCGCAGTGGCTGGGAAGATTTGAAAAATGAAACGCAGGACTATGGGCCTGCCCTGAAACAAAAGCTTTTATCGCCGGGGCATTGGGCGGTTTGGATGGCGGGCTGGGGAGAGTGCCTGCCGTATCATGATAATAAAATTTATTTGAGCGAAACCCAAAAAGATAAATGGAATCTGCCACTTGTACACATCGATTTTTCTTTTAAAGAAAACGAACAAGCGATGATGGAAGATATAAAAAACAGCTCCGCAGAAATGCTCTCCGCCGCAGGTTTTAAAGACGTTCAACCCTTTAATTATCATAAAGCGGGCGGCGATACCGTACACGAAATGGGTACCGCGCGCATGGGCCGCAACCCTGAAACCTCCGTGCTAAACGGCTTTAACCAAATACATGCTGTAAAAAATGTGTTCGTTACTGACGGGAGTTGTATGGCTTCTTCGGCCTGTCAAAACCCATCCCTTACTTACATGGCATTAACGGCAAGGGCGTGTCAACATGCATTTGATCAATTAAAAAATAATCTGCTTTAAGTCTGGTTAATGCTTCCAATTACAGAATCTGCTTCTATTTGACCTCCAACAATTCATCAGACAAAGCTTTCCATTGTTGGCCAACATTTGCAATAGAAGAGCGTGGAATATTGTTTTGCGCCTGCCTTCCCATCTGCAATCTCATCTCTTCATTTTCTATTATTTCGCTCACCCTATTTTCAAACTCTTCCGCATTGCCATTTTCAACTACAAAACCATCAATGCCATGGCTAATTATATCCCTTGGCCCGCAAGGACACGCAAATGATACAACCGGCAAGCCACAAATCATTGCCTCTATAATAACCATCGGGAATCCTTCATTCTTCGACGTGAGTAAATAACAGGAACTTTCTATATACTTATTGATTATATCAGTTGTAGATTTCTCTAAATAGCAGTTTTCTGTCAAACTTAACTGTTGTATTTGCTGTTGCAGTGGTTCTCTAAGCATTCCCTCACCATAAATTTTAAGAACCCAATCGGGATGTTTTTTAACGACCTTTGCCCAGCAATCTATAAGTAAATCAAATCTTTTAACGGCAAATAACCCTCCAACAGCAATCATTTGCTTATTCATACAAGCTGAAAATTCGGGTGGAATAAACGACAACGGATTTCCGATTACGGCTACGTTATTAAGCTCCGGCCAATTGTGGCTGTCCTCATGCGTGAGCACCACAAATCGGTCTAGTTTTCTAAGAGCACTCGTCAATTGCCTCATCCAAATACGAGAAATCATTTGTTGGAAAAATTTGGGGATATATCCTTCTTCCAAGTTTCGGTAATTCAACCTACTCAAATGAAATTCCCCAATCTTTATGCTGCCATCTTTTATTGTATGAAGAAAATTTATTTCTCTCCTTAAAAGTGAAATGGTTATGTCAGGCCGTATACTTTTTAAAGTTTCTGTTAACCGTTTTTTATATAATCTCTGCTTTTTAAAATATCCTATAACTCTTTTAAATAATGAGGAGTGATAAAGGTCATCGTAATTAATATCCAGATTAATAATTTTTATCGATGGATAAAGTTCAAAAAAGGGTTTTTTGTCTCGTCCATCAGTTACAATAATTATTATTTCATACCTCCCGGAGGATGCAAAATGATTTGCTTTTATAGTAGTGACTCTTTCCATGCCCCTGGAGTTATAGAGGCTTGGAATACAGTAAACAATTTTTCTTTTCATTTTTAACATAGTAAGGGAGCATCAAAATTTAATTATCATTTTTCACCTTCTTTATATGAGTATTGTAAAATTCGGGATAAAACCTGAAGGCCTAAATCCAGGGACTAATAAAATTCACTTTAAAAAAACGAAATAAAACAATTTGCGATATAAGTACTCCTATTAGCACCGACAATAATGTAGCATAAGCCGCTCCGATCATTCCAAAATGAGTGATAAGAAAGTAATTTGACACGGTGATCGTAAACGTGTTAATCAACATCAGATAAAAATTTATTTTTACTTTTCCCGATGCGACAAGCATGGTTCCGGTTTGCCTGCCATAGGGATAAAAAATACAGGCTACCAAAATAATACGAAGCAATGGTATTGCGTCATCATATTTATGCCCTGCTATAATATGTGTAACCAATTCTGCAAAAATATTTATACCCAATATAATCGGCACTAAAATAGAAAGCGTAACTCCAACCGTTTTTTCAAATAAATACTTTACGGCGGCATCGCCTTCCTTTTCAATTCTACGGGCACTTTGCGGAAAAGCCACACTTGCCATGGCACTAACAGGAATATCGGCAAGATTTGTAATGCGTACCGCAACATTAAATGACCCGCTAGCCGATTTAGATAACATATTGCCAAGCATCATTTGGTCAATAGAACTTGACAAAACAGTTGTAAGGCCCGTGCCAAAAGAATATTTCCCAAAGTGAAACAGCTTTTTAACCCATAAAAAATCTATCTTTTTTGTAAATTTTACATACTTTTTGCTCATTAAATATGCTACGATAATAGCTACTATAACGGAAAAAGCCTGAACCGCCGCGAGTGAAGTCAATGTAATTTTCAGGCTTAAAAAAAAACTGATAGCTACATACAAAAAGAACACAATCTGTCTTGACAGAAAGGAATAGAAATTACCACGAAAACTTAAATTTGATTGTTCGGAGTAGTTAATTTGGGCTAAAATGCCACCGGCTAAATACATGAAAATAGAAACGTAAAGCATTTGCGGCAATTCTTCTGAATGCCACAGCTTTGCGAAAAAGGGAGCGAAAATAATAATAACGAGTGATAAGAACAGGGTAACAACTATGCTGATAAAAAAGGACGCGGTTGTGATCCGAAGTTTATCGGCTTTGTTAGCAGAAGAAAGATACTTGATTGTGGCTTCCTGCGTAAGCCCGTTTTTTGCCAGCTCCACAATGTTTACAATGCTTAAAAAAATAACCCAAACACCGTAGTCATCTTTGGATAGTACGCGTACCAGAAAATAAAAACTTAAAGTCCCAAATACTACCCCGCCAAAATTTTGAAGAAGGATGATGATCCCGTTTTTCAGCCAATAGTTATTTACGGACATAGTTTTTCCCTCTAGGCTTTTATAGAGTATTTTTGTAAACGCACTAACGGTAACAGTTCATAGCATAAGCCTAAAAAACTCCGCGCTAAAATAATTTTAATTCGCTGCACCCACACTTTGTATTTTAGATACGAAGTTAGTTAAATCCATTACCGCATCATAGTAATTAGCCTTATAAATATTATTGGCATTGGTGGTAATTCTGGTATCAGACATATTGTTTAAAACAATATCGTCATTGTCTTCAAATAAAAGGTTGTTGTATAACTCAAGGGTGCTGTAAGTGTTGTACAAATCCAGCAACCTGCCGGGGAAGCTCTTTTTTGAAGTATTCATCCTGCCTACCGTATTATTATACAGCCTGGCGGTGGCTGGTTTAAACAATGCAGATTCTTTGATATAAGGTGGTACCTGCAGTTCAAACGCACTATACATCCGGCTATTATACACTATATTATTATATATATCTACTGATGAGCTGTTCGCTCCATTCATGCTATATAACCAGGAGCGCAATGCATTTCCCTGGTGGTTCTTTACGGTGTTATTATAAAACCGCCCATTGCCCCTTAGCATAAACACGCCATTGTGGTTGTTAATTGCCCCATTTACATTGTCCACAAAATTATCATGAACATTATAATTTTCACAATTACCTAAAAATACTACTGAGCCTACCTCCGGAGAGTTGATACAGGTAATGCCTGCTACCTCTATATTTTTTACCAGGCCGGTAAAACTGGTACCTATTTCTCCGCCAATACCTATAAACTGGCCTACGTTTTCTGCATCAAGATTTAAAAAAGCCAAGTTCTCCGAATACGAATCGGCGGCGCCTGTATATACCCGCTTATCATTGCCTTCATAAAAAATTACATAATCGCTTACGTTTTTAAACAGCATTTTTTCAAGGGTAAAATTATTGATGCTGCCACGCAATTTCACTGCCCGGAATTTATTATTTAAAAACTGAAACCCACGCGTAACCCCCATTGTGCCACCCCCTGAAATCGTTACATTGTTCACGTTCTCTATATCCATACTTGTAAAATCGCCCGTGAACGAAACAAGCCCGTTATTTGTAATGATCAGCCTTTTATCTGTTTTTCCGGAAAAGTTCTTCAAAGTAATACCGGTATAAACACCTGCGTTTATTTTTACTGTATCAATATTTTCCAGTGCTACTACTTTGCCATTTACTTCCAAATTGCTTCCGTCTGCTACTAACTCACCGCTGCTACTACCTATAATTACCACTCTTACATTCTCAACAACAGGTGGGTTTTCAGGTGGAGGAGATGTTCTGACGATCGTAGTATCAGCCAAAGAAGGCTTAAATAGCTTATTGTTAGGAGAATTTTTTTTGTTGCAGGCAATGACGCAAAACATCAGGCAGCAAATAGCCGGAATTTTTAGACTAAAATATATATGGGTTAAACCTCTCCTCATATATTTTTAAAAATCGATAATATTTAAAAATGAACGCATCATTGCATTACATCAGTTTTTACAAAAATTGGCTTTTCCGATACATTCACTAATACCTTACTATTCAGTATTGTTAAATTACTACCGGAACCATCAATACGCCCGTCTGTCAGATTTGTTTGTACTACTGTTTTTGCATTGGGGCTGAGGTTGATCGGAATATTGTTAAAACTATTGCCCTTACTTGTTTTTGCCCAGGCTACATAAATCCCTTCACTTGTTTTAAGATTTTTGAATTTATAGATCAGCACATCTGAATTTTCTGATTTTTGCTCACCAATAAATTTCATATTCGTCAAAAGCGTCTTCATTGTGTAAACGTAATACCAGGATTTTTTTGGAGAAAAATTTCCCTTGGGCCCAATAAGCCCCGAACTGGAAAACCAGGTAGCGTCATTGGGATCTCCATCGCGCAGGCTAAACATTTGTGCCCTATCCACGCCTGCAGCCGCAAATGCCAAATAGGCCCTCACGAGCCATATTCCCTGAACCTCCTGTAAGTCGAAACTACCAATTGCCGGCACGCATAAAGGCGATTTGGGGTTCGTATCCCATCCAAATTCAGATATCCAAACCTCTACATTCGGCAGGTTCTTATCGCGATAAGAAGTTATTTCCTCTGCCCGTTGCCTGAACAATGCCGCTTCGGGGCTAACCGCGGGCCCCCCGCCCTGCCAACTGTTACCATCCTTCCACGCATATACGTGAAAATTTATGACATCCGTAGCAAATTTTTTGTCTTTTCGATTGGCCTCAAACCAGATTTTCATTCTTTTTACATAATCCAAATCCAAATCTACCAGGCCACCCATTACATATTTGATATTGGGATCAGCATTCTTGGCCCCAAAAGTTCCATTTCCGCCCGTCATGGTATTACAATGGCCGTCATAATCGGCGCTTGCCATGGCAGCATATTCCTCAGGAGAAAATTGCGCATCCTTACCCTGCCAACTTTTATCCTGCTCGTTCCAATCTTCAATATATTTTATAACTCCCAAACCCGATTTTACCGGCTGACCAGGCGCCAAAGTAAGCTTTGAGGCGTCCACTTTAACAGATCCATATCTGGCAACAAACTGAAAAAGATGATGGGCCTTTTTGTGGTACGAATTCGGATCGCATCAATAGGTTTATTATTGAATGGGAAGTTATTACCTGCATTCAGCCAGCTGGCAGCCCCCTGAATGCAGGGAGACACCATAATATTTTCTTTGTTTAATGCGGAATAGAAATCATCAAAACTCCAGCCTGGCTTTGAAGGCGCCCATGCCATTTGACTATTTGGGTAAGATTGATAGCCGGATTCCCAATTGCCCTCGTCCCAGCCCCAATTGTGATATTCTCTTAAAAATCCAACCGCTTTTATTTTTTCAGCAGGATCATCTATGAAGCCGTTGGCCCCTATAAATTGATCCATAGTAATTTGAGAATTAGACACACCGGGACTGTTAATGGTGTCTAATGTATCTATAGGTGCCGATTCTTTTGCACTACTATTTTTTGAGCATGAATTACTCAATAACAACACAAACCATATAATGAAATGAAAATACATGAGCTGATCTGGCCTCAATAATTTCAAACTTTTTATTAGAGGATGTGCAAAGTTAGGTTTTTGGGATATAAAAATCGATTACCTCACAATAATATATATTTTAATTTTAAAGTTGCAGAATACCGCAATCCGAACACTAAAAATACAGCCGTTCTCCAGTCAATTGAATTGATTGATTACTTCCACCACTCTGTATACCTCGTCAGTAGTGTGGGCAAAAGAACAGGGCAGGCTTAGGGTTGTGTTATGAATTTGCTCCGAAATGGGAAATTCCTTCCCTTTAAACAATTCACTTATAGCTTTTTGGTGATGTGGGGCTATAGGGTAATGAATTTCAGTACTGATGCCGTTTTCTGCAAGATAATGCCGCAAATTGTCGCGTTTAGCGTGGCGGATGTTAAATATATGAAAAACATGGTAAAAATCGGGATGCACGACCGGCAAAATAAATTGCTCATTAAGATTATTCAAATAAATGTCAGCAAGCCTTCTTTTGTGACTATTTATCTCATTTAGGCGTTTCAGTTTGATGTTAAGAAAAATTGCCTGAAGCTCATCCAACCTTGAGTTATAACCAACCACTTTGTTATAATATTTTTTTGCAGAGCCATAATTTCGAAGGCGTTCTAATTGGCTATTGACTATTTCGGTGTTGCATAATATTGCGCCGCCATCTCCCAAGCCGCCTAAATTTTTAGTTGGGTAAAAGCTAAAGGCACCATAATCTCCAAATGTTCCCGATAATCTTCCTTTGTATAACGCACCATGCGCCTGGGCACAATCTTCTATTACGACCAAGTTGTACATTTTTGCTATTTGCAATATTTTATCCATATCACAACATTGGCCGTAGAGGTGTACCGGCATTATGGCCACCGTTTTACTGGTAATTGCCTGTTCTATTTTCAGCGGATCGATATTATAGGTATTGATGTCCGGCTCCACCAAAACGGGCTTCAGCTGACAATGTAATATTGATAATATTGTGGCAATGTATGTATTGGATGGAACAATAACTTCGCTGCCGGCTTCAAAATAATTATTTCTGAGAGAAAGAATCAACGCATCTAACCCGTTAGCCACGCCAACCGCATAATTTAAACCGTGATAGTTCGCGAATTCGTTCTCAAAATGTTTCAGGCCCTTGCCTAAAATATACCAGCCGCTTTCGATAAAACTTTTAAAAGCAGTTTCGAACTCGGACTCAAAAATCTGGTTTAATCTTTTAAGGTTTTCGTAGGGGATGTTCATAAGGGTCGAAAATATAGTCCGATGGATCGAAAGAGGTAGAGGCTAATACCAGTAAAATAGCATCGTTTGTAAAATCATGCATTACATGCCAATCTTCGGGCTCCAGTATCAGGCATTTATCCGGCGAGTCCAAATTAAACACCTGTTCATCCTGTCCGTTATCGTTAGTAATGATACAGCTTCCCTGAATACAAATGGCCGCCTGCCGTGTATTATGATGCCGGTGACCGCCTCTATCCGAATTATCTACGCCATAAATATAAAATATCCGCTTAATATCAAAAGGCACTATTGAGTCAAGAACCGTCAATGTGCCACGGGAATCTTTAAAAGTGGAAATAGATAAAATTTCAGCCATTTTAAGATGTTAAGTGTTGATCCAATAAGTCAAAAATTTCAGAATCCTTGCTTAAATGAAATTTCCGTGCAAATAAAGATTCGCTATTTATCAGTTTGTCAAAATCATTTTTCCCCAAAACCTTAGGGTGGCTTCCACCGGCTGACCAGTCAATGTAGCGATAATTATTGTTTACAATTCTTTCTTTATATTTAGAGTTCATAAGAATAGTAGAAAATACAAACTCATCAGCACCCCAGGAGTATTTAAAAAACTTAAGAAATCTTTTGTCATTTCTCACTTTATTAGCCACGTAGAGCGCACATTCGGGGCTAAGCATCCAAAACATCGAATCGCCATAAGGATGATAATTATTTGGCAACTTTTTCTCCGGTGACACCAGATTCATAATCCTCTCAATCAGGTATTTTCCTTTAAACTTAAAATTTACAAGAGAATATTTTTTAATACGAATCATTCCTTCCGGCCACGTGTTTTTGTAATCTTTAAAAGATAAAAACTCGCGCCCTCTGTTATTTTTAAAAAAATTCAAAATATGTGCTGGAGATTTTATAAAATAATCCTGGCCGCTCAAAAAATTAATAAAATCATAATCCCACTCCGCTGCATGAATTTCATCAATACTATTAAAGGTTGCCACCAGAGTATTATATCCTGCCCATCTTACATCTTCCCTTTTCTTTATGAAAAAGGTGTTAGGAAATTGTTCTAAATAAAGATATGGCTCGATATTTACCTTTTTGTCAACATGTATATAAAAATCATACTCATCGCACTGCAGCGCCCTTATCATTCTTTCCGTTTGCCGGGGGCTGGTATAAGTCATTATAAGGTGTGCTATTTTCATAATGCAGTTCTTTTCAAAGGAATTACAAATATATCGATTTTAGCCCAAAAATCAAGGCGTTGATCGGCTCGTCAGGGCAAACGCATCTAAAATAGTTAGATATTTCAATGAAGATATTCATATTTCTGAATAAAATTGGCAACTTTTTTAAAAAACTTCGAAAAATTATCCAGGGTCGATTTTTGAATGCAGACGTTTTAGCAAACTCCTCAGAAAAAATACTGCTTTCTTTTTTTGATACTTCAGGTTGAGCGCAGCGGGATGGATAAATGAATGGCCAGCCTGGCCTGACAATATGCACTGACGGAGGAGCCAGAGTTACATGGTAAGCTGAAATATGACTGGTTAAACTAATTTTTATCGTTTGCTAATGGCATTGCTTCTCAAGAGACTATCACCGGATTTTCTCGGCGCCTGATCAAGAAGAATTGAGAAACTTCTTTTTAGATTGGGTTCAAATAAATGGCAAATGATTGTGAAATAGGAGTAATGGCGATGGCAAAAAAGGCTGTTGCGGGAAAACGCCATTGTAACGCCAGACGCTATACTGTGCCAAAAAAATATTGCCTGCCAAAATTGTGTCATCATCTAAATGAATTATTTTCTTCAATTTAATATTGACAGCTATCTTTACATATTCGAGTAACCGTCTATCGCAAAAAAATGAAAATAGCACACCTTATACTTGCTCATTCCAGGCCAGAACAATTAGGGCAATTGGTTTCATTATTACAACATCCGTCTTCACACGTCTATATTCATTTGGATAAGAAGACTAAGGCTGCCGATTTTAACTATTTAAAAGAAAATCGGCAAGTATCTTTTATAAAAAAGAATATTCGCGTCTATTGGGCGCATTACAGCATCGTACAAGCGGTTTTGAATTCTTTTGAAGAAATAATACCCGAAGGATATGATTACATCAATGTTATTTCAGGTCAGGATTTCCCGATAAAATCAATTGAAAGTTTTCATCATTTCTTAACCATCAATTATGGCAAACAATTCATCAGTTGTTTAAGTATTCAAAAAGACTGGCCTCAGGCTGCTGTCAGGTTATCAACCTACGATTTGCCCAAATACAAGTTCAAAGGCAAGTACAAACTGTTTGGTATCCTGAATAAAATATTGCCTGAAAAGAAATTTCCTTTGCCTTATGAAATGGTGGGAAGCTCCAACTGGTTCACAATTACTAAAGACGCGGCGAGCTATATTTTAACCGAAATAAAAAACAATCGGGCAATTAAAAGATTTTTCAAATATACCTGGGCTGCGGATGAAATTATATTCTCGACTATATTGTACAATTCCTCTTTTAAAAATATGATTAAAGCAAACCTAATGTATGTTGATTGGAATTGGGAGGGGGCCTCATCTGGAAATCCGAAAGTGCTGAGTCATAATGACCTGGAATCTTTAAAAATTTCCGATAAATTTTTTGCCCGTAAATTTGACTTATCCGTTACCCCAACAATTATTGACGACATTCACGGGTTGATATATCTGCGAAGACAAAATTCAGCGTTTTAAGCGTCTGAAATAAGTCAACTCAATAAGTGTTGGTACCTAATTTAAAAAAATATAACTGTAGGGATTGGGCATCGAATTCTCGTACGGATTAAACAAGCCTAAATAGTTTATTTTTCGATTAGTTTGATTTCCGTTTATAAAAAAATCTGAAGACAAAAGATAACTTCTTACGAGTTCAAACATATTGTCAGATCGTTTTACACCGGTCGCAGAAAAATAATAAACTTTCCACCGTAAATTACTTTTAAAATTTATATCATCCCCTTTGAAATAATCGTTCACGAAATTGGATACCCCTGTTTGGTCCAGCTCTAAATAATCAAGAGTTTTTATTATAACCTGTTCAGCATATTTTTTTGTGCCGGGCGAGCCTATATACATTCCCGTTGGCAGCAAAACACCAGCTGCTGCCGCCAAACTTATCACTTTAATAACCTTTCTTCTATTCATTAAAAATTTTTATCTGCAGCTAACATGGCCAATGCTGCAACGGTTAAAGTAGGATTAGAAGCGCTGTAAGTTGTGAAAGTACTCGCCCCTAATACAATTATATTTTTAATTTGATGATGTACTGAATATTTGTTTACAACGCTGTCCTGTGCTGTTTCGCCCATTCTTGTACCGCCTAATATATGCCCTTCCGTTTCAAATGCCTGCCGGTACTTAATTTTTTCAACAGGAAGGACGTCAAGTATTGAAGGCAGTTTTCTTTTTGCCTCTTCAAAAGCCTTCAAAGCATATTGTGACCTGCCGGCATTATAAAATACCTGGGGGATAAGCTTATTGTTTGTTGTGGTGATGTAATTACCGGCTTGAGGCAAATCTTCAAAAACCAGCCTGAACGACATGACATTAAACCATTTATCCTTCTCTAACCTAATATAGGGCGCGTTATTGGTTTCAATTAAACAGGCCGCATGTTCTTTTCTGTGATCACCGTCGTAAAGCATATACCCATTTGCATTCACCCATGTGCTACCTCCACGATTAGACAAATCTTTTAAATCAATAACCGCTTGTATTCCTAATTGTTCTCCGAAACCTTTACCGGTGAGTGGGTTTTTATCACCTGAGTGTAATAAAATATTTGTGTTGAACAATGGGTTAGCGCCTAAAATAAACACATCAGCCTCGGCCGATTCTTCCTTTCCGTCTTTTATAAAATTTATCTTGTGGGCCTCATCTGCCAACGTAGATAGCGAATACACCTGCGCTCCATAAACTACCTCCACAGCATCATTTTTATAAACATCAATACCACTGTTTTCAATCGTAAACTTAGCATCTACCGGGCAGCTATCGCATATAGAACTGGCAATACATTGGTTCCGCTTTCCGGTAGCTTGCCTTGCGCGGGCCGTGGGCTGACTGGTGTACTGTTTGCCGTATTTTTCGTTTAATATTTTATCGGGCGGCGCCAGAAGATGGGGAGGTTGAGGATATTTGTTCTTTCTTGGAAACATTGTTTCTGCCGGGCCGGACATTGCCATGGCTTCTTCAATTTCTTCATAGTAGGGTTCTAAATCTGCATATTCCAATGGCCAATCATTCTCCACTCCATAAAGAGATTTCAGTTTAAAATCGGATGGCATAAACCGGGGGGTACAGCCCCACCAGCAGTTTGATGAACCGCCAAATCCCGTGCTGAACATCCAGGCCTTATGGGGCGTGTTGTTTATATAGGCATCTTTATAATTTTCAAATAACTTTTCATAATCAGAAGCTATTCCCCTCTTTATTTTCATTCTCTCAGTGTGAGGTACAAAATGCCCACGCTCTAGTATTAAAATTTTTTTGTTGGTGTTTTTTTGTAAATATTTTTTCAGAAAAAAAGTTGATGCGAACCCCGTGCCCACCACTACCAGATCATATTTCATTATTGCTTGTTGTTTTGTGTATTTCGAATAGGGATTATAAACTCCCCGACAAATTTATAAAATTTTCTTTCATTGGACCCGATTGAGCTGGGTATATAATATTTTTACCTGAGTATTGTTGAAATTTTCGGAGGCCAAATATCCCCGCTGGCGGGAGTGCCCGAAGGGCGAGGTGGAATCCACCCCCTGTCTGCCGGTAGCAAGCCTGTCTGCGGTAGGCAAGTCCACCAGCGGAGGATATGCTCCACGCAACTCTATAAAAATGTTATACACTCGGGCAGGGCAATTTACTAATTACTGCACAAACTAACTTTTCAATTTAAAATGATATTCTATAGCTTTGTTCCACAGTATTAAGAAACCACCGACTTTTGTAATGAAACTATTCTGCGATAAAAAAATACTGAACTGCGAAAACAAATTAATCTACTTTTTTATAGCGGTAGGAATAGTATTAAGATTATATTACTTTTTTCTAAACCGCTCGTTATGGATTGATGAAGTGTATCTTTCTTCAGGTATTGTAATGAAAGACATTTCGGATTTACTGTCCGGAAACTTAATGTATTATCAAAAGGCGCCCCTGTTATTCTTATTTATACAAAAATTTTGCATCATTCTTTTTGGGAACAGTGAATTTAGTCTACGCGTTTTTCCGCTAATATGCAGCGTGGCGTCTCTTTTTTTTATGGCACCCGTTGCTAAATATTTTTTGCCGAAAAACTTTTCATGGTTAGCAATTGCCATTATTGCAATATCGGGCCCCCTTATTCATCACAGCGCAGAAGCAAAGCAATATGCCGCCGATATAATGGCTACATCACTTGTACTTTTGCTATATGTTAAAGCAAAAATCAACGATACACCTAAAGCCGTTGTGCTATTAGCGGCAATGGGAGCATTAACCATCTGGGTATC